>Ga0163144_10014261_pt1 | contig 16521 bp, 12 predicted proteins | sample OliLak19BULKMAT1_FD_123175 | JGI IMG/M metagenome (GOLD analysis project Ga0163144, IMG submission 123175) | Freshwater microbial mat bacterial communities from Lake Vanda, McMurdo Dry Valleys, Antarctica - Oligotrophic Lake LV.19.BULKMAT1 | ecosystem: Environmental > Aquatic > Freshwater >... | reverse complement strand
TTCTTTCTATGCCCATTCCAAAGGCATATCCTGAATAGTGATCAGGGTTAATTCCACAGTTTTTTAGAACATTTTCATCTACCATTCCGCAGCCCAATATTTCAAGCCAGCCAGTACCTTTTGACAATCTTCTATCTTCTTCTGTATCAGTACCGAGGTAAATATCCATTTCTGCAGAAGGTTCTGTAAATGGGAAATAAGATGGTCTGAATCTCACTTCTGTTCCCTTCCCGAAAAATTCCTCAACAAATTGAAATAGGGTCAGCTTTAAATCTGCAAAAGATACGCCTCGATTAATGTATAAACCTTCAACTTGATGAAAAAAACAATTGGCTCTTGCTGATATTGTTTCATTTCGGTAAACTCTCCCTGGTGAAATAGTTCTGATAGGTGGTTTTTGATTTTCCATCACTCTTACCTGCACCGAAGATGTATGCGTTCGCAAAGCCCAGTCTTCTTCGGCAAAGAAAGTATCCTGCATATCTCTTGCAGGGTGATTTTGTGGAAAATTTAAAGCCGAAAAATTATGCCAATCATCTTCTATTTCAGGTCCTTCTGAAATGATAAAGCCCATTCGTTTAAATATTTCAACAATCTGGTTTTGAACAATACTGAGTGGATGCCTGCTTCCGACCCCAATTATTTCTGCCGGCAATGAAAAGTCAACAGATTTTTTTTCCTTTTTTTCGGTGCTGTTTAGTTTTTCGCTTAAATGGTTAAATCGCTGTTCTAGTTCTGTTTTAATTTGATTGATGAGCGAACCAAAAGATTTTTTTTCTTCGGAGCTTACTTTTTTGAAAGATTCGAAAAGTTCATTCATTTTTCCTTTTTTTGAAAGAAATTTTAAACGAAAATTTTCTAAATGTTCTTTATTGGCAATCTCAAATTTTTTTGCTTCCTGTTTTATCTTTTCAATTTCTTCTCTCATTTCGAATTCAAAATTAAGGGATTTAGTAAATTTTAATATCAATAATTTTAACACCCGTAAGGAAAAAGAAAATCAATTATTAATTAACTTCTTTCTTATTAGCTCTGTTAATATGTTTATTAAACGATTAGGTTATATGACTATTAGTCGTTTATTAACACACTTAATATTTTTAACTATATAGTAATCAAATATTTAAATAGTATGTGAATAAAAATAAAAGTCCTATTCACATCTAAATGTGGATACCTTAAATGTTAATATTTCACCTTTTTTTGAGTATCTTTTTATATTACTTTTTTGTTAGGCATATTTTTTAAATGCAATTGTTATTAACTCGACCTTATATTAACTAAAATAACATTAATCCATATAGATTTCAACACCGATAGTATCCCAGTTGGGTTTAATTAACACAAAATCTTTTTTGAGTAAAATTTTCTCAGGTTGAGTAGCATTATAATAATTACCCATATCCCAAATGCCGTTATTATTCTTATCCTGCCACATTTCTAGGGAATATGTACCTGGTAAAAGTGCCTTAATTTTGTTTACTTTATTGAGTGTTGTTTTATAGTGGTATTGAGTTGTTGTATTAAAAATCTTAACAATTATCTGCTCCATTTCAATACTAGAGGTATCTTTTACTATAAATTCAAAATTTCCCGATTGCTCGTCTTCGGCAATTTGAAATAAAAAAGTATCAATCTGATTATCTTCCCCATTTAAATCACTTACAGCTCCTTTGGCAAAGATTACTTTTAAGTTAGTTTTAAGATTATGTTTTAGGCTAAATTTATAGTCAGACTCTTTTTTTGAATCAGTTGGTTTAAAATTTTCATTAATAGTTATTTTTTCTGAATTGATGTACTGTATTGGAATAGATGAAATAAAATTAATAGGATCTTCCTGTCTTATTATTGTTAAAATAGTACTAATCTTAAGTTTTTCCTTTGTTCTTTTTTTCGGTTGAATGATGGTAAATCGTTGTAATGTATCACTTTGAATATTTAACTGAATCGTATCGTTTTCTATAAAGGGATGATAAATAATTAAGCTGTCTCGTAAATTTGTACTTGAAACAGGCAAATTCTTTTTATTGTTAATGTTCGATAGGCTATACATAATTTTGGAAGAACTATCAGTACCTTGGTTTAGTTTAATAAAGATAGAATAATCATTTAAATATTTAGCTTTATCTATTATTATTTTGCCCTGTTTTGGAGAATAAAAAGTTATTAATTTAAATACTTTTTTTGGAATTATGGAATCAATAGTGAGGTTTTCAAAATAATAAATTTCTTCTTCATCAAGCCTTTTATTGCTATTTTTATCGCTATAAATTAGAAGTTGATAATTCCCTTTCGCTACATTTAATATTTTCCAATTACCCAAAGCATCAGTATTGGAGGTATAAGTTAAACGGGTGTTTGTTTTAGTTAATAAGACTAAACACTTTTCTATAGGATTATTTTCTTTAACATCAACTACATGACCACCCACATAGAGAGTATCTCTTTGTTCACCAGTGGAAAATTGATAATTAAAAGATTTTAGGATGTTGCTTTCATTAATATCAGAAAGACTGTTACCGAAATTGATGGTATAGGTAGTATTTGCCTGAAGGGAATCTTTTGGAATATCGACATATATCTTTTTTTTTACGGCCTTTATTTTAGGATTGGCATTGATATCAGGAGTAATAGATACATTTTCATTGATATTAGAAATCTGTACATTTTCGTCAAAGGTTATCACAATTTGGTCAGGAAATAGATTGTTAGAGCCATTTGGTGGTGAATATTTCTGAATAATAGGAGGAGATGTGTCTTTTCCTCCACCTTCAGGGATTACAATATGAGCGCATGAGCTTAAAATGACTAGAGAACTAAGAATCGTAAATAGTTTCATTAACGGCCGAAATGTACTAATAAAATTGAAATATCAGCTGGAGAAACACCACTTATTCTAGATGCCTGCCCAATAGTTCGTGGCTTTATCATCGAAAGTTTTTCTCTTGATTCTTTAGAAAGGGCAAAGATAGAATGGTAATCGAAAGGGTCTTTGATTATAATATGTTCCAAACTATTTATTTTCATAGCCATTTCTCTCTCCTTCTCAATGTAGCTCGCATATTTAATTTGAATTTCCGCTTCTTCTATTTCTTCAGCAGTATAGTTTTGAATAAAATTGCTGTACTCAGAATGGTTTTCTGTTAAATAGTTGAAAGAAATATGAGGACGGAGAAGAATTTTGTTTAGAGTGATTTTTTCAGGAACCGTCGAACTCTTAATGGCCTGCAGAAGAGGATTTAAATAGTCAAGATCAGGTTTTGTTTTTTTACTAAAATCTATAAGTTTTTCAATTTGTTTTTCTTTGCTTAAATAGGTATTGAAATTTTCTTTTGAAAGAAGTCCTATTTTATGACCTATACCACTAAGTCTTTGATCTGCATTATCTTGACGAAGGAGTATTCTGTATTCAGCTCGGGAAGTAAACATTCTGTAAGGTTCGTCAGTCCCTTTATTAATAAGATCGTCAATTAAGACGCCAATGTATGCTTCTTCTCTTGATAATATTAAGGGGTCAATATCTTTGATTTTATTATGAGCGTTTATTCCTGCCATCAAACCTTGGCAAGCCGCTTCTTCATAACCCGTGGTACCATTTATTTGTCCGGCGAAATATAGATTTTCAACGAGTTTGGTTTCAAGGCTTGAGCGTAACTGAGTTGGTGGAAAGTAATCGTATTCAATGGCATAGCCTGGTCTAAACATTCTAACATTTTCGAATCCGGCAATTTTTTGTAAGGCTTTGTATTGTATTTCTTCTGATAAAGAGGTAGAAAACCCATTCACGTATATTTCAATAGTATCTCTTCCTTCGGGTTCTACAAAGATTTGGTGTCTTTCTCTTTCTGCAAAACGGTTTATTTTATCTTCTATTGATGGGCAATAACGTGGACCTATTCCTTGTATGGTTCCGTTAAACATAGGAGAATCTGCAAAACCTTCACGCAGAATTTCGTGTGTTTGTTGGTTTGTATAGGTAATGTAGCAACTTTTCTGGTCTTCAATTTTCACTTCATTGCTCCAGTAAGAGAATCTCCCAGGATTGTCATCTCCCTTCTGTTCTTCCATTTTTGAGTAATCTAAACTTCTACCATCTATTCTTGGAGGTGTTCCTGTCTTCATTCTTCCGCTTTCGAAACCAAGTAAAGTAAGAGATTGAGTTATGCCAAATGATGCTGATTCTGAGGCTCTTCCGCCTCCAAAATTCTTTTTTCCTATGTGAATTAATCCATTTAAAAATGTTCCACTCGTTATCACCACCGCTTTGCTATGAAATATAATGCCTAAAGTGGTTTTAATTCCAATAATTTTATTGTTGGAAGTAAGAATTTCAGAAACATTATCTTGCCAGAAATCTACATTCTTATTTTTTTCTAAAAGAAGCCGCCACTTCCAACTGAACACCATTCTGTCACACTGTGCTCTTGGACTCCACATAGCAGGTCCTTTTGAACGGTTAAGCATTCTAAATTGAATTGTTGATTGATCGGTAACCAATCCCGACATTCCTCCTAACGCATCTATCTCTCTCACTATTTGTCCTTTAGCTACACCACCCATTGCAGGATTGCAACTCATTTTTGCTATGGTTTCCATATTCATTGTGATCAACAATACTTTTGATCCCATCTTAGCAGCAGCATGAGCGCTTTCGCACCCTGCATGACCTGCCCCAACAACTATTATATCATATTCTTTTTTCATTTAATTTCATTATAACTTGAGGCCATGTATTGGCCACTTCTTAATAACCATTATCCAGTACTTTTCTTATTGCTTGCTGGAACGTGTTTCACGTGAAACAAAGATGTTAAATATCGCTCTTCCATTTCTCTCATGACAATCTTTTCTTCATTTGATTTGTCTTTGTATCCTGCAATATGCAATAATCCATGAATGCAAACCCTATATAATTCTTCTAACATTGGGATTGAAAGGTCTTTCGCATTCTCCTCTATACGCTCTAGGCTAATATAAATTTCTGCATCCTTTGTTATTTCATCTCTCAAATCAAACGTAATAATGTCAGTGTAGTAATTGTGATTGAGATATTGCTTGTTGATTTGAAGCACGTCTTCATCCGATACGAAGTGCAAAAATAAACAATCGAGGTTTAGGTTAAGTTCTGTATTGAGAATTTGTAAGGCCTTTTTAATTTTGTTTAGGGGTATTTTGAATATGGTTTCCGCTTCTATTATCATTACTTAATTATCATAATTGTACCTTTTCGCACATAAAATTTGTTGAGTTCGTCATAAAATGTTACCATATAAACGTAATTACCCATATCAACAAATTCGCCATTGTAACTTGCGTTCCAACCAGTTTCGAGATTCGGTGTTGAAAATATTTTTTCTCCCCACCTGTTAAAAATTTCCATTAATCCTCTCGACTTGTCATAGCCAAGGCCGTAAATTCTAAATACATTGTTATTGCTGTAAGGATTTAAGGCAGTTGGAAAATAGAAATCACTCACTGAATAAATGCATTGAATGTTTGATAATGAGAGAGATGAGAAGCCTTGGTTATTAAGATTTTCTATATCTGTAATTCTAAAACATAGCGAGTCTGATTCGAGCGTAGAATTAGGATATATAATATTTGTTGCACTTGGCGATTCTGTTTTATAAGTGTTCCACGTGAAACGGTCTGTTGATATTTCTATCAATTGCTTTTCAATACCATTTTCCCAAACAGAGAATAGATTCCAGTTAAACACATAAGAATCAATTGTAAATAGGGGTTTAGAGAGTAATATTGAACGCCCAATATTTGAAGTCGAGGATTGATTATGGCATTTATCCAAAGTGATTACTCTATATGAATAAGTGCTTTTGGTTATATCTGTATTAATATCATTTTCATCATATTGTGATTTTGAAATATTATTTTTGTATTTTTTGAATGGCTGAAAATTACCAGAGCCAGAAATGGCTTTTTCTAATATTATAGAGTCGGTGTCAGCGTAAGGATCACTCAAAAAAGACACTTTAATATATGAATCATTTTCAACGGTAACATTGCTTAAGTAATTTATATTTGGTGTTTTAAGTTTTCTAGTATCAAAACAAACTGTATTCGATGAAGATGTCTTTTTAAGCAAAAATTCTTCTGTTTGAATAAAATAGCAAACTTTGTCTCCTAATATGATTCCTGAAATGACTTCACTGACACTGTTGGCGTTTAAAGTGGCAGCTTTATAGAAACCAAGCCCGTTTTTATTTAAATACAAATTTTGAATGGTATTAGACCACCCAAGGTATTTTGTCCAATTCATAGTTATTTGTCTTAAGCAAGTATCTATATTTCCATCTAAATAGGCAGATTGTTGTTCAGAGCTAATTATTCCGAAATGGTCGCAGCTATCGAATGGTGCAATGGTTATTTTTATTGGATTGGAACTGTTATAGGTAGCCAGTACTTTTTTAGTTACTGTATCAACATCCTCAATTTTTGTACTTACAGAATTGTTGTAAGAATAAATTCTGTATCCTTTTAAATCGTAGGCCAGATTTTTTTTCCAACCAACCGAAAGATTTTGTGTTATTAAGTCGAAACTAACGGAATCAATTTCAGACAATGGAGGTGATATTTTGTCAATTATTTGTTCAAGGGAAGTAAAGCTGTCAATGCCATTGCAATCATAATATGCCACAATCTTAAATTTCCAATCAGAAGTAATGTCAGAAAGAAGCACCGGGATAGCGGTATTGTTAATATTTGTCTCAGTGACTGCAAGTTTAAAGGCTCCGCCGTTTTCACTTGAAAAAACTTTAAATCTTTTAAAAGAATTACAAGGGTCGATCGAATTGCTGAGATAAAGTGTTGCAATAGCCGTATTGTCATCCAAACAAACTCTTAAAATTACTGGAGCCTTATCCAATGCTGAGCAAGTGGTTGCGTATAGAAATGATAAAAGAATAAATAAACGCATTAGCATATAAGAAGCGATATTTTCTTTAAACGTTGTATGGTAGTAGAAAATTCTACAAAATAAGAACAAAATATGCAAAATAGTTACATAAAACAGGATTTTAAAGAATAAGAAGGTGTAAAAAACCAATTTAATTTTATTCTAACAGTTTTTTTGACCATATTTAGCATACATTTTTAATCCTCATTCTTTCATCCAGTCTTTTAAATTCGCCTTATTTCGCTCTATGATAAAGAATTGCAGCTTCATAAAATTGAATTTAAAGAGCGTGTAAGACAGTGAAGTGTAAAAAATTTTAATGTATAAACATATACCAATTAATTATTATAACATTTTCTGATAAAAGAATCTATTTTTGTAAGTCAAATTTAAAATGGGGATGAAACGTAATCTTAATGATAACGAGAAGAGGATTAGAAAAAGAATCATTGTTACACGGTCGGTTAAAGAGGGTAAGGATGTTCGATTTAGTGAAAACAAACCGGTAACAGTGACTAATGATCCTTCACTGACTAATTATACACAAACTTACAGGGTTCCTGCAGAGGAAAAGCCCATTAACAGGTTTAATCCTGGTGAGAAAAAATTCGGAAAGGATAATGATAAAAGGCCTTATGATCCTTCCAAAAAGGGTGGTTTTAACAAATCACGGTCTGGCAATGATTCTAAAAGAAAGTTTGGAGCAGGAGGGGCAACCAACAACGATCCCACTTCAAAACATCAGTTTTTTAAAAAACATGAGACTGAACATATTGAGCAGCAGACAAAAAGAGTGTCAAACTCAGATGCAGAAAACGAACTAATCAGATTAAATAAATTTATTTCAAACGCTGGTGTTTGTGGTAGGAGAGAAGCTGATGAACTCATTAAAAAAGGAACCATTAAAGTGAATGGGGTTTTAATTACTGAATTAGGCTTTAAAGTTACTTCGAAAGACACAGTTGAATATAAGGATAAGCGCATAACGGAAGCGAATCATGTTTATATTCTTCTCAATAAACCTAAAGATACCATTACAACAACGAGTGATCCTGAAAACAGAGTTACTGTAATGGATTTGGTTAAAAAGGCTACCGAGCAAAGAATTTTCCCTATAGGAAGATTGGATAGAAACACAACAGGAGTTATTTTACTAACGAACGACGGTGATTTTGCGCAAAAACTCTCACATCCATCAAGCGAAATAAGAAAGATTTATTATGCCGTATTAGATAAGCCTCTTGAAAAGGATGACTTTGATAAATTGCTCGAAGGGGTTACTTTGGAAGATGGCCCGATGAAGGTTGACGAAATTGCCTATGTTGATGCAGTTGATAAAACGATGATTGGTGTACAAATTCACAGTGGGAAAAACAGAGTTGTCCACCGTTTGTTCGAAAATTTGGGTTATAAAGTAAAAAAGCTTGACAGGGTAGTTTATGGTAGCCTAGATAAAGGTGGTTTAAGAAGAGGAAAATGGCGGTTTCTAAGATATGACGAAGTACAAGGTGTACTAAATTCTATAAAATATTATGATGAAAAAAGTCCTAGCAGCTCCTAGTTTTATTATTATTATTTTAATCTTTATATTTGGTTGCAAAGAAGTTCCACCATTCATTGATTATAGTATAAAAGGAATTGGATTGAGAGATACTACCTATATGAACGTAACCGTTCCTCCTGCAAATAATACTGTTATCTTTATGGAGGATTTAACGGGTGTAAGATGCAACAATTGCCCTAAAGCCGCCCTAAAAATCAAGGAAATTAGTGTTGCAAACCCCGAAAATGTTGTTGCCGTGGCAGCCTATCCGTGGGCTTTAAAAACCCTTATGGATCCATACCCTGGTTCTGAAGTGTTAAATACCAACGAGGCTGATGATATTTTTAAAAATATTTATTTAAGTCCCTCTGGAATACCAGGAGGAGGTGTAAATCGCAAAGTTTTTAATGGTACTTCTATCAATACCAGTATTAGTCAATGGTCAGGAAATGCTGATATTATTAAGGTGCAGGAATCTCCAGTTGTAATTGCAAGGGAATTATTGAAATATGATAGTATTTCGAAGAAAGCAAGGATAAGAGTAAAAGTGGTTTTTACCAAAAATTATACGGAAGCACTTAACATTTCTGTCTTTTTGATTGAGAGTAAAATATTGTCAAAACAACTATTGCCTGATTTAGCTGGAACAATTGATGACAAATATGAACATAACCATGTTCTTAGAAAAGCTGTCACATCGTATAATGGAATTCCTCTAAAAATTGATGCCGCCACTACAGGTAATTATTTATCAGGTAGAACTTTTGAAAAAGATTTCGAAGTAATATTAAATGAGCGTTGGAAATGGAATAATTGCGGATTTGTGATCTTAGTTAACCGTTTTGATGACAATTCCAAAGAAGTTCTACAAGCCTCTGAACTTAATTTGAAATAAATGCTTCTTTCTACTTTCTTCAAGGGATACAGACAATTCCTTCAATTAGAAAGGAATTTGTCGAAAAACACGATTGAAGCGTATTTAAGAGATATTAGTAAAATTGAGACTTACTGTATCGACAATAAAATAGAACTTTCTTCTTTAGAACCAAGCAGTGAATTTCTAAATGGTTTTATAAAATGGATTGCTGTATCTGGCAATGCAGCAACATCTCAAGCCAGAATTATATCTGGAATCCGTTCTTTTTATGAATACATGCTCATTGAAAAACATGTTGAAAAAAATCCAACAGAACTTCTGGAATTTCCGAGACTAAGCAGAAAATTGCCTGAGGTTTTGAACAGCGCTGAAATTGAATTGATGCTTGCCCAAATTGATTTGAGCAAAGAAGGTGGATTTAGAAATAAAGTAATTTTAGAATTGTTATTTGCCTGTGGGTTGCGCGTTTCAGAACTTGTTAATCTTGAAATTGCAAATATTGCCTTTAAGGAAGAGTGGATTATGGTTACCGGAAAAGGCAATAAACAAAGACTTGTTCCCATAAGTGATAATGCCTTAAATTTGATTCAGTTATACTTGGATACGGAACGAAAAATGGCGAATCCAAAACCAAAAGATCAGGAAATTTTATTTTTAAACCGAAGAGGAGGGAGGTTAAGCAGGGTTTTTATTTTTACTATAGTAAAAGAATTAGCTGAAAAAGCGGGTATTCGCAAGAATGTAAGTCCGCATACCTTTAGACATTCATTTGCAACAGGTTTGGTGACAAACGGAGCCGATTTGAGAGCCGTTCAGAACATGTTGGGACACGAGAGTATTACAACCACTGAAATCTATGCGCATTTAGACCGTACCTATCTTAAAAGTGTCATTGACGAATTTCATCCAAGAGCTAAAAAATCAAAATCAAAAATATGATATTATATAACGTTACCTTGCATGTTGAACCTGTAATTCATCAGGATTGGTTAAGCTGGATGAAAGAAGTTCATCTTCCGGAAGTGATGGCAACTGGTAAATTTATTTCCTTTGGTATGTATAAAATCCAAAATCATGATATAGATGATAGAGGACTTAATTATTCAGTGCAATACCATGCCAGTACGATGGATGATTATGAGGATTATGTCAACAATTATGCGCCAGCATTAAAGCAAAAAACCTTGGAAAAATACGGGGATGGTCTAATTGCGTTTAGAACACTGATGGAAAAGGTGGCTTAAATACAAAAAGACAACTTAATGGTATGGCTTCGAAATATCTGAACTAATCCACTCAGCAATTTCTGCAGTAATTATTGCACCTGAGGTTTTGTAGATATGATTACCATCTGTAAATTTGTAATCTTTGCCTGAGGTAGTTAGGTTTAGGTAAGCTACGTTATGCTTTATGGACAGGCCAATGATTTTGGAATTGAAATCGGGCATTGATTTATTTTCGATATCTAATATTTTTTGATGAATAGGTAACCTCACAATAAATACCTTTCCATGCTTTTGCAAATATGTAATTGTTTTGCTTAGATAATTAAAACGGGTATTGGAATATTTGAAGAACGGCAGGTTTTCAGTTTCATACGTTTCAACTTTACGACTCAACCGGTCTAAAAATGATTTAGAATCCATAGGAACATTAACTTCCAGCCAACCATCTTCATGTAAAATAATATCCGGTTTTGTAATCTTGTTTTTTAGAATATTGTAGTAAAGACTTGTATAGGAATTAGCCAAATAAAAAATATTAGGATTTAAATTTACATAATTAGTATTATCGAGAAACAAATTTGCCTCCCGGAAGTGAACTGAATCATTAGGATTTGATGCACGACTCGAAATACTCCATGGGCTAACAGCTAAAATAAAAATTCCATTTTTAGTATTGGGATCAAGTTTTTTGAGAATACTTCTATAATAAACAGGGCCGTATGGAGAATTTGCATTCGTAAAGGAATAATTAAAAAATGTGTTTGTGATATTTTTTTTTCCGAGGATTTTATGAAGAATTTTAGGCTGGATTGCTTGGGCAGCTCTTGATGTTCCAAGAATTAGTGAGGATTGTGCAGGGGTTGTAAAACGAAGATAGAACGCATCAGAGGTTCCGTCAGCAAGCATAAAAGTAATTGATATTATTGAAAAAATAGAAAGAAAAAAAATAGTTGTTTTGAGATAAAACTTTTTCATTTTTTTAGAACTGAAAATAAATAAATTGTTGCTCCTTGGCACCAAACAGAAAAATAACAACTGCAATCATAAAAAAGAATGCCCAACGTGGAATTTTATGCCATTTAAAACCAACCTTGGCAACGGCATATTGTTGTTCTCTGCCCAACCATTCAATGATAACAAATATAGAAATTAATTTAATGGTTAGCCAAGCCAGGTCCATATCAGGAAATGATGGGAAAGAGAACAATGATCTCGAGAATATTTGACCTAAATAGCTATAAGCATGCTTAAGGCTTGAAGCTCTGAAAAATATCCATGCAAAAACTGTTAAAGTAAACGTGCCTGCGATACTAAGAAATTCTCTAAGTGTAGGAAATATTTTGCCTTTAGCCACAATTTCTAAATTGTTTCTATTGGTTTTAAACAGAATGGAGGGTAAAATAAAAAGCGCGTTCAAGAAGCCCCAAACTATAAAGGTCCAGTTGGCTCCATGCCAAAAGCCACTGACTATAAAAATGATAAATGTATTTCTTACTGCCTTAAAAACACCACCTTTGCTTCCTCCGAGAGGAATATAGAGGTAATCTCTAAACCAGCTTGATAGAGATATATGCCATCTCCTCCAAAATTCGGCTATATCTCTTGAAAAATAAGGGAATGCGAAATTTCTCAACAAGTCAATTCCAAATAGTCTTGCTGTTCCAAGTGCTATATCCGAATAACCTGAAAAGTCTCCATAAATTTGGAATGCGAAAAACAAGGCCCCAATAACCAGGGTGCTTCCTGAATACTCTGCAGAATTATTAAAAATAGAATTCGCAAACATTGCACAATTATCAGCAATCACAATTTTCTTAAATAAACCCCAAAGTATTTGTTTGAGCCCATCTATACTTTTAGAATAATTAAATTCACGCTTTTGCTTAATTTGAGGAAGCAGATGGGTTGCTCTTTCAATGGGTCCTGCAACTAGCAAAGGAAAAAAACTTACAAATAAGGAATAATCTACGAGGTTTCTCTCAGGTTCAATTCTGTTTTTATAGATATCAATAACATACGAAAGGCCATGAAATGTGTAAAATGATATTCCAACGGGAAGGATTACAGATAAAGTCCAAAAATTTGTTTTAATACCTAAGAAAGATAATGATTCAGCAAAGGAATCTGCAAAGAAATTGAAATATTTAAAAACACCTAGAAATCCAAGGTTAACGATAATACTGAGCCAAAACCAAGTTTTTTTTGATTTTTCAGATTGGGCTTCAGACATTTTAATTCCAGTGTAGAAATCAAGAAGTGTTGAAAAAATAAGTAGAAATAAAAATCTGTAATCCCAGCAAGCGTAAAAAAAGTAACTTGCCACAAGAAGTAATATGTTTTGAATTCTAATATTTTTGCCAGCAAAATGCCAGTACAAAATGAAAACAATCGGCAGAAAGATGGCAAAATTTAACGAATTAAACAGCATAGCTACTTATTAAATCATTAAAAATATTAAACATCAACCCCAAACTATAATTTAACCTGAAAGCCGCAAATATAAGGATTATTTATTTGTAATATTTAGAAATAGAGCACCTACCTCAATTGGAAAATAGGGTCGCTTATTATAGTAATGAAAGTAAAAAGACAATCTTTATTTATGCTTCATAATAGCTTATAATTGAGAATAAAAGGCAAAAAACTCCCTCACAAGCGAATAAAAATCAAGCATCTCGAAATATCTTGGACTAGCACTGTTTACGTTTTGAAAACCTGCTTTTCGAAAAAGCATTTTGATTCTACTAATATGGAAATATTGTGAAACTACTATGATGCTTTTGAAATGAAGGCTATCTTTTGTTTTCAAGGTGTTTAAAACAGTTAATCTGGTATTATCACCCATATTATCAACTATAATTATCGAGTCAGATATTCCTTTCTCAACTAAAAAATCTTTCATTTTATCGCCTTCATAAAAGCCTTCTTTTCCTAAACCGCCGCTTACTATAATTCGCTTTACCCTTCCGGAGTTACATATATTTAATCCACACTCTAGTCTTTTTATTAATCTTGGGGAAAGTGATCCATCTTCATTGACTTTGGTACCAAGAATAACCACAATATCGGCTTTTCTTTTATTATCAATTAAACCATCAATGATTATAATCGTTGAATGAATCACAAACCAAATTAAAGCTAAGTAAATTAAATATTTAGCAGGCTTTTTGATTCTCATGTTTGTGGATGATGTAGGAATGTATTTAAATTTTTTCCAAAAATTCTTAATCCTTACAACTTATCATCTGCTCGCTTATATCAGAATGGAATTTGGCCATGTTTAAAAATTACTTGTATTCCATACCTAAGTTGTACATAGTGAATGCCCAAACATCTGCTTCCTCCTCAATAAGTTTAGAGGTTGGTTTTCCTGCACCATGTCCTGCATTGGTATCAATGCGAACCATATAAGAAATATCCTTGTTTTGGGAAGCACATTTAGATTGCAAGGTTGCTATAAATTTAAAAGAGTGGGAGGGAACCACCCTGTCATCATGATCGCCTGTAGTAATAAGAGTTGCAGGATATTTTACACCTTCCTTAATATTATGCAAGGGTGAATATTTAACCAAATAATCAAATTCCGCCTTCACATCACTTTTGCCATATTCCACAGCCCAGCCCCAACCAACAGTGCTTTTATGATAACGAAGCATATCTAAAACACCCACTCCTGGTAAGGCCACTTTAAATAATTCCGGTCTTTGGGTCATACAAGCACCTACCAGCAATCCCCCATTGCTTCTGCCTTGAATTGCAAGTTTATTAGGATTGGTATATTTTTCTTTAATCAGATATTCTGCAGCAGCAATGAAATCATCAAAAACAGTTTGCTTTTTTTCTAACATGCCAGCTTTATGCCAATCTTCACCATATTCGCCCCCACCGCGCAAGTTGGCAACTACAAATACCCCACCTTGCTCAAGAAAAGCAATTTTACTGTTGCTAAAAGATGGAGTTATGCTGATATTAAAACCCCCATAACCATAAAGCAATGTTGGATTATTGCCATCAAGTTGAAGGTCTTTTTTTGACGTGATAAACATGGGGATTTTTGTACCATCTTTTGATGGATAAAATACCTGTTTGGTTTCGTAACCACCTAAATCAGTTGGGAAATCTATAGTTTTAAAAAGTTCCGATTTTCCTAAGGCTATATCATACCGGTAAATAATGTTTGGAACTGTAAACGAGGTGAATGAATAAAAGCATTCCATATCTTTTTTGCTTCCACCAAAACCTCCGACTGATCCTATACCGGCTATTTCAATTTCTTTCTCCTTTTTACCTTCGGTTGTCAATTGATAAATATGACTGCTAACATCTTGTTGGTAGCCTGCAAATAATTTATTTCCTATGAGTGAAACCCATTCCAGCAAGTGCTTACCTTCAGGAATAACTGTTTGCCAATTTTCAACCGCTGTATTTTTGGGATCAATGGCTACAAGTTTATATTTTGGTGCATCCTGATCGGTCATTACCAAGATTTTTCCATTCAGGGTTTCTACAACACTAGGGTTGTATGTAAAACCTTTCACCAATAAATTGAGGTCGGTATCTTTTCCGTTTTTTAAATCAGCAAACCATATTTCTCCGCCACTTGTACCTTCAGAGATATTGATAAATAAAAATTCTTCATCTTCGGTAATGGATGGCCAGTAATATCTCAATGGGTATTTAGCATCTTGATAGACCAAAAGGTCTTTGCTCTGAGGCTGACCCAATTGATGAAAATACACTTTTTGATAGGTATTTACAGCAGACATTATATTGGTATGTTCAGGTTTGTCGTATCGGCTGTAGTAGAAACCATTTCCACGCCATGAAGCCCCTCCAAATTTTGTCCATTCAATTTTATCTTTTAAAACCTTGCCGGTTTCCACTTCCATCACAAATATTTCTTGCCAATCGCTACCAGCCTTACCGAGGCTATAAGCCATGAATTTGTTATCATGACTAAAAGAAATTCCACCCAATGAAACGGTACCGTCTTTTGAGAGGGTATTTGGGTCTAACAAGATTCTTGGCTCATCTTTTAAACCTTTTTGGATATACAACACACTTTGGTTTTGCAAACCATCATTTTTATAGAAGAGGTAATTATCTCCTTTCTTAAACGGACTGCTATACTTGGCGTAATTCCAGATATTTTCAAGCCTTGTTTTTATTTTGTCTCTGTAAGGAATTTGTGCCAGATAATCGAAGGTGTATTTGTTTTGTGCCACAACCCATTCGGCTACATCGGCGGCGGTATCATACTCGAGCCAGCGGAAGGGATCCGCTATTCTTGTTCCAAAATAATCATCTAAAACATTCACAGTTTTTGTTACAGGCGGTTTCCCAAAAGGAATAGCCGGAAGAGATTTGTTTGTTTTTGTCATACAAGAAGCTACAAGAATAGCAGAATTTAGAATGAGGAAAATTTTTTTCATCGTGAAATTAAAAATCGAACAAAGATAGGAAAGCGAGGGGTAAAAAGAAGAGTGGAACTTGAAATTGGTAACAGGAGGGATTTGATTGAAAAATTTGCAGATTTAATCCACATTGCAGCAACTAAGGTGAAGATTGGCTATTAGTAAGGGTTTCATTTTTTGTGAGTTCAGGTTTGTGTACTACAGATTCTCTTTTGATGAATGGCTGTGATTTATACCCAAGTTTTCGTTAGGCTGCGAACATCTTCTAATACCTATTGTTTCATTTAATGCGTTTTGGCCATAAGTAGTAATTATTTTTTGAGTATTGGCTATCCTTACTATTTCTTTGGATTTGAGTTGATACCTAATCGTAATCACCAATCCATAGACTAATAGCCCCAAGTGCATTTGAGCCATTGCGGCAACGCTTCGCTTTTCTTTGCTTCTGCCTCGTTTTGCTATTTTGCTATTGGACTTCCGCCCCTCAAAATAGGTGTTGGTCAAGTCAAATAAAACAATTCGGTCTTGTAAATCAAAAAGTTCGTTGG
>Ga0163144_10014259_pt1 | contig 16521 bp, 12 predicted proteins | sample OliLak19BULKMAT1_FD_123175 | JGI IMG/M metagenome (GOLD analysis project Ga0163144, IMG submission 123175) | Freshwater microbial mat bacterial communities from Lake Vanda, McMurdo Dry Valleys, Antarctica - Oligotrophic Lake LV.19.BULKMAT1 | ecosystem: Environmental > Aquatic > Freshwater >... | reverse complement strand
TGCCGGCCCTGGAGACGCTTCGAAGGGTGGGGATCGGCTTCCGCGAGGCCTTTCCTGCTGCCCGGGGCCATCTGGGCCTTTCTGGGGCGTCCCTAAAGAGGCAGGAGAGCCTTTTTTCCTCGGGCGTTGACAGTTCGACGAGTCCCAGCTAGCCTCTGCACAACTCGGTCAAGGGAAGTGTGGTGCAAAACCACCGCGGTCCCGCCGCTGTAACTGGAAACGGCTCCATCATTCGCAACGGCCCCGGCTCATGCCGGATTTGCCCGCGCGAAACCACTGCCTCGAACGGCCCGCGTCGCGGACGGAGGTGGGAAGGTGATGGCCCCGGTCGACCCAGGAGCCAGAAGACCTGTCCGAGGACATGTTTCTCCGCGCCCTCGTGGATTGGGAGCGCGGGCGATAAGGCCGCCTTGGGTGGGCTGTTGTGTCATGGGTGCAGGGTCGGTGTCTCTGCATGTAGGCGCACACGGTTTGTCCGTTGATGCGGGCGCGCGCGTATCGGAGTTGGCTCCGGTCGTGTTGGGCATCGTATCGCTCGTGTTTCGTCCTTTGGGGCCACCCAACCTTTGCTGGGCGACCTGGACGTGGATTCGGGGGCGCCCTCCCAACAACGATGACAATTGCATTCCTTCGCGCCACGGCGCTCTCTCTCTTCTTGTGTTTGGGCGCAGCGGCCCAGAGTCGTTTTGCGACGACGGTCGTGTCCTTCAACCAGGGCACGGGAGGCGGCGTGTTCACACCCTCCAACATTCTCGGTGGTCCCCGCGGCGGCGGATTCTCGAACGGTGCACTGGACGTGCTCTCGCTCGGCACCGGTGGCGATGTCACTGTCGGCTTCGACGTCGTGATCACCGATGGGCCTGGGGCCGACTTCACGGTCTCCGAGAACGGCATCGTATTCGCCGGCGGGACCTTCGCCGAGGTCGCGTTCGTCGAGGTCTCGAGCAACGGCGTCGATTTCGCGCGCTATCCGAGTCGCTACGTCGGCCCGGTTGGGCCGCAACCGGCCTTCGGGACGATGCCGTTCGGCACCTATTCCGGCCTGACCGGAGGTCTCCCCGGACTCGCCAACATCGTCACGAACGCCATCGATCCTTTCGACCCGGTGGTCAGCGGTGGTGAGGCGTTCGACCTCGCCGAGCTGCGCCCGCACCCGCTGGTCCTGTCCGGCGCCGTCGACGTGTCCGCGATCCACTTTGTACGCATCGTCGACGTCGTCGCCGGTGTGGACCGCGATTCCACCGGTCGAGTGATCGAGGACAACGGCGGCACGAGCGGCGCCGACATCGACGCGATCGCCGTCATCCAGCACGTCGGAAATCAGGATCCTCTGGGCCCTGACGTCGACCTGTTCCAGGATGCGCTCGGATTCCTGCACCTCGTGATCGGTGACCCGAACGGTGTAGGCGACCTCGATCCGAGCTCGATGCGCATGTCGATCGGCCTCGTCGAGCTGCCGTTCTTCAACTTGCGTCGACTCTTCGAGGTGCAGAGCGCGACCGCGAACGAGGTGCACCTCGTTTCTCGCGTGCCAGTGCCCGGGGCCGCGACGGCAGTCCCGCACAACGTCCTCGCGATCGCAGTGCGCGACCTCTCTGGCGCATTCGCGGCTGACCAAATCGCCCTGCAACCGTGATAACGGAGGGCCGCCGGGAATCCCCGACCCGGCGGCCCCGATGGCGTTGCCGATCCCGGTCACGATCGTCGCGACGGTGATCATCCCTCCCGCGCCCGGCGGACCATGGCCGACGGCCCTCAGCGTTCGCTGCGCGGGGGAGGGCCGGTCGGTAGGCTCTCGCCGCGCAGGCACGGGGCGTTCGGCGGCAGTCCCAAGGCTTGGCCGAAAGCTCTCGGACGAGCGATGTCGCCCAGCAGATCGAAGTAGAGCGGTAGCGCGCCGCGCACGCGCACCCAGGCGCGAGGTGCGTAGAAGCGTCCGGTGTCGCTGTAGGCCGTCTCGCGGATGCGAGCTTCGCCCAGACGCTCCGGTGGGATGCTCCGGCGCCAGAAGCCGAGTTGGGTCGCGCGGAGCTCGAGCATCTGACCGTTGCCCTTCAAGCGACCGCGGCTGTCGACGGCGTCCTCGTCGACCTCGAGCCGCACGACGACCACCGCCGCGAAGAACGCTGCGGGCGCGAGGACCGGCAACGCGATCAGCGCGAGCGCGAACGAGCCCGTGTGCACAGCGAGGACGATCAGCGTGAGGCTCCCGGCAACCGCCGCTCCAATCAGGGTCCGCCAGAACCAAGCTATGGGGCCAAAACGATAGAGGATGACTGACGTGCTCATGTTGCACCGCGGACTAAACGTGGTCGCGCCACGCAGCGAGCGCCGCCTCGAGGTGCGGCCAGAGGCGCGCGCCGGTGCCGTGATTGTGGAAACCGACGAACTCGACCGGGGTCGACACGTCGAGCTCGAAGTCGAGCTGGCCGCCGTCGATGCGGGTCACGATCGCGCCGGCCTCGCGCGCGCACAGGATCGCGCCAGCGACGTCGTAGGGCTTCGCCGTCTGCAGTTGTACACCCGCGAGCTCGTTCCAGCGCTCGCGCCCGTCGACGACCATGCGGTAGTGCCCGAGCGCTAACAGCGCGAGCTGCCCGCCGCTCGAGATGTGTTGGTCGTCGTAACAATGCCCGAGCTCGGCGCCCTCGTGTGTTTGCACACGTTTGAAGTAGTCCTGCGCGAGCCGCTGCATGGCTGCGCGTTGGTCGGGGTGGTAGCCAAAAAACGGGAAGTATCCGTGGTCTGGCCGGTCCGAGTCATCGACGAGCAGGACACCCGAGCGTTGCACGCGGTTGTCGGCGAGGCTGCGCACGGCCGCGCTGCAACCGTGACCACGCCGCGCGATGAGCTCGCGGAGCTCGCCGCCGCGCGTATCCGGGAGCTCCGAGACGACCCCGAGCTCGAGCTCCGCGAGCCGCGGCGCGCCGCGTCCAGGGCCCGCGTACGAGACCACGGTCCACGCGCCGCGCAGGTCGTGCATGAGGTTGCGGGTGCCATCGATCGGGTCGATGGCGATGCGCGGCCCGCCGTGGTCGAACCCGGGGAGCTCGAGGGGGTCGTCCTCGGACGTGGGGCCTGGGCCGACGTGACGCCAGCCGGCGTCCTCGGTCATGACCGACAGCGGGCGTCGACGCGCCTCGGCGAGGAGCCACTCGGACACCGCCTCCTCTGCGGCGACGTCGATCCCGAAGGTCACGTCGCCCGCGCCGCGTGAAACGGGCCGCGCGAGCCGGATCGCGTCGCCTTCGGCCAGGGCGGCGCGCATGCGCCCGCGCACGGACTCGCGGATCCCGCCGCAGAGCCTCTGGAGCCGCGACACTTCGTCCGCGAGGCGCGAGGCGGCGGCGCGTTCGGCTGCGGGGGCGGGGTCGGCCTTGGGCTCTTCATTCTCTTTGGATCGGTTCATTGGACGGCTTCGGCCCAGGCTACCCAGACGGCCGGCTACGGCGTAGCGCGGCGGAGTCGGCGCGGCTCAAAACGTCTCGAAGAGGCGACAGGAGGCTGAATCGTGCGGCCAATTGGCGCCCCGAGGTTGAGCGGACTCGGCGCTGGCCTAAACTCCACGCCCCCCGTCCGCGCCGGGAGCGGCGGCTGTTCGAACCGCAGCGCCCACCTCGGTCGTCGAAAAGACGAGTGCATCCATGAGCGAAGTCCACGAAGTCATCATCATCGGCTCCGGCCCGGCCGGTTACACCGCTGCGCTGTACACGGCGCGCGCGAATCTGAAGCCCGTGCTCTTCCAGGGGATGCAGCCGGGCGGCCAGCTCACGATCACGACGGACGTCGAGAACTTCCCCGGTTACCCGGATGGCGTCCTGGGGCCGGCGATGATGGATGACTTCCGCAAACAAGCGGAGCGCTTCGGCACGGAAATTCGCTTCGAGATGATCGACGAGGTCGACCTCACGAAGCGCCCGTTCACGCTCAAGACCGAGTTCGGGGAGCACAAGGCGCAGTCGTTGATCGTCGCGACTGGCGCGACCGCGCGGTTGCTCGGATTGCCTGCCGAGTCGCGCTTGATGGGTCACGGGGTGTCGGCGTGCGCGACGTGCGACGGCGCGTTCTTCCCCGGCAAGCACGTGATCGTCGTCGGTGGCGGTGACTCCGCGATGGAGGAGGCGAACTACTTGACTCGCTTCGCCGCGAAGGTGACGGTCGTGCACCGTCGCGACGAGTTCCGCGCCTCGAGCATCATGATCGACCGCGCGCGCGCCAACCCGAAGATCGCCTGGGAGCTCTTCAAAGGCGTCAAGGACGTGCTCGCCGGCGACGATGGCAAGGTGCGCGCGGTGTTGCTCGAGGACACACGCACGGGCGAGGTCAGCGAGTTCGTCTGTGACGGCATGTTCGTCGCGATCGGCCACACGCCGAACACGGAGCTTTTCAAAGGCAAACTCGCGCTCCATGACAATGGTTACGTCAAAGTGACCAACGGTACCTACACCTCGGTCGAGGGAGTGTTCGCCTGTGGTGACGTGATGGACCACGTGTACCGCCAGGCGATCACCGCCGCGGGCACGGGTTGCATGGCCGCGATCGACGCGGAGCGTTGGCTCGAAGCACAATCGTCGAAGGCGTCCGCGACGGCGAGCGCGTGAGTGGATCGATGACTTGCGCCAACGCAGCGAGGCGCTTCGAGGGCCGGCACGTCCTCGTGACGGGGGCGGGGACGGGCATCGGGCGCGCCATCGCCGTGCGCCTCGCGGCGGAGGGCGCGCGCTTGACCCTGCTCGCCCGTGACCGGGCGCGCCTCGAGGAGACGCTGCGACTCGCCGCGGCCTCGGCGGCGACGGTGTCTGGGCACCGGGCCTTCGCCGCCGATGTCCGGGATCGGCAGGCGATCGACCGCGCCATCGCGCGCGCGGCGCAGGAGGGCGGGCCGTTCCATGGGGCGGTCGCGAACGCGGGCATCGGCGGGCCGAATGGGCCGCCGAGCAAGCCGGCTGACGGGGGTGTTGTCGAGGTCGACCGCTTCGACGACCTCGTCGCGACGAACCTTGTCGGGACGTACAACGTGTTGCGCGCGGTCGAGCGACATTTGGTGCCGGTCGTTGATGCGGCCGATCCGGCGTCGACGCGGCACCTCGTGGCGATCGCGTCGATCCTCGCCCGGATCGGTGTGGCGGGGTATACGGGCTACTGCGCGTCGAAAGCGGGTGTGACGGGCCTCGTGCGCGCTCTGGCCGTCGAGCTCGCGCCCAAGGGTGTTCAGGTCAACACGATTTGTCCGGGGTGGGTCGACACCGAGATGGCCTGGGAGGGGATCGATGGGCTGGCCCGCGCGACGGGGGTGAGTCGCGAAGAGGCCCTCGCGATTGCGATGCGCGACGTGCCGCTCGGGCGGATGAGCGCGCCGGCTGATATTGCGGGGGCTGTGGCGTGGTTGTTGTCGGATGATGCGCGTGGGGTGACGGGGCAGGCGCTCGACGTCAATGGCGGCGCGTTTATGGTTTAGGGGGTGGGGTGACGGTTGGGAGGCTCGTGCCGTGCCTGGTGGAGCGGGTTGGATCCGCTGTCGAGCGCGGCGGCGTTCCCGTACTGGCTGGAGGCGAAAGCGGAGTCGGCGGCTGGGGTCCCGGAGGTGCTCGTGGCCGAAATGGGCGCGGTGGTGCGGAGCGCGCAGTGTGCGTTGTTCCGGATCGCGTTCGAGGGCGCTCCGTTGTCGCTGTTGGAGGTGCTTCCGGCGAGGCGTCGACGGGGGACGGGTCGAGGAGGTGCGGCTGCGGGTCGGGCGAGAATGTGCGGCGGGCTCTGAGCGGTCGTCGTGGAAGTGGCCCCCCTGTGATCGCTAAGCTCCACGGTATGGGGGGGCTTCGAGGCGACGGCGAGGGAGCTTCGTGGCAAAGGATGAGGAGAGAAACATGAGGGTCGCCTTGGTCGCACGCGGCACGGCGCCGGACCGGCGCAGCGGGTTCGACGTCCATTCGTTGGGTCTCGCGCGCGCGCTCGCCCGCGCAGGTGTCGAGGTCGAGGTCTTTGCGGCGCGTGCCCTCGCGGGCCTCGCGCCGCTCGCCCAGCGTCGCGAAGAGCGTGACTCGGAGGGGCGCGATCCACAGGAGCGCGATCCGAAGCGGCGGACCTTCGCCGTGACGTTCGTCAATGTGCCCGACACGGAGCCTGCGAGCCCCGAGTCCGAGCGGCGCCTCGTCGAGGCCTTTGGGGCGTTCCTCGATCGCGAGCGCCCGCAAGTCGTGCACTTCGAGCACCTGGTTGGCTTTGGCCCGGGCGCCGTCGACGAGGCGCGCCGCCGAGGTCTCCCGACCGTCTTCGTGGCCCACGACTGGTGGGCGGCCCACGACAGCCGACACGCGGTCCTGCCGGACCTCACCGCGTTCGAGCCCGGCGACCTCGAGCGCGAGGCGCGCGGCGCCCTCGCGCTGCGTTGGCTCGCCGGCCTCTCGGGGTCGGAGCGCGCGCGCCTCGGGCCTGGCCTCGGCGCCGCCTTCCAGTCGGTTCTGCTCGAGCAGTTGTCCGCGGCGACAGGCGCGCGTCTCGAGGCCTTCCTGCATGTGCCGCCGACTCCCACCGCCGGCCGTGGGGCCCGCGGCGCCCGCGCAGAGGGCAGCGCGCTCGAACAAGAGGTCGAGCGCCTGCGCGCGCGGCAGGCCGCCAAGCGCGCCGCGCTCGGCCAGGTCGACGCGCGCTTCGCGACCTCGCGTCACCTCGCGCGGCGGTTGTCGACCCTCGTCGGGCGCGCCTTCTCGTTCCGGGCGCCGGGGGTCGACCGCGACACGATCCGCGCCGCCGAGCGGCCCGTGCGCACCCTGGAGGGCACGCTGGAGGACACCGCGGAGGTCACCGCGGACCTCGGCACCGATTCGCGTGACCGACAAGACCGTTCGTCACAGACCAAAGCGCAGCAAGCCACTCCACTGCGTGTCGGCTTCCTGGGCAGCATCACCAAGGAACGCGGCCTGCACGTGCTCCTCGCCGCGTGCGACGGGCTCGCCGGTAAGGTCGAGCTGCACATCCACGGCGACTCGAGCGACCGCGCCTACGTCAGTCGAATGCGACACCGCGCCGAGACCATGGGCGCGATCTGGCATGGGGCCTATACCCAGGACGAGCTGCCACGGCGCCTCGCCGAGCTCGACGCCGTGTGCTTGCCGAGCGTTTGGCCCGACAACGCGCCCCTGGTTTTGCGCGAGGCCTACGCCGCTGGCTTGCCGGTGGTGGTCAGCGACACCGAGGCGTTGCGCGAGAGCGTGCTCGTGGCCCGCGACGGCGACGAGGCCGGCGGCCCGGACGCCCCGGGTCGCGTTGCGCAGGGCCAGGGCGTCGAAGGCGCCGGCACCGCCACCGCGCTCGGGCTGCTCGTGCCCCCGGGCGACAGCGGCGCGTTGCGCGCGGCGCTCGTGCGTCTGGCTGACGACGAGACGCTGCGCGCGTCGCTCGTGGCCGCAGTGCGGCACCTCGAGGGGCCGCTCACGAAGCGGCTCGGTCAAGAGGCCGGCGAGTGGCTCGCGACCTACGCGCAGCTCGTGGGGGCCGTCGAGCGGCGACGCGTACCCACCGATGTGCCGGCGCACCTCGCGGGCCTCGCGCGTCAAGTCGCGGCGCTCGAGGCGCTGCCCACGCGCACGTTGTTCCAAGAGGTCACCCGCGGCCTCGAGCGGCTCGGCGCGGCGGTCGGGCTCGACGCTTCGCCCCATGAATTGATGGCGCTCGCGGTCGGCCGCGGCTCCCGCACACGCGACGAGCGCGGGGCTGACGCGCGGGCCATCGAGTGGCTGCGCAGCAGTGTGCGCGAGCTAGGCGAGGCGCGCACGAACCTCGAGGCTCGCTCGCGTTGGCGTGAAGAGGAGCTGCGCGGGCTCGCGGATCGGATCGGTTGGCAAGAACAACGACTCGCTGAGCGCGAGCTCGAGTTGCAGACCCTGCGCGCCGAGCGCGACGACCACGGCAGCGTGCGGGAGGTCCTCGAGGACGAACGTCACACCCTGCGCGAGGAGATCGCGCGGCGTGAGGCCGAGCAGCTGCGACTCGGCGAGCAGGTCGAAGAGGCGCGCAACGCGCTGCGCTCCCTCACCGATGAACGCGACTGGCTGCGCGACACGCTCGACCGCGGGAACGAAGAGCTGCGCTGGTTGCGCGAGCACGTCGCCGGGGACATCGAGGACGCGCTGACCGACCGCGAGGCGATCGAGATGCATTTCGAGCGCCTGTGTCGCGAACACGAGACGTTGACCCAGCACGAGGTGTGGCTGCGGCGGCAAGTCGTCGAGCTGTTCGAAGGGCTCGGGGCGCCAGCGGGGGCCGTACAACGCGCTCCGACACAGCCGACGGGGGCCGTGCAACGCGCTCCGACACAAGGGGGAGCGACGAGTCCGACGCCTGTCTTCGCGCCGCGCGACGACCCGCACGCCGCCGACGATCCGACGATGCTGCGCCCCTTCGATCGCGCACTCGAAGAGGGTCGCGCCCGTTTCGCGCGCCTCGTGTCGGAGCTCGCATGGCGGCGCGGCGAGATGGATGCCGCGCGCATCGCGGCGACCAACCTCTTCACACGTTTCGCGGGCGGCGAGCTCGCGACACGCGCGCGCAGTTGGCCCGCCGTCTTCGACGTCGAGATGCCCCGCCCCGCGCAGTTCGAGTTGCCCGGATCCGCCGAAGAAAACACGGGCGTCGTGTTGCCCGCGCCGCGAGGCGGCGTCCAGGGTCTTCGCGACGGCGTCGGTGCGGGCCTCCCGCAGCAGCGCGCGCCGTCGCCCGTGGGCCCGCGCGAGGCTCTGGTTCGACCCACCGAGGAACGCCCATGACCCGGCCCGTCTCGATCGTCATCCCGTCCCTCGGTGACCTGCACCAGCTCGAGCGCGCGCTGACCGCGTTGCGCGCGGAGGTGCAGGCGCGAGGCGTCGAGGACCAGCTCCTCGTCGTCGACGACACTGGCACGGACGTCTTGCGTTCGGCCCTCGATGTGCCGTGGCCGGAGGTCCGTGTGCACGCACGCAAGGAGAATGGCGGCTTCGCGGCCGCTGCGTTCGATGGCGCGCAGGCGGCGGATTATCGGTTGATGCTCCTCTTGCAACCCGACGTCGTCGTGAGGCCCGGCGCCATCACCGCCCTCGTCGAGGCGCTCGTCGACGGCTCGGTCTTCGCCGCGGCGCCGCGGATCCTCGAGCACGGCGACGAAGACCGGCCCGTGTCGCGGCGAGTGCTCGCGATCGAGGACGGGCGGCTAGGCGTACACGACACACGCGGGCCGATGCCGGCCGACGAGGGTCAGACAGTGCCGATCGCTTTCGCGCCGTCGTGCGCGTTGCTCGTCCGACGCGAGGAGTTCCTGGCAGCGGGCGGCTTCGATGAGCTGTTCGCGCCGCTGTACTTCGAGGACGTGGACTTCGGTCTCACCGCTTGGCGGCGCGGGCGTCGGATCGTCGAGGTCCCGGCCGCGGTGGTGGAGCACCACGCCGGCGGCACCGTGTCGACCCACGTGCCCGACGCGCTCGCGCGCGCGGCCTACGAGCGCAACCGCTTGCTCGTGCAGTGGAAGCACCTCGGGTCCAAGCGCGAGGCCCACGATCACCTCGTGTCGCTCTGGCGCGACGCCCTCGACGCGGGCCTCGCGGGCCGTCGCGACGAGCTCGTGCACCTGGCGCTGGCGCTCGGCGAGCTCGATGGTGTCGACGCCGCGCGCGCGTCGTTGGTGGACGCGCGGATCAACCTCGGGACGGCCCTCGCGCGCGCGCGGGGTTGAAACCAGAGGTACCGAACCCGACCCAAAAATGAGGTGAGTGTCGCGCGCGCTCCGCGCGCGCGACGCTCACCTCATTTTTGGGTCGGGTTCGGTACCTCTGGCCAGCGCGAAACGTGGTCTAACCGATCGTCATCAAGAACTCGCCGTTGACGCGGGTCTTGTTCATCTTCGCGATCAGCATCTCCATCGCCTCGACCGGGTCGAGCTCGTTGAGGACCTTCCGCAGGACCCACACACGCTCGATCTCCTCTTCGGTGAAGAGCAGCTCTTCCTTGCGCGTGCCCGAGCGATTGATGTCGATCGCGGGGAAGATGCGTCGATCCGAGAGGCGCCGGTCGAGCACGATCTCCATGTTGCCCGTGCCTTTGAACTCCTCGAAGATGACCTCGTCCATCTTCGAGCCGGTCTCGATCAGCGCCGTGCCGAGGATCGTCAGTGAGCCGCCGCCCTCGATGTTGCGTGCGGCGCCGAAGAAGCGCTTCGGGAACTGCAGGGCCGTCGCCTCGAGGCCACCCGAGAGCAGCTTGCCGTTGCTCGGCGCCTCGACGTTGCAGGCGCGCGCGAGGCGCGTGATCGAGTCGAGCAGGATCACGACGTTCTCGCCGGCCTCGACGAGGCGCTTCGCGCGCTCGATGACCATCTGCGCGACCTGGATGTGTCGCGCGGGCGGCTCGTCGAAGGTCGAGCTGACGACCTCCACGCGCTCGCCCGTGATCGAGCGCTCGAAGTCGGTGACCTCCTCCGGCCGCTCGTCGACGAGCAGGATGATGAGGTGCGCCTCGGGTCGCGAGTGCTGAATCGACTTCGCGAGCATATGCAAGAGCACCGTCTTGCCCGTGCGCGGCGGCGCGACGATCAGGCCGCGTTGACCGAGCCCGATCGGCGTCACGAGGTCCGCGATGCGCATCTCGAGCGGGTTCTCGCGGGTGCCCTCGAGGATGATCCGCTCGTCGGGATAGATGGGCACCAGCTCTTTGAAGGGCGCGCGACCGAGCGCATCTTCGGGATCGTGTTCGTCGATCCGGTCGACGTCGTAGAGGCAGAGGTAACCCTCGCCCTCCATCGGCGCGCGCAGGCGACCGCGCACCGTCATGCCCTCGAGCAGGCCGAAACGCTCGACGAGTGACGGCGGGATGTAGACGTCGTCCTCGGCCGGTGTGTAGTCGTTGGCGCGCGATCGCAGCCAATAGAGGTTCGTGTTGTGGATCTGCACCACACCCTCGACCTCGACCACCTCGTGGCGCTCGAGCCAGTACACCGCCAGCTTCCAGATGCCGTCGCGCCGGTTGCGCGCATTGAAGTCCTCGAGCCCCTGCTCGTCGGCGAAGTCGTGAACCTCCGAGAGGTTCATCGCCTGCACGGCGCCGAGGTCGTGCTCGGGGTGCTTCTTCTTGCGTGTCTTCGGCAGCGCCGCGACGAGGGTGTCGTACTCGTCCTCGGTCAGGTCCCGTGGCACATGGTCGAAGTTCACGAACACACCCGTGCCTTTCTGCACGGCTTGCTTCTGCTTGAACTCCTGCTTCCGTTGCTTGAACGGACGGTTCTTCTTGAACTTGTTGAACTTCTGCGCTTGGGCGTCGGTCATGGGGGATTTTGCCGCGCTCGGCGGCGCGGGTTCAGCCGAGCCCGAGCTCGGCCAGGGCCGCGTCGATAGCGGCGTCCAATTCGGTGGTGGTTCCGTCGTTCCGCACGACGACGTCGGCGCGCTGGCGCTTCTCGTCGAGGGGTAATTGGGTGGCCTCGCGACGGGCGACCTCGCCCGGCTTCCAGCCACGTGTGTGGACCGCGCGCCGGTCGCGCTCCTCGGCCGGTGCCTCGACGAAGACGAGGAAGTCCGAAGCGCGCGCGAGCCCGTGGTCCGCGTCGTTCTCGAGGAGGAGCGGCACATCGAGCACGACCCTGGGTCGACGCGCGCGGCGCGCGCCCTCCAGCGCGGCCCAGATCCTCGCACGAACTCGGGGGTGGATCCAGCCCTCGAGTTGCCGGCGCGCGTCCGGGTCGTCGAAAACCCGAGCCGCGAGCGCGGCGCGATCGAGGGTCGCGGGCGCGGAGAGGCCTCCCTGAGGGGAGCTCTGCCCGCCGAGCGGCGGCGCGGGCGGGCTGAGCACGCCGCGGCCGAACGTCGCGACGGCGGCGCGCACGACCTCGGGGTCCCGGAGCGCCTCGTGCGCGAGGGCGTCGGCGGAGAGCACGAGGCCTGTCGGGCCCGCGAGTCGCGCCGCGACGCGCGATTTGCCCGACGCGATGCCGCCGAGCACCGCGAGGACCACGGTCTCGTGTGCGCCTTCTTCGCGCCCGCCTCGCCCGCGTTCGGACTGCGAGGCAGCCGGCGCTGCGGGGTTCGGCTCGGCGGGAGGGCTCGGCATCGAAGGGCGGGACGAGGTCGATTCGACGTCGGGGCCGCTCAGTGTGCAACCGGAGCCTCCGCCGTGGGTAGGCCCTCCGAGATCCCTGCGTCGAACGCTAGGGGAGAGAGGTCCGGCCGGTGGAGACCAGCGCGGCGCCCTTGCCCCACGGACGGGCTCGGGTCATTATGGCGCCCCGCGATCGGCCCGGCCGGGCGCGCCCCCCTCCGCCCGCGGCCTCCGCGGCGGGCCACAATCCCCCCGAGCCTCCCCCGAGACTCCCCCCAAGACCCCCCAGATGCCCCGCCCGTGTGTGTCGTCCGGCTTTCGCCACGACGCCGAGTGGGGCCTCCCAGCGACCCCATCCATGCTCACCAAGTCCTCTCGTCGCGGAGCTGCCCGCGTCAGCGCGGTCTGGACCATCGTCGCCTTCGTCCTGTTCTTCGTCGCGCTCGGCTTCGGCTACATCGCGAGTGACGACGCCCAGAAGGCGCGCACCGAGCGCGACACTGCCCGGACGGAGGCCAAGGCGAACAGCGAGGCCGTCGCAACCGAGATCCAGAAGTGGCGCAGTGTCTCGCGCCTCTTCGGTTTCCAGGCGGAATCGGAGAACGCCCCGTCCAGCGTCGCCGCCGCCACGGACGCGCTCGAAGCGGCCAAAGCTGCGTTCCCGGACACCAAAGGCGTCAGCACCTACCAAGAGCTCTTGCCGCGCATGCAGACCGCGTATAGCACGGCGCTCAAGGACATCGAGACCAAGGCCGCGCGCATCACGGACCAGGAGAGCCTCGTTCGCCAGGCCCGCGCCGCTACGACCGAGGTCCAGGTCACGAAGGACAAAGAGCTGCAGACCGCCCAGGCCGAGCTCAACGACGAGCGCACCAACTCGCGCACGCAGCTCAGCACGAAAGAGGCGACGATCGCGACGTTGACGGGGGAGCGCAACCGGCTCGACGAGGACGTCAAGCTGCGCCAGACCCAGCTCGCGAAGCTCAACAAGCAGATCGAAGAGGCGCAAGCCACGCAGCAATCGCTGGTGCGCAACATGACCCGCGGGCGCAACGACATGAGCCGCTCTGCGGAGCGCCCCGACGGTGAGGTCACCGCGGTCTCCGAGAAGCTCGGCCGCGTCTGGATCAACCTCGGCGCAGGCGATCGCCTCTCGGAGGGGATCGTCTTCCGTGTCACCGGCTCGGATCCCGCCGACATCAAGGGCCTGATCGAAGTCATCGACGTGCAGCCCAAGCACTCAGTGTGCCGCGTCGTGTCCTTGACCAACGCCTTCGATCCGATCGTCACGTCGCACACGATCTGGAACGACCTCTACCAATCCAAGGGCGCGCGCTACGCCGTCCTCGGCGGCCGTTTCGATGGCCAGTGGAACGAAAAAGAGCTGCGCCTCCTGTTGGCTGACATCGGGATCACCGTGCAGGACGCGATCAACATCAACACAGACTTCCTGATCGCCGGGTCGGCCCGCGCGGTCCGGAACGAAGAGACCGACGAGATGGAGATCATCGAGGTCTCGGAGACGCCGGTGTACAAGGACGCGATCGCGCGCGGCCTCACGATCCTGTCGATCCGCGACGTCGAGCAGTACTTCCGTAAGTGACCGACGCGCCGTGACGCGGCGCACGCTCCCTGGGATCCGCTGGACCTCGGGTCGATCTTGGACCATCCTTGGCGGGCGGTCCGCGCTCTGCGCGGGCCGCCCGCGGTCGCCTACACCGCCCGCCCCGCCTCGTGTTGAGCTGGGCCGAGCGCCGGCTACCCTCCTTCCACGCCGTGAAGTCTGCGTCACCTCTGAGCTCCGAGGACCCGAAGGCCAGGGACGTGCCCGAGAACGACCCCGTCGAGTCGTCGCGCATGACTCTCGCGGAGCACCTCAACGAGCTCCGCGCGCGGCTCCTCAAAGGCGCGATCGCGTTCACCCTCGCGTTCGTGGTGCTGTGGATGTATCGCAGCGAGGTCGCGCTCTTCATCACCCAACCGTTCGACCGGGCCATGGCCTGGCTCAACGCGGACCTCGTCGAGATCTACTCCGAGCAGGTCGCCTCCGGGAAGGTCGACGCGCTCGAGGTGTTCGAGCCCGGGTACCCAGAGCACAAGGTGGTGCTCGAGTCGAAACGAGTCCGCTCGGATCTGACCCAACTCGGTTTCGGCGCGAACATGATCATGCGCCTCCGAGTGGCGTTCTGGTTGTCGATGTTCGTCGCGGGCCCTTTCGCGCTCTACCAGATCTGGGCCTTCGTCGCCGCCGGCCTCTATCGCAACGAGCGCAAGGTCGTCTACAGCTACTTCCCCGCGAGCATCGCGCTCTTCGTCGGCGGAGTCGCGTTCGGTTTCTTCGTGATGATCCCGTACGCGGCCTACTTCCTCTCCCAAGAAGGCCTCGGCGAGCCGAACTACCGCTTGACCGTGACCACGGACACGTACCTGACGTTCCTGAAGTCGCTGTCCCTCGCGCTCGGGGTCGTGTTCCAGTTGCCCCTCGTGCAGTTCCTTTTGACGCGACTCGGGCTCGTCGATCCGAAGCTCTACGGCAAGTACCGCGGGCACATGGCGGTCGTGACGCTGATCGTGGCGGCGGTGCTGACGCCGCCGGATCCCGTGTCGCAGATGATGCTCGCCCTGCCGACGATGCTGCTCTACGAGTTCGGCGCGTTACTCTCGCGCGCGGTCTGGGTGCCTGTGCCCGGCGCGGTCGAACCCGCGCAGTCCGAGCCCAGCGCGACGTGAGCGACTCTGCAACTCCGGCCATGTCTGCGCTCGTTATTCCCGATCCGACGTTCGTCGAGGTCGTCGCTGTCGGAGACGAGCTGCTCGACGGCGCGCTCACGGACCTGAACTCCTCGTGGATCGGCGGGCGCCTCGGTGAATACGGCCGCCACCTGCGCGGCGTGCAGGTCGTCGGTGACGACGAGGCCGACGTCGAGCGCGCCGTGCGCGCTGCGGCGGCGCGCGCGGCGCTCGTCGTCGTGACAGGCGGCCTCGGTCCGACCCTCGACGACATCACGCGCCACGCGGTCGCGCGCGCCGCGGAGCGCGCGCTCGTCGAGTCGCCCGAGGCCCTCGAGAACGTGCTCGCCTGGTACACCCGCGCCGGGCGGGACATGCTCGCGACGAACCGGCGCCAGGCCCTCATTCCCGAGGGGGCGACGGTGATCGTCAATCGTTTCGGAACGGCGCCCGGTTTTCGCTGCGCCGTCGGGACTGCGACTGTGATCGTCCTCCCCGGCCCCCCGCGCGAGCTCCACGAGGTCTGGGACGACGAGGTGCACCCGTGGCTCAGGGCCAACCCCGTGGCGACGGAGGTGCAGGTCGTCGAGCGCTTGCACTTCACCGACATCCCGGAGAGCATGTTCGCGCACGAGGTCGGCGTTTGGATGGCACGCGACGGCAACCCTCTCATGGGCTGCACGGTCAAAGGCGGCGTGCTGTCGGTGCGACTCGTCGGGCGCGCGGTCACGGAGCTCGCTGCGCGGGCGCTCGTCGTCGCCCGCGCTGGGGAGCTCTGCGAGCGTTTCCGAGGTCGCCTCCTCGCCGAGGGTGCCGAAGGTCGGGTCGCGGTGCTCCTCGGGCGCGAGCTGCTCGCGCGGCAGGTGCAGGTCACCGTCGCGGAGTCGTGTACGGGCGGCCTCGTCGCAGGCGAGTTGACCAGCGTGCCCGGTATCAGCGCGGTGTTGAAGGAGAGCTTCGTCGTGTACTCGAACGAGGCCAAGACCCGGCGCCTCGGCGTACCGGAGGCGTTGCTCGCGGAGCACGGCGCGGTCTCGGCGCCCGTCGCGGAGGCCATGGCTCGCGGCGCGCTTCGCGCCGCAGGCGCGGATCTGGCCCTCGGTGTCACCGGCGTCGCGGGCCCTGCTGGGGGCAGCGCGGAGAAGCCGGTCGGCCTCGTCTGGTTCGGTCTCGCGCGGCGCGACGCGGCCGGCGGAGTGGTGGCGCACAGCGTCGAGCGCCGCTGGCCGCCGGCGCCCCGCGAAAAAGTGCGCGAGTGGGCGACGCAGAAGGGGCTCGCGCTGCTGCTCGCCGAGCTGCGGGGTGGGGCCGAACCCCGCGGCTGATCCCGGAGCGCTGGTTCCCACGTGTGGGCCGCCGAGATTCGCGCGCTGCCATCTGGACCGTTCACGCGCTCGCTGCTAACCTCTCGCCCCTTCGGTCGATCCAGGTCGCCTGGGGACCGCCGTTACCCCGTGGTGTAATTGGCAACACATCTGGTTTTGGTCCAGACATTCAAGGTTCGAGTCCTTGCGGGGTAACCACCTATTTCTGGGGGGTCCGTCGCGCCTACGGCGCGACGGACCCCTAGAAATAGGTGGTCGCGGTTACTGGCGCGATCGCTGACGCGATCGCGCGAGTCGCGCCTTCGGCGCGACGTTTTGGCCAGGCGGCAGGCGGCAGGCGGCAGGCGGCTGACGGCTGACGGCACGCGGCTGACGGCTGACGGCTGACGGCTGACGGCTGACGGCTGACGGC
>Ga0163144_10014258_pt1 | contig 16522 bp, 18 predicted proteins | sample OliLak19BULKMAT1_FD_123175 | JGI IMG/M metagenome (GOLD analysis project Ga0163144, IMG submission 123175) | Freshwater microbial mat bacterial communities from Lake Vanda, McMurdo Dry Valleys, Antarctica - Oligotrophic Lake LV.19.BULKMAT1 | ecosystem: Environmental > Aquatic > Freshwater >... | reverse complement strand
CGGAAGCGCGGGCGGTCGAGGGTCTTGACCTCCTGCAGGGCAAAGTCGGCGCCGACCTTGGCGATCGCCACCGACACCGGCAGGTGGAAGGTGTGCGGTACGAAGTCGCTCTTGCCGTTGGTCTGTTCGAGCAGTTGGGCGCGGTAGGTGGCCACCGCCTGGGCCGGGGTCAGCGTGGGCTGATCCGGGTAGCGGATGCGCTGCACCAGCCGGCCGTCGGCCACGGTCTCGATGTCGAAGACGAGGTAGGCGGTCTTGTCGCTCATGCCGGCATGGTAGGGCGGCGAGCAACGGTGGTAAGGGCGTTATCAGTGACCGATAGTGTCGGACCTCTGCGCACCCCGCGTTTGCCGTCGTCGACACCGGGGACATAGTGCCGCGCCATGCCCACGCATTTCACGGTCGGCGGTCCCCTTCGCCTGCTTGCCGGGCTCGCCCTGGCCCTGCTGGCCGGCGCGCTGGTCGCGCTTGGCCAGCGCCTGGAGTGGGGCGTGGCGTGGACGGCGTGGGTGCCGGCGACGGTGATCATCCTCATCGCCAGCCACCTCGCCCGGCGCCTGGTGCTGACCATCACGGCTGACGCCTTGACCGTCGAGACCGGCTGGCTCTTCCGTCGTGGTGTCGACCTGCGACTGGCCGGCGCCGAACTCGAACTCGTGCACACCGCCGGCCTGTGGGCGGTGGTACTGCGCAAGGGCACGCGCGAAATGCCGCTCGCTCTGTGGCTGACGCGGCGCCGGGCCGATGCGCTGGTCGACTGGCTCGACCAGGTTGCGCCCGGTGGCCCGCTGCCGCGCCGCGAACGCGCGCGTCCAGACCGGGATCGTTGAGTGGACGCCACCACCATCACCGCGGTCTTCGCCGACTGCTTTGCTGGGCCCGCCGTCGATCCAGCCGACCGCGCCCGCCTGGTCGCGGGCGCCGATGAGCCCCAGTTCCTGCCCACCAACCGCCTGCGTCCGCTGGCCGAGGTGGTGTGGGCACGCGGCCTGGCGCAGAGCTGCCTGCACGAAGCCGCGCACTGGCTGCGCGCCGGCCGCGAGCGCCGGCGACTGGTCGACTACGGCTATTGGTACGTACCGGACGGGCGCGATGCCCAGGCCCAGGACCGCTTCGAGCAATTGGAAGCCGAGGTCCAGGGGCTGGAATGGATCCTGTCCGCCGCCGCCGGTGTCGCCTTCCGCGTCAGCTGCGACAATCTGGTGCGCCCGGATCCGACGCCGGAGTTCCGCGCCGCGATCGCCGCCGCCGCGACCGCTCGTCTGCGGCGTGGGGTGGATGGTCGCGCCGGGCGCCTGGCGATGGCCCTCTGCGCGCGATCGGGGCGGACGATGCCGGTGCCGCCGGCGAGCCTCTGACGAGTCGCCGAGCGAACCCTCCCTGCCCCTTGCACCCCAGGCCTCCGCGGCGAGCGTGCGCGCATGCCGTCATCCCCCCTCGTGCCGGAGCCGCAGCTGGTCGCCGCCGGTCTGATCCTGCGCCGCGAGACGGTCAAGGGCGACCGCTGGCTGTTGCTCAAGGCGCGCAAGCACCGCGAGTGGGGCTTCCCCAAGGGCCATCAGGAAGCCGGCGAATCGCTGGTCGGCACCGCGCTTCGCGAATGCGCCGAAGAGACCGGCATCGCCCTGGTCGCCCTCGATGGGCCGCAGCGCGAACTGCTCTATGGCCTGGGCGATGGGCGACGCAAGCGCGCGGTCTATTTTCCCGCGCTGACCGCGACCACCCTGGTGCAGCTCAGCAACGAGCACGTGGCCGCCGAGTGGCTCGACGCCGATGCGGTGCTCGACGAATTGCCGTACGACAACCTGCGCGCGCTGTTCGCCTCCTACCTCGCCGCGCGTCGGCGCTGATGCAGACCCTGCTCTTCTACGAGCCCAGCGGCGAGCGGCCGCTGCCGACCAGCGATCTCGATGACATCCTCGCCGCGACGCCCAACGTCGAACTCGGCGCGCGCATGCCGGGCTACCGTTCTGGACGCTGGCGCGATCCCGACACCGGGGCCTCGTGCCAGATCGACCTCGGCGACCCGCCCCTCTCGGGCGACGAGGACGTCGACCTACCCGCCGTCTACACCGGCTGGCACCCCGTGCCCCTGGCGGTGCAGGTACCGCTCAGCGGACCGCACTGGTTCGCGGTCGAGGCGCTGCGGTTCGTCGAAACCCTGCTCGGCGAACTGCCCGGCATTCGCGCGCTCGATACCGAGGATACCCGCTTCGACGACGAAGCCGATCTCGGCCCATTCCCCTGGAACCGCCTGCGCGCCCTCGCCGGCTGGGAGCAACTGCAGCGGGCGCAGGAAGAGGGCCACACCGACCTCGTGCGCATGGATCGCGGCGCCAGCCTGGCGCTGTGGCGCTATCGGCGCGAGCGTCGGCGCGGTATGGGTGCTCGCCCGGATCTGCTCTGGCCCGAGGCCCTGGCGCTGCGCGACGGGGGGGCCGCGCGCAGCGCTGCGCTGTGGCTCGATCCCACGCGACCCTTCGCGCTGCCGCCGGTCGAACTGGTGGTGGTGCAACGTGCTGACGGCGCGGGGGTGCTGCCGGCCGACGAGGTGGCGACCGCCGGGGGCGGCCTGCCGCTGGTCGACGGTGGCGCGATCGCGCTCACCCCGTCGCCACGACTCGCGGATCTCCACGCTCGTGCCCGTCTGATGCCCGCCAGCCGTTTCACGGCGCTGGGGGATGGGGATTGGGTGGATTAGAGGTTCGCGGTGCCGGACCTCCGTACCGCACTGCCGTGTCCACCCCGGCTCTGACCCCTTGCGCCGCGCGCAGCCGAGCGCGACCATCGCCAGGGAATGAGCGCGACCTTCGCCTGCCCGCACTGTGGCGCCTCGTACCCGGTCAAACCCGTGCTGGTGGGTCGCGCCGTCCGTTGCACCACCTGCAAGCATCCCTTCAAGCTGCGCGAAGACGGCATCGCCGACAAGGTCGCCGATGCACCGGCATCGGTGGCCGCGCCAGTGCCGGCGACTCCGCCGCCTGCCGCTGCACCGGAACCGGCGATGAGGGCCCCGGCGCCTTCGGATCGCCCCCCGACTGACCGGGTGCCGACCGCGAGCATCACGCGCGGATCGCGCACCGAGCGCCTCACCAAGCAGCAAGAGGACGCGCGACGGTCGATGGCGGCGTCCCTGGCTAACGCCGCGAGCGGCGCCCTCTCGGCGGAAACCGTCAAACGCGAAGCCGAGGCCGAGAAGAAGGCCGAGCGCAAGAAGTCTGCGATCAAGTCCGACGCTGCCGGTGCCGAGGGACGCGTCGGCCAGATCGGTCCGGCCGTGCTGACCGGCGATGGCGCGCGCGAGCACCACAACAACCTGGTCTGGCTACTCGGCGCCATCGGCGGCGTCGGCGCCTTGTGCGCGCTCGTCTTCCTGTTCTCGCTCAAAACCCCGCAGCGCCGCGCGATCAACCACTACACCTCGATGGTCGAGGGCGAGCGCGCCCGCTACCCCGAACGCATCCCGGCGATCCAGGAGCGGGCGTGGGTGGTCGGCGTGCCGCCGCTGACCGACCCCGGTCGCGTCAAGATTGGCGCGACCCGCACCATCCCCTTCCTGCCCGCGCGCGAGATGTTCGCCAATCGGCTCAAAGGGATGACCTACCTGCCGGCCACCCAGCTGTGGACCACCCCCGAGCGTGGCGCCGACATCGACAAGGTGTGGAGTGCGCGCAAAGACCGCGCCGCCAATCTCGCGGCCGTGCAAGCGCGCAAGATTCCGGTGATCGACCAGCGCGCAGTCGCCACCGACCTCGAGGCGGCGGGCTGGAATGCCGACGACGTCGGACTGCTGCTCGATCTGATGCAGGCCAACACCGATCGCAACGGCACCAATTGGATTGCGAAGAAGCTGCTCGCCGGCGAGCTGCCCGATGCGATCGAGGTCACCACGTTCGCCGGCGTCAAGGCGACCCGGCTGGTCGATCTCGGCGGGATGTACAGGAGCCGCGAGGTCGATTACAGCGGCCGCCTGCTGCACTTTGTCGGTGAAGGCTGGCCCAAAGAATGGAAGGTCTTCGAGATCAAGACGACGTCGTCCAACTGAGCGCACGGCCGGACGCCGCCGCCTACATGCGAGATCTGAACTATCATCACCTGCGCTACTTCTGGGCGGTCGCCCGCGAAGGCAGCATCGCCCGCGCCTGCACAAGCCTACACGTGGCGCAGCCGACCATCAGCGGCCAGCTGCGCGAACTGGAGCGTTCGATCGGCGACAAGCTGTTCACCAAGGTCGGCCGCCACCTTCAGCTGACTCCCACCGGGCGCACCGTGCTCGGCTACTGCGACGAGATCTTCGCCCTCGGCCGCGAACTCGGCGAGACCCTCGACGGCCGGCCAGTCGACCGCCCGGCGCCGGTGGTGATCGGCATCTCGGACATGGTCTCGAAGCTGATCGCCTACCGCCTGATCGAACCCGCCTTGCGTTTGCCCAAGCCGGTGCTGCTGCGCTGTCTGGAAGACCGCCCTGAACGCCTATTCGCCGCGCTGGCGGTGCACGACCTCGACCTCGTGCTCTGCGACCAGCCGCTGAGCGGCCAGGCTAGCGTGCGCGCCTACAGCCATCTGCTCGGCGAGAGCCGAGTGGGGATCTTCGCTGCACCCATCCATCGCAAGCTGCGCAAGGGCTTCCCGAAAAGCCTCAATGGCGCACCGATGCTGATGCCGGCGGCCAGCTCCGAGGCACGACGCTCGCTCGATGCGTGGTGCGAGCACGAAGGCATCCGCCCGCGCTTGGTCGGCGAGTTCCAGGACAGCGCCCTGCTCGCTGCCTTCGGCCGCGCCGGCGTCGGCGTCTTCCCGGCGCCACTGGTGCTTACCACCGAGGTGCGCGAGATGTACAACGCCGAGCCGATCGGCACCGTCACCGGCGCCCGCCTGAGCTATTGGGCGGTATCGGTCGAACGACGCCTGACCCACCCGGCGGTGGTCGCTATTTCGCGCGCCGCGCGCCTTGCGTTCGACCAACCCAACCCCCGCCCGTCGCGCGGCGCGCCGCGAGAGCGCGGGTAAGGAGCGCCGCCCCGGCGCGACTCGGGCGATCCCAGATCCCGGATCAACCCGAGAAGCTCGAACGCACCCGAGACCTCACCCCGCCCCTTATCCCGCCGCAGTCAACAACAAGTCCTGCACCTTCCGCGCAAACCCCGCCGCGTCGTCCAACCGCCCACCCTCGGCCAGCACTGCCTGGTCGCGCAGCACGCTGACCAGTTCCTTGACCCGCTCGCCCTTGCCAGCGCCGTGCAGCCCCTGCAGACGCTGCACCAGCGGATGCCCGGGATTGAGTTCCAGCGTGCGCTTCTGCCGGGGCACATCCTGCCCCATGCGCCGCATCATCTCCTCCATCTGCGGCGTAACCGCGCCGGCATCGCCGACCAGGCAGCACGGGCTGTCGGTCAGGCGGTTGGAGAGACGCACGTCGGCGACCCCCTCGCCGAGCGCCTCTTTGCACGCGCCGATGAAGCCCTCGAACGACTTGGTGGTCTCGGCGAGCTGCTTCTTCTCATCGTCGCTGGCAAGATCGTCGGAACCCTTGCCGACGCTGACCAGCGGCTTCTCGGCGAAGCGGGTATAGTGCTGGACGATCCATTCGTCGACCGGCTCGGTCAGCATCAGCACTTCGAGGTTCTTGCGGCGATAGCCTTCGAGATGCGGGCTGGCCTTCGCGGTATCGAGGTTCTGGGCGACGACGTAGTAGATCGCCTTCTGCTCGGGCTGCATGCGCGCGACGTAGTCCTCGAAGCCAGTGCGCCTGGCCTCGTCGGCGGGCTCCTGCGCGATCGACCAGGTCGAGCGGTAGCGCGCCAGCTTGGCGACCTTCTCGCGCGTCTCGGGGTCAGTCTCGGTGACCAGGCCTTCGCGCAGCACGGTGCCGAAGGCGGCTTCGATCTGGGCGAAGGCTGCCTTCTCAGCGTCGTCACCGCCAGCGAGCTTGGCGAGATGATCGAGGATGCGCTTGACCAGCTGCTTCTTCAGCTTGGGCACCACGTCCTGCTGCTGGAGGATCTCGCGCGAGACGTTGAGCGGCAGGTCGTCGCTGTCGACCACGCCGCGCACGAAGCGCAGGTAGTCGGGCAGCAAGTCCTTACACTCGTCCATGACGAAGACGCGACGGACGTAGAGCGACAGTCCGCGGCGGTCGCGGTCGAAGAGATCGAACGGTCGATCACCGGGCACGAACAACAGCGCGGTGAACGACAGCGTGCCCTCGACCTGGACATGCAGGCGCGTCGCCGGCTCGTCCCACTGCTTGCAGGCCGCCTTGTAGAATTCGCCGTACTGCTCGTCGGTGATCTCGGCCTTGGGCCGCGTCCACAGCGCCTGGCCGGCGTTGACCTGCTCGAACTCGGCGGTCACGCCCTTCTTGACGTCCTCGTCCGAGAGATGCTTGGGCAGGGTGACGGGGTAGGAGACGTAGTCGCTGTACTTCTTGATCAGCGCGCGCAGGCGCCAGCCCTCGGCGAACTCCTTGGCGTCGTCCTTGAGGTGGAGGGTGACGGTCGTGCCGCGCTGGGCGCGGCTGATCTTCTCGGTGCGGAAGCTGCCGTCGCCGGTCGACTCCCAGCGCACGGCGTCGTCGCTGCCGGCGCGCGCCGAACGGCTTTCGACCACGACGTTGTCGGCGACCATGAAGGCGGAATAGAACCCGACGCCGAACTGCCCGATCAGGTGCGCGTCCTTGGCCTGCTCGCTCGACAGGTTCTTGAGGAAGGCCTTGGTGCCGGACTTGGCGATGGTGCCGAGGTGCTCGATCGCCTCGGACTCGCTCAGGCCGAGACCGGTGTCGGTGAGCGTCAGCGTCTTGGCCTCGGCGTCGCCGCGGATCTCGACCCGCAGTTCGTCATTGCCGGCCATCAGACCCGGCTCGGTCAGGGCCTGGAAGCGCAGCTTGTCGCAAGCGTCGGAGGCGTTGCTGATCAGTTCGCGCAGGAAGATCTCCCGCTCGGAATAGAGGCTGTGGATCATGAGGTGCAGCAGCTGCTGGACTTCGGTCTGGAAGACGTGGGTCTGGGACATGGCGGGGGGCTCCGGTCGAAATGACGCGATCTGCCCCGGTTGATGCAAGCGCAGTGCCAGCCGTAGGAATATTTCGTATTGACGATAGTCGTTTAAACGACTATCACCTCGCCCATGACCGGCCTGCTGCTTTCCGAGATCAAGCAGACCAAGCCGTTCGCCCTGCCAGAACTCGAGGCGTTCCTCAACCTGGTGCGCAGTGCCGATGCAGTGGCGCGCGAGGTCGCCATGGTGCTGAAGCCCTGCGGACTATCGGCTGCGCAGTACAACGTGCTGCGCATCCTGCGCGGCGCCGGCGAAGCCGGCCTGCCCTGCGGCGAGATCGGGGCGCGCCTGGTCACTCATGATCCCGACATCACCCGCCTGATCGACAAGCTCGAGCGGCGCGGCCTGGTCGCGCGCGCGCGCGACGCCGCCGATCGCCGCATGGTAATGGTGCGCCTCACCGCCGCCGGCGCGGCGCTGGCCGGCGACAACGAGCTGTCACACGCGCTCAACGACCTCCACCGCGCCCAGTTCGCCCGGCTCGAACCGGCCCATCTGACCCAGCTGATCGACCTGCTCGAACGCTGCCGCGAACGCTGACCCCCCTCGTCCACCACCACGACCGGCCTCCGGTCTCTCCAAGGAGCATCCATGCGTCATCTGGCCCTTGCCTTCACCGCCCTCGCCGCGCTCACCACGGCAACAGCCGCCGAGAGCTACACCATCGACAAGGCGCACACTGCGGCGCTCTTCAAGATCAACCACCTGGGCTTCAGCTATACCTGGGGCCGCTTCAATGACGTCAGCGGCACCTTCGTCTGGGACGATGCCAATCCCGCGGCCTCGTCGGTGAACGTGCTGATCAAGGCCGACAGCATCGACAGCGGCAACGCCGAAAAGGACAAGCACCTCAAGAGCGGCGACTTCTTCAGCGTGAAGGAATTCCCCGAGGTGACCTTCGTCTCGAAGTCGATCGCTAAGAAGGGCGACGCCTTTGAAATCACCGGCGATTTCACCCTGCACGGCGTGACCAAGTCGATCACCATCCCGGTCACCAAGATGGGCGCCGGCATCGGGCCGGACAAGAAGCAGCGCATCGGCTTCGATAGCCAGTTCGCGATCAAGCGCAGCGACTACGGCATGTCCTTCGGTCTGCCGGGCGTCGGCGACGAGGTCACGATCATCTTCGCCAGCGAAGGCGTGAAATAAAAATGGTCGGCCCGAGCGGCGGCACTGCCGCCGCTCGGGTCCGGTGATCCCCAGCCGCAATGCCGCATTGGGCCGCTCTCGCCGCTTGTGAAGGAGCCTACATGGCGTCGCCTCTGCCACCCACTCCACCCCTGTGGGATGCCCTGATCGGCATGATCGCGCCGTGCGCCCTGGCGGCGCTCGCTGCTTTCGTCACCACCCGCGGGGTCACCGTTGGGCGCTTGCGCGCCGGACTGGCGGTGCTGGTCGCGGGGGCGGTCTACGCCGCGGCGCGCTGGATCCTCTGGGGCTGGTATGGCGGGTGGCCGGCCAGCGTCTTCCCGCGCCTGGCGCTGGTCGCGCTCGGCCTGGGTCTCGTCTTCGCCGCGCTCGCCGCCAGTGGGCGCGTGGTGCGGTGGCCGGCGACCGTGCTCGCCGCCATGGTTGCAGTGGCGGCGATCGCGCTGCGCGATGGCGGCGGCGGACCGCTGGTCGCGCTCGGTTTCGGCGCCGTCGCTGGCGTCCTCGCCATCCTGGCTGAAAGCGCGGCGTTCAGCTTTCCGGTCACCACCCTCGCCGCCCTGGCTGCGGCCACCACCGTCACCAGTCTCGGCTTCCATTACCTCGGCAGTTCGGCCCAGGCTCAAGCCCAGGTCATCGTCTCGGCAATCCTCGGCGGCAGCGCCGCCGCGGCGTTGCTCACCAAGCGGGCTCCGTCGGGCATCGCCGCCGTGGCAGTCATCCTGCTTGGCTGCGCCCTGGTCGCCGACTGGCGCTTCGGATCGGCGGAACTGCCAATCCCCCTGCTCGTGCTTGGCCTGGCTCCGCTCGGCCTGGGCCTGGGCTTGTTGCCGCCCTGGCGAGAACGCCGCCGCCTCGCCGCCATGCTGGCCGTGGCGGGGGTGCTGATCATCGCCCTCATCGGCGGCGTGCTCGCCTTCCGCGGCGGCCAAGCCGCGGATGCGGATTCGGCTGGATATGGTTACGGCCCCGCCCCGGGCTGAGCGGTGATGTCCGCGGCCGCCGGTTGCGGCTGCGGTCCTTCCCAATCCCACACCAGCGCCGAGCGCGTGACGCGGTCGTAGGCCACCCACCGCCCGCGTTCGACAGTGCCGGGACCGATCGTGAGCAGGCAGTAGCCCCAGCGCGGACCGGCACCGGCGGAGAACCAGGCCGGCAGCCCACCTTCGGGCTCGGCGAAGCCCCAAGCCGCGGGCGGTGGGCCGTCGGCGGCAAGCGCGCGTAGCGGCACCTCGGCCACCAGCGCCTGCGCGGCCGCCTCGTCGAGTCCGTCAAGGCGCAGCAGATAACGATGGCGGTTGCGCAGCGGCAGCAGCAGCGCGGACAGGTGCTCGACCCCGGCCGGCAGGCGCTCGGCACCAGGGGTGTCGCGCGCAGCGAGACGATTGAGGGTGAGCCAGCCGGCGGGCGACGCGGGCTGGCGGCGTTGGACCACGAGGTGGGCCAGCGCACTGACCAGTTCGTCGCAGACCAAGTGGGCAAGCACGTCCGGCCGCTGCGGGTGGACATCGGTGCGCGTCCACGACCACAGGTGCAGCCACTGATCGACCGGATCGTAGTTGGCGTAAAGGCCGCGCGTCGGGCCGTCGGCGGGCAGCGTCTCGTGCAACCGCCCCTGGGCCCCGCTCGGCTGCCACCACTCGGGCACCCGGAAGGGTTCGCCAGCGGCGCCCCACGGCCAATCGGCGGGCGGGCGATCGTCGAGCGGACGCCGACTGTCAGGCGGGAACGCGAGCAGGCTGCCGGCTTCCTCGGGCGCGATGCGGCAGCGCATCAGGTTGAGCGTGCCGCGGTCGTCCTCATAGAGGCGCAGACTGATATCGCGCCAGGTCTTGGGCGATTTCTCGCCCAAGCGATAGCCGTGCGTGGCCAGGTCGTGGGCGGCGACGCCGACGATGGTGACGTCGGGGCGCGCGACGCGCGCGCGTTCGTCGGCGCGTATCGCCATGCGGCTGGCGATGAACCGCGTGCCGATGATCACGCCGGCCGCGACCGCGACCGCGACCAGCAAAGTCTGCACCGGCGAGCGCTTCATGCGATCAGGCCCATGCCGCGCGCCTGCCACAGGAAGCCGACGTGCACGCCATGGCAGAGGCGACCGTCGGCGATGGCGGCGAACGCCTCGGCCACCGTCATCAGCCGAACCCCGATCGACTCGGCGGGGTCGAGCGACGTCGCGCCGGCGCTGGCCGCGACACGCACCATGAAACCGTGGGCGCGGCTGCGGTTGCGCGACGGCTCGGGAAAGAGCACGCCAAGCGCGACCGGTTCGGCGAGGGCGGCGAAGCCGGTCTCCTCTTGAAGTTCGCGTACCGCGCCCGCGGCCGGATGCTCGCCCGCTTCGAGATCGCCGGCCGGCAGTTCGAGCATGATCCGCTCGGCACCGTGACGGTACTGTTCGACCAGCGCCAGCCGGCCGTCGGGCAGCACCGGCACCACGCACGACCACGACCGCTCATCGATGACGTAGAAGGGATCGAGCAAAGCGCCTTCAGCGGTACGCACGGTGTCGGCATGCAGGGTCAGCCAGCGGTCGGCGACCAGGGTGCGACGGGCGAGCACGGTCCAGGGGGCGGGTTCAGGCATGGGCGGGCAGCGTCCGCGCTGTGGCGCGCGGTCCAGCGCGGACCTGGTCGGTGGCTAGGCCCGGGCTGGAATCCCGTGCCCGCCGTCAACCATTCCCAGCGTGCTCCCACCGCTGGTCGATACCCACTGCCACCTCACCCATGGCCGCCTCGCCGCCGACCTGCCCGAGGTGCTGACGCGCGCGCGCGACGCCGGCCTGGGTCGGGTGATCACCATCGCCACCGGGCTTGCCGACGGCGTCGCCGCCAAGCGCATCGCCGACGCCGATCCCGGCTTCATCAGTTGGACCATCGGCCTGGATCCCTTCAGCTGCCACGCGGCCGGGGCAGGCTTCGCCGCTGAGCTGAGTCACCTGCGCCAGGTGCTTGCCGCCGGCGCATTAGCCCCCGGTGGTCCCTGCGGGGTGGGCGAGATCGGCCTCGAGTACCACCATCCGCTCAATCCGCATCCCCTGCAGATCGAGCAGTTCGGCGCCCAGCTCGACCTTGCCGCCGAATTCGCCTTGCCGGTGATCATCCACTGCCGCGACGCGCACGAGGACATGCTCGCCGTGCTCGCCGCCCATCCGCGCAATCGAGGCGTGATCCACAGCTTCATCGGCGACGCGCCAACCGCGCGCCGGTACCTCGACCTCGGCTGGCATCTGTCGTTCAATGGCACCGCCACCTTCAAGGCCAACGACTTCATCCGCCAAGCGGCGGCGATCACTCCCGCCGACCGCATCCTGATCGAGACCGACGCTCCTTACCTGGCGCCGATGCCGCTGCGTGGCAAGCGCTGCGAGTCGGCGCAGATCGTCCACACCCTCGACATGCTCGCCGAAGTGCGGGGCCAACGGCGCGAAGATCTAGCCGCCTGGACCACCCGCAACGCCGTCGAGTTGTTCCGACTGCCGCCGTTGTGGTGATGTGGAGATTGCGACGAGCACAGCCGTAGAAGGTTGTCGACCGCTGGCTTGCTCGCGATCAGCCAACGCGGCCGGGTAAATTTCGCCATTAATTACGTGGAATTCACTGTTTTTTCAGCCAGCCCCCCGCACACGGCTGATTCCGGAGAGTGAAATACGCGGGCCATGCTCGCCTCACGCGATCTTAACCAGACGTTGCGGTGATCCCGTCGTCGGCGTTGCCTAGGCGCCAACCTGCCATTGGTGGCAAATTCATTGGCCGCGGGGCCTGCCGGCGGCATTTAATACGGGGTCAGGAGCCGCATATGAGCCAGCTTGTCCGCCGTCCTCCCGCGATCCGCTTCAACTTCGACTGGCGTCGCTACACGGTATCGGTCGCCGCCGATGACGCGGCGCGCTCTGCCGCCTACCGCCTGCGTCACGAGGTCTTCTGCGTCGAGCTGCTCGGTCGCCATCTGCCCGGCGGCGTAGAGCGCGACGCTTTCGACGACCAGTGCGATCACATCCTGGTCCACGATACCGCCAGCGGCGAACTGGTCGGCACCAGCCGCGTCAACCTCGGCGGTGAGCAAGACCGCTTCTACTCCACCGGCGAGTTCGACCTCACCGGGCTGCTCGCCCAGGACGGGGTCAAGGTCGAGGTCGGGCGCACCTGCCTGCGCCGCGACCACCGCAACAACCTCTGCCTGCTCGCCCTCGGCCGTGGCGTCGGGCGCTATGCCGGCACCTGCGGCGCAACCTGGTTCTTCGGCTGCGCCAGCGTTGCTGGCGACGATGTCGCCCAGGCCGCACGCCTGTGCGCCTATTTCCGCGCCAACGGCATCAGCGCCGGCAGCTTCGGGGCCCTGCCCCACTCCGGCCATGTCTTGGCCGGGCTCGAAGCGGCGATCGCCGCGCTGCCCGTGGATGCAATCGATGCCAAGGGCGTCGACGAAGCGCTGCCCCCCCTGCTGCGCGCCTACCTGCGCGCCGGCGCCGCGCTCAGCGCCGCTCCGGCGCACGACCCCGATTTCGCCTGCGTCGATTTCCTGACCGTGATCGACCTGCGCCTGGCCTCGGACAACATCTTCTTCGGCCGGTTGGCCCCGTGCTGAGGATCGTGCTGCGCACCTGCCTGCTCACCGGCCTGGTCGGCGCGTTCCTCGCTCGCGGGCGGGTGCCGGGCAACGATCTCGACCTGCGCCGCAACACGATCCGCACCTCGCGCTATTCGCGCTTGGCCGCGCGCGTGCTCGGCATGCGACTGACCAGTGAGGGCCAGCGCGAGCGGCGCCCGGGTGGTGGTGGCGTGCTGCTGGTCGCCAACCACCTCTCGTGGATCGACCCGATGCTGATGGCGGCACACCGCCCGGCGGTGTTCGTGACCTCGGTCGAGACCAGCGAGGACGGCTTCCTCGGCCGCGTCTGCGCGCTGTCCGGCTGCGTGTTCATGGAACGGCGCAAACGCGATGGCCTGCGCGACGAATGCGCGCACCTCGCACGCCTGCTCGCCGGTGGCGACGTGGCCGTCTTTCCCGAAGCGACCAGCAGCAATGGCTCGCGCCTGCTGCCCTTCCGCCCGGCCTGCTTCGCCAGCGCGCTGACCTCCGGCGCCCCGGTGCAGCCCGCGGCCATATACTATGCCAGCATCGATGGCCAGCCGGCGGTCGGTCGCCGACGCGATCGCGTCTGCTGGTATGGCGACATGACCTTCCTGCCCCACCTCGCGCGGCTGATGACCATCGGCCGCATCGCGGTCGAGATCGCCTTCCTGCCACCGGTGACCGCCGACGGCGGCTGCCGCAAGACGCTGGCGGTGCGCGCGCATGGCGCGATCGCCGCGCGTCTCGGCCTGTTCGCCCCGCGGGTGCGTGAGCGCCGGCGCTCGACCACCAGCGATTCCGCCGCGGCCTGACCCTGCAGGCGATTTTCCTCAAGCCCACCACACGTCTGCGAGAAGGCGCGCGCAGACGGTCTCTCCGGCGTGCCGTTCTGTCCACGCTGCTTGCGCGGATCACCTGAGGCCCTGCCCAGGTCGACCAACGCCGCAGATGGGCCGCTTTCGCCGGATTGAGGATGATTCATCCGTTCACGTCCATGGCGGTCGTGCGATGCCCGGTTCCTGCACGGCCTGGACGTGCAGGAACCCGGCAGCTCAGCGCGCGGCCAACGCCGGCTTCAGACGCATCACCGCGTCGTTCTGCGCCTGCTCCGCCTTGGCGACCACAGCCGCCATGCCGAAGAATTCGTGCGTGGTGCCCGGGTAGATCGTATGCACGACATCATTACCGGCGGTCTTCAGCGCGGCGGCCAGCAGATCTCCATCCGAGCGCAGCGGATCGCTTTGCGCATTGATGATCGTCGTCGGCGGCAGGTCCTTGAGATTGGCGTGGACGAGATCGATGCGCGGATCGCTGCGATCCGCCGCCTTGGGCAGAGCGTGCTTGATGAACCACCCCATCATCGCCGCATTAAGCGGCTTGGCCTCGGCGCTGTCGCGATAGGAAGGAGTATCGGTGCGGTTGCTGCCGACCGGGTAGACGAGCGCGATATGCGTGGGCCGCTGCAGCTGCTGATCGCGCGCAGCCATGGCGACGTTGAGCGCCAGGTTCCCGCCCGCGCTTTCGCCGACCAGAGCGATGCGCTGCGGATCGCCCTGCCACGACGCCGCCTTATCGCAGACCCAGCGGTACGCGGCGATGGCATCGTCATGCGACGCAGGGAACGGATACTCGGGAGCGACGCGGTAATCGGCCGAGACCACGATCGCATCGAGTTTCTTCGCCAGGGCACGCGGGGTAGCGTCGTAGACGTCGAGATTGGCGATCACCCAGCCGCCGCCGCGGTAGTAGACGATCACCGGACGCGGTGACGACGCAGCGCCCGCAGGGCGGTAGATGCGCGCCTTGACCTCGCCCGCGGCGCCGGGGTAAGTGACGTCCTGGGTGGTCACGCCGGGAACCGGCACCGTCGACTTACCCTGGGCGCGCAGCACGGATTTCACCGCATCGGCCGGCGATGGCTGCAGGCGAGCCTGCTGCGGGGTGAGCTGGGCGATCGGCTTGGGGCCAAGTGCGGTATGGGCATCGATCACCGCCTGCATGTCGGCATCGAGGTCCGTCACGGCAGCGGGCTGCATGCCCGAGGTCTGCTCCCGCTGTGGGCTGGGGGTGGAGGACTGCTGATCGCGACTCTCCTTCTGGCATCCGAGCAGGCCCAGGCCGAGAACAGGGATCACGGTCAACAGACGGACAAGCAGTTGGGTCGCGCGACGCAGCATGGTGAGGCACCTTCGAGGGTTTCGGGATGGGACGGGTCACGCACGCTATCCGCCATCACGCCCATGCGGCAGGCAACGGAGCGAAATGGAACGGTGCCTCGATGCTGCGCGCGCCCGTGCAAGGCTGCAGAGGGAAGTCATGCGCCTGCGGGCAGCGTCACTCCGCCTGCATTTCACCCGGTTCGAGGGTCAGGCCAACCGCTGATGCACTCCCGCCACGGCGGACCACCGCCTCGACCGCGCGCGCGGAACCTGCACGCCATCTTCACCGTCCTTCCAGCTAAGTGGGCAGCGATGAAACTCGTTCAAAGTTTGGTCGATTACCTTCATTCGAGCGGAACTTGCGCAATGGTGTTGCAGGAGCATCCATGAAAAATCCACTCGCCATCGCCCTGATCGTCATCGGCATCCTGTTGATCGCCTTCGGCATCTCGTCCGCCGAATCATTGGGTTCTGAATTCTCGAAATTCTTCACGGGGTCACCCTCCGAAAAGTCGATCTGGCTGCTGATCGGCGGCGTCGGTGCACTGGTCGCCGGCTTCGTGATCGCGACGCGCACTCGCCGCGCGTGAACCATCCCCAGTCGCTGGGATGGATGGACCCAGGCTCTGCTATGGCTGCCCGGGATTGAGGTGATCCGGCTCGGCGGTATAATCTTATGAAATTGTTGTTGGGGCAGGTGAACGGTCCCTAGGCTCGTCTCCATGGCGAACACGACCAACACCTACATCCCCACCATCGTCTATGTCGAAGACAACGCTGGGGATGCGCTGCTGCTTGAAGAAGCGCTGCGCGAGCGAGGACACGCGACCCAGTTGCTGGTCATTGCGAAAGGCGACAAGGCCCTGCGCTACTTCGAAATCAAGGAAAGCGCCCGCGACCTGCCGCCGCCGCACTGCATCCTGCTCGACGCCCACCTGCCGATGATCACCGGCGCCCAACTGCTGCGCTTCATCCGCGGCTCGCGGGTGTATGACGATACCCCGGTCTACATTTTTGCCGCTGAGAAGGAATACGAGGATCTCCTCCTCGCCAACGTCGTCTCGAAAGAGAGTTTCATCACCAAGGCGAATTCCTGGGCCGGGTTCCTGCAATTGGCGGACCTGCTCATGCGCAGCGCCGCAGCCAAGCAGGATAACCTCCCCGCCTGCGCCACGGACTCCAAGCCAGAGGCCCATGCCGAGGGCGCTCTGCGCCGGCAGGATACCAAGGAGCAGCGCCGCGTGGCAGCGGCGCAAAAGGGATCGCCTCCCATCGATTGACCAACAGCGCCAGCGGCCGACCGGGAGCGCCAATCATACTTCACAGGCGGTTAACGGGTTTACGTTTCCCGCTTATCTGGGCGTCCACAAAACCGGGGGAGGATCAGCTCTCGTTGAGCGGCGCTAGGGGCTAGGATAGAGGTCGGACGGATACGGCGCAAGTCCGTCAGATTTGCTAAAAAAACCGCCCGATCCAAAACTGGATCGGGCGGTTAGTAATAAAAACCCAGGCAACGACCTACTTTCGCCTTATCGACTATCATCGGCCCTGGCAGGCTTAACGGCCGTGTTCGGAATGGG
>Ga0163144_10014255_pt1 | contig 16524 bp, 16 predicted proteins | sample OliLak19BULKMAT1_FD_123175 | JGI IMG/M metagenome (GOLD analysis project Ga0163144, IMG submission 123175) | Freshwater microbial mat bacterial communities from Lake Vanda, McMurdo Dry Valleys, Antarctica - Oligotrophic Lake LV.19.BULKMAT1 | ecosystem: Environmental > Aquatic > Freshwater >... | reverse complement strand
CTGGCCGGCCTTCGTCGTCGGCATCGTGCTGATGGATCTGTGCCGCTACACCGAGCATTTCCTGCTGCACCGCGTGCCGCTGCTCTGGCGCATCCATCGCACGCACCACACCGATCTCGATTTCGACGTCACGACCGCGGTGCGCTTCCATCCCGCCGAAGTGCTGGTCATGACGACGGCGAAGATCATGGTCGTCGCCGCGCTCGGCGTGCCGGTCGCCGCCGTGCTCGTCTACGAACTCGCCTATCCGCTGACGACGTTCTGGGTACACGCCAATGTGCGGCTGCCGAACGGCGTCGATCGCGCCATGCGTTGGCTGTTCCTCACGCCGGACATGCATCGCGCCCACCATTCGAGGGTGCCGGAGGAGCTCAACAGCAATTTCGGCGGGCTGTTCTCGTTCTGGGATCGGCTCTTCGGCACCTACACGCATGAACCGGCGGCGGGTCACCTGGGCATGCGCATCGGCTTGCCGGAATTCGAGGACCACCGGCACCTCTCGTTGGAATGGATGCTGCTCAATCCTGTGCTGCCCGAGATCCCGCGGCCGGCCGAAGCCGCTCCCGACCGCGCTCAGCGCGCGATCTTGTAGACGACGAAGCCGGCGATCGCGTCCATCAGTTTCTGCGGCTCGTCGCCGCGGATGGAGTGGCTGCTCTCTTCGAAGATGCGGAAATCCGAGCCGGGGATCAGGCGGTGGATCTCCTCCGAGAATTCCGGCGGGCAGATCCAGTCGTGACGGCCGGCGAGGATCAGAGTCGGTGCGGTGATGCGCGGCAATTCGGGGCGCAGATCGTAGCCCTGGAGAAAGCCGCCGGGTGCGAAGGCGCGATTGAGCGCGTCGGGCGCCAGGATGCCGCGGTCGCGGCCGAGCTTGGCGCCGACGGGATCGAATTTGCGCGCATAGAGCGGACCCATCACGTCGTAGTAGTGGCGCAGCTTCTCGACCGTATCGAGTTCGCCGGCCCAGAGCTGATCGCACACCGCCTTCTGTTCGACCGTGCCGCGCTCGGCGACGATCTGGCGCGCGCGCGAATTGAAGCCGGCATGCGCGGCGGTGACGATCAGGATCAGATACGAGACGCAAGCCGGATAGCGCGCGGCATGCGCCATCGCGACCATGCCGCCATAGCTCGTGCCGATGCTGACGATCGCACCGAGCCCGAGATGGCGACGCAGCGCCTCCATGTCCTCGACGTTTTCATCCAGCGTGTATTTCGCGACATCGCCCTTCGCCGAGCGTCCCTGGCCGCGATGGTCGAAATAGACGAGCTGCAGGCGCTCGGCGAGCGGGCTGAAGCCGGGCTTGAAGCCGGTGTGATCGCCGCCTGGTCCGCCATGGATGATGAACGCGGGCAGCCGCTCGACCATCCGCCCACCCTCGGGCACCAGGCCGGCGCCCTCGACATCGAAATAGATCTCGGTATCGCGGATCCTGGCGCGCATCGTTCATCCCCCCGGGTGGCCTGAGAAACCGCTCGCACCCTGGCGTCGCGCCATGCGCATTGCAATTGGTTCCGGCGCGCCGCGTCGCTTATCGTCGTCACGCGCGCAGCAACAAGGAGCAGAGCCATGCCGATCTACGCCCTGGACGGACAAGCGCCGATCCTTCCGGAGCCCGGCCGTTTCTGGGTCGCGCCGGATGCGCATGTGATCGGGCGCGTGCGTCTCGGCCGCGATGTCGGAATCTGGTTCGGCGCGGTCTTGCGCGGTGACAACGAGATGATCGATCTCGGCGATCGCAGCAATGTCCAGGAGGGCGCGATGCTGCACACCGATCCGGGCTTCCCGATGGTGATCGGCGCGGATTGCACGTTGGGTCATCACGCAATACTTCACGGTTGCACGATCGGCGCCAACAGCCTGGTCGGGATGGGCGCGACGATCCTCAACGGCGCGCGCATCGGCTCGAATTGCCTGGTCGGCGCGAATGCGCTGGTCACCGAGCGCAAGGAATTTCCCGACAACTCCCTGATCGTCGGATCACCGGCGAAGGTCGTACGCACACTCGACGCCGTGGCGATCGAATCGATCCGCCAATCCGCCGAGCATTACGTCGCGAATTGGCGGCGATTCGTGACGGGATTGGTGCGGCTCTGATCAAAAACATATCGACACATCCTCTCCTGTTCACCGCAGGCGAATAGGAGAGGCAGGCTTGCGCGCGGCGGCGCGCGAGCCGGAGAGGTGCCTTGAAGTCAGGGAGCACGGAGTTCAAGGAACCTCCCCGTCAGCGCGCTGGCGCGCGCTGCCACCCCTCCCACCGCGTGCCGCGGCAGGAGGGGATGCGCGCGACCCTCTGCCCGTCATTGCGCGTCGGCGAATTTCTTCTCGGCTTCCTTCAAGGCGTCGAGCGCCGGGATTTTGTCCTGGATGAATCGGGCCACCGCTTCGTTCAATCCGGATTGCAGCGTGCGCGTGTTGCAGTTGACCGGCTCCATCCAGCTCGATGCGCTCCACGCGCCGACCATCGTCTGGACCCATTGGTTCTCCGGCTTGGCGAAGAATGGATCGGCGAGCAGCGATTTGCGCGTCGGCACCTGTCCGCCCATTGTCGCCCAAAGCCTCACGCCCTCGGTGCCCGCCATGTATTCGGCGAATTTCGCGGCCTCGGCGAGACGCGGTGATTTGGCCCACGCCGCGATCCACCAGCCGGAGACGGGCATCGCGCCGGGCTTCGCGCCCGACCAGGAGGGCCAATTCAGGATTCCGATGTTCTCCGCGCCGAACTTCGCATTCCGGGCGATCACGCTGTAGCGGAGGTTGGACGTGATCGCCATCGCATGACGGCCCGCGATGAACTGATCGGTGATGTCGTCGACATTGTTGACCAACGCCTCCATCGGCGTCGCCTTGGCGTCGGTAAGCAGCGACGCCGTGTAGGTCAGCGCCTTGACGCCCGTGTCATTGGCATAGTTCGCCTTGCACCCCGCGTAGATGTCGCCGGGTTGATCGAGCAGACCGATCAGCGCCGGCGTGCTCTCCGTCTTGATCGGCGCGAGCGGCATGCCCAGACCCCAGATCTCCGTACGACCATCCTTCACCACGGTGAGCTTCCTGGCGGCGTCGCGAAGCTGGTCCCAGGTCTTCAGCGCGGCGGGATCGATACCGGCCTGCTGCATCAGGTCCTTGCGATAGTAGATCACGGTGGCGCCGTGGAAGAGCGGCAGCGCGACCAGCTTGCCCTCGGCCATGCCGGCATCCCAGCCGGCCTTGACGAAGTAATCGTCCTTCTCCGCGGCGCTCCATTTCGCGGTGATCGCGGCGCCGAGATCGGCGCCGGCGCCGGACTTGGTCAAGCCGCCGAGATTCTTCGCGTCGATCCACACGAGGTCTGGATTGCCGCCGGTACGATGCTGCAGGAAGAATTTCGGCGGCATCTGAGCGAAATCCTGCGGCTCGACCTTGATCTTGATCGCCGGATTCTTGGCCTCGAAATCGGCGATCATCTGCTTCAGCGCCAGCTCGCGCGGCGAGGTCTTGTTGGGATCGAGGAAGGTCCAGAGCGTCACGGTGGTCTGTGCCGTCGCATAGCCGATCCCGCCGAGGGCCAGCGACATGGACAGCAGGCTCGTTCGAAGAATCCTTTGCATGGTCGTCTCCTCCTGGTCGCCTCAATGATCGGTTTCGAGAACCGCGCCCTGGTCGCGGAGGCGTTCGCGCAGGGCGTCGATGGAAAGCTGTGAGATCGGCTGGTTCTCCAGCGCGCAGAGGGCGGCCGCCGTCCCGGCGGCCTGCCCCATCGTCATGCATGTCCCCATCACGCGCGCCGATCCATGCGCCGCGCGGGTCGCGGACAGGCAACGACCGGCGACGAGCAGATTGCGTGTGTTCAACGGGACGAGGCAGCCGAAAGGAACGTCGTAGGAGCCGCCGTCCTTGATCATCTCCCGGCGATGGAGTTTTCCGGCGCCGTGCACGTCGAGTTCATGCGCGCCCTTGCCGATGCCGTCGGCGCGCTTGCGGCCGCTGAGCACATCCTCCGCGGTCAGGATCTCGCGACCGATGATGCGGCGCGTCTCGCGGATGCCGATGCGTGGCGCGAGGCCGGCAAAGACCGCACTCTCGAATCCCGGAACCCGTCGGCGCAGGAACTCCGCCGACAGCCAGACCTGATCGATCAGCCGGGGCAGCGCGCCACTGAGCGCCTCGGCATCCGTGGCGTCGAGATCGGCGATGCGCGTGGTGTTGAGGCTGACTTCCTTGCGCGCGGTCGAGACGGGACAGATCGCGAGGATGCCGCAGGGTGCAAGCTCGCCCGCGGCCATCGCCTGCGACAGGAACGTCGACTTGCCTTCGAAGAACACCGAGGGAACACCTTGCTCGCGCAGCCGATGCGCGCATTCCTGCTTCGAGATGCCGGCGATGTGCAAACTCTCGCCGAGTCCGACATGCTCGGGATGCGCGACCACGAAGTCGAGCAACGGCGCGGTCTCGACGCCCTGCATGCGAAAGATCATCGTCACGGGCTGGAAGACGCCGCCTTCGCCGCCTTTCTCCGACGGCGCCCCGGCGCGCACCGCGATGTCGCCATCGCCGGAGCAATCGATGAAGATGTTCGCCGTGATCAGCGTGCGACCGCGCTTGTTGGCGACCAACAATCCGGTCACCGCGCCGTCTTCGACCACGACGTCCTCGGCAAATGTGTTGAGCAGCAGGTGGACGCCGGACTCCGCGGTCATCAGGGCGCAAGCGAGCTTCATGATCTCGGGATCGACGCAGACGAGCCACAACGCGCGCCAGTCGAAATAGGGCGCCACGAGCCCGCCCATCTGGTCGCAGCGGTCGAGCAGCTCGCGCACCACGCCACCGACCACCCATTCGCCGCGCGCGCTGAGGCAGGCATTGAGTGGCAGGCCGCTGAGCAGTTCGCCGCCGATGGTCGGACCGGCGTCGATCAGCAAGGTGCGCGCGCCGTTGCGCGCCGCCGAAATCGACGCGGCGAGGCCGGCGCTTCCCGAACCGACGACGACGACATCGTAGCGTGCGTGGTCGAGCCGCAGCGCCATCACGCCGTTCCCTCGAGGATCGCGCCTTGGCTGCGCAGCACGTCGCGCAGCCGTGTCACATCGATGGCGCGCAGATCGCCGCTCCACGCATTCGCCGAACTGGCCATCGCCGCCGCGGTGCCCGCCGCCTGCCCCATCGCCAGGCACGTCCCCATCACGCGCGCCGAGGAATGTGCGATCCGGGTCGACGAAAAGCAGCGGCCGACGACGAACATGTTGGCGATGCCGCGCGGCAGCAGCGTCGGATAGGGGATGTCGTAGGAACCGCCGCCGGCGATTGCACGGCGCATGTGGCCGGTGCCGGCGAGATGGACGTCGATCTCATGCGCGCCCTTGGCGATGCCGTTCGCGTGCTTGCGCGCCTGTGCCACGTCGTCGTCTGACAGCACGTACTCGCCCATGATGCGCCGGGTTTCGCGGATGCCGATGCGCGGCGCCAGGCCGGAGAACACGGCGTTCTCGAAGCCGGGCATGCGCTTCTTCAGAAAGCCCGCGCAGTCCCAAACCTGCTTCACCAGATCGGGGAGCGCGGCGCTGAGCTTCGGCGTATCCGTCGCGTCGAGATAGCCGACGCGCGTGGTGTTGAGGCTGACCTCCTTGCGGGCGATCGAGGTCGGCGTGATCCCGATCATCGACGAGCGATGCAGCTCGCCGGCCGCGATCGCATCGCGCATGACCGGCCCATTGGCCACCACGAACAGCTTGGGCAAACCCTGGCGATAGAGCGCTTCCGCGCATTCCCGCGGCGACAGGCCGATCCCCTCATACTCGCCGAAGCCGAAATTCTCGGGATGCTCCTTGGCGAAGCGCAGCAGCGTTTCGGACTCGATGCCGACCATGCGGAACATCAGCGTCACCGGCTGGAGTTCGCCTTTCGCGGCGTCGCCGGTGTCGAAAGGCGCACCGGCCGCGAGCGCGATGTCGCCATCGCCCGACGCGTCGATGACGATCTTCGCGTCGATCAGCGTGCGCCGCCCCTTGTTGACGATCACGACGCCTCGCACGCGGCCGCGCTCCATCACCACGTCGTCGGCATAAGTGTACAGACGCATCGCCACGCCCGCCTGTTGGACGAGATTGATCACCGCGATCTTCATGATCTCCGGGTCGACGGCGACGACATGCAGCGAGCGATAGTCGTTGATCGGCCCGATATAGCCGCCGCGGCGCTCGCACTCGGCGAAGAGATCACGGCACACGCCGCCGACCACCCATTCCCCGCGGCTCGACAGGCAGCCATCGACGGGAATTCCCGAGACCAGTTCGCCGCCGATCATAGGTCCGGCATCGACCATCAGGACGCGCGCGCCGTTGCGGGCGGCGGAAACCGCCGCGCCGATGCCGGCCGCGCCGCCACCGATCACGAGAACGTCCCAGCTTTCATAGGCGAGCGTATGCGACATGATCAGGGCCACCTGGTGAGAGCGCGTTGCGTATCGGGGTCGAAGGCCGTGAGGCGGGCGGCGATCGCGGTCAGTCGGATGCCTTCGCCCGGCTTGAAGCCGGCGCTGGCCTCGGCTCGGCACGGCAACTCCGCACCCTGCTCCAGCCGGGCATAGACGATCGCTTCCGCGCCGTAGAGTTCCACGTCCGAGACGATGGCCGGAACACCCGGGCCGTCGCGCTCGACACGTAACGCCTCGGCGCGGACACAGAGAACAACCCTTCGCGCGACGAGATGCGCGAGATGCCGAGCCTCCGCGATCGGCAGCGCGAGCGCGGCATCATCGCTCGCGAAGCGCAGCCGGCCGTCATGCAGATCGAACGAGCCGGTCAGGAAGGCGGGTTCGCGCTCGCCGACGAATCCCGCGACGAAGAGATTGGTCGGATTGCCATAGAGCTCCGCCGGCGTCGCGAATTGCTGCAGCTTGCCACCAGCGAAGACGGCGATGCGGTCGGCGAGACTCATCGCCTCGGCCTGATCATGCGTGACGTACACGATGGTCGAGCCGATCGCCTTGTGCAACGCCTTGATGTCGCGGCGCATGCGGATGCGCAGTCGTGCATCGAGATTCGACAGCGGTTCGTCGAGCAGGAAGACATGCGGATCGCGGATCATCGCGCGGCCCAGCGCGACACGCTGCTGCTGGCCGCCCGAGAGCTCCTTCGGATAGCGATGGAGAAGCTCGCCGAGACCGAGCGTGCCCGCAACCTTCCCGACGCGCCGCTCGACCTCCGCTGCCGCGATGCGCCCATCGCGGGCCTGCAGCGGAAACTCCAGATTCTCGAACACGGTCATGTGCGGATAGAGTGCGTAGTTCTGGAACACCATCGCGATGTCGCGCTTGTCCGGCGTGACGTCGTTGACGATCCGGTCGCCGATCCTGATCTCGCCCTCGTCGGCCTCGATCAGCCCCGCCAGGAGATTCAGCGTCGTGGTCTTGCCCGAGCCGGAGGGACCGAGCAGCGCCACGAACTCCCCGGCGTCGATGGCGAGATCGAGCCGGTCCAGCGCGATCGCATCGCCGTAATGCTTGGACACGCCGCTGAAGGTGACGCTCGACATCGCTCAACCCTTCACGCCGCCGCCGGTCATGCCGGACAGGAAATAGCGCTGAAAGGCGATGAAGACGGCGATCACCGGCACGATCGACAGCATCGCGGCCGCGGTGAGCGGCCCCCAATCGCGGCCGTAGAACCCGAGATATCCGTAGATGGCGACCGGCAGCGTCTTCGCCTCCTCGGTTGAAACCATCACCACGGCGACGACGAAATCGTTCCACGCGAAGGTGAGGACGAACAGCCCGGCAGCCACCAGCCCGGGACCGGAGAGCGGCAGAACGATCTTGCGCAGCGTGCGCAATCGCGAGCAGCCATCGATCATCGCAGCATGCTCGAGCTCGATCGGCAGCGAGCGGAAATAGCCATAGAGCATCCAGACCACGATCGGCAGCTGATAGGCGGTGTAGAGCAACGCCAGGCCGATCAGGCTGTTCGTGAGATCGATGTTGGCAAGCAGCATGAAGGTGGGCACCAGCACCGAGGGCAGTGGAATGCTCATCAGCGCGACAGTCCCGAACATCAGCGTGGAACGGCCGCGGAAGGAAAGTCGCGCCAGCGCATAGGCGGCGAGACTCCCGAGCGCCAGCGCCAGCGCCACGCTGATCGCCGACACGATGACGCTGTTCAGCACGAATCGATGGATGCCCGTGCGAAACAGCAGCGCGTAGTGCTCCAGCGTCGGCTGAGACGGCACGAACTCCGGCGGATAGGCGAGGATCGCCTGGGGTGGCTTGAACGATGTCGACAGGCCCCAGAGAATCGGCCCGAGCGCGAAGGCCGCGATCAGGATGTCGACGAGCCACCCCGCCACGCGGCGGTTCCGGCGGCGTTTTCGCCATGCGGGTGCGCGCGGGCTCACGATCCCCTCCGCTGCCGGAACAGCACCAGATTGCACGCGATCAGGCCGACATTGAAAACGAAGACGAGCACCGCAAGCGCGTTGGCCTCGCCGAGCTTGAAGTCGATGAAGCCGATCCGATACATCGCGAGGCCCATGGTCTGCGTCGCGTTGTTCGGGCCGCCGCCGGTCAGAATCAGCGCGAAGGTCAGCACATTGACGAAATGGATCAGCAGCCGAACCAGCGTGATGAGGATCGGGATGCGCAGCAGCGGCAAGGTGATGCGCCGGAACCGCAGCCATGCGCTCGCGCCGTCGACACGCGCCGCCTGATGCAGCTCCGCCGGAATCGCCTTGAGCCCGGCCAAGAGGAGGATCATGGCGAAGGCGGAGTCGCGCCACACGGCGTTCGAGACGAGCGCGGCCATCGCGGCGCGTGGATCGGCGAGTATCGAGTAATCGCCGAGACCGAGCGATCCGAGCGCCATGCTCGAGAGTCCACCGTCGCGCGGGTAGATCCAGCGCAGCAGCAGCGAACCAACGAGCATGGAAATGACATAGGGGACGAGCACGATCGCCCGCATCGCGACGCTGGAGCGCGTATCGCGCTCGAAGCGCAGCGCCAGAGCGAAGCCAAGTCCGAGGGTCAGGACCAGCGAGAAAGCCGAGAACACGAGCGTGGCGCCGAGGGCGTTCAGCACCATCGGGGACGTGAGGATCGTCACGTAGTTGCCCAGCCCGCGAAAGCGCGTGAGCTCGAAATAATCCACGCGGAACAGGCTGTAACAGGCCGCGAGCAGCAGCGGGGAGACGACCAGCGCCAACTCGATGGCCACGAGCGGCACGACGAACGCGAAAGCGGTCGCCTCGTCGCGACGACGCAGGCGCTGCCGCATCAATCGACGTGGCTGGCCCGGTCCCAGCGCTCCCATTCCGGTCGAGCTCATGTGAGCCATCGATGTTTCCCCCGCTCGGCAGTGTTCGCCCATGCGCGCTGCGTTTCAATGCGCAAGCTCTGCAAAACGCTGCCCTCGGCATGGGAAGCGGCTTGATAGGCCTTGCCAAATACCCGGCTCCGCTCGCCAAATGCGCTCGGCATGACAGAGCCCGATGCCCACCTGCCCCTCGATGTTCGCGACATAACGGCCGAAGAGGTCGCGCGCCGTCTCGGGCTGCAACTGCGCAAGATGATCGGCCCGGGCCGGCGCTGGTCCTACAAGGGCCTGTCGGAACTGACCGGCATCGACATCCGTTCGTTGCAAGCCTACGCCGCCGGAACCGCCAGTCCGAACCTCGCCAAGTTCAAGCGGCTGCTCGCGGTGGTCGGGCCCGAGCTCGCGCGCGACATCGATCGCATGTACGGCTGGATGCCGCGCGAAGAGATCCGGCTGCCGCCGGGCGCGGTCGACCTCGAAAAGCTGCGCGGGCAGCTCCTTGCAACGATCGCGGTTCTGGACACGATGCTGGCGCAACACAAGGCCGCGGAGGATTGACGCGGACTGCGCCTCAGCTCGCCGCGCGCGTCACGCGCGTACCATGCGCAAGGACCAGATCGATGGCACGGATCGCCTGCGCGACCGCATCGCGCAGGGCACGCAGATCCTCGGTCTGCGGCAACGTCGGATTGGCCGCGCGCGGCTCCCAGCCGAGCATCATCGCCAGCTCGATGCCGACCTCCGGACCGAAGACGCGCAGCAAACGGCCATAGCGCGCCACGTTCGGGCACGCGGTGCCAGCGACATAGGCCTTGAGCGTACGCGCATTGATTCCAGTGAGCCGGGCGGCTTGTGCGAGACTCGCACGCTTGCCCGGCCCGATGATCTGGCGCAGTCGGAACGACAAGCGTGCTTGCGCCTCCGCCGGCGTGATCGCGCGAACGGGGAGCGGCGTGCGCAATCGCGCGGTCGCTTCACGTCGTCGTTGCCTGGGTTTCGGCGCAACGGTTTGCACTGTCTCACGCGTCTCCTCGTCGGGGCGAACCAAATCAGCTGCGCGGCGCCATGGCCGCGACCAGCGCCGCGCGATCGCTGGCGGCCTTCAGGAGCAGATCGAGATCCGAGCCGGTGGAAACATAGCGCGCGCCGAGCGCGATGTAGCGGGAAAGCAGCTCGGGCCGATTGGCCAGGCCGCCGAGTCCGACATGCTTGCCGCGCCGCAGACAGGCCTCGATCACGCGACGATGCGCATCGTCCATCGTGGCGTGATCGGGCTGGCCGGGAACGCCGAGATCCTTGCTGAGATCACCCGCGCCGATCAGCAGCATGTCGACGCCGTCGACGCCGGCGATCTCGTCGGCGTGCTCGACGGCGGCGCCGGTCTCGACCATCGCGATCACGCTGGTCAGCCCGTCCATTGTCTGCTGCGCCTCGGCCCATGGCAGGCTGCGATAGCCGAGATGCGGCAGGGCGCCCACGACGGAGCGCTGGCCGCGCGGCGGATACTTGGCCCAACGCACGATCTCAGCCGCTTCAGCTGCGGAGTTGATGTGCGGCGCGATGATGCCGAGCGCGCCGCAATCGAGTACGCGCGAGATGAATCGCGGCTCCACGGCCGGAATGCGCACGAAGGGCGTCACGCCGGTGGCGAGCGCGGCGAGGCAGATCTGCCCCGTCGTCTCCAGCGAAAACGGGTTGTGCTCGAGATCCACATAGATCGTGTCGAAGCCCGCGGTCTTGGCGATGCGCACGATCTCGATCGAGCGCACCAGCCGCACGATCATCGAGGTGACGAGCTCGTTGCGCGCAAGCTTCACCTGCACGTGGTTGCGGACGAGATCATTCGGTGTGTTGGACATCGCTGAGGCGCCTCCGGACATGACTACGCGGATCATCCTCCCGTGCGCACCGACGCGAAAGTGCTCCGATGAAACGGCTTCACGGGCGCCACTGTCGCGGAGACTCAGCCCCGCTTGGCGCCACCTTTGCCGAGCTCTGCTTCGAGCTCCGCGATTCGCCGCCGCAGCCCGGCATTCGCGGCCTCGATCTCCGGCAGGGTATAGCGCGGCGTGATGTGCTGGGGGCAGTTCCAGTCGTAACCCGCCACGTCGACGACGAAGCCGCGTTCGACGCGCGCGCGATAGTCGGGCAGTGTCAGCCGCGACAGGATCTGCGTGTCGTCGAGCCCCACGAGCTTGACGCGGCCCAGAAGCTTCAGCCGCGTCTGGTTCACGTAGTCCATGAAGATCAGCGCGACGCGAGCATCCTTCGTCAGATTGCCGACGCTGATGTATTGGCGGTTGCCGCGAAAATCCGCGAAACCGATGGTTCGCTCATCGAGGACGCGCGTGAATCCCGCCGGACCGCCGCGATGCTGGACGTAGGGCCAGCCGGTCTCGCCGACACTCGCCATGTAGAAGCTGTCACGCGCCGCGATGAAGCCCGCCTCGTTGGGCCCGAGCGTCGCATTGATCGCTTGGTCGCCATCGAAGCGCGCGTAGCTGCGGCGACTGCCCTGGGTCTCCTGTATCCGCCTGACCGTATCGGTGAACGTGATGTCGGCAAATCGATGTCCCATGATGCCATCCCTTTCGTGACGAGGATGCTTCCTCGAGCCTCGACGCGAGCGATGATGCCCGCGCCCATTCCTTGAATGAAGCCGTGGCATGTGGAATTGATCGTTTCGAATCGAGGAATGACCGATGGATCGACTGCATGAGATGGAAGTCTTCATCGCCGTGGCGGACGCGGGGAGCTTCGCGAAAGCCGGCGCGCGACTGCGCATCTCACCGCCGGCCGTGACGCGGGCGGTCTCGTCTCTGGAGGAGCGCCTCGGCGCGCGGCTGTTCAACCGCACCACGCGCAGCCTCAGCCTGACCGAAAGCGGCGCGCGTTTCCTCGAGAGTTCGCGCGGCCTGTTGCTCGAGATCGACAATGCCGAGAAGGCGGCAGTGGGCGAGAAGGCCACGCCCCAGGGTCGGCTGACGGTGACAGCGTCGGTCACGTTTGGGCGCTCGACGCTCGCGCCCGTCCTGCGTGCGTTCCTCGCGGGCCATCCACGTGTCTCCGCCTCAATCCTGCTGACCGATCGCATCGTCAACCTGGTCGAGGAGGGAATCGACATCGGCGTACGCATCGGCAGCCTGGCGGATTCCAGTCTCGTCGCGCGCCGTGTCGGCGAAGTCCGCCGCATCCTCGTGGCGAGCCCCGACTATCTGCAGCAGCGCGGAACGCCGCGCTCGCCCGCCGAACTGAAGCTGCACGCGATGATCGCCTTTACCGGCCTGATGCCCAATCGCGAATGGCGTCATGTCGAGTCCGGTCAATCTGCGAGAGTCGCTTTCGAACCTCGGCTCGAGATCAACGATGCCGCCGCCGCTCTCACCGCCGCCGAGGCCGGCGACGGGATCACGATCGCGCTGTCCTACATGGTCGCCGAGCAGATCCGTGATGGCCGGCTCGTGCCGGTGCTCGGTCCCTTCACGCCACCTTCCGCACCGGTGCACCTCGTCTATCCGCAGGGCCGGATGATTGCGCCGAAACTCCGCAGCTTCGTCGATTTTGCCGCGCCGCGCCTGCAGGCGGCCTTGGCCGATCTTGCGGTCGACAGGCTGCCGGCGGGCGTCGTTCGTGCACCGCGTCGACGCAAAGGCAGCTCGATGGCTCGGCTTTGATCAGGAAGGTCTTCATCTCATGACCGAGAACTCATTTGTGCCGCTTCTTGCGCACAAGCACCACGACTCGCCTTCGGCATTCACCCCGGAAAGCCTGTTGCGTGAAGCGCGGCGCCAGAAGGCGATCGGAGCGGCGTCGGTGCCGGAGGTTTGCGTGCTCGATCCGGACGGCGACATCGTGCGGCGCATGACTGCATCGGGCCATGCGCGCCGCCATGATGGCTGGGCCTGCTACCACACCACGCTTCACGTCATCACACTCGAAGGACACCAGATCGGCATCGTCGGTTGCGCCGTGGGGGCGCCATTCGCCGTGCTGGTGGCCGAGGAGATGTTCGCCTCGGGGTGCCAGCTTCTGGTCAGCATCACATCGTCGGGCCAGCTTCGATCCGCCGGGACGCCGCCGTACTTCATCCTCATCGATCGCGCGCTGCGCGATGAGGGAACGAGCTACCACTACCTGCCCGCGTCGCGCTTCTGCAGCGCCGCGCCAGCGATCATCGCTGAACTCGATGGCGCTTTCGACGACATGAGGATAGCGGTTCTGCGCGGCGCCACCTGGACGACCGACGCCCCGTTTCGCGAGACGCAGGCCGCGATCGCTGCCATGCGCGATCTCGGTCTGATGGCCGTCGAGATGGAGGCGGCAGCGCTCTATGCGTTCGCCGAGGCACGGGGCAAGCGCGTCGTCTGCTTCGCCCACGTGACGAACCAGATGGGAACCATCGACGGTGATTTCGAGAAGGGGCCCGCGGACGGCGCCACTGACGCACTGGCGATCGTGTCGGCAGCCGCCGATCGCCTGCACTGGGGAAAACGCGGCGCGTGATTCCCTGACGATGCCGATGGATGCGGCGCCGATGCCGCGCATAGTATGGCCAGACGCACAACAATCGGAGGCATCGATGCCTGAACTGAATCCGTCGCACATCATGCAGATCGGCATGGGGTTCTTCGCGTCGAAGACTCTGCTCTCGGCCGTCGAGCTCGGCCTGTTCAGCGAACTCGCCAAGCGGCCGATGACAGGCGCAGAGATCGTCACGGCGCTGGGCTTGGACGCGCGTGCCGTGCCGGATTTTCCGGATGCGCTGGTCGCGCTCAAACTGCTCGAGCGCGTCGGCGATGGGGCGGATGCGCGCTATGCCAATTCGGCAGAGAGCGCGCTGTTCCTGGATCGCGACAGCCCCGCCTATATCGGTGGCATTCTGGAGATGGCGAATGCGCGGCTCTATCGCTTCTGGGCCGACCTCACCGAGGCGCTCAAGACGGGCAAGCCGCAGAACGAGACCAAGCACGATGGCGAGCCGTTCTTCGCCAAGCTCTACGCGGTGCCGGAACGCCTCGAGCAGTTCATGAATGCGATGTCGGGAGCCTCGGCAGGGAATTTCCGGGCCTTCGCGGAGAAATTCGATTTCTCCCGCTACAAGACCCTGTGCGATGTCGGCGGCGCGACGGGGCAGCTCTCCTGCATGGTCGCGGCTGCCAATCCGCATATGCGCTGCACGAGCTTCGATCTGCCCAATGTCGAGCCAATCGCGACGCGCAGGATCGGGCAGGCTGGAATGTCCGATCGCGTGACCCCGGTAGGCGGAGATTTCTTCGTTGACCCTCTCCCCAGAGCCGACGTGATCACGATGGGCATGATCCTGCATGACTGGAATCTGGAGAAGAAGAAGGCGCTGATCCGCAAGGCCTACGATGCCCTGCCCCCGGGCGGCGCCTTCGTGGTGATCGAGGCGCTGATCGACGACGCGCGGCGCGAGAACGTCTTCGGCCTGATGATGTCGTTGAACATGCTGATCGAGTTCGGCGATGCCTTCGACTATTCCGGCGCCGATTTCACCGGCTGGTGTCGCGAGGCGGGGTTCCGCAGCTTCGCGGTCATCCCGCTCGCCGGCCCATCCAGCGCCGCGATCGCCTACAAGTAAAGCCGTGAAGAGGAACCGCGAGCGCACCCCCCTGCCCATCCCGCTCTCCGCGGTCGAGGGCGCCGTCTGGCCGGCGCCCGCCGGCGGCATGCAGGCAGTGATTCTGGCGGCGCTGCAGCAGCTCGAGCACAGCCAGTATCTGCCGCCGGAGGAATTGCAGGCGCGGCAATTCCGACAGCTCGGCCTGCTGATCGCACACGCCGCCAAGACGCTGCCATTCTATCGCGAGCGTTTTCATACATGTGGTTTCGATCCCGCCGCGCCGATCACCGAAGCGAGCTGGGCGAAGCTGCCGATTCTCACGCGCGAGGAAGCCCAGGCGGCAGGCACGGCGCTGCATTGCCGCAGCCTGCCGAAGCAGCACGGCGAGACGACGACGGACCACACGTCCGGATCCACCGGTACGCCGCTGAGCGTGCTGCGCTCCGCGATCGCGATCTTCTACTGGAACGTCTTCGCGATCCGCGAGACCAGCTGGCACGGCTTCGACCTATCGGGAAAGCTCGCCGCGATCCGCTTGGACTGGCGCCGGCCGGTGGACTCGACCGGACTCTACGTCAAGCGACACGAGAATTGGGGGCCGCCGCTCGCGGCTCTCTATCCGACTGGGCCCGGCGTCGTGCTCGATGTACGGCAGAGCACGATCGAGCAACAGGCGGCGTGGTTGCAGCAGGAGGCGCCGACTCATCTCGTCGGCTTCGGCGTCGGCCTGCAGGCGCTCGCGCGGCACTGTCTTGCGCATGACATTCGCGTGCCGTCGATCCGGAGCGTCTACAGCCAGGGCGAAGCACTGACCGACACGGCGCGTGCCGCCTGCCTCGAGGCCTGGGGCGTGGAGGTCGTCGACAACTACAGCGCCGTTGAGGCCGGCTACATCGCGCTGCAATGCCCAGATCATCCGCATCTGCACATCCAATCCGAAAGCGCGCTGGTCGAGATCCTCGCGCAGGATGGGCGCCCGTGCCTGCCAGGCGAAGTCGGTCAGGTCGTCGTCACGCCGCTGCATAATTTCGCAATGCCGCTGATCCGCTACGCCATCGGCGATCTCGCGCAGATGGGTGCGCCCTGCGCTTGCGGTCGAACGCTACCGGTCCTCAACCGAATCCTTGGCCGAACGCGCCGCGACATGCTGATGCTACCGGATGGCACGCAGGGCTTTCCGTATGTCGGCGGCAATGCCGTGGCGGAATTTCCGGCGATCATCCAACACCAGGTGATCCAGAGGAGCGTCACCGAGATCGAACTTCGGCTGGTCGCACGCGCACAACTCCCGGTCGAGGATGAAGATCGTCTGCGGAGCAGGATGCTTGCCGCGATCGGTCACCCCTTTCGCATCAGCATCGTCTATTGCGACGCGATTGAGCGCAGCCCGAGCGGCAAGTATGTCGAGTTCAAATCCGAGGTTGCGCGGTAGACTTGCCGTCGGAACGCTTTACATTTCTCCCCGCGTCGATCACGCGCCACGCGCCAAGCCACTGAAGAGACAGGGTTGGCATGATTGCTGCTAGATTCGCCCACTGCTGACATTCTGGAAGGGAACGGCACATGGACTTGATGCGAAGTGTTTCGACAATGGCGCTGGCGATCGGCGCATCGATGGCGGTGGGCGCCGGCGTGCCTGCACACGCGGAGACTGAG
>Ga0163144_10014254_pt1 | contig 16525 bp, 17 predicted proteins | sample OliLak19BULKMAT1_FD_123175 | JGI IMG/M metagenome (GOLD analysis project Ga0163144, IMG submission 123175) | Freshwater microbial mat bacterial communities from Lake Vanda, McMurdo Dry Valleys, Antarctica - Oligotrophic Lake LV.19.BULKMAT1 | ecosystem: Environmental > Aquatic > Freshwater >... | reverse complement strand
CTTGAAAGCGATTTGACTTGGATGGATGATTGTACTCTTGGTTTTTTGATGGTTCTTCTTTTGTTTGTGACTCTTCCATAAATATCCTTAGTTGTTTCAAAATTTAATGTTCTTAAGCTATTTAAAACCTTCTTTGCACACTTTTCCCCTAAAGGGACTAATCGTTATTTATAAATACCATCTGAGATATCGCCTTAGCTCAGATTTATAAATTTTGATACGCAATTTATGCGTATCAAGTCGCACAGAAAAGTATACTGCAGCGGTTTTAAAACGTATTTCTAGACGTGTTATGACTATGTTACTAGTATTAATTAATCCGTTCAATTTCACCGTCTGGTGTCATTTCAATTATATGCTGAGTTTTACCAGTTTGGTAGCTTTGGCATTTGTTTTGGTCATCGAGGATTGTCCTCGGATTGTTTACTACATCGAGTGAATATCCGTCACCTAGATCTTCTGATAGACAAGGGCTTTGTGAGAAATCTGTCTTTTGATTTTTTTTCTCTTTATATACATTTTTTGCGAGGCGCATTGGCTCTGCATAGATCGCTTCTATTTTTTTGTTTGTACCGAAAACTGGTACGCTTCCGGGGCGAAATAGTGAAAATGCTGTATATCCGACTACAATAATAGCGACGATTCCGAGGAGAAGGAGTTTCATATGGCAACATTATACGTTTTGTTGGATAATTTTTCCAGTTTTATATTTTTACGTACTTGCCGTCACCCATTTGAGCTATGATACCAGTAAGCTGAAGCTCTGTTAACTCTGAAGAAAGTTCTGTGATCGTGAGGGGTAAAATTTCTATTAGTTCGTCGATTGTTTTTGAGGAATGCTCGATATGGGCAAAGATTTTAGTTTGAATAGGCGTTAAATTTACACTTAATATTGGATTTGAATCTAAATTTGATTTTTGAATATTTAATTCTTCCAAAATATCTTGCGCTGTTGTAACCAACTTGGCTCCTTCTTGAATCAAGTGATGTGGTCCGGCTGAGGTACTGTCAAAAATTGACCCAGGGACTGCAAATACTTCTCGGTTTTGTTCGACCGCAAATTGAGCGGTTATCAAGGATCCGCTTTTGATTGCAGCTTCAACTACTAAAACTCCAAGTGAGAGACCTGAGATGATTCGATTGCGTCTTGGAAAATTGAAACTAAGTGCTGGAGTTTGCAATGGATATTCGGTGATTATCAAATGACCATTTTCGACGAGTTCTTTGTATAGTTTGCTGTTTTGCGGCGGGTAATTTACATCAATTCCAGTTCCAAGAACTGCTACTGTTTTTCCACCTGATTCGATCGCCGATTTGTGCGATGCTGTGTCTATACCTCTTTGAAAACCGCTTGTGATAACGAGTCCTGAATGGACTATATCAGGGATAATTTGATTGACTGCTTGGAGTCCGTAGGGACTCGGCATGCGTGTGCCAACGACTCCGAGTGATTGAGAATGGAGGAGCTTAATGTCGCCTTTGTAATAAAGAATAAGTGGTGGTGATGAGATTTGTTTTAGAAGATCTGGGTATTCGATATCAAGAATTGTCAAAAGAGAGATATCTAGTTTTTTGTTTTGCTGATGTATATTTTGAACGTCAATTTGAAGTTTTTGATTTTGAATTTCTTTGATTTGAGAATCTGATAATGTGTGCCAACTTTTTGGATCGCTTAACCAGATACTTTTGTATGATTTGAAATATTCAAGAAGAGGTGACAGCCTCTCAAAGCCGAGGATTGTAATGTGTGCAAGAGAGATAAGTGCGTCGCGCTCTGAAATATATTCCATTTGATATATTATGCTGGATATTATTTATTTTTGAAATAATAGTCGATGATTTGTTTGGCTACAGGCGCTGCTACTTTTGATCCCTCACCTCCGTTTTCGACGAGAACTGTGACTGAGATTTCTGGATTATCGTAAGGTGCGTAACCCGTATACCAAGCGTGCGGATTTTTGTCTTGGAAAGTTTCTGCTGTTCCTGTTTTTCCTGCTGTGTCGATTTGATAATTGAAAAATGGATAGGCTGTTCCTCCTGTTTTTGTAACAAGGTGCATGCCTTCTTGGATGGCTTTTAGGTTTTCAGGCTTTAGCCCGATTGACTTTGGCATTGGATTGTTTTTGTTTAATGACTCGCACTCTTTTCCTACCCATTTATTCTGCGAATCGCGTGTGCAGAGAATATTGCCTGAACCGTCTTTAATTTCAAAAACCGTAACTGGCGGAACAATCGTACCGCCGTTTGCTATCGCATTTGTCATTGTGTTGATTTGAATCGGTGTTGTCAAAACATCGCCCTGCCCGATTGACATATTTACAGTGTTGCCTGGATACCACGGTTCGTTTGTAAGTTTTAGTTTCCAAGCTGGGGTTGGGATTATTCCTTTTGCTTCGCCTGGAATATCAATTCCGAGTGTTGTGCCAAAATTAAATTTGTATGATTCATCAATAAGTGGCTCTACTCCCATTTCGAGTGAGAGTTTGTAGAAAAAAGTGTCGTTGGAGCGGGCGATTGCGCGTCTTATATCTATTACACCCTCACTTTTACCATACTGAGTGAAATACCAGTTGTTGAATGTGATACCTGATATGGAAATATTTCCCGTGTCGTCATATGTTTTCGATGTGTCGATTTTTTGCGATTCTAGTCCTGCTAGGGCTGTTACGATTTTAAAAGTAGAGCCTGGAGGATAGGTACCTGCAACAGCACGGTTGAGAAGAGGCATTTTTGGATCTGTTAGAATTTTTGTAATTTGTTCACTTTCTTGATGTGTAAAACTATTGTTGTCGTATGATGGAAAATTAACCAGTGCTAACACTTGGCCGTTTTTTGGATTTTGGACAATTACAACGCCTGAATTTGCATTTGCGGAAAAAACTGCTTTTTGTAGTTCGCTATACGCATAATTTTGAAGATTTATATCGATAGTTGACTGAACTGTGTATCCTGGAATTGGCGCAACTAGCGCGACGCTTCTTTGAAACTGCCCTTGTGCGTTAATCTCAACCAACTCTTTACCCGACTTTCCTTTTAAAAATTCTTCGTAGGCTTCTTCTATACCTGTTCTTCCGATAAAATCATTTGATCCGTATTTTGTTTTGCTTTTAGTGGATATTTTTTTACTATCTTTTAATTCATCTTCAGTAATTAATGATGTGTATCCGATTAAATGTGATGTTGAAAGTGGATTTTGATATTCACGGATCGGCTGAACATCTGCTGACTGACTTGATATCTGTTTTTGCGAAAATTCGTGATATGAAATTAACGATTTATCGCTTTTTAATTGAACATACGGAGCGTTCCTGACCAATACTTTATTATTTCGATCAGTAATTACACCTCTTGGAGGGTCTATTGGCCTATTGATAAGACCATTTCCGTCAGCGATTCCTTTGTAGTATGAACCCTTGATCAATTGTACTGAAGCCAGTCTTGCGGCTAGAATTGCTAAGCAAAAAAATATGATTGTCACTAGACTGAGCCTGCGCCAAACTGATGGGATTTGAGAATCGTTTTGTTCTTTTGATACGGGAATTAGTTCTGTGTTTTGAATTTTAGAGTGGTTAATTCTGTATTTTTTCCGAATTGAAGTTTCGATATGATCAGATAAAGATATTCCGAGCATGTATTAATTGTTTGATAATGCAAGCCTGTCGGGACGTGCCGTAATTTTTATAAATAGTGTATAGAGGGTGGACAATGCGACTATACTATACAGATGATTAAAGTCAAACGATTGGTGGCCTTGAAGCCTAGTAATTATATATATTTGTAGCGAGGCCGCAAGTGAGATTAAAATTATTATTGGGACTAACGATATTTTTGAAACAGTGTTTATATCCTCATTTATTTTTAATAATCGTGCAATTATTACAATGACAAGGGATGAGAAATAGAACGATAATGCCCAAAGTCCTATTGGATTTACAGTGACAGAATCAAAAATAATTGATGTGAATAATGCTATTATAATAGCTTTATAGATGTCTCGTGTTAAAAGTATTTTTACGAATAAAAATATTCCGATAATATTAACTTGAATAAATAACAGTTGAATAAACATCAGAAAAGTAATCGAGACAATCGACGGTAAATTTTTGAATAGCAACTGTAATAAAATTTTCATAATTTATTGAATTATAAATACCGTGTCGATTTTATCAAATTCAAAAAAAGGAGTTACTTGCCCTTTTTGAAAAAGTTCGCTTTCAATTTTTTGAACTTCGGAGATTTCTCCAACTATCACGCCTTCTGGCAAAGTTGCAGTTTTTGCAAGTACTACAATATCTCCTTTTTGTATTTTTGCGTTTTGTTCAATTTGATCGACCTTTATACTTGTACCGAATTGTCCGTACGCTAAACCTTTTATTATTGATTTGTCTTTTGTGATGATATCGACTGAAATTTTGTTGTCCGGATCTGTTGCAAGAATCATCGAGGAGCTGTGGAATGTTGAGTTTTTTATTGTTCCTACAAAATTATTTTTGTATACGACAACTGCGCCTTGAGCTACTGGAACGTTTTGATCGTAGACAATTGTTACTTCTCTATCGCGTGAAACAATTTTTGCAGGAATTAATTTAAATTGAGAAACTTCCGCTGCTCCAATTTGTTCACGTAATTTTTTGTTTTCTTCATTTATTAAAATAGATTGCGCGAGTTCTGAACGGAGAGACATGTTTTGCTCTTGTGTCGCTCTAAATTTGCTTGCTAGAAGGTGGGCTTCTTTTACTATTGTTAGTTCGTTTTTGATTTGTATTTGCAAATGGTTAGTCGTACCCAAAACCGGGGAAAGCGAAAACATTACTATTTTTCCGATCGGATCTGTAATATGTAGAGTACTGATCGCATAAAATAGGCCAGATATTACAGTCATTATGGCAAATAGCTTTATATGCCTTGACGAAGATGATTCCTGAGTCAAATATCGATTCATTAATAGCGCAATCCTCCAACGATTCTAACTTTCTCAAGTAAATCGACTTCTTCCAAAACTTTAGCGCAGCCTCTGACGACGCAGGTCAATGGGTCGTCAGCGATCCAGACAGGCATATGTACTCGTTTTGCAATTAATTCAGGTAGTCCTTTGATTAAACTTCCACCTCCAGCAAGACAAACTCCGGATTCCAAAATATCTGCAATCAGCTCCGGTGGAGAATTTTCAAGCATATCTGACAGTGCGTGAATGATTGTATCTATAGGCTCGTGAAGCGCTGATTTAATATCTGATGGATAAATTGTTATCGCTTTTGGTAATCCTGAGGCCAGATCTCTTCCGCGAATTATGAATTTTTGTTCATTGTTATTTAAATTATCAAATAAGCTTCCAATGGTTAGTTTTGCTTCTTCTGCAGTCCTTTCGCCTATTAGTAAATTGTGTGTGCTTCTTACGTACGAAATTATATGTTGGTCAAATTCATTTCCTGCAATTCTCAGTGATTTATTTATGACGAGTCCACCCAAAGATATGATTGCCATTTCTGTCGTGCCGCCGCCAATATCGACGATACAGCTTCCTGTTGGCTCTGTTACTGGTAGTTTTGCTCCGATTGCTGCTGCCATTGGTTCTTCGATTAAATATGCTACTCTCGCACCAGCCCTGATTGCTGCTTCTTGGACTGCACGCCTTTCTACTTCTGTTACTCCTGCGGGGATTCCTATCACAACTCTTGGTCTTGGTATTTTTGGAAATATATTTGTTCCTGGATATTCGTGAATTTTTTTGAATAATTCATGCAACATACTTTGTGCTACATCAAAATCTGATATGACTCCGTGTTGCAGGGGTTTTACTGCTGTTATTGATGCCGGAGTTTTTCCTAGCATTCTTTTTGCTTGTGTTCCAAATGCTATAATTTGTTTTGTTTTTTTGTGCTGAGCAACAATTGACGGCTCCCTGATTATGATTCCTTTTCCTTTTACAAATACTAGTATATTGGCTGTTCCAAGGTCAATTCCTATATCGTATGATACTGCATTCCAAAATCTTTCGAACATAGTCGGTAGTATATAGGGTTGAGGGTCAAGGGTAAAGGGATTATGGTTTTCACTTTTGTAAAAGTTGCAAAGGTGAGTTAGATGAGTATATACTTTTGATCATGAACAAAGTTTCAGAATATTCTAGATCAGCGCTTTATGTTTTGTATATAGCTTTGTTTTTTTTGACTCCACTGATTTTTTATCCTTTGACCAAGTTTTTCCCTTTTCCTTGGAATCTATTTCGATGGGAAGGATTTAGCGTAGATCCTTTGACTTATGAACTATTTGAATTTAATAAAATGTATTTCGTTTATGGGATTACGATTTTGGTTGGCTTTTTCTGGACCTTGCGCTGTATTGATGAAAAAAGAATAATTTTTCAGAAAACATTTTTTGATTATCCAATTGTTTTATTTTTAATTTCACAAATTTTATCGACAATTTTCTCTGTAGATATTCATACTTCAATATGGGGTTACTATTCTCGTTTTCATGGCGGACTGGTTTCAACCCTTTGTTATGTTTTATTGTATTGGGGTTTGGTTAGTAATTTTTATTCTAGAAAATATGTTCATCATTTTTTGATGGCTTCAATTGCTTCGAGCGCGGTTGTCGCTTGGTACGGAATTGCCCAGCATTTTGGAATTGATGCACATTTTTGGAGACAGAATGTCAGAGCTCGTGTTTTTTCTTCTTTAGGCCAACCAAATTGGCTTGCGGCATACGTGGTTGGACTAATGCCTGTTGTTTTGGGATACGGACTTTATAATGTTCAGAAAAAAATTAGTTTTGTTTATCTAACATTGTTTTGGCTTTTGTTTACTTGTTTGATTTTTACTTATTCTAGATCTGGTTTTTTGGCTGCGATTATTAGTATTTTGTTGTTCTCGTCTTTTTTGATTGGAGCACAGCTATCTAGGGTGAAAAAAACCTCTGCAATATCGTTTTTAGTTCCAGCTGGAGTATTTAGTATTTTTGCTATTATTTATATATTTATATTTTACAAAGCATCTGCGATTGCTATTCCTGTTGGATATTTGTTTATGATTTTGTCATTTTTGAGTGCTTTTTATTTTGCACGAAAATTATTTTTGAAGTGGATAATAGCTTTGTCTGGTAGTTTTCTGATTGCTTTTGTTATTACTACAATTAGTGGAATTATAATTGTTAATTTAACAGAGTGTGTTGAGAGCCCAAGTGTGGTTTGTATTGCTCGAGGTAATAAATCATTTGTTGGTGTGCCAAAGAATGCGATTGAAGAGCTTTTTTCTGCACAATCTTTTAGACTTTCACAAAATGCTAGTCAAGGAGTAAGTTCCACTGCGATAGCTCCGGAAGCTGGCGGAACAGAAACTGGAAATATTCGTATTATCGTTTGGAAGGGTGCTTTTGAAATATTTAAAAATTATCCAATATTAGGGTCAGGTGTTGAATCTTTTGCATATTCTTTTTATCAATACCGTCCACTTGAGCTTCTAAAAACAGCAGAGTGGGATTTTCTATATAACAAAGCCCATAATGAGTTTATAAATATTTTGGCGACAACCGGGGCTTTTGGACTTGCGGTTTATATAGTATTTTTTGGATCTGTTGCTTTTGCTTTTTATCAGGGATTTGCGAAAACTAAATCGGCTATTGCTGAAAGTGGTGAGGGCCAACCTCTAGTTATTCTTGGAAATTCTAAAAAGAAAAAAGTAAATATTATAGAAGAAAAAGATAGTTTTAATGATTCATATAATTTGTATATCCTTTCTGGGCTATTTTCTGGATTAATTACGATTTTGATAACTAATTTTTTTGGATTTTCTGTCGTTAATATTGCAATATTTTTCTTTTTAACGCCTGCATTTATTGCTGTATTGTCTGATCACTCTAGAGTTAGCTTTAAACTTAGTGCTCGGATAGCAAATATCTGGAGAAGTCTTGGTTTTGTCCGCTCTGGATCTTGGGAGAAATATCAATTTTTGCAGGTTATAATTGCAATTTCTATCACATTGCTTTTTGGCGTAAGGCTCATTCAGTTTTGGTTTGCTGATATTGCGTTTGCTGAAGGGCGTAGCTTTAATTCTAGCGGACTGGTTGGACGCGCTCATGGTTCTTTTACTTGGGCTGTTGAACTCAGACAAGATGAGCCTTTTTACTTTTCGGAGCTTGGATGGACTGAGAGCAATATGGTTTATGCTTTGATGAAAAATAAGGATGCATCCACGGCTGCTGAGCTTGCGCCACTTGCTGAAGAAAATTCTATACATGCAATCGAAATTAGTCCTGATAATGTTTCATACTGGAAAAAACATGCGGACGTTTATTATAATTTGTCATTTTTTGATCAAAATAAATATAGTGATAAGTTGAGAATGGCTATTGAGCGAACGATTACTCTTGCTCCGACTGACGTTAGTACTTTTTTAACATTGTCTGTTTATTATGTCAGACTTGGTGATAATGAACGGGCTATGAATCTTTTGAATAAGGCTCTGGAATGGAAGCCTGACCTTGCTAAGGCTTGGTATCGTAAGGGCGAGATTGAGTATTCGATATATAAGAAGAGTAATAATGATGATGATCGCAAAAAATCTATAGAGTATCAGAATAAGGCTAAAGAGCTTGAGGGTGATAATGATGAGTTTAAGCAAGGGTATGAGTAAATATTCATGGGTTTAATTATCTGAGTCTAAGTATTTAAAAACCTTCCTTGTCATGTTTTACGGCGACACACCCCAAGGGTACTTATCCGTTTCACGGAAGGCGCGTTTCGCGCAATTCATGCGCGTAGAAACTCTACTTCGCCTATTGTATGGCGAAGAAGGTCGCCTTTAAAACATGCCGGCAACGGTTTTGAACCAATTATTTGACAATCGTGATCTTCGTTTTACAATTGCCGATACACCCTAACAATTAAAAATAGTTTATAAATTGTGGGCATTATACGTTATTTAAATGAATATATGAGTATATGAGCTATAGTTTTTGCGATGTTGTGGTTTTTATAAATGGTGATCCGAAGAAATCGACTTTTACTTATTCTATTCCGAAGGATTTTCAAGAAATAGTTAAAGTTGGAATGATGGTGGTTGTTCCATATGGCAAGAAGAAGTCTGATGGAATAATTTTGGGACTGCACAATAATATTCCGGATTTTGCAACGAAAGATTTTTTGGAAATTGTTTTTGAATCCCCGATTCTACCTGATTATTTGATCTCTACAGCCAAATGGATGTCGGAATATTATCATGAGTCTTTGCGAAGTTGTTTTGAAACGATCACGATGTTTCGCAAAAAAGTTAGATTAAAAAAACGTATTGGGAAGGATCAGATTTTACCGGATCATAATGTGGTTTTGATGGATGATCAGGAAGTTGCATACAAAGCAATATTTAATTCGTTCGATAAATATGGGACTTTTTTGCTACATGGGATTACTGGAAGTGGAAAAACTGAAGTATATCTGGCGGTGATTGAGGAGCTTGTTAAGCGCGGTAAACAAGTAATATATTTAGTTCCTGAAATTGCCTTGACACCACAAACTATCATGCGCGTTGAGAAAAGATTTCCGAATAGAACCAGTGTTTTGCATTCACAAGTTTCTGATGGTGAGAGGTATCAATCATTTTTGGATTGTATAAGTGGTGAGAAACAAATCATGATTGGCTCGCGTTCTTCACTCTTTGCTCCGTTTCCCAGTCTTGGTGCGATTATTATTGATGAAGAGCATGATTATTCATACAAACAGGACTCTGTGCCGCATTATAATGCGGTAACTACCGCAGAACATATCGCAAAAACTTTGTCGATACCTTTAATACTAGGGAGTGCTACCCCACGAGTCGAAGTTTATTTTAAAACAAGTGATGATAGTAAAAATATTGAAAAAGATTGGAAGCTGTTAACTCTTTCAACAAGAGCCCTGAACGCGTCGCTACCAAAAATAAAAGTTGTTGATATGCGAGAAGAGTTGAAGAAGAGAAATTTTTCAACTTTGTCTGATGAATTACAAGATTATTTAAAAGAGACGATAGAGAAAAAAGAGCAAGCAATATTATTTTTAAATAAACGTGGAGTTGCTTCTTCTTTGATGTGTAGGATGTGTGGCTGGACGGCAAATTGTCCAAGGTGCGCTGTGTCGCTTACAGTTCACAATGATATGTATGGCGTTTTGAAAGATATGCTTTTGTGCCATCATTGTGATTATCAGATACGAAAGCCGCAAAGGTGCCCTGAATGTACTAGTCCATATATTAAAGCTTTGGGTTCTGGGACTGAAAAAATTGAACAGGATATAAAGGAATTGATGCCGAGCGCTAGAATTTTGAGGATGGATCGTGATACTACAACGAAAAAAGGAAGCCATCAGGAAATTTATCATAATTTTTTGAATCATAATGCAGATATTTTGATAGGAACTCAGATGATTACCAAGGGCTGGGATATACCGAATGTTACTTTGGTTGGAATTGTGAACGCTGATACTGCTTTACATTTGCCGCAATATGCGTCGTCCGAGCGAGCGTTCTCGCTTATTACTCAAGTTTCTGGTCGCGCTGGGCGTGCAGACAAGCCTGGAGTCGTGATTTTGCAAAGCTATAATCCTGACCATTATGCTATCGTAAATGCGGCAAAGCACTCCTATCAAGATTTCTACACTTTTGAACTCGGCTTTCGTAAACAATTGTTGTATCCTCCTTTTTCGCATTTAGTACTTCTTGTGACAAATGATATTAATCAAGATAAGGCTGAATATAGATCTGAAGTTTTGTACAAAAAATTAACTGTCGAAGCGAATTTATTGGAAGGGTTGAAGATTGAGGTTTTGGGACCAGCGACAGGAATTATTCCTAAACTGAGGAATAAATGGTATTATCAGATTGTACTAAAGGGTGAAAAGACGGCTATTGATCAGCTTCTTGAATTTGTTCCTGTTGCTGATTGGAAAATTAATGTCGATCCAGAAGGAAATGCATGAAAAAAATTGTGACTGTTCCTGATCCAGTTTTGCGTAAAGAGGCGATGGTTGTTGAGCGTATTGGTAAATCTACTCGCGAACTAGTTGATGAACTATGGCACGCTTTGACGCATAGTCAAATCGAAGGTGTTGGAATCGCAGCGCCGCAAATAGGCGAGCTCCAGCGTGTGTTTATCCTTCGTGACGGGAAAGATAAGTTTCAAGAATTTATTAACCCTGAAATTGTCTGGTATAGTTCGAATTTGACTGCTGGAAAAACTCGCAAGGGTGATGTTTTTCTCGAGGGCTGTTTGTCAATTCCAAATATTTATGGGCCTGTAGTCAGGCCTGATGAAATTGAAATTGAGTATTATGATTTGAAAGGCAAGAAACATAAAAAAAGATTCAAAGAACCATTTTCCAGATATTCACAGCATGAATATGATCATTTAAACGGAGTGTTGTTTACCGATCACATCCTCCGCCAAAAAGGGAAACTGTATGAGGTGGATGATAAGGATGAATTGATTGAGATTAGTTTGGAGATGTTTGGCTAGTATGAAATATAAAGTTGTATATTTTGGATCATCGGAGTATGGAATTGCGACTATTGAGGCAATACTTCAAGACGGGCGCTATGAATTGGTTGGAGTGGTTAGTCAAAATGACAAGCCAGTTGGTCGCAAACAAATTGTGACCCCTACACCCGTCAGTGCATGGGCTCTCGAACATGGAGTTGAGCTCTTGAGACCAACATCCTGGAAAAAAGATTTGGAAGCTTTGGAGAAACTAAAAGGTTTGAAGGCTGATGTTGGAGTACTTTCGTACTACGGAAAGATTTTGCCGCAAAATGTTTTGGACGTTTTCCCTGATGGAATAATAAATATTCACCCGAGTATGTTACCAAAATATCGCGGAGCGACACCTGGGCCTGGTGTGATTTTGAATGGTGAAAAAAAATCTGGCGTTTCTATCATGAAATTGGTTCAAGAGATGGATGCCGGACCAGTGCTTACGCAGGAAGAGTTTGATGTTTCTGAAACTGAGATTCCGGAAAGTTATTATAAAAAGGGTTTTGAGATTGGAAATCGAATTCTGATTGAGGTGCTGCCAAAATATTTGAGTGGCGAGCTAAAGCCTTGGGAACAGGATAATTCCCAAGCCTCGTATAGTGGACCTTTGACTCGTGATAATGGAAAAATTGATTGGAACAATAGCGCTATTGAGATTGAACGGATGATTCGTGCCTATACTCCTTGGCCTGGGACATGGACTGAGGTCTGGGTTGATAATGATGGCAAAATACATTTTGAAAAAGAGATGGCAGAGAGATTGGATTTGCCTTTTGAAAATCGTGACTGGGATGGTGTGCATCGTAAACGGTTGAAGATTTTGAGTGCAGTGATGGAAAAAGATAAACTAGTGTTGGATCAGGTGCAAGTTGAAGGAGATAAACCGCTTTCGTTTGGGAAATTATTGTAATTATTACCTTGGACTATTAATATTCTGATGATATCTTGGCGCAGGTATTGTATCGGGTGATTCGTTTTCCATATTGCCAGCATATCAAATTAGATGCTTGATTTCTGTACATAATTATGTAATATTAGATTAATGATTAAAACATTATCAATTACCAAGGCGCGAGAAGAATTGACCACACTGGTTGAGAATGCTCGGTCGCGCCTTGATGAATACGTTATTACGGTTAATGGATCTCCTGCGGCTGTGCTTTTGTCTGCAGCAGAATTTGAGTCTTGGAAAGAAACTGTAGATATTTTGAGTGATCCTGAATTGATGAAAGCATTAAAACAAGGCGAAGAGGAGATTGAAAGAGGCGAATATGTTACTTTTGATCAATTAAAAAAAGACCTTAAATTGTATGTTTAAACTGCGTATTTCAACTAAAGCACAGAAAGAGTTGAAATATTTATCTCGTTTACATCAAAAAGCTATTATTAATGCGCTTGAAGAAATTAAAGAATCCCCTTTTAACGGGAAGCCTTTAACTCGAGAACTGACAAAATATTTTTCTTATAGAGTTGGAGTCTACCGAATACTGTATAAAGTTAACAAAATAGATAAAATTATTTTTGTGTTATCTGCTGGACACCGTGCGACGATTTATAACTAAAAGTGAGTTTAAATTATTCCAAAAGCTTTTGCTTGTTCGCGGGTGAGCTTGCTGCCTGCTTCTTTGAGCATGCGAAGTGCTTTGGTTGTAACTTTGATTCTCTTTGTTACGCCTTCGATTTTAATTGCTGTTTTGTGGAGGTTTGGGAGCCAGGTTCGCTTTGTTGATGGAGCTTTCATAGCCCAAGCACCAGAATGTCTGTGACGGCCTGTTACGCCCATTTTTGTTCCTATTCCTGAAATATCGCAAATTCTCATATGTTTGTTTCCGCCACAATATACTGGTATAATCTTTTAGAGTTTATCATACGCTTGATTTGTTGTCAAAGCCAAAATATCGATAAAAGGAGAAACACATGTATATTCAAAGTTTTCTTAATGATCCACTGACGGTTTTACTTTTCCTTGCCTGCGTAGTAGTAGCTGTGACAGTTCACGAATTTGCGCATGCTTGGGCGGCCGATAAGCTTGGTGACCCTACTGCGAGGCTTCTCGGGCGCAAGACCCTTGACCCTAGAAAGCATCTGGATCCTTGGGGGAGTGTTTTGTTTTTGCTTGCTGGATTTGGTTGGGGCAAACCTGTTCCCGTGGATAGTTTTAATTTGCGAGATGAAGTAAAGGATAATGCTTTGATCGCTTTAGCTGGCCCGGCAATCAATCTTTTGATGGCGGCTGTCGCTGGGACGATATTTCGATTTGCGATAAATCCTATTGATCCTGGGATTTTTGGTGGATTTTTGCTTCTGTTTGGACACTTGAATGTTTATTTGGCAGTTTTTAATCTTTTGCCGATTCCCCCACTTGATGGCTCGAAACTATACCGCGCTGTTTTGCCAAAGAGCCTTACTCCACTCTGGATGTTCCTTGATCAATATGGTGTTTATATTTTGCTATTTTTCTTTTTGACTGGAAGTTCTGCTTTTGGATTTTTGAGTCCGATTGCTGATGGATTGATGCGTATTTTTGGTTTTTAAAATTTGATATTATTAATATCATGTTCTTGACAATCTAGTTTTTTGGTCGTAATATATTTATGAATAAATGATAATTTTATCAATTATTCACTTGGCCCACTGGTACACGTTTTAGGCTTTGGATAATGTTTTTTCTGTACAATTAACTTACCTAGGGCATATGGTGTGGTATTCTTCTTGACAATTTGTCTGTTGGATCCTACCGCCCCCCTGAATCATTTCAGGAAAAGCTTAGAAGAAGTTCACGATATCAGTGGGTTTTTATTTGCTTCATAAAAATTCCATTCGATTGTTGCTGTTGTTTCATTTATAGTTCTATTTATAGTAGAATCTGGGGTGTGAAAAGACTTATTCAAAAGGCAGCAAGTGAAAAATCTCAAAAATTCCAGAAAATAGAGTCGAGTGATGTTGGACCTTCAAGCGTCGGGCTTGGTTCACTTAGAAGATTATCAGAAGGGATTGAACGCAGATTCGTGAGGGCCGTTTCTCTAAACAAGAACCCCGAATTTGTTTTAGATTTTCCTACTCCAGCACACTACAAAGCCTATTATTTTGATCGAATCAAGGCGATGTTCGTATTGGCTCAAGTTGGAAATATTGAAGGTAAATATCTTAGAGCACTTAATCTTGAAAAAACATCAGCTGAGAGCGCTGAACGAGCCCTTAGGCGTATAGCAAAAGTTTACAGATTTTCTTCTGGCGAAGATTTATATTGGAAGTGTGAGTACGGACTCACTTGGCTAATTAAAAAGAATCTGGTAGAATCGGCTGATATCGATCGCAGATATAAAAAGTATGAGTAATTTGCCGACTTAGCTCAGTGGTAGAGCAACAGTTTTGTAAACTGTGGGTCGCCAGTCCGAATCTGGCAGTCGGCTCCAAATTGTCATTTTGATCGTAGCGAAGAATCTTGCATTGTTTTTTTATAGATCCTTCACTTTGTTCAAGATGACAAGATAAGCAGAGATGCCGGAGTGGCCAATCGGAACAGACTGTAAATCTGTCGTCTTCACTGACTACGAAGGTTCGAATCCTTCTCTCTGCACAGATCCCCGACCTGTCGGGGTCGAGCGAAGCGAAGACCACGACATTTGCCCATCCCCTCGGACTGTTTTGTTTTCTAGGTAGAGGTTCGAGCCGAAGATTTTAGCGGCGAGGACCTTTATTTGTTCTTTGTTGTTAGTTGATATTATTTGATTTACTCTACTAGCTTCAGTTATCCAATTTTTCATGGGTTCAATCCAACTGCCTTGATTCTTTTTAAGAGAAAGGATTTGTTCATCAATTGTTTTCTTTTTAGACATTAACTCAAATTTTTTTTCTTGAAAATCTTCTTTATCTATAATCTGATCAAGGTAACTATCTAAAAGTAATTTAAGTTTAATGTCTATTTGTTCTAAATCCTTTCTCTTAATACTAATAATATCGAGTCAAGACTTGGCTACATCAGATTCTTCTTGTTTTAGTTTAAATAACATCTGATTAGCCCAAGTCTTTTTCAAAGAATACTTTTTGATGAGTGTGGTGAGTTGGGAATGGAGATCGGTCTCTTTTAAATATCTAGATTGAAGACATTTGGTAACTTTAGATTTTTTAGTACAGTGATAGTACCTAAATACTTGAGAATTACCATTTTTATAATGTTTAGTATGAATTTCTCCGGTAATTGCCATTCTACACTCACCACACTTGATAAGTCCGAGAAATGGTTTAGCTACTTTAACAACTTTTGCATATTTCCAAGAAGTATTTCTAATTTTTAAAACTTCTTGGACTTCATCAAAAAGTTTCTTTGAAACAATTGGATCATGTCTGCCCTCATATACTTCACCACTCCATTTAAATAAACCAACATAAAAAGGATTAGATAGTATCTTTTTAGTTTCATCGATACGAAGCCTTTTATTTTGAGTGGTGATAATACCTTTTGTGGCTAAAAAGCAAGAAATGTTTTTTAAAGTAATATTTCCTTTACTATATTTTTCAAAAGCTTTAATAATAAATGGAGAAATCCTTTTATTAACCACAATTGTTTTATTTCTTGTATCGTTTAAATACCCACGGGGAGCAACTCCTGGAAAATTACCATTTCTTGCTTTTTGCCTTAACCCACGACGAGTGTTTTCAGACAAAGAATCTACATAATACTTTGACTGTCCAAACGAAATTGAAAGCATGAATTTACCCTGAGGAGTGGGTTCAAACCAAAAGGTGTTAAATTTGAGGGCAGATATCCTTCCTGTGTCCACTAAATAAATAATTCTTCCTCCATCTACTGAGTTTCTCGCAAGTCTATCTGGATGCCAAGAGAGAATTCCATTTGCTTTACCTTTTTCAATATCATTTAACATTTTATTAAAAATTGGTCTTTGGCAGGTACCTGCTAAACTAGACAGTAGTTCTCGCAAACAGTATATATATTAAGAAAGGAGAATTACATGCCAAATACAGTGTACGGAAGAGAGCTAAAAGAAGAAATAATAGGTAAAAT
>Ga0163144_10014252_pt1 | contig 16526 bp, 16 predicted proteins | sample OliLak19BULKMAT1_FD_123175 | JGI IMG/M metagenome (GOLD analysis project Ga0163144, IMG submission 123175) | Freshwater microbial mat bacterial communities from Lake Vanda, McMurdo Dry Valleys, Antarctica - Oligotrophic Lake LV.19.BULKMAT1 | ecosystem: Environmental > Aquatic > Freshwater >... | reverse complement strand
CAATCGCCGTTTGGACAAAACCGCTGGCGTTTGGATCAGGGACCACACGACCGGCCATTTCGATGCTGCGGCGATGCTCGGCCTCCACAGCGGCCATGGTCAGGATTGCCAGAATGCGTTGCGCTGCTTTGGGCGCAAAAACCCTTCCATCAGGCAAACGCTGCGCAACATCGCGGATCACCGGGGCAGGTGCAGTTTCGGCAAAAGCCACCGACGACCCCAGAACCAGCGCCAGAACTGCCGCCAGAACCCCGACCGCCATTATCCGACGCCGCATAAGAGCCATGACCAACGCACCCCCAAAAAGGCCAAGCACTCCGATGCCGATCAGCGCGGGATCAGGCCGCCACAGCCGATCCGGGACAGTGGCGATTGCCGTGCGAAGCAGCCCGGTGATCGCCATGGCAAGCGGCTGTGCCGCCGCAGGTGGCGCGACCAGAGGTTCCGGGATTGTCAGTGTCGCGGTCAGAAAATCGATATCCGTCTCTGCGGCGACCGTGAACAGCAACTCATAGGTGCCCGGGTTTGCAGCCCAGGGTGCTTCCAGCAGGTAAATGTCGCCATCCGGTACCGCGCTGACGGGCCCTGCCGGGGTTTCGACGTCAAGTGTTGCGCCGATGACAGGGGCATTGGTGTCAAAACGGTCAAGATAGAGCGTCAATCCAGTGCCATTTGACACGGCCACCAGTTCAAACAACGGTGACGCCGCTGTGGCACGGGGCGCTGTCTGCACAGTGGGGGGCGGCGGTTCATCACCATGTTTATGGCCCTCGTGGGCAAGGGCTGCGAAGGCCGATAGGATGCCAAACAGGGCTACGAAAAAGCCCAAACGGAAATATGTCATGAGACGCCTCAAGGTGATGCTTGCTCCAGATGTGCTGCGACCGGGCGCAGCATCGACGTTTGGAGTCAGGCTTTTGGGGGGCGTTTCAACGAGCTTTGCGCTGATGGCTTGGCAAGGGCGTTATCCAGCAGGGCGAACCGGTTATCGGCAGCAAAGGCGGCGATGCCCGGATGCGACGCAGTTAGAACAGCGGCTGCGCAACTGGTTGCAGAGCAACAGTACACACCACAATCGGTTTCCATGGTGCGCTGCGCTTCGGCTTTGGCTTCGCTTTCCGACCCTGCGCTTTCTTCCCAGTTCGCGGCCGTCTGAACAGACAAACCGGCATGAATGCCGTGGGCCTGCGCGTCGCTTGCCAAGGGTCCGAAGAACAAAACAACGAAAAGAATCAAGCCCGCACAGATCCGCGACAGGATGCCGAACACATGCACAGGCACGACGCGGCGCGATATCGCGCCGATCTGCTGTGTCACAAGTGCCGCTCTCTCAGCCAATCGTCCGCGCCTATTTTCATTGTGCCGCTGACGATGCAAATAGCCGGGGGACAGCGCAATGGCGAGTTCAAATGTGCGTGATGTCGCAGATACTAAACATGTATCAGCCTGCATTCCTACTTCAGGCGTAAACTCACCTGTTATGTTCCGCAGCGTGTTCGTTCCCCCGGGCTGAAGGCATCGAGCAAGGATCCGACCCTTCACCATGAGGCTTCGATGGTGAAGGGTCGGATCCTTGCGGCAGCGGGTTTTGAGCTTGCTGATCATGAGGGTGCGAACGCCATGGGTTCGAGAGAGCCCCCATGTTGACCATCCCGTTGACGAATGACCCGCCCCCCGGAATGGCCGCCTGCCCGACGGCCGAGGCGCGTCCGTCCAGATGTGATTGCGGCACCGGGATGTATATCTCGACCACTGGGATACCGCCGACTCCCTTCATCGAGGCGGCAGGCATCGGCAAATAGAACCGGTGCAGACCAGTGCCGCGCGCGGGCACGCGCTCGATCAGCGTAACCCAATGGCCCGCTGCCAACAGTCTCGCCGCCATGACCGACGTCGACGATCCGCCCCTGGCGATGATGCAATCAGGCGTCATGCCGTCTGGTCCGGGATGGCGATCACCAGTGCCGGGTCGCGTTCGTTGTTCATCAGGTTTGTCGTCATGGCTTTCCTCGCTGCCGCCGGGTCAACTCCCGCGACTGCTTCGGCAACCGGACGATGCTCCTGATGGCCCGCCGCCCCCGGTTTCTGTTCTGGCCGATCTGGGAGAATTTCGCCTCCGTGCTGCGCTCGCCCGAGGTCTGGCGCTGTCTGATGAACTCGACCATCGTGGCCACCGGCACCACCAACCCCGAGCCCGCTGCTGGTGCTCCGGCGGCCTGTGTGCAGTCGCGCCACCGCTTTGCCGGGGCAGCCGCTTTCGGTTTCTGGATCCTCTCCACACGTTTGACGTCGCCCGTGGCGATACTGATCCCGTTCTTCATCCTCTGTCTCCAGACCGGGACAGAAACATCAATCGGCTGCGGGGATTTGGGCGAATATTCAAGGATGTGAACCCGTGTCATCCGCTTTGGGCGCGCTGCTGCGTCATTTGCTCAGTAGCGCTATCGCACGGCCCATGCCGCCGGTTGCCCCCTGAAACTTGTGCGGCAGAAAGATGAAAACTGCGCCGCGCACCGGTAGTTTCCCGAGGTTTGTCAGGTTTTCGGTGGCGATCATCCCGTGGCCGAGTGCCGCCCAGTGCGGCGAGTAGTCGTCCTGCATCAGCCCGATGCCGCGCCCGTCGATGCCGATGTGGCGGATGCCACGCTCGTGGAGAAGTTCGATCGCGTCGGCCCCGGGGGCGGGATGCGAGCGGTCATAGGCGAAACCTTCGGGGTAGGGGCGGAAATAAAGGTCAGACCAGTCGGTGCGGAAAAGGACGATCTCTCCCTTCTGGAAGCGGCCATTCTGCGCCTCCCAGTTTTCGAGAAAGGCGCGGGTGATCACGGGGCTTTCGGCCAGATGGGTGTTTGCACCCTTGGGCACGGTGTTGATCAGGGGTCGCACATCCACCACGACAGCGGCACCGATCATCTCGTTCAGGTCCAGTTGGTCGATGGTGACGGTGCCCCAGTCGCCGGCATGCGGCAGGCCCGAGCCGGGTGGCGGAATCATGTGGCTGGGTGCGTCGCAATGGGTGCCGGTGTGGTCGTCATGGACCTGCACATATTCCAGGAATTTACCGCGCGGCCAAGTGTATGTGTTCATCATGTATTGGGCGAAGCGCTGGCCCTCGGGCGGCGAAGATGGCTGGTTTTCGCCGGTCATCACCGAGAGGTCAATCAGGGTGGCGGATTTGATCAGGGCGAGAAGGGGGCTGGTCATGGGGCGGTCTCCACAGGGCAGTTGGCTTAAGGGGAGCATGGGCAGGGGGGTGTGGGGCGTCAAGGTCCTGTCAGAAGAACTTTGCGGGGGGATGGCGTACTGGTCGCCCGACCCCTTTGCATCTACCCCATGGCGGATCGGTCACTGGAGTTCGCGGCGCGTTCCCCGCCGAAACTGCAGGTGACAATCGCTTTTCTGATGGCTGGCCCTGTGCGGTGTCGAACCGGCCCCGAACAGATGCGCCGAACGACCCGATCGTCGCGGATTGCTTTGCCATGCTGGCCGAGGTGGCAGCAGACCAGCCCGACTTCAAGGCGGGGCACAATCGCGATCCTGAGGCCCGCATAGACCATAAGCCCGGCAATTGCGCCCAAGACTTCATGGCGCAGACCGACCGCCAGCCCCGTACCATCCACCGTCACGCTGGCCACCGGCAACTGCACAACTCGGGCCGGTTCCGTGGGAATCGCCACATCACGGGCCGCTGAAGACATCGCCCGCTTCACCAAAGTTGAAAGCGGCACCACCTCCGACGAGCCGGAACCGACCAAGGTGCTGCATCAGTCGTGCATTGCCGGGGCCACGCCGGCAATCGCCAAACCGGCCCGCCGGTCGCGCAAAGTGGCGTTGCTGCTTGCCCTGCTCGATCGCGGGGTGAGGTTCCTCGCGGTGGATTTGCCAAAGGCCAATGACCCTGTCGCCGCCATCATGGCACCGGTTGCGCAATCCGGGTTCGTGGCGATCTCGCAGCGAACCAAAGCGGCGATGGCCTGGGCCATGGCGCGCGGGGCGACAAGCGCTGCCACCACGCGCCCTGACGTTTGGGCGCAACCGGCATCTTCATGGTTGGCGCGTCCGGACGGCCAGCCCATCTGCCCCGAACAGACAGGCGCCGCTCAGGTCAAAACTCACCGGCACCGCATCCCCAACTCTGACCGGTACATCGCCGGGCAATTTCATGGTCAGGCCCGGGCCATCCCCCAGCCGCAGATGCAGGATCGTCTCGTCCCCCAGATGCTCAGCCAAGGTGACTTTTCCCGTCGCATCGGCCTGATCCCCCGACCCCAACGCCAAACGGTCCGGTCTGAGCGCCAATGTAAGGTTTTGTCCCTCGGCCAACCCACCTGGCGGCCAGTCCAATGCTGCGCCCGAGGCCAGAATCAATCGTCCATCTGCTCCCACCCTTGCCGGTAAAAGGTTCATCGCCGGGCTGCCGATAAATCCCGCCACGAACAGATTGGCGGGACTGTGATAGACCTCGCGCGGGGTGCCGATCTGTTCGACCCGACCCGCATTCAGCACCACGATGCGGTCGGCCAGCGTCATCGCCTCGACCTGATCATGGGTCACGAAGATCATGGTGGCTTTCAACTCATGGTGCAGCCGGGCGATCTGGCTGCGCATCTCGACCCGCAGCGCGGCGTCAAGGTTCGACAGGGGCTCGTCGAACAGAAAGACCTCCGGCTTGCGTGCGATGGCGCGGCCAATGGCAACCCGTTGCCGCTGCCCGCCCGACATGGCCTTGGGGCGGCGCGGTAAAAGCTCGGTGATCTGCAACAAGGCGGCGGTTTCCTGCACCCGCGCCTCGACCTCGGCCCGCCCCAGCCCGGTGCGGCGCAGCCCGTAAGCCAGATTGTCATAGGCCGACATGTGGGGGTAAAGCGCATAGTTCTGAAACACCATCGCCACACCGCGCCGCGCCGGGGCCAGTTCGGTCACATCGACGCCCGCAATCGACACCACGCCGTAATCGACATCCTCCAGCCCCGCGATCATGCGCAGCAGGGTCGACTTGCCACAGCCCGACGGCCCGACAAACACCACCAGTTCGCCGTCTTGCACGGTCAGGTCGATGCCCTTGATGACCTCCATCGCGCCGAACAGCTTGCGCACCCCTGTCAGCTGAACCGCGCCCATCCCGCCCCTTTCCTACTTCAATCCGGTCGAACTGAGACCGCGTTGAAACAGCCTTTGCGTCAGCAGGAACAGCACCACCATCGGCAACGCCGTGAACAGGGCCCCCATCATCGAGATCGACCATTCCTGGGCCCGTGCCGCCCGAAACGTGAAAAGACCCAGTGACAATGGAAACTTCTCACGGTCTTGCAGATAGATCAGCGGGCCAAAAAATTCGTTCCACGTATAGACAATGGCGAACAGCCCGACGATCACCAAGGGCGTGCGGACCTGCGGCAGCACGATCTGCCACCAGATGCGAAACTCGGACGCGCCATCAAGCCGTGCGGCATCCATCAACTCGCGCGGGACGCCAAGGAAGAACTGGCGGAGCATGAAGATATAGAACGCATCCCCCAGCAGAAAGGGCGCGATCAGCGGCCAATAGGTGCCGTTCAGCCCGAGCCGCGTCCAGCCCATGTAGATTGGCAGGAAAGTCACGACGCTTGGCAGCAGCAGCGCGCAGACCGTCAGGCCGAAAACCAGATTGCGCGCCCGCCAGCGCAGACAACCAAAGCTGTAGGCGGCCAGCGAGCAGGAAAAGCACACTGCCAAGGCCACTGATCCGGCATAAAACACCGAATTGCCAAACTGGCGCAGAAACGGAAAATCGTCGCGGCTGACCAGTGCTGCAAGGTTTTCCCAGCGGAACGGGTTGGGAAACCATTGCACGGGGTTGGCAAAGATCTCGGCATTGTTCTTGAAGGCCGAAATTGCCATCCAATAGAATGGCAGCAGGAAGATGCAGGCGAAACCCAGCATGACGGCGTGGTACAGCAGGCTTTGCCACCATTGACGCGGTGCGGTGCGGCGCTGGTCAATCAACGACTGTCCCCTTCGTAATAGACCCATGACCGCGCGGTGCGAAAGATCAGCAGGGTCAGCAGCAACACGACCAAAAACAGCACCACCGCCATCGCCGCCGCCTGCCCCATGTTGAAATAGCGGAACGCCAGCCGGTAAAGCACAACCATATACATCAGCGTCGCCTCGGCCGGTTTGCCGGTGGTGCCACCGATGACCAACGCCTGCGCAAAGATTTGAAACGAATAGATGATTCCGATCACCAGATTGAACAGGATCATTGGCGTGATCAGCGGAATGGTGATCCAGACCAGCTTGTGCCACCCCTTGGGGCTGTCCAGATCGGCGGCCTCGGAGACATCCTTGGGGATGTTCTGCAAGCCGCCCAGAAACACCAGCGTCTCGACCCCCAGCGGCCACAGGTTCAGCAGGATCAGCGTCCAGAGCGCCGCCCTGGGGTCACGCAGCCAGTCGGGCGGATGCAGGCCCATCCCTTCCAGCATCAGGTTCACCGGCCCGGCGCTGGGGTTCAAGAGCAGGATGAAGACGATGGAACCGGCGACGGCGGGCATCAGGAAGGGCAGGTAAAACACCGTGCGGTAAAACCCCGACAGCGCCGTTACCCGGTTCAGCAGCAAAGCCAGCCCCAACGCCAGCACCAACTTCAAGGGCACCGAAATCACCGCGAACATGAAAGTATTCCCGGCCGAGGTCCAGAACGCCGGGTCGGCAAAGATCGCCTCGTAATTCTGCATGCCCACCCATTTGGGCGGTCCGGTGATCTGGAATTTGGACTGCGCGATGAAAAAGGTCAGCAGCAACGGGATCGCCGTGAAGATCGTCAGCCCCAGCATCCACGGCAAGGCAAACAGCACGCCCGCCCGCGCCTCACCCTGGCCGGCGCGGCGTTTGCGTCGGGGCATCGCTGCCCCGACTGTGGTTGGCCCGACCGGCATCAGCCTGCCAGAACCCGCTCCAACTCGGCCTGCGCGGCCGTCTGCGCGTCGGCCAGCGCCTCTTTGACCGGGGAGGCGTGGGTGAAGATCTTCTCCATCGCCCGCGCCATCTGGTCATTGCCGAAGCTTTGCGACGGCGAATTCCACATCGGCGTCACGACCGCAGCCTGCGTCGCGAGGAAGGCCGTCAAATCATCGGCAAACTCCTGACCACGACGCTCGACCAGCGAGGTCGGGGCCTTGAGTTGGACCTGTGAATTGGTCGGCACATCCGGGATCTGCTGATACCACTCGACCGAGCCTTCGACAGCCAGATAGGCCAGATAGTCAAACGCCGCTTGCGGGTTTTTCGACCCGATCGGGATCACGAACCAATTGGGCCAGGTTCCTGACACCGGCGCACTCCCCGAAGGCCCGACCGGATTGGGCGCTTGGTTCCAGCGGGTAAAGGTCGGCACCGGATCGGCATAGATGTCGCCCATCAGCCAGGACCCCGACATCAGCCCCGCCTGCCGCCCTTCGCGGAACGCCGGGCCGACGCCGGTTGCGCCGTCAGCATAGCCTTCACGGAAATTGCCCGACCGGTCGATCAGGTTCACGTCGCCCTTGTATTCCTCATCGAGCCATTCCAGGAAAAAGTTCATCATTTCGATGTTCTGCTCGCTGTCCAGCGCGTATTTCAGGTTGGCCTCGTCAAACAGCATCCCGCCATTCAGCGCCGACCAGATCGCCATGGTCTCGGGGATGCGATTGGGCATGAAGCCCGCCGATTTCAGATTGTCGCCGTCCCAGACGGTGAATTCCTTGGACATCTTGCGCATCTCTACCCAGGTCTTGGGGAACGAGGCGCGGTCGGACTTTACGCCTCTGGCCTCCAGCATTTCCTCGTTGTACCACATGGCATAGACCCCCGCCGTGACCGGCAGGCCATAGGTCACACCCTTGAACTGGCACGACGACAGCAACCCGGCGGGCCATGTCTCCAGCGGAATTTTCGACCCTTTCATCATGTCGTCCAGCGGCATGAACGCGCCCTGCGCCCCCAGCGACACCGGGCTGTCCCACAGCATCGAGATATCCGGCGGCGCGCCCGCGGTGATCGACCCGATCAGCGCCTGTGTGAACTCGGTATCCTGCCCCAGACCGCAAACCGTGGTCGCAGGCCCCAGATTGGCGCCCTTGCTGAAGCCATCCAGCAGGCCGGTATGAATTTTGCAAAACAGATCCGATCCGCCCGGCAACCACAGCAAAAGCTGGCCCTCGGCCTGAGCAAGGGCCCCTTGCGGCAGGGCCATGACAGCCCCCGCAGCGGCACTGGCCGCCAGTAATCCGCGCCGACTGATCGTTCCGGGCGCAGCATGGGTCTTGTGTGACATGTCTTCTCTCCCTATTGCATCAGATGGTTCTGTAATGGCCGGTTTTCCGGCTCGGTTTGGTGTGTCGTCGCACAGGCGGCACCGATCAGGCCCGCGTCCGGCCCCATTCTGGCCTGCGTCAGGGTCAGGGGGTTATCGACCCCGTCCCACAAGCCAGCGCGGACTGCCCGGGTCAAGGCGTCGAAATAAGGCCCCGGCGCACAGCCCAGACCGCCGCCGATCACCATGACCTGCGGGTCAAGACTGTCGGCCAAAAGCGCCAGAACCCGGCCCAATTCACCGGTTGCGTGGTCAATGACCTGCAAGGCCCGCCCGACGCCAGCCGTTGCCGCCGCCAGCACATCCTCAGCCGTCGCGGCACCGTAAGCCGCAGCTATCCCCGGGCCAGAGGCGACATCCTCAACCATGCCCCGGCTTTCGCGACCGCAGGCGGGGCAGCGGTGCCGCTCCATGCTGTTGGCAATGACCAGCGCCGCCCCACGCGACCCGGCATAGGGCACCCCGTCCAGCACCAGAACGCCCGCGACACCCGTGCCGATGGTGACAAAGTAGAAATCCGTCAGCCCCCGCCCCGCGCCAAACCGCGCCTCGGCCAGCGCCGCCGCCCGCACATCCGCCGACACAATGGTCGGCAGGATGTCGGAGAAAGCACCGCGAACATCCAGCCCCGACCATTTGATCCGGTGATCGCTGAAGATGCGCCCCTTGCGGTCCACCAGTTCGGCAACACCCAGCCCCAAAGCCGCGACCGGCAGCCCAAGCCGCGCCGCCTCATCCTTCAACCCGTGCGCCAGATCCACCGTATCGGCCAGGATCGCCGCCCCGCACCGCGCATGCTCGGTCGGCACCTGCCGCCGCGCCGTGACCTCGCCGGTGGCCAGATCGACGATCCCCCCCGCCACCTTGGTCCCGCCCACGTCGATCCCGAGGGCATAGCGGCCCGGGGCATCGCGTTCAGGATGGGCGGCGCGGTTCATCACCGCACCGAACGATACAGCGGGGCGACGCCGAACAGATATTCAGCCGGAGCGCCCCCCATATTGAAGGCGCGGTACTTGGTGCCCTGCGGGATATAGAACCCGTCCTGCGGATGCAGTTCGAACCACACCGGCGACGCCTCGGGATCGTCGATCAGGATATTCACCCGCCCCGCCACCACATACAGCCCCGCCGCCCCGCCATGTTCCAGCATTTCGCTACGCCCACCCGGGTTCAGCCGCACCGTCCCCGCCGTCAACTGGTCGGTCGAGGCGGCAATCCCGGTCAGCACCCGCGGATCGGAGCGGTCCAGTGACCAAAGCAGGTCGGCCTCGCGGATCACGGTGAACCTGGCACGCCCCTCGGCAGCGGCGCGGTCGCCAGGCCAATGCCCGATCAACTCGGCGCGCTCATATTTGAAATCAGACACATAGGGCCGGGTTGCTGCATATTTTCCCGATGACCCGGTAGAGGGCGGGGGCGCAAAAAACTCCAACACCCGCAACTCCTCGGGCCCCCAGGCAAAGGCATGGTGCCAGGTGCCCTTCTGGAAAAACACCGACTCCCCCTTGTGCACCAGATGCACTTCGCCGGTCTCCGGGTTGGCGATCACCATGGTGCCCATCAACACCGTCAACACCTCATCTGCACCAAAGACGGTGCGGAAACTTTCCGAATGGCGAAACCCATCCCCCGGCGGCATCCCGAACACAAGCTGATGGATCTTGTCGGTCGAGACATAGATCCAGTCATCGACCTGCCCCGCCGCCTCATCGCCCCAGATGTGCCGCGTGACCTTGCTGTAGGGGATCGGCGTCGGGCCGTCGAAAACCGGGCGGGGCGAAGATTTATAGGCCATCATCTACTCCGGTGCGTGGTCCAGATGCGGGGCGGTGCGGCTGTCGGACGTATCAAAACGTGGCGGTTCAAAGCTGGAAATGATCGGCAAGGCCTGCCCCGTCCGCCCGCTTTCCATCGACTTCACCATGATCTCCAGCACATGATAGGCATGGTCCGGCGCGTTCACCGGCCTCCGCCCTGCCTGCACGGCCTGTATCAGATCGCGCACCCCGTCCGTCCACTGCCAGCGCGCCCGCGCCGTGTGGTCTTGCCAATGGCCATCCTTGTTGCGCCACAGCTTGTAGCCATGCGGGTCCCAGTCGTCCGACAGCATCTGAACCGTGCCCTCGGTCCCGTAAACCTCGATCCCCGGCACGTCATAGCGCTGGATGGTGAAGCCCGTGGTGACCACGCCAAAGCATTGATTGCCGAAATCCATCAGCACCTGAAAATTGTCGTCGGTCTGGACCACCATCTTTTTGTTGTTCACCATCCGCTCGGGGATCGCAATGCCGGTCATCGCCATCACCCGCTTTGCCGGCCCCAAAAGCCCGGTCAGCGTGGTGATGTTGTAGACCCCCAGATCGAACATCGGCCCGCCGCCCGGCTCGTAAAAGAACGGGTCCCAATCCGGCCCCGCCCAGCCATAGAACCCCCGCGCGGTCAGCGGGCGGCCAATGTCGCCGTTGTGGATGTGCCGCCACATGTCCTGATAGGTCCGCGACAGGGTGACATGCGGCGCGCAGACCAGATGCCCCTTGGAGGTCCTGGACAGCGCCAGCAACTCGGCCGCCTCGGCCAGATCCATCGACATCGGCTTTTCGACCAGCACATGCTTGCCAGCGTTCAGCGCATCGCGGGTCAACTGCCCATGGGTCTGCATCGAGGTCAGGATCAGCACCACATCGACATCCGGCCTTGCCAGCACTTCGCGGTAATCCGTCGTGAAATTCGGGATGCCCCAGCCCCGCGCCCGCTCGGCCTTGCCGGGGTGCAGGTCGCAGCCGATCACAATCTCGCACGGCGTACCCTCAAGGTTCAGCCGCCGGACATGCGGCACATATTTCTCGGATACCGACCCAAGCCCGATGACACCAACCCGCACCACTGACTGCATGACACTCTCCCCCGGACCATCTTTGACAGGATCATGCGACTGACGGGCGGTTCCGGGAATAGTGCCTTTGGTCATGCCCCGCGCAGCGCCCCGCTGTCAGCCAGCGCCCAATGTGGCGCGGACATAGGTCAGGCTTTGCTGATGTGCCGCAACCGGGTCGCGCGTTTCGGGCGTTCCGTCCTCATAGGCGTGTTCGACCACAAGCAGGGGTTTGCACCCCTTGGCCTTCAGCGCAGCCGCGATGGCCGGGTAATCCAGATCGCCCGGCCCCACGACCTCGGCCCATATGCCACCCTGCGACTGCCGGATATGAACCGCCGCCACCCGGTCGCCATAAAGCCCGATCACATCCAGCACGGCCTGGGTCGTGCGCCCGCAGCCACGCCAGACCGTATCGGGATCAAGGCAAAAGCCGATCAGCGCGGGATCGGTGTGCCCCAGAACATGGTGAACCTCGTGTGCCGTCCGACGCATCTCCGGCTCTTCAGGATGATACAGAACCCTCAGCCCCGCCATGCGCATCCGCTGCGCCAAAGTGGAAAGGTTCTGCGCCTGCCGATCCAGTTGCGCATCAGACTTTTCCGCGCCGTCCAGCGGTGCCGGATAAACCGATACCAACCCGGCCCCGAACGGTACAGCAGCACTCGCCGCTGCGACCATGCGGTCGATGTCCCCGCCGTCCTCGCTGATCAGATCGCCGGATACAAAGACCGATGGCATGGCCAAGCCGCGTGAAGCCGCCAATTGACCGATCCGGCGCGCATCCTCGGCTGCATTGAGATAGGGTTCCCAGCCGTCAAACCCGGCCAGCCTTGCCTGATCCATGGCCCAATCGGTGGCCCCGGGCCAAGACATGCCCCGCCGCGGGACCAGTTGCGACCAGCCATAGTCCTGCGTTACGATCATCCTGCGCCCCGCCATGCAATGTTCTTTCGGTCACACCCCGCGCAAGGCGGCCATGTATTCCCCGAACATTTCCCGTTCGGTCGTGATGTCCAGCTTGCGATAGATCGCCAGCCGGTAATTCTTGACCGTGCCCCGCGACAATCCCAGCTTTCGCGCAATCTCGATCACCGGATAGCCCTTCAGCGTCAGCAAAACGACCTCCTGCTCACGCTCGCTCAACCGGGCCGCCATTGCTTCGGGCAGCCGGACCGCCGTCTGGCTTGGGAGGCCGGGCAGCGGTCCAGTCGCAATCTCATCGCAAAACCCACCTGGAGCGGGGCCGAAATCCGGCGGCAATTGCGTGCGCCGCAGCGCCATCTGGCCTTTCAGTTGCACGGTGCAAGGCCCCCGCGCCGTCACCGTGGCCAGAGCCGCTGCCACCTCTGGATCGGCTGCAAGGTCTGTCCAGCCTTGGGTCGCAAACACTTGCAACCCGTGCAGATCGACAAAGCGCAAAGGCCGTTCCGGCCTGATGGGCGAATTGCCGGGGTCCACACCCGCCGTCACAAAGATGCTCAGGTGCCGGCGGTGCAGCGCGGCCAGCAGCGGGAAAATCCGTCTGATCCGCGCCACCTCCGCTGCCAGAAAGTTGCCCCGCGCCCGGTCCAGGATCAACGTGGGCGCGGCATCGCCGATCGGCGGCAGAAACACCGCGATCTCGTCATGGATCGCCATCGCCGTCAGAAACTCGCGCGCATAGGCGCTGCGCCCGATCCCGGCATCCATCGCGCGCAGCCGGTAAACCCCCGTTTCGCCACCGTTTTTCCAATGGTTATAGAAGGGATCAAAGGCATAATAGTGATGGTAATAGGCCGTCATCGCCTCGGTCGGCTCAATCCGCGGGATGATCAGATCAGGCGGGGCGGCGCGCGAATAGCGCACCAAAGCGGCCAGATCATGCGGCGCTGCCGAACCCAGAATATCCAGCAGCGCGTCATAGAACGCCCCGGTGCCCAGCCGGTCCACCGCCCGCGCCGTGCGTGTCGCCAGATCAGCTTCGGCCAATTGCATCGCGCTGCTCATCATGCCTCCCCCCGGCAATGTGGCCCAATCCCGGGGGCCGGTGCAATGTGACTTTGGGCATGCCGACCCTTCTTGTGCTTGCCCCAACCGCGCCGCCCGGATTAGCTTGACCCATTGCCCCCGGTGAAGGCCCGCCAATGAAGATCGCAAACGCGCCCTGCTCATGGGGAGTATTCTACCCCACCGGCAATGCCATCACTGCGGAAGGCTATCTCGAGGCTGTTGCGCGGGCAGGTTACCGGGTGACCGAGCTTGGGCCACTCGGCTTTCTGGGGGAAGACCCGGCATGGATTGCCAGCGCCCTGACCGCGCGCGGGCTTGAACTTGCCGGAGCCGCCCACGTCCATACCTTGGCCGATCCGGCCAGTGCGGCGACCCTGACGGCAACCCTGCACCGATTGGGCGGGCTTCTGTCGGCCCTCGACAGCCACGACCTGATCCTGATGGACGAAAGCGCATTCTATCCCGCTACGGCGCAGGGCGTGGTAAGCGACGCGGGCTGGCAAACCGCCATGGCGATGATCCGCGCGGCCCAGGCCCTGATGCGCGAGCAGTACGGCATTCGCCTGCACCTGCACCCCCATGTCGGCACCTTCATCGAACGCGAGGCCCAGATCGACCGCCTGCTTGCTGAAACCGAAGTGACGCTGTGCCTCGACACCGGGCACCACGCATTTTGGGATCAGGACGTGCTGGCCTATTTCGACCGCGTCTGGGACCGTATCGGCATTGTCCACCTCAAGAACGTGAACCCGGCAGTGCGCGCCCGCGTCCTGTCGGGCGAATTGGGGGTGAACGCCTCCTTTGACCACGGTGTGATGAGCCCGCTGTCTGAAGGTGCTGTTGATATCCAAGCGGTGATGCGCAAACTGATGGCCAAGGGCTACTCCGGCACCGTGATCGTCGAACAAGACCCATCCAAAGATGCCGCCCTGTCGCCCGAGGCGCTGGCCCGCGCCAACCTCGCCTATCTTCACGCCGCGATGGCCTGACCCATGCGCCAGATCCGCCTTTTCGATACGCCCGAGGCTTTGGGCCAAGCCGTCGCCACCGACATTGCGGACCGCTTCGCCGCCAAGACCGGCCCTTTCCTTTTGGGCTGCCCCGGCGGCCGCAGCCCCCGCCCGGTCTATGCCGCCCTCGCCGACCTCGTCGCGAAAAGCGGCCTCGACGTGTCCCGCCTGACCATCGTGATGATGGACGACTATCTGATCGAAACCCCAACCGGCTTTGACCATGTCGACGCAAACGCCCATTACAGCTGCCGCCGCTTTGCCCGAGCCGAGATTCAAGCCGTACTGAACGCGGGCCGGGCACCCGGTCACCGCATCCTCGATGCCAACGTCTGGTTCCCCGATCCACACCAGCCCGCAGCCTACGACCAGCGTATCGACGCTGCGGGCGGCATCGACTTTTTCCTGCTCGCCTCGGGGGCGGGCGACGGCCATGTTGCCTTCAACCCGCCGGGATCATCCGCCACCAGCCAGACCCGCATCGTGACACTGGCTTCGCAAACCCGGCGCGACAATCTGCTGACCTTTCCCGATTTCCCCGATGTGGACGCCGTACCCCGCCACGGCCTGACCGTGGGCATCGCCACGATTGCCCGGTCCCATGCGACCGGGATGGTGGTTTGGGGCGGGGCCAAACGCACCGCCTTCCGGCACCTCTCGCAGGTCACCGCCTATGACCCCGGCTGGCCTGCCACTGTCTGGGCCGCCTGCCCCGATGCCACGCTTTACGCTGACCACGCCGCCGCGGAAGGATCGCCCGGATGAGCCCCCGGAAACTCCGCGCCTGCCTGTTCGGCGCAGGCGAAATGGCCACCATCCACGCCATGAACCTGATCAGCGATCCGCGGATCGAACTGGCCTATGTCTTGGACCCGTCGGCCGAACGTGCCGGGTCTCTGGCCCATGCCACCGGCGCTTGCGTAACCGACCCCGACACCGCCTTTGCCGACCCCGGCATCGACGCCTACCTGATCGCCAGCCCGCCGCGCACCCATGCCGATTATCTGGAACGCGCCGCCGCAACCCGCGCCTATATCTTCTGCGAAAAGCCGATTGACCATGACATGGCCCGCATCCGCACCTGCATGGCCGCGCTGAAGGGACGCGAGTCTTTCGTGCAAATAGGTTTCAACCGCCGCTTCGACGCCCAGTTCGGCGCGCTGAAAGCCGCGATTGCCGCCGGGCAGATTGGCCGCCCCGAACAGGTCCTGATCATTTCGCGCGATGCCGAAGCGCCCGAGGTCGAGGGCTTCATCCATTCCAGCGGCCTGTTGAAGGAAACCGCCGTCCATGACTTTGACCTGATCCGCTGGCTGCTGGAGGATGAGCCGACCGAGATCTTCGTGATGGCCGATGCCCTGATCAACCCGGCATATCTGACCGTGGGCCAGATCGACACCACGACCACCGCGATGCGCATGGCCAAGGGGACCCATGTGACCGTGCTGAACTCGCTGCGCGCGGCTTACGGTTATGATCAGCGGATCGAGGTTCTGGGCACGCTGGGTCAGGCCGCTGTCGGCAATGTGCCGCAATCCCTGCTTGTGCTGTCGACCGTCGATGGTATTCGAGGCGCGAATCCCTTGCGCAACTATCACCAGCGCTATGCCGATGCTTACAGAGCCGAGATCCTGCAGTTCGTCGACGCCGCAGTTCGCGGCCTGCCGGTAAGCCCAAACGCCATCGACGGATTGCGCGCTTCGGAAATCGCCGAGGCAGCCATCGTTTCAATGAACTCCAAACGCCCGCTCGACCTGCGGCAGTAGCGTTCCGGCGCGCTCCGGGTTTTGGGTGTCGGACCGCTTGTTCAGGTTGAAACGGTCCCGGCAGGCGCGTGGCCTTGAGCCCGCACCGGCCTGCAGGTTCAATCGGGAAAGGCCGGTTTGAACCGGGGATGGTGAGCCGGGGGTATCTCTGCCGATCCGACAGGCCAGCGAAGGCGGCGGGGCCGACGCTCCAAGACGTGGTGCTTGACCTTCGGAAGAATCTGACGAGGCTTGGGCAAACGTCTGGGAGGACAGAATGACTGTTTGTTTCACGACCGATAGGATGCTGCGTTTCGGCGATTGCGATATTTCCGGTACCGCCTATTACCCGGCCTACCTCAACATTCTGAACGGGGTGGTGGAGGAATTCTGGGCCGATCTTGGGTGGCCCTGGCACGAGATCATCTGGAAGGAGCGCTGGGGCACGCCGACGGTGCATCTGACCTGCGATTTTTCCAAACCGTCGTTCTTCGGCGAGAAGCTGATCTTTCGGCTGACGGTGCTGAAGGTGGGGAAATCGTCGGTCCGACTGAAGCATACGATCCACT
>Ga0163144_10014250_pt1 | contig 16527 bp, 9 predicted proteins | sample OliLak19BULKMAT1_FD_123175 | JGI IMG/M metagenome (GOLD analysis project Ga0163144, IMG submission 123175) | Freshwater microbial mat bacterial communities from Lake Vanda, McMurdo Dry Valleys, Antarctica - Oligotrophic Lake LV.19.BULKMAT1 | ecosystem: Environmental > Aquatic > Freshwater > Lake... | reverse complement strand
CGAGCAGGCCATCCGGGCGAAAGCTCTTCAGACCCGTGGGCGAGAGATCGATCTTGATGGTTTTGCCCAGGTCGAGCACGCTCGGAATCTCGATCGAAAGGCGGGGACGGATCTTCGTGAACAGCGCCGCCGGGTCGGCGAGGTCGAGGCGGATCGGGTGCTCCGGCGCTGATGCTCCGGCATTGGCCTCGTCGGACGGTACGATGGACGTGACGACCAGAATGCGGAACGGGAGCAGGGGCCCCTCGCTCACCTCCGCTGGCGAATCGTCGCCTTCTTTCGCAAACTTCATCGAGCCCATCATGAAGCCTTTTTCCGCCATGGGCGGGGAGGATACCCCCTTCCGTAGCAGACCGGGTGCTAAGCTCGCGCCTCCCTGATCTCCGAGGAAACATGAGTAGCGCTCCGCTTGGCGTCTTCGATTCAGGCCTCGGTGGCCTCACTGTGGTGCGGGCCTTGCGAGCGCGTTGCCCCGCCGAGTCGATCGTCTATCTGGGCGACACCGCGCGGGTCCCGTACGGCACGCGCTCCGCCGAGACAGTGGTGAAGTATGCGCTTGGCTGCGCGCGCGTGCTGGTGAAACGGGGCGTCAAAGCCCTCGTCGTCGCCTGCAACACTGTCAGTGCCGTCGCCCTCGATGCGCTGCGCATCGAGCTTGATCTACCCGTGATGGGCGTAATCGTTCCCGGGGCGCGCGCTGCAGTTCAGGCTGCAGGGGGCGGGGCCATTGGGGTGCTCGGCACCACCGGAACCATTGCGTCGGGGGCATACCCGCGGGCCATCGCGTCGTTCTCCACCCGCGCAGAGGTGATCGCCATGCCAGCGCCGCTGCTCGTGCCGCTCGCCGAAGAAGGCTGGGTCGAGGGCGAGGTGCCGCGCCTGGTCGTGCGTCGCTATCTCGAGCCGGTGCTGGCGCGCGGCGCGCGCGCACTGGTGCTCGGCTGCACGCACTTTCCGCTGCTTCGTGCGGTCATCGACTCTGAGAGCTTGGCGCTGGCAGGCAAGCTGATCACCATCGTCGACAGCGGCGAGGCCGCCGCGGTCGACGTCGAGTCGTTCTTGAAAGAGCGCTCGCTGGCAGCTCCTCTCGGTGAGCGAGGTCGGCTCGAGCTCTACGTGACCGATTTACCGAAATCGTTCGCCGAAGTCGCGTCCCGCTTCCTCGGGCACGAGGCTGAGAACGTTCAGGCGATAGACCTTTGACGGCGACAGAGAACGCGAGCGCACCGCGTCTGTCGAAGACCGCCGGCTGGACGCTCACCGGCGCCGCGACGCTGACGATGGCCGTCAGCTACTTCGATCGTCAGACGTTTTCGTCGCTCGGCCCGATCATCACTGAAGAGCTGAAGCTCTCCGGGCGCGAGTACGGGCTGTTCGGCGGCGCCTTTTCGCTGGCCTACCTGTTCGGCTCGCCGCTCGCGGGCCGCCTCGTCGATCGTTTCGGTGCGCGTCGGGTGCTGGTGTTCGCGGTGATCGCCAGGACAATCGTGGCGGCATCCCATTCCCTCGTCTGGTCGTTCGCTTCTCTGTTTGCGCTGCGCATCTTGCTCGGCTTCGCCGAGTCACCCAGCTTTCCCGGGGACGCAAACGGTGCATCGAGCCCTGCCACCGGCCGATCGCGCCCGCGGCTTCGGCATCTTGTTCGGGCAGCTCGCTCGGCGCGCTGATCGCGCCCATCGCGGCGAGCGCCCCGGCAGCTACGCGGGCTCGCTCATCGTGCTGTCGGCGCTGGTTCTTCCAGGCGTGGCGATCTACCTCGCATGGAAACCGCCGCCGGTCCGAGCAGGCTGACACGCGCCAAAAGGAAAGGCTTCTCGGCTCGAGGCGCGCGTCACATAATCCGCGGCAACATGGATGTGTACGACCGCGCTGCAGCTTGGATCAAAGGTGACCCGGACCCGCGCTCACGCGATGAGCTGACCGCGCTGAAAGAGCGCGCCCGTTCCGGTGATGTGGCCGCCGAAAAAGACCTGGCCGAGCGCTTCGTGGGGCCGCTCGAGTTCGGCACCGCAGGCCTCCGCGGTGTGCTGGGTGCAGGCGAGAGCCGCATGAACATCGCTGTGATCTTGCGCACGACGCTGGGCCTCGCGCGCTACCTCTTGGCTGACCACGACGCGGACGTGAAGACACGCGGCGTCGTGGTCGGCTACGACGGCCGTCGCATGAGCCGCGAGTTTGCCGAGATGACGGCTGGCGTGCTCGCCGCCCAGGGCATCCCGGCTCATTTTTCGCCCGGGGTGTGCCCGACACCGGTGGCTGCTTACGCGGTGACGAAGCTCGGCGCCGCGGCGGGCGTGATGATCACAGCCAGTCACAATCCGCCCGAGTACAACGGCTACAAGGCCTACTGGGGCAACGGCGCGCAGATCATTCCGCCGCAAGACAAAGGCATCGCCGCGGCCATCGACAAGTCGCCTGTCGCGAGCGAGGTCCCGCTGTTGGGTTTCGCCGAAGCCAAAGCGAAAGGCCTCGTGCGCGAGCTGGATGCCAGTCTCGAAGAGAGCTACCTGCAAGAAGTTCAGGCGCTCTCGGTGCAACAGGGTGGTGAGCGCACGGCGTCGATCGTGTACACGCCGCTTCATGGAGTGGGCAACCGGCTGGTGCGCGAGACGCTGCGCCGCGCCGGCTTCACCCGGGTCGAGAGCGTCGCCGAGCAGGCGGAGCCGGACGGGGAGTTTCCGACGGTCGCTTTTCCGAACCCGGAAGAGAAAGGCGCGCTCGATCTCTCCTACGAGCTCGCCAACCGCATCGGCGCCGACATCATCATCGCCAACGATCCCGACGTCGATCGCTTGGCGATCGCAGTTCGCAAGGCCCCTGACGACGCGGGGTTTCAGCAGCTGACCGGCAATCAGGTCGGCGTGCTGTTGGGTCACTACCTGCTCACCGAAGGCGATCAATCGGGCGAGCGCGTGGTGCTTGCTTCGTGTGTCTCGTCACCGCAGCTCGGCGTCATCGCAGAGGCGCTCGGCGTCGCCTACGAAGAGACGCTGACAGGCTTCAAGTGGATCGCCAACCGCGCCATGGCGCTCGAGAAGGAGGCGAACAAGCGCTTCGTCTTCGGCTACGAAGAGGCGCTCGGCTACACAGTCGGGCCGTTGGTGCGGGACAAGGACGGCATCAGCGCGGCGCTGCTCTTCGCCGAGCTCTGGGCACGGCGGCGCTCGGCGGGCAAGACGATGCAAGACGAGCTGGAGACGATCTCGCGCCGCTACGGTTTGTTCTCCAGCGGTCAGGTGTCGATCACGATGAAGGGCCAAGACGGCCTCGCGCAGATTCAAGCCTGCATGGGCCGTCTGCGAGACAAGCCGATCGACCGCATCGGGCCGCTCGCGGTGCTCGCCACCAGCGACGTGAAGAAGGGCGTTCGCAAAGCGACTGGCGGGGCCGAGTCGAAGCTGAGCTTGCCCGAGAGCGACGTGCTGATTTACGAGCTAGAGGGAAAGAGTCGCATCATTGCTCGGCCGAGCGGCACAGAACCCAAAATCAAATTTTATTTCGACGTGTGCGAGCCGATGCGTGAAGGCGAGCCGCTCGCCGAAGCCGAAAAGCGCGCCAGCGACAAGATGGAGCAGCTGAAGGCGGCGTTCACGGCGATCGCGGGCGTTTGAGCGCCACCCTGTAAGCAACGGCGGGCCAAGCACGTTCTTGCCTCCAGTCAATGCGACGGTCATCGAGGCCTCGCAGAGCGAAGAGGTTCAACGTGCTCCGTCATCGTTTGCTTGGTTTTAGGTCGCGCCTTACGGCGCTAGCGCTCGTCGGCATCACGTCGGCCGTAGGTTGCGGCGCCGAGCCGTCGATGCGGGGCCCTCAGGCTCCGCCGCAGGTTGCTGCCGACGCGCCCGCCGGAGCCGCGCCCCGCGCCCCGCAAGCTGCGCCGCAATCCGGTGCTCCGCAGCAGCAGCAGCCGGGTGACGCACCCAGCGCGCCGCAAAAAGCGCAAGCCGCACCAGGAACGGCCGCACCCGCCGGCGCCAAAACTTCAACGGCCACGAAAGATGAGCAGCGCGTCTCGCAAGCATTGATCGTGTACACCGGCGACGTCGCGCTCACGGTCGACGCTGACCAGGTCGCGAGGACGATCGATTCGATCGTGGACGCGGCAGAGTCGGTCGGCGGCCACTTGGCAGGGCGCACGAACGACACCGTCAAAGTGAAGGTGCCGTCGCAACGCTTCCGCGAAGGGCTTCAGAAGATCGAGAAGCTCGGCATGTTGACCAGCTCGAACATCAGCGCCGAAGATGTCACCGCAGAGTTCAAAGACGCCGAAGTTCGGCTCGACAATTTGCGCGCCACCCGCAAGCGCCTGGAAGAGTTCTTGGCGCGCGCGGGTACGATGGCCGACATGTTGACCGTCGAGCGTGAGCTCGAGCGGGTCGCCAAAGAGATGGATGTGCTGACGGGTCGACTGCGCTTTCTCAAAGAGCACACGGCGTTCAGCCTGCTCACGGTTCGACTGACTGCGAAGGCCAAGCCGGTGTCCGTGGTCGTGAAGGAGGCCCCGCCGCCGCCGCCGCCCGCGCCGCCGCCGCCGCCGCGCTCGATCGACTTGCCGGTGTCCTGGTTTGGCACCCTCGGTGTCCAAGAGCTCCTCCGATTGCCCGCCGCGAAGAAGTGAAAATTCCGATGAACTCCTTGAAAATTCTGCTCGTCGCTCCCTTGTTTCTGCTCTCTGTCGCGTGTGGCCCCAGCGCCCGCGTCACCGCACCAGACGGCTTTGCCGAGCTGGACGAAGTCGACACGTACAGCTACCGGGCCACCAGCGCAGCCGGCGTCGTGATCGGTGTTCGCACCGAGGACAACAACCCTCGCGGCAACCTCCAGTTCTGGACCAAGGCCCTCGATCTGAAATTGAAGAAGTCGGGCTACACCGCGTTGAGCGACGCTCCGGTAAAGGTCTCCAGCAAGGCCGGACTAGAAGGCCGGAGGCTGCGCTACCAGACGCAGAAAGACGGTCGCAATCATGAATATTGGGTGACTGTCTTCGTGACCGAAGCAAACGTCATCGTGGTCGAAGCTGCCGGCGACGAAGCATACTTCGACGCGGCCACCAAGAAGCAGATCGAGGCAGCGACGCAGACGGTAGAGAGCTAGTTGCTACTCAGGTAGCGCCAGCTGCCTTCAGCGCCTTGGCGTGCTTCTCGGCGAACGACGTGTCGTAGTCGCCGAGCTTGACCGGCTCGCTCTCGAGCAGGCTCTTCAAAAATTCGAGGTTGGTCGCGGCGGGGCCCAGAGGGCCGACGAGCTCGACCACTGTCTCGGCCAGCGCGCGATGGAGCCGCGCGATGGCGTCATCACGCGTCGTGCCCCATGCCACGACCTTCGCGATCATCGGATCGTAGAAAGGCGTCACTTCGGCGCCTTCTTCGACGCCTGTCTCGATGCGAAGATCACGCTGGTCTGTCGGCCACACGAGCTTCTTCAAGGTCCCCGGCTGCGGCGCGAACATCTTGAGCGGGTTCTCCGCGTAGAGGCGGGCCTCGATGCTGTGGCCTCTCGGTTTTGCACTGAGCACCTCGTCGCTGAGCTTTTCACCGGCAGCGACGCGCAGCTGCTGCTCGACGAGATCGATGTTGGTGACCATTTCGGTGACGCAATGCTCGACCTGCAGGCGCGCGTTGACCTCCAAGAAGAACAACTCGCCTGCTGGGCTCGCCACGAACTCGACAGTGCCCGCGCCGACGTAGCCCACGCTGGCGACGATTCGTTTCGCGGCGTCATGGAGCGCCGTTCTGCGTGCCTCGCCTTCCGGTCCGGAAAAGAAGGGAGCGGGAGAGGGCGTCTCTTCGATGATCTTTTGGTGGCGTCGTTGGAGGCTGCACTCCCGCTCGCCCAGCGTGGCGACGTTGCCATGCTCGTCGGCCATGACCTGCACTTCGATGTGCTTCGGCGACGTGACGTAACGTTCCATGTAAACACGCGCGTCAGAGAAGGCGCTCTTGCCGCGGTCCGAACAGCTGGCTGCGGCGCGCGCGAGCTTGTCGGCGCTCTCGACCAGCTGCATGCCGATGCCGCCGCCGCCGCCTGCCGCCTTTACCAGCAGCGGGTAGCCGATGCGATCGGCTTCACGCGTAAGCGCCGCTGCGTCGCTCGGATCGATCGGTCCGTCGGTGCCGGGTGGCGGTGAAACACCGGCCGCGCGAGCGACCCCACGGGCTTTGATCTTGTCGCCAAAAGCGTCCAAACAGGCGGCAGGCGGGCCGATGAAGATCACGCCCTTTGCGCGGACTGCGGTGGCGAAGCTCTCTTTTTCGCTGAGCAAGCCGTAGCCCGGGTGCACAGCGTCTGCTTTGCTGTTTTCGACAGCAGCAAGAATCGCTTCGACCTTCAGATAGCTGTCTTTGACGGGCGACCCGCCGACGCGAATTGCGGTGGTCGCCGCCTTCACATGCAGCGCCTTTTCGTCCGCGTCCGAGTAGACGGCGACCGTCTCGATACCGAGGCGTTTGCAAGTCTTCTCGACGCGACAAGCAATCTCGCCGCGGTTCGCGATCAGCACTCGTGTGATCCGTGAGATCATGCTCCGCCTTCGCCTGCCTCGCGCACGGCAGCAAGCCGATCGTCGCGATTGTGCTGCTTCGAGCCGCGCGCAGCGGCGATGCCCACGTCCGGCGCAACCGCGGCCGACCTCGCTGCGTAGTTGGAGCCGTGGCAAGCACATCTCGGCGGCTCCCGGTGCGAAGCGTTTTTCGCGCCGGAACCAGCGAAATCCGGGCTTGGTCGCGGTTCGTGTTCGGAGTAAGAGCGGTCTCGCCCGCGCGGCGTGAGCCAGGGCCACCGCCGACAGCGTTGTCCAGGTGGCTTGCGGTGTCTCCCGGGGGGAGCAGCCTCGATGAGCAAAACGAGCGAACTAGGTGGTTTCTATCGGCTCGACATCGCTGCGCGGCGCGCACGCGCTGCCGAGGCAGCTGGCTTGCCCGAGGGCAGCTTGAACGCGCTGTCGACCGGGCACGGCCTTTGCGACGAGCAAGCTGATCACATGGTCGAAAATGCCATCGGCGTGATGGGTCTGCCTCTCGGGTTGTGCGTGAACATGCTGCTCGACGGTCGCGATCAGCTCATTCCGATGGCAGTCGAAGAGCCCAGCGTCGTTGCTGGCTGCAGCTATGCCGCCAAGCTCTTGCGGGCGGGTGGTGGCGTTCACTCGACGCTGACGGCGCCGCACATGGTCGGTCAGATTCAGGTACTCGACGTTGTCGACGCCGCGCTGGCCGAGCGGGCGCTCGTCGCCGCCAAGGCGAGCTTGATCGCCAACGCAAACGCGACCAACCCCAAGCTCGTCTCGGTCGGTGGTGGCGCCATCGATATCGAAGTCCGTCATTTGCCCCCGATGGACGCGGCGGACCCAGTCGGTCCGATCTTGGTCGTGCACTTGATCGTCGACGTGCGCGACGCCATGGGCGCGAACGCGATCAACACCATGTGTGAAGCGCTGGCGCCGCACGTCGCGTCGCTCGCCCAGGGTCGCGTCGGCTTGCGCATCCTGTCGAACCTCAGTGATCGCCGCCTGGTCACTGTCGTCGGTCGCGTGCCGCTTGCATCGCTCGAGGGCAAAGGCTGCGAGAGCGGCCTCTTGCTCGCAAAAGGCATCGAAGAGGCGAGCGTGTTTGCCGAGCGCGACCCGTACCGCGCCGCCACCCACAACAAGGGCGTAATGAACGGCATCGACGCAGCGTTGATCGCGCTCGGCCAAGACTGGCGCGCGATCGAAGCGGGGGCGCATGCCTTCGCGGCTCGCAACGGCCGCTACACCGCCCTCTCCACCTGGCGCGTCGAAGGCGACGCGCTCGTCGGGCGCATGACCTTGCCCATGGCGGTCGGCACTGTCGGCGGCGTCGCAGCGGTGCACCCCACTGTCAAAGCCAACCGCGCTGTCGCGGCGGTAACGTCGGCGGGCGAGCTCGCCGCGCTCGTCGCAGCGACCGGCCTCGCGCAAAACCTGGCTGCGCTGAGGGCGCTCGCCGCCGAGGGTATTCAGCGCGGTCACATGCGCCTCCACGCGCGCAACGTCGCCATCGAGGCTGGTGCCGTGGGCGAGGAGATTCAGCGCGTCGCTGACGAGATCGCGGATGAGAACGCTGTGTCGCTCGAGCCTGCGCGCGCCTCGCTCGCTGCTCTGCGCGAGCGAGCAGCGAGAGGCGCAGCATCGATCTCTTCAGCTCCGCCGAGCGGCATGTGGTCGGCCGGTTCGCCCACCCTCGACTCTTATCCCCCCGGCTCGCTCGCCGACGGCGCCAGCGTGGCGTCGAAGACCGACAAGGCATTCTGCACCGACGCGCTCCCGGGTGTGTCGCGCACCTTCGCGCTGTCGATTCAAGCGCTCATTCCCGAGCTTCGAGAAGCGATTTGCGTCTCGTATTTGCTCTGCCGCATCGTCGACACGGTCGAAGACGACCGGCGGATGGCGCCAGACGTGCGCGGCTCGCTGTTCGATGCTTTCGATCTCGCGCTGGCCAACGCCTTCTCCGGTGACGGCTCGGTCGGCACCGCGTTCGAGCGAGCCGCGTTCGCCGCCGGTCTCGGCGTCAGCGATCACGAGAAGCACCTGTGTTACGGGGCTGGCGCGGTCTTCCGCACCTTCTCGTCGTTGCCCGACGTGCAGCGGCGCGCCATCGAGCCCCGCGTCGACGAGATGTCACGCGGCATGCGCGACTACTCGGAGCGCGCCGACCGCGAGTCGGGCCTGCGCCTACGCGATCTCGAGGACCTCGAAAAGTATTGTTACTACGTGGCCGGCACTGTCGGCGAGCTGCTGACTGATCTGTTCCGCATCTCGTTCCCCGTCGGCGACCGCGCACAACGAGAGCTCGAGGCGCGCAGCATCAGCTTCGGCTTGGGCCTGCAGCTGGTGAACATCCTGAAAGACGTGGCCGAAGACTCGCTGCGAGGCGATTGTTTCTTGCCGGTCAAAGAAGCAGGTCAGCACGGCATCGAGCTCGACAATTCTGACGGCTTCGCAAAGATTTGCTCCGCGAAGCTGCTCGCGCCGTCCGAGCGCAGCAAGGGGCTGACGCTCTTGAGGGCGCTGTCCGCCCGCGCGCGTTATCACCTCGAGCGCGCCGAAGAATACACGCTGCTCTGGCCCACCGCTCTGGCCGCAGAGGTCCGCTTGTTCTGCTCCGTTCCGCTGGCGCTCGCCCTCGCGACCCTGCGCGAGGTCGAGCAGGGCGACGATGCCCTGATGCCGAATCGCGCACCCACGGTTTCGCGCGCGTTGGTGATGCGTGTATTCGAAGACGCCGTGACAGCCACTCGCCCTGAAATAGCTGATGACAGCAACCGCATGCTCGCTGCCTTGTTCGATCGCGCGCGCACGGGTGTAGTAGGTCGACCCTCACGGCCGACCAGCACGCTTTCCGTGAACGAGCCCGGCACGTCGGCGCCACCAACTTCTCCCGCGCCGTCTGCTGGCCAAGCCAACGTCGGTTCGAGCGGCACTGTCTCTCGAGGAAATGACATGAGCGAGTCTGTGGCGAAGCCGAAAGTGGGTCTGCAACCGCGGCGTGAGCTCGGGGGCAAGTTGCTCGTCACAGGCGCTGCCGGTCATGTCGGCGCCAACCTCGTTCATCGGCTGCTCTCCGATGGGCGCGACGTTCGCGTGTTGCTGCGAGATGGCAGCGACAACACCGCGATCGACGCCATCGAAGAGGCGCTGGGAAAAAAGGTCGAGCGCGTCTTCGGTGATCTGCGCAAATACGACGACGCGCTCACCGCCGTCCGCGGCTGCGAGAACGTGTTCCACGTCGCGGCGCGCGTGTCGACGCTCGGTGGCAGTGATCAAGATCTACGCGACCTCTACGACTGCAACGTCCGCGGCACTGCGCATCTCTTGCGCGCAGCTGGCGACGCCGGCGTGAAGCGCACGGTCGTGACCGGCTCGCTCTCTGCGGTCGGTCTCAACTGGGACGACCCCAGCTTGCCCTGCGACGAAAGCATGCCGTTCTACCCGTTCAGCGAGCATCTGCCGTACGGCCGCACCAAGTCGCTCGTCGAGCACGAGGTGCTCAAGGCAGTCGTCGAAGGTGTCGACGCAGTGGTGGCCACCTCTTGCGCCGTGCTGGGTCCCTGGGACTACAAGCCCTCCCGCATGGGTCGCACGTTGATCGATTTTGCGACCGGCAAGCTCAACGCGTACTTGCCGGGTGGCTTCGACTTCGTTTCGACTCGCGATTTGATCGACGGCCACGTGCTGGCGATGGAGCGTGGTCGTTCAGGCCAGCGCTACATCATCAGCACCGAGTTCTGCACTGTCGACGGCCTGATGGATATTTTCGAAGAGGTCGCAGGCCGGCCCCGTCCCAAGCTGCGCTTGCCGCCCGGCGTGATGGCTGGTGTCGCCTCCATCAGCTCGTTCTTCATGTCGAGCTTCTTCCCGAAGACGCCACAACGCTTCACGCCGGCAGCCGTGCGCCTGCTCCGCATGAACCGCAAGGCCGACACTTCGAAGGCCCAGCTCGAGCTCGGTTACAAGCCCACCAACGTCCGTTCGGCAATTCACGAGGCATATGCCGACTTCGCTCGCCGTGGCCTTGTTCCGCAGAGTCCGTCGCAAGCGCGGGGGGAGTCGGTGGCGCCCGAGGCAACCCCGGAGAAGCCGAAGAAGAAGACGCGTCAAGGGGCAGCGGCGTGAGCGGCCCGCCGAGCTTCCAAGAGGCCAAGCACAAACGCGAGAAGGCTCGCGCCGCCGGCATGGACCCGAATTACTGGTACGCAGTCGAGCTCTCGACGTCGCTCGACAAGGGGCAGATCAAGCGCACGACCTTCTGGGGCACCCACGCTGCGCTGTATCGAGACGACTCCGGCGTGGTTCGCTGCGTCGAAGATCGCTGCGCTCACCGGCATGTTCCACTGTCGATCGGCGAAGTGAAGGGCGAGCGAATCGTCTGCCAGTATCACGGCTGGGAGTACGATAAAGAAGGCAAGCTGGCCGACGTGCCGCACGATCTGTTCGGCATGAAGATGCCGGTGTGCCGCTTGCGCACTTATCCGGTGAAAGAGCGTTACGGGCTCATCTGGGTCTTCTGGGGCGATGCCGAGAACGCCGAGAACGTGCCGATGCCGTACATCCCGGATCTCGAGGGCCCGGAGCCGTGGGCGTGTGTGCCTGTTGATTTCACGGTGAAGGCGCATCACTCGATGGTGATCGACAACGTGAGCGACTTCAGCCATGCGTACCTGCACCGCAAGTACAAGCCGTTCGAAGACGCCAAACTGACCAAGCTCGAAGCCACCGACGACGCAGTGCTCGTCTCGTACGACACCAAGGTCGGCGGCGGCAAGGTGACTGGCCTGTTCATCGATCGCTCCAGCGTCGACATGAACAAGATGGATCTGGGGTACCAGTACCCGTACCAGTGGTCGAACACCGACAGCGCCATCAAACACTGGCTGTTCGTGCTGCCCATCGATGCGAAGACGACGCGCACCTTCTATCTGTTCCACTTCAAGGCGTTCAAGGTGCCGTTCTTGCCGATGCGCCTGCCGCGCCGGCTGATGAAGCCGCTCTTGATGGCTGCCAACCCGCTGCACATCAGGCCGCTCTTGGTTCAAGACGCCATCGCCTGTGAGGCCGAGCAAGACGGCTGGGACCGCTACTGGGATCAGCCGATCGCCGAGGTGAACCCCGCCGTTCACGCGTTCCAGACCCTCACCATCAAGAAGTGGGAGCGTCATCTGGCGCGCGAGGCCGAGAAAAACGCCGCCGCCTCGGCTCTCAACCTCAAGAAACGCGCTGAGGCCAGCGCCACCGAGTAGTCGCTCCCACGAGCCCTCCATGCGCCTGGGGCATGGTGGGACAGGGCCGAGTTCGAAGAGAACTTTCTGATTTTTTCAACAACGAGCTAATAGGAATTCAACTGTCGATGCGCAAAGACACCAAGTCATACGACGTCGCCATCATCGGGGCAGGTCCGGTCGGGTGCGTTACCGCGCTCGCGTACGCGGAGCAGGGCGCCGATGTCCTGCTGATCGAGGCCAACCCGAAGGCGTGCAGCAGGCTCGCTGGCGAGTGGCTTCACCCTGGTGCGGTCGACATCCTGACCAAGCTCGGCGTCGATCTGGCGCCGCCGGTGCCGTACACGACTGGGCGCGGCTTCGTGGTGTTCCCCGACGACGGCTCGCGGCCGATCGCGCTGCCCTACGAGACTGGCTCCTTCGGTCACAGCTTGCACCACGAGCGCTTGGTCGAAATCTTGCGCACGAAGGCGTCCGCAGCACCGAACGTCGAATACATCGAGCCCGCCAAAGCAACGCGAATCATCGGACAAAATCTGACGTTTCAGTCGAAGAGCGGCGCCATGCGCACGATCTTCGCGAACCAGATCGTGGGCGCCGCCGGGCGCTCGAGCGTGGCCCACGCGGCGCTCGGCATCGCAGGTTCAGCGGGCACCTACTCCCGTATGGCAGGCATCCTGCTCGAAGACACGGAGCTGCCTTTCGAGGGCTTCGGTCACGTGGTGCTGGGCGCGCTCGGTCCGATCCTGATCTACCGCATTTCCGATCGCTTCATCCGCGTGTGCATCGACGTTCCGCTCTCCGTCCGCATCACGCGCGACAAAGAGGCGGTGCTGTTCGAGACGTACGCACACGCCCTGCCGGAGAGCTTGCGTGACCCATTCCGCAAAGCCCTCTTGCGTGGAGATATTGCGTGGGCAACCAACCAGACGCGCGCTCGTGTGATGTTCGGTCGCCCCGGGCTGGCGCTGGTCGGCGATGCTGTGGGTCATCACCATCCACTCACCGCGCTTGGCATGACGCTCGGCTTTCAAGATGGCGTGGCGCTCTCGCAAGCGCCGAGCTTCCAGGCGTACCGCCGCGAGCGAGCGTCCGACAGTCGCGTCCCGGAGATGCTGGCGATCGCCCTCTACGAAGTGTTCGCCGACACGCACGACGAGGTCATCGAGATGCGTCGCGCGATCTACGACCTCTGGCGGCGCAGCCCCACCGAGCGTTTCCGCACGATGAAGTTCCTGTCCTGCCAAGAGACCAGCCCGCTCTTGTTCGGCAGCTCGTTCTTGAAGGCGATGCTGATTGCTTCGGGCAAGCTGCTCGAGCACGGGGTCACCACTTCGCAGTGGCACCAAGTTCGTTCCATCACAGAAGAGCTCGGTTCGCGCATTCGCTGGCTGCTGGCCGGCGCACTGCACATCACCGAGGCGCGCCCGTCCAAAGAGCTGCCGCGCAACGAGAGCGAGAAGTACGCAGGCGCGCTGAAGGCTTCAGCGGTGAAGGCCGATGTCGTCGAGCTGCCCAGCGCGGCGGGCCACGCTGCTCGGACCGGCCAAGATCGTTGGGACCCGGCGCTGGCGCTGGCCCGCGGCGTTCGCGCCCTCGAAGCACAACAAGACGTGGACGGGTCGTTCGAGGGCGAGGTCATCTGGTGTCCCATGCTGGCAGCGCAATACGTGCTGGCGTGGAACGTGATGGGCCTGCCGCTCGACGAGACGCGCAAACGTCGGCTGCTGCTCCACTTCGAGCGCACGCGCCTGTCCGACGGGCTCTGGGGTCTGTCTGAAGTCTCCGAGCCCAATCTGTTCGTCACCACGTTGGTGTACGTCGCCGCTCGCTATCTGGGCCTCGCGGCCGATGCGCCGCTGCTCAAGCCGGCACGGGCGTTCTTCGAGCGTGAAGGTGGCGTCGTCTCCATCCCGTCATGGGGCAAATTCTGGCTCTCGGTGCTCTCGCTCTACCGCTGGGAAGGCGTCAACCCGGTGATCCCGGAGCTGTGGGCGTTGCCGCAGGGGCTGCCGATTCATCCCTCGCGTTACTACTGCCACACGCGGCTCATCTATCTCTCGATGGCCACGCTGTACGGCGAGCGCTTCCAAGCGCCGGTCTCACCGCTGGCGCTCGAGCTTCGCGACGAGCTGTTCCCGCAAGGTTTCGACAACGTCGACTTCAAGGCAGCCCGCACGCAGCTGCGCAAAGAAGATCTGTACGCCGAGCCCAGCCGACCGCTGGCGATGGCCTATGAAGTGCTCAAGGTCGTCGACCGCGCGCAGACGGTTCTGGGTCGCAAGAAGGCCGTCGCCAAGCTGCGCGAGAACATCCGTTGGGAGCTGCGAAGCTCGAGCCACACGTCGATCTCTCCAGTGAGCGGCTTGCTCAACATCCTCGCGCTGCACTCGGCCGATCCGAACGACGAAGACGCCACCAAGGCGATCGCGCACTTCGACGGCTGGCTGTGGGAGGACGACAAAGACGGCACGCGCGTCACCGGCGCGCGCTCTGCGATCTGGGACACTGGCTTCGCAGCGCAGACGCTGGCAGCAGCGAAACCACATGCCGATGTTACCGCGTCGCTCACCAAGGCAGACAGCTTCCTCGCGTCGCAGCAGATCCGCGTGTCGTTCCCTGATTTCGAGAAGCATCACCGCATCGACGCCAAGGGCGGTTACCCGTTCTCGTGGGTGTGGCACGGCTGGCCTGTCAGTGACTGCACGGCAGAGGCGCTGCTCGGCCGACTCGAGGCACACGAGGCGATCGACACCGCCGTCAGCGACGACGATCTCGCCATGGGCGCGAGCTTCATTCTGCGCGCGCAAGCGCGGGACGGTGGCTTCGGCAGTTATGAGCCGCGCAAGGGGCGCATGTCACTCGAGTGGCTGAACCCAGCCGAGATGTTCGGCGACTCGATGACCGAGCACTCGTATCCGGAGTGCACGGCTTCGTGCATCGCCGCGCTCGCGCGCATCGCCAAAGATCGCCCGCTCCTCTTGAGGCGGCCCGCTGATTTGGCTTCGCAAGGAGTTGCTTCGCCCGAGCTCGCCGGCATCCCGGCGGCCATCCAGCGCGCGACGTTGCATCTTCGCAGGCTGCAGCAGCCCGAGGGGTCGTGGCACGGCGTGTGGGGCGTTCATTTCATCTACGGAACCATGTTCGGCATCCGCGGCTTGTTGGCCGGCGGCGTGCCGCCCACCGATCCGGCGATCCGCCGCGCGACCAGCTGGCTGAAGGCGCATCAGCGCCCCGATGGCAGCTGGGGTGAGCGTCATTCACCGCACGCAACTTCCTACATCGAGTCCGAAGAGGGGCAGGTCGTGCAAACGGCCTGGGCGCTCTCGGCCTTGCTCGAAGCCAAGGACCCGGATTGGGACGTGCTCGAGCGCGCCGCTCGCTTCATCGCGCGCGCCCAGCTCGGCAGCGGCGAGTGGCCACGCCAAGCGCCTCACGGTATCTTCTTCCACACGGCGCTGCTCGAGTACGCCATGTACAAGAGCTACTTCCCGCTGTGGGCGCTGGCTTCTTTCGAGACCCGTCGCAAGGCGCGCAACCTGCTCCTCGACGAGGTCAAGCGGGCGAGCGTGGCAGCAGAGTAGCGTCGGGCTCTCGTTTCCATCGAAGTGGTCGAGCTCGGGTCGCCGCGCACTCGCGCAGCGACCTCGCCGCTGGGCGCGTGCCTCGTCATGTGCGTCCAGGTGGTGCCGCGACCCAGCCTCCCACGGTCTCCCCTGCCCGCCACCCGCAGCACGTCGTGTGACGCGTGGCATGGCTCAGCCTGCCTTGCCTGACCGCCACCCGGTGAATATCTGGTCGGCGGTCGAATGCATCGCGCCAGGTGGCGGGTCTAAATTAGCTTTTGCTGCACCGGCCGATACTCTCGCTGCAGCTGGCGGACTCGTCGCTCCGCTCCTCAGCCTGCAATAGCAGGCTTCCGGTACTCACTCCTCATGCGCCAGCCTCGCTTCGGTCTCGGCCGGCTCGCGACAAGCTTATCTAGGAGTGTGTCGGCGAAAGGATTCGGGTGCGGATCGTCTCGCGTCAGGAAAAGTGGAGAGCCACGCAAGAGGAGGCGTCGGTCGAGAAGCGATCAGCTGTCAGCGTTCAGCTCTCGAATCCGGCTGACCGCTGATCGCTGACCGCTGACCGCTTGTGGGGGCCGTCCGGCATGATCGCGACTCGGGATCGGTGAAGTTACGCTGTGCTTTCGGGTCAGGCACCGCCTGGTCCGGGTCGAGCCGCTCGGGCTTCGCGCCCGTCGCCTTCCTTCCCTGCTCCGCTGCTATCCGCTCGCGCTCCGCACGCTTGGCTTCGGCTTCGGCAAGCTCCGCAGCGGCCTCTCTTTCGCCTCGCGCTCGAGCTCCGCTTTGGCTTCGCGATCTTCAGCAACCGATCCTCGCGGCGCTTGAGCTCCTTCGGCAGCTCGTCGCCGCGCTTGCCCTTGCCGTGCAGCGCGTCTTCTTCAGCATCCACGCGCTCGGCCTCGGCCAGCAGACGAGTCACCTCTTCTGAAAGCTTCTTCTCGGCCTCGCTCATCCGCTCGTAGCTCATCGCCTTGTGCTTCGACGCGTTCGCCTTCATCTTCGTGCCGTCGATCGCAATGTGACCCAGCTTGACCAGCCCGGCCCTTTGGCACAGCTGCAATTCCTCCGTGCCAAGTGCAGGCCAGAGCGGGCGCTTTCGCGTGTTCTTTGTTCCGGAGGGCACGGGCCGCGAGATGACGCTTAGGGTCGACGGGCTCGTCGCGAAAGCCAAGGACAAGGGCCTGCACGTCGGCATCTACGCCGAGCGCCTGCTCGGAGGTCCACT
>Ga0163144_10014249_pt1 | contig 16529 bp, 19 predicted proteins | sample OliLak19BULKMAT1_FD_123175 | JGI IMG/M metagenome (GOLD analysis project Ga0163144, IMG submission 123175) | Freshwater microbial mat bacterial communities from Lake Vanda, McMurdo Dry Valleys, Antarctica - Oligotrophic Lake LV.19.BULKMAT1 | ecosystem: Environmental > Aquatic > Freshwater >... | reverse complement strand
TGTACGCCTGCTGCCTTGAGCCGCTCGTAATGAGCCAGGCTCATTCCCTTGCCCTCGGTAACATTCTCTGCTTGAGCTATTACCAGATCAATTGATTTATTGACGATTAGTTCAGGTAGAACTTGCTCCACCGTCTTTACTCCAACCTCACCCATAACATCGCCAATGTACAGAATTTTCATTATTATAGTTTCTTTTTAAACCTATCTTTGTCGCGTACTAGCAGTTTGTCTATTGCACGCTCAATACCTACATCTAGGTTTATACCTTCTTGATTAGCAAGACAAATGACTGTCCATAATACATCTGCTAACTCATCTTCTAGATCGTCATCTTTTTCGCCTGGCTTTTTGGGCTTATCACCGTAGCGGTGGTTTACTATCCTAGCGACTTCACCAACTTCTTCGCTTAAACGAGCAACGTTTGATAGTGGCTCCCAATATGGCTTTTCGTAGCCCTGTAGGATTTCATCTATTCGTAGTTGTAGTTGATTTAATGAACCCATTATCTTTTTCTACTTAGCAAATTCTACGGCACGAGTTTCGCGGATTACATTGACTTTTATAGTACCTGGGTACTGCATGGTTGATTCTATCTTGGTTGCGATGTCTCGAGCTAGCTTGATGGCGGTCAAATCATCAACTGCTTCTGGTTTTACAAACACGCGAACTTCACGGCCGGCGGAAATTGCGTAGGCCTTATCAATACCCGGAAAGCCGAGGGCTGTATTTTCAAGGTCACGCATACGCTCACCGAAGTTTTCAGCTGATATGTTTCTTGCTCCTGGACGACTGGCGCTAATCGCGTCAACAACACGTATGATTAACGCTTCTACTGTTGTGGCTTCTATATCGTCATGGTGTTGCTCAGCAGCTAATGCAACTTCTTCCGGAGCACCGTATTTGCGTAGCATCTCACCTGATATGTGGTGGTGCTTGCCTTCCATTTTGTGAGTAAGGGCTTTACCTAGATCATGAACAAGGGCAGCATACTTGGCGGTTTTAACATTGGCGCCAATCTGATTAGCAATAGTACCAGCAATGTGGGCCATTTCTGTAGAATGTTTTAGTACGTTTTGGCCGTAGCTTGTACGGTATTTCAACTCACCTAGTAATTGCAAAACTTCTTTAGGAATACCGACTATACCAACCTCACGTGCAGCGTCTTCAGCAGCGTGTATAACATCCTTCTGCACTTGCTTTTGGGCCTTTTCAACAACTTCTTCAATACGGCCAGGGTGTACCCGACCATCTTTTAGTAACATTTCTAGTGCTATACGAGCAGTCTCGCGGCGAATTGGATCAAATGAACTTAAGATTATCATACCTGGAGTGTCGTCGACCATTATATCGACACCAGTCGCACGCTGTAACGCCTGAATGTTACGGCCTTCTTTGCCGATAATACGACCCTTCATTTCTTCGTCTTCGAGCTTGACTGCTGTAACGGTACGTTCTGCAGTCACCTCGGAAGCCATTCGTTCCATGGCGCTGGTTATAATAAGTGCCGCCTGTTCCTCTGCAGTATCTTTAGCTTCGTTTTGAAGCTTGTTGATAAGGCCTAACATGTCATTACGAATGTCACGTTCTGTCATTTTCATAAGCTTATCTGCAGCATCAGCTTTGCTTAACTTTGCTACTTTCTCAAGTTTCTCCTGTTGCTTTGAACGAATCTCACGAATCTCATTCTTAAGCTCTTCTACTTCACCCTCAGAAACGCGCAATGCTTCTGTGCGCTTATCTATTTGATCAAGTTTTTTATCTAGTGTTTCTTCGCGGGAAATTAAGCGCGCTTCAATTTCTTTAACTTCTTTGCGGCGTTGTGTCTCGTCTCTGCGAGCCTTGTCGGCAATATCGGCTGCTTCCTCACGGGCTTTACTTAATCGTTCTTCTACTTCTTTTTTAGCCTTCTTCAGTTCCTTTTCGGCAGTAGCCTCACTTGCGCCCATCTTTCTCTTTGTAAGTACTGTACTGGCACCAAAGCCAGCGCCAGCTCCTACAATTGCTAGAACAATTGCTAGTAGCAACATATCTGTTTTTCCTTTCTATAAGCCCGCTTGCCTTTTTTCCAGACAATCACTTTCACTTCTTAAGCCTAAGGATGACAAGCGAGTAATACTAAATTGAATAAAAATCTTTAACTTCGGACGTCCGTAAGAAAATGAATATCCTATATAAAAGAATATCACTTATACCGATACTACAACAGTTTTTTTAGCCTTTTGGCTGAGTAATGTGTACCGGGGCACCATATTCTGGTATAACAACTCTGTCATTTTGGCCTTCCATTATCCGTCTTTGCCCTTTTTCTAACCAAGTACCTTCACCCTTTATGCCAACAATAGGTATATCAAGCCCAGAAGCAAGGGCGTTAGCAACGGCTAGGCCAATCCTTAGGCCAGTAAAGCTGCCTGGGCCTTTATAACAGACTATCCCGCCTAAATCTTTGAGGGATTTGCCCCTTTCATCTAATATAGTGCTAATTTTTTTATGAATAGTCTCAGCAAGCTGACGGTGCGCCTCCCAAACCTCATAAGCTACCTGCAAATCATCCTGATATAAACCAAGCTCGGCTTCTGGCTTGTCAGTTCGTAGGGTCATAATTATCATATTAGCGCCTCTTCAAGATACTGCGAACCCAACGGAAGACTTAATAGTATTAGACGCTTATCTTCTTTGTTGGCTACTCTATCGAATTTTATTAGCACACGCTTAGGAGGTAATACTTCTTCAATGATATCCCCCCACTCAACTAAAATAACGTTTTTTGACTCTTCAAGTACTTCTGCAAGCTCATAACCAACTACACCTGCTTGGTTGAGTCTGTAAAAATCGAAATGATATATTTTTAAGTCATCTCGACCATCATAAACTTGGCTTACAGTAAAAGTCGGACTACTAACAACGTCATTGCTACCCATACCCTTAGCAAAGCCTCTTGCAAAGGTTGTCTTGCCACCCCCAAGATCCGATGTGAGAACAAAAACCTCACCCCCATTACATAGCCTACCAAGACGCTCACCCAAGTCGTATGTTTCATCAGAACTAGATGATTCTATTTTGTAAGTCATTTCTGTACTCATGTATTTCTTATCCTACCGCGAGCGAGCAGCGCTCGCAAGTATACAAAGGCTGTAACCATGTTGAAAATTTAGGCAACGATCTTTTTCTCTTTTTTGTTTCAGCGGTATAATAAGATCACGATGTTGCAGCTTAGTAATAATATAACCAACGTACCAGTGATGAGTCTGCGCACTGGCGGCAAAATTGCTACTGCAACTATGCCAATTATAAATCCTCACAACTTACGAGTAGAAGGCTGGTTCTGCGAAGATGTATTTAGCAAAGATACTCTAGTTCTTCTAGCTCAGGATGTACGCGATTTTGTACCACAGGGTATCGCTGTTAATGATCACGATGTGCTAAGTGACCCAGAAGAATTAGTGCGCTTGCAAGAAATACTTAGCTTAAACTTTAATTTATTGGGTAAAAGCGTTGTCACGAATCATAAGCGACGCATTGGCAAAGTTGCCGATTATGCACTAGAGACGACTACACTAGTTATACAGAAGCTATATGTATCCCGCCCCGTTTACCGAAGTATTAGTGATGGCCAGCTAAGTATTGACCATAGCCAAATTCTAGAAATTAACGACAAAAAAATCATAATTAAAGAAGCCGACGTGAAGGTTGGCCAAACATCTGGCGTCCCGGCTTACGGCGGAGCAACTGGTTAAACTTCGCTCAAAACCTGCTTTATGTCGTTATAGCTAAAGCCTTTACCTACTAAATAGCGCATGAACTTTTGCGGATCAGTTTTGTAACGAGGCAATTGTCCCTTTTTGGTCACCAGATTTTTAAGGCGTTCTAATTCATTACCACTGTCAGTCAATGTTTCAGCAACTATATCTCTGTCTATACCTTTACTACTAAGTTCTGAACGGATAGCCCTCTCGCTTTTACCCTTACGCCTACGCATATCTACCAACCAGTCGGCGTAATGGGTTTCATTTAAGTACCCACGTTCTGTGAATTCATCTATTAGTCTTTCTGTAAGATCTGGATCTGCTTTCTTGCGGTACATGTAGTCTTTAAACTCACGATTACTTCGAGGGCGGTTAAACACCCATTCTAATGCTCGAGCTTTAAGCTTACCGTCTTCAGACATTTTTTTAAGTCGCTTAAGCCCCATCTCGTCAAGCTCTTGGCTTAGTTTTAGTTTTTCAGCCATTAATTCATTTAGAGAAAGTGAAAAAGAGTATTTACTATCTATGAATATACTTGCTCGTTCCGGATTCTTTACCTGTTGTTGTATTGAAGTAATTTTCACCATAATTAGGCTCCAGTGATTATAAGTACAGGAAATAATACCGCGAACCATGCGAGTTCTATAAAAGCACCAGGTGGTGTTTGTGACCATTGTATCCAGCTATGAAACTTTCCATACCAAGGTAACTTATTACGCGGAACAGGCTTTATATATTCAAAGTATAGCCACATCAAATCTGGACTTGCCGCCATAAAAGCACATAAGACTACTAATAAAGCCACTTCTTGCCAAAACCACGCCACCACTAGTGTTGATGCCACTGCCAAAGTACAATCAAATACGAGAATCCTGAAGAATTTTTTACTATGTAGGCTCATTTTATCGTTACCATAGTGTGGAAATGAATCTAGTAAAAAGTGGCTAAATGGTGCGACCGCGATTGCAACTGCCGGATATTTTTGTAGTACAACGGCAATAACTGCTCCGAATAAACCGTGGTTGGTTGCTGTCATGCATCATTTTCGCTATTGATGTGGTCAACAAAAAAAACCACGCCATTTTGCGTTATTTGCTGGCATATATCACGACGAAGAAGTGACTGCCTAATTAGTTCATCCGCTTTTTCGTTATCAAGCCGTAAAGCAGCCATAAGCTGGGCTTTTGATTGGGGCCCCTTTTGCCGAAGCAACTCCACTACCTGTTCCTCGGTTGTAAACCCAAAACCTAATCCTTGTATCACATCTTGTCTTTCTAATTGACGCGCTGTTTCATCTCTACGATTCAAAGAACGCCGCCAAAGCCTACTGGCTAACCAGCCCAATCCAACCAAAAATCCTAAAGGCAAAACAAATATATAACCTACACCTTCTCCACCAAGTGCAAACATAACACCTAACCAGCCGAGCGCAACTAGGATGAACGGCAATAAACAGAATAATAATCCTAGAAATCCAATTTTCAGAATATTCTTATACATGTTCATGCAAAAAAGTATAGGCGCTCTCTAATAATCAAACAAGGTCCTTTGCTAGGCTTTATTGGCCTCAACTACTTGTTTGGCAATCTTTTCCATGACTTTAGGATTTTCGCGCAGGTAGTTTTTGCTTGCTTCGCGGCCTTGGCCAATTTTTTCACCCTCGTAGCTAAACCAGGCACCAGCTTTTTCAACAATCTCTTTATTAACGGCTAAATCGAGAACGTCACCTTCTTTTGAGATACCCTCGTTATACATTATATCGAACTCAGCTTCACGGAAAGGCGGTGCGATCTTATTTTTGACGACTTTTACCCTTGTTCGGTTGCCGATAACAGCGTCACCCTGTTTTATCTGACTAATGCGACGGATATCCATACGTAGGCTAGCGTAGAACTTTAGGGCATTGCCACCAGTGGTTGTCTCTGGATTGCCAAACATTACGCCAATCTTCATACGCAACTGATTGATGAAAATAACAGTACTTTTACTCTTGCTAATAATAGCTGTGAGCTTTCGTAATGCTTGAGACATCAAACGAGCCTGGAGACCCATGTGACTGGCGCCCATGTCGCCTTCTATTTCTGCCTGTGGAACTAAAGCGGCAACCGAGTCAACAACGATTAGATCAACAGCATTTGAACGTACCAAAGATTCGACAATTTCTAATGCTTGCTCGCCGTTATCTGGTTGTGAAACCAATAAAGTATCGAGGTTAACACCTATTCGCTGGGCATACTGTGGGTCAAGTGCGTGCTCGGCATCAATAAATGCCGCTACCCCTCCCTTACGCTGGACTTCAGCGATTGCATGCAATGTTAGAGTAGTCTTGCCGGATGATTCAGGACCATAAACTTCTATAATGCGGCCTTTAGGTATTCCACCGCCAAGTGCTAAATCTAGTGACACACTACCAGTTGGGAAAGTTTCAACATTTTGGTGAGTTGATTCGCCTAGGCGCATAATTGCACCCTTACCAAATTGTTTCTCTATGTGCTCAACGGCCAGGCCCAGTGCCTTATTTTTGCCGTCAGTTTGTGATACGTCTTGAAGCGATTTTGGTTCAGACTGTGCTTTTGCCATCGTGATTACTCCTATTATTACTAACTGCATTTATAACGCTGTTCATGGCTTCTATGCAAGCATGAACACAATAGAATACCTCTGCAAACTGCTTTAGTCAATGATTTTACTTGATATATATATTGCTTACGGTTTTGTTGCTATACTTAAGTCAACATATGAGAATATCCGATGCATTGGTCAAGGAGCTGTTGCTCAAGGGTGGTAAGGCCACCGAAGAACAGCTCAGTGCTGTCCGCGAACAGTCTGGTAACAGTAAGGCTCCACTTCAAGACGTAGTAATTAGGGGCAACCTTATATCTGAAAAGGAACTTACAAAACTCTACGCAGAAGAGATTGAGGTGCCTTTTGTCGAACTTGACCCTAAAGAAATTAAGCGCGAAGTCCTAAAACTTATTCCTGAGCGCATAGCCAACCAATACAAGGTGGTTCTTTATGGAATCGATGAAACCGGTGCCAAGCTTTTAGCGACAGATAATCCTGATGATGTTGAAGGTATTAACTTTCTAAAAAAGCAATTAGGTGATGACATCCGTATAGCAATGTCAACTAAGCAGAATATTGCAAGTGCGCTCGATCAGTATCGTGGTGAAATTGGAACCGAGCTAACTAAAGTAATGAGCCCCGAAGAACTAACAGACGATATAGATGAGAATGTCTCTGAAGAAGATTTAGCTGAAGATTCGCCAATTGCACAAACAGTTAACCTGCTCATTGAATATGCTGTCAAGGCAGGTGCTAGCGATATCCATATTGAACCCCGCGAAAACTTTGTGTCTATACGCTATCGTATAGACGGTATCCTTAAAGAAACTAATAAGCTACCTAAAAAAGTTCTAGCAGCCCTCGTGTCCCGTATTAAGATACTTAGTAACCTTAAGATTGATGAACGTCGAGCTCCACAGGATGGTCGCTTTAAAATAGCCGCCAATGGTCAAATATACGCAATGCGTGTTAGCACCTTGCCAATCGTTGACGGCGAAAAGGTGGTAATGCGTGTTCTAAATGAATCCAGTAAAGCTCTAACTCTAGAAGAATTGGGTTATTGGGGCAGAAGCTTAGAGAAGATTAAGGACGCTATTATACAGCCTCACGGTATGGTGTTAGTTACTGGCCCAACTGGTTCAGGCAAAAGCACTAGCCTATTCAGCATTTTGTCTATGATCAATAGCCCGACTGTTAACATATCTACTGTTGAGGACCCTGTTGAGTATAGAGTTCCTGGTACCAACCAAACACAAGTGAACCCGGTTGCTGGTATGACATTCGTAAATGGTCTGCGTGCTCTTTTGCGCCAGGACCCTAACGTTATTATGGTTGGAGAAATCCGTGACGGCGAAACTGCAGGCTTGGGAGTGCAGGCTGCACTAACTGGCCACCTTGTTTTTAGTACTCTACACACCAATAATGCCGCAACCTGCTTGCCACGCCTCTTAGATATGGGTATAGAAGCTTTTTTAATAGCCAGCACTGTGCGTGCAGTAGTCGGACAACGACTGGTCAGACGACTTTGCATTGAATGCCGAGATAGTGTTGAGCCAGATGCAATAACTGTTAAAAGACTAAGTGAGAGTTTCCGCATCTCAGATGCGGCTATGATGAAGTACGTACACCAACTAGAACAACAGGCACTTGACGGCGGTATAGGTAAAAGTAATCAAGGCAAACAACCAAATGACCAGCTCAGTACTAATGAGACCAAAATTACTCGCATATGGAAATCGCATGATGGTGGATGTGACGCCTGCAACAAAACTGGCTATAAAGGTCGTATTGGTATATACGAAGTACTACATAACTCAGACGCTATACAAAAACTAATTGTCGGTAGCGCTACGTCAGAAGTTATTAACCATCAAGCGATTAAAGAAGGCATGGTTACTATGCAGTTAGACGGCTTTATAAAAGCTCTTCGGGGACAAACTAGTATAGAAGAGATTTTACGTGTAACAGCAACTGGGGAAGGTTAAAAAATGCCAATATTTACCTATAACGCCGAAACCAGCGCCGGAAAACCAATTAGAGGTACTATTGAAGCTGTAGACAAAGCCGCGGCTACGGCGAGCATAAAGAGACTGGACTTACGTCCCTTGGTTGTAACAGAGTCAAAAGGTCTCAAAATCAATTTATTTACTAGTAAAAAGGTTAAGACTAAGGACATAACAATCTTTACGCGCCAGCTATCAACTATGATTTCTGCCGGCGTACCGCTAAATAGAGCTTTTGTGACACTACAGGAACAATCTGAAAATGCTTATTTTAAACAAGTAATTGGTGACATATCTAAAGAAATTGAAGGCGGAGCCAGTATCGGAGATGCGCTTAATAAGTATCCGAAGATATTTGACGATATTTTCGTAAACATGGTTATTGCCGGTGAGGCCGGTGGTATATTAGATGAAATTTTGAAACGTCTGGCTACACAACTTGAGAAAAACGAAACAATAAAGAAAAAGATTAAAAGTGCTACAACTTATCCGAAAGTGGTCTTTGGAATAACTATCTTAGCCTTTGTGGTGGTTATGAACTTTATTGTGCCTAAAATTGCGACTATGCTTCTCGAACTAGGCGGGCCTGATGCAAAACTACCACCGCTCACTCGTATAATGATTGCGATTAGTGACTTTTCAAAAGCATATGCGGTTCCGATAATTATTGTTGCAGCTATAGGAGCCTTTTTCTTAAGAAAATACCTTAAAACTCCTAGTGGAAAATACAAATATCACGCCTTGCTTCTAAAGATGCCTGTTATTAAACTTATTATTACAAAAGTAGCAGTTGCTAGATTTGCTAGAACTTTCTCAAGTTTGATGTCTGCCGGAGTACCAGTAAACAAATCAATCAGAATTACATCTGGTAGCATTGGCAATAAAGTGCTCGAAAAAGAGTTACTTGAAGCTGCTAAAGACGTTGAAGCTGGAAAGCAACTCTCAGAGTCACTTTCTAAGAGCCCGCATTATCCGCCGATTGTTTCACAGATGCTAGCTATAGGTGAAGAGACAGGCCAGATAGATAAAATACTTGTTAAAGTTGCAGATTTCTACGAAGAAGAAGTAGATGCCACTATAGAGAGTATGAGTTCCCTACTAGAGCCTCTTATGATTGTCATTTTAGGCGGCATGGTGGGACTTGTTGCAGCGAGTGTTATGGGACCACTCGGTTCACTAACTAGCAGTTTGTCAAGTTAGTCATTTTAATTTTGTTGACAAGATTACCATAACCGTTATACTTTTGAAGTATCATTAAAAATTAAAAATGTATTTTAAGGAGTGGTAATTAGAATGCAGAAGTTAAATCAAAAAGGTTTCACAATTATCGAGCTTTTGATCGTAATTGTGGTAATCGGTATACTTGCAGCAATTGGATTTGTTGCTTATGGAAACGTAACAAAGAGCGCCCGTGACTCTGACCGTCAGGCAGATGCAAGCGCTCTAGCTAAAAAAGCAGAAGAATTCTACGCAGGTAACGGTATTTACCCAACCCTAGCTGAATTGACTGCCCAGGATGGAATTGATGCCAAGACAACGACAAGCCCAAGCGGTAACGCTTTGGGTAACGGCGGTACAACTATTGGATCATGCACAACTGCCCCTGTAACTAAAGCTGCTGATGCCTACTGTTACACGGTACTAGCTGACGGAACACAAATGTCTGTAGGCTACTGGAACGAAAAAGACGGAGCAACAGCTGTATACATCACTGGTGTAAACAACTAATAATCCGACCTTAGAAGTTAAAACAGCCCCACTTACAGGGGCTGTTTTTATATTAAATGGTTAATTTTTTTGCTATAATCATAAGCAATAATATGGCTCTTTATATAGGGGATGGGAAATAGTGAATAGTAAAGGTTTCACGATAATTGAGATCTTAGTGTCTTCTATAGTGATAGGCATTATGTCAATTTCACTTTTAAGCGCATATGTTGCGTTGAATTCTACTGCAATATTTTCTAGGCAGAAAATTATTGGTACACAGCTTGCAACAAATAGATTGGAGTACTTGAAGTCTCTTCCATATGACAGTCTTGCAGTCGTTGGAGGTGCTATTCCTAACCCTTCACCCCTGCCTAACACCGAAATAATTACTCTTGATAACGTAAATTATGAAATAAAGACTTCTATAAACTACGCAGATGATGCATTTGATGGTTGTGCTAACTACGCTACTCCGGCTTTAAAGAATAATCTATGCCGTAATTTGCCGGAACCAGCTGGGGCAACCACTGACTTAAACCCCGCAGACTACAAAATAGCTAACGTTAAAGTAAATGTGCTTGGTAGAAGAGTTTCCGAACTTGATACCAATATTGCAGCTCGTGTTGCAGAAACCGATAGTACAACCGGTTCACTAGCCGTAACGGTAATTGATTCATCGGGAAATCCAGTTGCTGGAGCGAATGTTAATGTGGTTAATACTGCGGTACTGCCGAATATAAACGTAAATGACGGTACAGACAGTAACGGTGTAGCTATCTTTTATGGACTGCCGCCTAATGCTATCAATAGATACATTGTGACTGCCTCCAAAGCGGACTATTCAAGCCTCTTTACAATCGCTCCGTCAGGTAGTTTGTCGCCAAACTTTGCTAATCAGAATATTGTAGTTCAACAATCTTCTTCAGTTACGCTTACGATTGATCCTACGGGTCAATACAGCCTGCATGGAGAGGTGCGAAACACTAGTGGTGGGGTATTAACAAATATGAGAATTTACGCTAAAGGGGGTCAAAAGAGATACAGTAATATTACGGATAATTCCTACTATTTTGATAATCTTACTCCAACTGACTCTAGGCCAACTTCTAATGGCACCGGGGATTTTGTACTGCAAAACCTAACTCCTGGTAGCTACATATTCTGTGGTGATAATGGAGCTACTAGTTGTTCAATAGGTGGTACTACTTATTACCTTGTAGCGGCCGTTCCTTATGCTGGTACAAATCAATTTGGACCAATTATAGTACCCAGCTACGTGGCAGCTAGTCCACCTACGCCTACCTTCCCTTATGGTGGAAACGATTATTACCAAAAAGCTAGGTACATTTTTACTACTGTCGCTAATTATCCGCGGATTTACAGTATCTCTGATGGGACAGCAAGTAAAGCAGCTGGTACTCACACCTTTATTATTAAGGGCAGTAATCTACCTTGTGATGTCACTAATCCTGCTTTATGTAGTACAAACGTAGTAATTAAAAACTCTGGCGGCAATATGAATGCAGAATGCATAGGTGCATCATCTGAATTATCCTGCACAATTAACCTCAGTAGCGCTAATGTTGAGCAGTCAAACATCAGCCTTACGGCCAGCGGATTTAATATAGATATACCAAGCGGTGTTGGATTACTGGGGGGTGTAAATGTCGCTCCGTAAAGAAGATGGATTCACGCTAAATGAGCTTCTGGTGGTTATTTTACTAAGTGGTATTTTAATAACAACCCTTTTCACCTTCACGTCTACGACTGTTAACAATTTTTTACGCTTACAGGCTGAGGGTCTAGCTAATAGCAAGCTAGCGGACGGTTCGTTTAGAGTTTCTAGAGTGCTTCGTGGCACTAACTTTATTGAAAGCGCAAATGACGATCAAATAACTGCATATGCTTATTTTTCACCTCAAGATGCTTACACTTCAAAAATATCTTACTACCTGAATGTTCCCCAAGATAAACTTATGGCAGACGTTACACCAATGACTGCAGATTATCCAATTGGAACCGTAATAGTAGCCCAGGAAAAAACAGTAGTTATAATGGAGGGCTTTTTAAAAAGAGCTGGCCAACCTACCTTCAAATACTTTAGCTCGACTTCAGCTCAAATACCTTCCCCGGTTAGTGATTTGCAGTCAATAAAAAATATATCGATAAACTTATATTCAAAAATATATCTTTCAAACAACCAGAAATTTGCATCTAGCTCCGTAACGGTCAACCTACGAAATAGAAAGACAAACCTATGACAACAAAAAGTAATGGACATGTACTAACTTGGGTAATGGGTTTCTTGGCTGCTATATCGGTGATCTTGATTGCTACCGTTAGCGTACTAGATCTGGTATTGTCCGACTCAATTAGAACAAACGAAAACCAGGTAGCGTTGAATATAGCTGACGCAGGTGCAAATTATTACCTTTGGCATTTGAGCCATTCTGGAGCTGATTTCCAAGATGGTAATACTGGTGGTGTCCCCATTGTAGGCGGTGAATTTAACGGTTTTTTTGGTCCGTATGAGCATGAATACAAAGACGATAACAGTATTATAATCGGTAAATATACGCTTTATATAAGACCTAAGTCGGTTGGCTCAACGGTCGCCGTAGTGCGAGTAATAGGTGAAACTGATAACGGCAAATTTAGGCGAACGCTAGAAGTAGAGATTGGTGCACCATCATTTGCTAGTTACGGAGTAGTAGGAGATGTTGCACTTTGGTTTGGTAATACAGAAGCCGCAAACGGTCCTACGCACTCAAATGTAGGAATCAGGATGGATGGTCCTAATGTTGGCGATGTTACCAGTTCGAATGCTACCTATATACCACCGAGCTCTTTAGGCGGAAACGGCACAACAGTTCGACCCGGTGTTTGGTGTAACGCTGGAATTGACTGTGCAAGTAGAAATTCTACTAGAAATAATGGTAGTTGGCGCTATCCTGTTCCTGCCGTAGACTTTAATGCAATCACCGGCGAACTTTGTGGCATCAAGAAAACAGCCTTTTTGTCTAACGCCAGTACTTCCGCATTAGCAGCTAGCCCAACTGCTTGTAATAACGTTAGCGCCAGTAGAACAAATGCCTATATACCTAGAAATATGGCTGCTTTTAGTACTACAAGGGGCTACTTGATTGAGCTAAATTCTAACGGAAGGTATAACTTATATAGCGTAGCTAATGAAGTATATAACTACACCAGTAACACCAACTATACCTTTCAGTGGGCGACTGCTTTAACCGAAACACTAATTCAAAGCAATATTGTTATACCTGCGAGCGGTGTTATATTTGTTGAGGATAACGTATGGATACGAACAAACCCCGTCTTCTCTGGACGCGTAACTGTAGCCTCAGGTAGACTTGCTAGTGCTACCGAACAAACCAGTGTCATAATTGCCGATGACATAAAGTATTCTACTAAAAACGGTCAAGATGCAATTGGTATTATTGCTGAAAACAATATTATCGTTGCTCCTTATGCACCGCCAAGGCCTAACGACCCCGTTTCAAGCTATCCATTTGAAATTGATGGAGCACTAATTGCTAAAGATGGATCAGTCAGATTTACTCAAAGCTATTTAGGTAGAGATGTTCCCTATTGGAGTGATCCTAATAAAAAATTACTTTATTACGGTTCCATTGCAAGCCGTAATGTCTGGACATGGCTTGTATCTGGCGGCGACAGTGATGGATTCTTGCATAACGATACTACCTATGATTACAACCTACTATTTGCACCGCCACCTAGTTTTCCAATTACCAGTACTTACGACATTTTAAAATGGCGGGAGATTCTAGTTACACCTTAAAAAATATATTTATGATTTAAATTTACCAGGCAAAATTACAGTTTACATCTGGTATAATAATCGTAAAAGCTAATGCTTAAATACAATGCATGAATAACACATACTTCTATAAAGATAAACCTCTATTTGGACTCGACATTGGGTTTAACACTCTTAAAGTCATGCAGGTTAGTAGTAAGGGTAAACATGTTAATGTTAATGGCTATGGAGTTGCAGGATTCTCTTCTGACGCAATAAAGGATGGTGAGATTATAGACTACGAAGTACTTGCCAAGGCAGCGATGGAGTTATTTGAAAAAAATGTTATTGGAAAAATTTCAACCCGCCGCGTTGCTGCAACTATACCTGCTTCTAAAGCCTACTCACGAGTCATGACGACACCTGCAAAACTTAGTAAAAAGCAATTAGATGAAGCTGTGAGATCAGAAGCTGAGCAGTACATACCCATGCCATTAGACGAACTGTATCTCGATTACAAAAGTACGACAGTAATTGGTGATAGCCGTGAAGTATTAGTAGTCGGCATACCCAAGAACATTGTAGATTCGTATATGAAATTCTTTGAACTAATTGGATTAGAGGTTTGTGCTTTAGAAACGACTATTTCTGCTGCAAGCCGTATTATAGCCAAGGCTGAAAATAGTGATGACATTCCTACAATCCTGATTGATCTTGGATCTCTTTCAGTTGACTTAACAGTATTTGATAAAAACTTAGTCGTAAACGGCACTATTCCAGGTGGTGGTGACAATTTTAGTAGTCGAATCGCAGACAAGCTTGGTATAACAAAAGCTGAAGCTAACACAATCAAGACTAAATACGGACTAGGTGTCAGTAAAAAACAAATACAAATAAGAGATTCATTAAAGCCGCAACTTGATTCATTGATCAAAGAGATACGGCGTGTCGTTAGATATTACGAGGAACGTACGGACGGCAAGAGCAGTATAGGCCAGATTATCACAATGGGTGGCGGTGCTAACATGCCTGGGCTTGTTGATTATCTTACTGATAATCTTCGTATTCCAACACGTATGTGCAATTTTTGGAGCGAATTTACTATGGATAAATTACAACCTCCACATGAAGCCGAGAGGTCGTTATATGTAACCGTTGCCGGTGCTGCGATAATAGATCCTAAGGAAATTTGGAAGTAATGATTAATTTAATGCCCCCAGATAAAAAAGAAGTTATCTGGTACGCAAGGCGCAATAGTATCCTTATAAAGTGGTTCTTAGGTATTGCGGTTGCCGGCCTAGGAATCCTTATCGTTGCAGCTGGAGGACTATTTTACCTTGACCACGAGAGTAAGAACTACCAGCAATCAATTGATAAAACCAAAGTAGAACTCATAGCGCAAAAAGAAGAAGAAACCCTAAAACGAGCAGAAGAAATGAAAGGAAGTCTACAATTAGCAGTAGATGTGCTGTCTAAAGAAATACTATTCTCTAAATTATTATCGCGCGTAGGTCAGCTATTACCGCCTGGGACAGTACTAGAGAACCTTAACCTAACCAATGAGCTGGAAGGCGGGCTGGATCTATCTATAGGCGCTCTGTCTTATGAGTCGGGCGTAAGGGCGCAAGTTAATTTAGCGGATCCAGAAAATGGTATTTTTGATAAAGCTGATATCGGCGCTGTGACGTGTGATTCTCAAGGACTGGACGCCTACCCATGTGTAGCAACTATCCGCCTACTATTTTCTAAAGATAATAATGAATTCTTAAAACTTAACCAAGGTAATCAGTAATGAGTAGTAAGCGCATCTTCTTCGTTATGATTCTGGGTATAGTTGTACTTATTGGTCTTTGTGTGGCAGGAACTTATTTTGCAAATAAGATGATACTATCAGAAGGAACTCAGCTGAAGGAACTTAAATTAGAAGATACTGTTTCTCAAAAACAAATAGTAAGCTTGCAACAAGCTAAAAAAGATATTGAAGAGTTCGCCGAACTGGAGAAAATAGCTAAAGCCGTAGTACCACAAGAAAAAGATCAAGCACGAACTGTCTTAGAATTGGTAAATCTTGCAAATGAATCCGGTATAACGATTCAATCTGTAACCTTCCCCGATTCAGAATTAGGTGATATTAAAAAAAGCGGTGGCGCAGCTGATAAAAAAGGTACAGTAAATAACACCAATACGACTCAGTTAACACCTATAAATGGCCTTAAGGGTGCGTACACTATGGAAATTACCGTAACTTCAGATCCTAAAATACCTGTAAACTTTGATAAACTTATTGCATATCTAGAGAAGCTGGAAACAAACCGCCGTACTGCTCAGGTTTCTAGTATTAACGTAGTCCCCGAAGAAAACGATCGTAGCGTCGTAACGTTCACATTAACACTTAATAGTTTCGTTAGGCCATAAGGAATAATAATGGAACGCATCTCGACAAAAATTATACTAATTACAGGATTCGTAAAACGTTACGCAGTGATTATATGTTTTATAATTTTTGGTGCTATGTATGGCTACTTAATATTTACTAGTAGTAACCAAGCATCGCGTAGACCAAGCGAAACCGAGGTTAATGAACGGCTACAGGCTACCAAACGTACAAAGATAGATGATAGTGCTGCAAAGGCACTACAGGAATTGAGTGACCGTAACGTTGAAATCAAATCTCTATTTGATGAAGCCCGTAATAACCCATTTTCTGAGTAATCAGAGCCGTACTTTT
>Ga0163144_10014248_pt1 | contig 16530 bp, 11 predicted proteins | sample OliLak19BULKMAT1_FD_123175 | JGI IMG/M metagenome (GOLD analysis project Ga0163144, IMG submission 123175) | Freshwater microbial mat bacterial communities from Lake Vanda, McMurdo Dry Valleys, Antarctica - Oligotrophic Lake LV.19.BULKMAT1 | ecosystem: Environmental > Aquatic > Freshwater >... | reverse complement strand
TTTTTGCCCGCCGATCCCGATGACTTCTGGACGCTGCTCGATCTGCTTCTGTTGGAAAAGGCCATTCAAGAAATCAGCCACGAAATGGACAACCGACCCGATTGGGTTTGCATCCCCCTGGAGGCCATCTTGAGCCAAATGACCGCGAACGGGATAGAGATCCCACCCCCGCATCCTGGAGTTTAGATCTCGCCCTTGAAAGGAAAAGCGCATGTCTGAAACCTCTCCACACGACTCGGCCAGTTGGAATCGCCGCGATGTCCTCCGTACCGCGGCGATGGCCGCGGCGCCGCTCGTCCTGTCCGACGCGATGACCGCGACGGCGAAGGACGGCGACGACCCCGCGCCGGCCTTCGCGCCCCTGATCGTTCGCCAAAATACGCCGCCGAATCTGGAATTTCCCTTCGCCACGCTGAACAGCTTCATCACGCCCACGCCGTCCTTTTACGTGCGCAGTCATTTCCCCGTTCCCACTCTCAACGAAAAGACCTTTCGTCTCCGCGTGGAAGGCGAAGTTGATCGGCCTTTGACCCTCGCCCTCCCGGAACTTCGCAAACTAGGCGAGCGAAACGCGACGGTGCTTTTGGAATGTGCCGGCAACGGACGCGTCTTCCTCTCACCATCCGCCGCCGGCGTTCAATGGGAGTACGGCGGCGTCGGGACCGCGGAATGGATCGGCGTGCCCTTGAGCGCCGTTCTGGAACGAGCCGGCGTCCGCAAATCCGGCGTCGAAGTCATCCTGGAGGGCGTCGACACCGGTGAGAGTCGCGCGTTTCCCAACCCCTTCCAAACGCCGGGCCCGATCCACTTTTCGCGCAGCGTGCCAATGGCCAAAGCTCAAAGAGACGTCCTTCTGGCCTACGCCATGAACGGCGCCGCCCTCACGCCCAACCATGGCTTTCCGCTGCGCGCCGTCGTGCCGGGATGGTACGGCATGGCTTCCATCAAATGGCTCTCGCGCATCATCGTGACGGATCGTCCCTTCCAGGGTTACTTTCAAACGCTCGACTACGCGACCTTCGAGCGCCGGCATGGCAACCCGGTTCTGGTTCCCGTCACGGAACTACAGGTCAAGTCGCTCATCGCCCGACCGGGACGCGGCGAAGTCGTTCCCGCCAAACGCCCCTATCGCATCCACGGCGCCGCCTGGACCTGTGATTCCCAGATCACGCAAGTCGAAGTCAGCACCGACGGCGGCCGAACCTGGAATGCCGCGCGCCTCGGCATGCGCAACGAACAAAACGTCTGGCGCTTCTGGGAATATACCTGGGCCAACCCCAGCCCCGGCCGGCATGTCTTGATGGCCCGCGCTCGCGACGGCCGCGGTCGCACCCAACCGATGGAACGGGATCCCGATCTCCGCAACTCGATGATCAGTCATGTGCTCCCGGTCGAGGTCTTCGTGCGCTAAATCCGCCGCGAGACGGCCTTTTTCGCGGTGCGTTTCTTCCATACAATGTACCGCGAACAACGACCGATCATCCTTTACGCTGCCCTACCATTGACCGATCGACTTCACGAAGGAAATGACATGGCGCATCACGGCGAGCATTCTCACCACGGCCACGCGAACGATATGCCGTTCTCCGAGGAAGAGATTCAAGTGCTGCACACGCAAGACATTTCGGCCGCGACCTACGTCGTCGGCTTGATGCTGGTCATTTTCTGCGTCGGCGTGGTGCTTTATAGCATTGTGGCGCTGATTACGATGCAGGGGTAAATGATTCGGCGAAGGGGACGCTAAGCCGCAAGCGGCACCTCAGCGTTCCGCGCGGCGTTCGCCCGAGGGGGGCTGCGCTCCATACGGCACGCGATAGTCGCCGCGGATATAGCGCTGGTTCGCGTGAATATATCCCAACATGTTCGCGGACAACAGACCCTGCACGATGCACAACGCAAGCAAGCACGCCCGGCCCGGCGCGAGCTTTTGCGCCTCACCATCGCGGGTCCGCCCCAGGACGATCCACGCCAACCAAAGATAAATCACCGGCATTGCCACCAACAAATAGTGCCGATGCACTTTCATGGTCGAGAACGTCATCGCCATGCCGTAGCCCCACATGCCGGCGGCGATGGCCAGATGCGTACGGCTGAGTCTGCCGCATACGATATCGCGCCAGTTTTGCCGTTCTTGCCAAAGATAGCCCACCGAGCGCACGAGCACCCATATCGCCAGGATGCCGAGCGCGACATAAAGGCCCGCGACCAGAAACGTCGGCACGCCGCCGAGAATTGGATAACGCATGAAGTCGAGCGTATCGCGGCCGAGGGCGTATTGAATCGTGAAGCCGAGCGGCTGCGTGATCCAGTGGAACCAGAATTGCCCGGACCAGATGTTGCTTACACTGCTATGGCTGATGCCTTCTCCGCCCGACCTCGTCGCCATGTAGTAGAGCCAAGGGAGCAGGGGCAAAACGCCTACCACGCTGCCGACGAGCCAGGGTCGCCAACGAATGCCGCGCCGCTCCAGGACCACGGTCCAGAGAAAGAAGCCGCCTGCGAAGAAGAACCCGGCCATTTGCACTTGGCCCAATAGCGCCCCGAGCAGGCCCCACCAAAACGCGCCGCCCCAACGCTCCCGATACCACCACGCCATCAAAAACCCCGTCGTGAACAGCGGAAACAGCGACGGCTGCCATATCTTGCGATGGTGGAGCACCGCCATCGGGTTGAGCGCCATCAGCGCGATCGCCCATAGCCACAACTCACGCTGCGGCGCGGGCACATGGCGCATCACGAAGTAGACGAGCGCCAACAGTGCGACGATGCTCAAACACTGCACCACCCGCGCCAGCCCCGGCGGATCGGTCACGCCGAAAACCTTGCTCAAACCCACGAAAAGCCAAACATTGAAACCGGGATTTAGGAACCTCGCTGAAGTCGGCATGCCATGCACAGGCAACGCTTCATCGACGCCGGCATGCTGCGTTCGCTCGAACATCCATTGCTCGTCGAACTTGTACTCGATGTCCGTTTCCCAAACCAGGCGCAGCCCCGCGCCGACCGCGACGGCCAACAGTACGCCCCAAAGGGCCCAACGATTGATGGGAGCGGAAACGCCATCCATTGCGCGGATTCCCTCGTCGACGCTTGCGCGCCCGTACGGGTCGAGACTTATTCCATCACTTGTTCGGTATAATCGCTGCGGAAGCGATAGCTGCTGCCCGGCCCTTCATGGTTCTCCACCATGCGGTCGATCGTCAGGGTCGCCGAATGCAACCGGCCCGTGGCCGTGTCGAACACGACCTCCCCTTGCGGCAGCTTCTGAAACAGCGGGATCTGGTCCCGGCTTGTCGCCGGCATGTCCTTCACGTCCGTGGTCAGCTTGAGCGTCGCCAGTTTGCCGTCGATCTTCGCGCAATCGAAGCGATGCGTCGCGGGTATCTTCTCTCCCGTTCCCAAGGGAGGATCGAGAATGATGTCGTAAGGCCGCACCCACGCCTGCCCTTCCTTCGGCGCCACGCCCGGCAACACGGCGATGAAGGGCGGCTCCATGTGATACTTGGCCGCGTGTTCCTTCGCCTCTACCACGCGTCCCATCGGGTCGACGCGCAATACCGCGAGCGTCTTGCCGACATATTTGCTCATGGCGTCGCGCAGCGCCGGCGAGCTTTTTTCCAAATCCTGCGAATCGAACAGAATCACTTCGCCGCCCGGACGCGTCTGCTCGTTGCGCATGGCAACCAAAGAAAGCTCGATCGTCCCGACTCCCTTGGCGTCGACGTCCGTCACGCTCCAGCGTTTGACTACGTTGAGCTTGGACTTGGTCTCGACTTTCTTGCCGTCCACGACCTCGGCCACTTGGGTGACATGTTGAACCTTGTAGTCCAACTTGGCGCCCTTGGTCCAGCGATATTGCCACGGCGTCTGCGCCGAAGCGACCATCGGCGACAAGATGAACAAAACGACGGTTAGTAGGCGTCCAAACTTCATGGGTCTCTCCGGCTTAACCAGATTGCCGCGCTTGCCTGGCGCAGCGGAATCTCCAGGCGCGGCAGAGACCGTACCAAATGACGGCTTTTCGGACCAGACGGGATCGCCGGCGCTATTTCAACGTCGTCAAATACTCCACCAAATCACGCAACTCGCGCAACGTCATTTTTTGATGCAGATCCGCCGGCATGGCCGACGGCCCGCGCGAACGCACTTCAACGTCGTCCACCGGCACGACCACTCGTTCTCCTTCGGGAGTGACCAGGCGAATCTCCTTTTTGTCCTCGCTCTTTAAGATGCCGGATTTCACCCTGCCGTCCAGAAGGTTGAGGACGACCGTCTCGTAACCCTTGGCGATTTGCTTATTGGGATCGACCAGCGACTCCAGCAGATAGTCGCGTTTGTATTTCGCGCCGATGTCTTTAAGTTCGGGGCCGACGTCTCCGCCGATGCCGTCGACCTTATGGCAACGCACGCAGGAAAGGTCCGTCTTGTCGAAGAAGACGCGCTTGCCCGCTTCGGCATCGCCGCCCGAAAGCGTCTCACGCCACTTCGCCAAGTGGTCCTTGGGCGAGAGATTGGCCGCGTAGTCCGCGACCATTTTCTTGATCGCGCCGCTGTTGCGCTTGCGGGCGGCTTCGAGGATATCGAGTTCGATCTCGGCCGGCGCCTTGTTCTTGCGCAAGTCGTCGAGATAGTGCAGGAGCACTTTCTCTGCGGCCGGCGTCTTGAGCGTCCCCAGCATTTCCAACGCGCCTTGACGCTCGACGAAATGCCCCGCCTTGAGAACCTCTTCCAGTTGCAGAACGGCCAGATCGGGCTTTAAGGAGGAAAGCACGATACGCCGGGCCTCGGAGCGGAGCCGTGGATTGTCGTCATCGAGCACAGTTTCCGCGGTCTTGCGCAGCCCCGCGTCCTTGAGCGCTTCCAGGGCGCGCAACGTATCGATGCGGATCGCCGGCGCGCGCTTCTTGTCACCGGCCATCTCCCTGAGCAACGGACCGACTTCCTTGATGCCGTAGCGGGCCGCGACCTTGGCGCCTTCGGAACGAACCGCATCCGGGCCCGTCATAATCCCCGCGAGATGCTTTCGCAGTGCCAACGACGCATCCTCACCGGGCCGCTTGGCGAGTGGCCGATACACGCCGACCAACTTGTCACGCTGGAAGGGCTTCTCCCAATCGAGCAGCATCTTGAGCGCCTCGACGCGCAGCTTATCCGGCGAAGTCGCACGGGCCGCGAAGGCCGCGATCGCCTCCGCGTTCTCCTTCGCGCCGAGGCGATAATTCGCGTTCAGCGCCCGATGCAAAAGCGGCTCGCGCACCGCCGGCGTCATCGCCGCCCAGTTCACGCCCGGCTTATGCAGCATTTCCGCCAGCGCGGGCATCGCCTTGGCAATCGGCTGATCGTTGATCGCCCGCGCGGCTTCCAGCACCAGATAAGGATCGACGTCCTTGAGAAAACCCGCGACCTCCGCCATCTCGCGGCGCCGCATCGCCAGAATCGCCGCATGCCGAACGGACGCATCCGCATCGGCGGCGGCTTTCTCCAGACTCTTGGCGTCAGACAGACCCGCGAGCGCCATCACGCCGGCATGACGTAGGTAGGGATCGTTGCCCTTGTTGGCGCGCAGCATGTCCGTAACGGCGGGCAAGGCGTTGGCGTCGCCGATGCTTCCCAGCGCGATGGCCGAAAAGAAGCGCACGCGCGGCTCCTTGTCTTTCAGATTCGCGACGAGTCCCGGCGCCGCGGCCGCGACACGATGCTCGCCCAACACCTTCGCCGCCTGGGCTCGCACTTCGGATTGATCCGATTTGAGCAGCGGCAGCAGCGCCTTGAGAACGTCGGGCTGTTGCCGAGCGATTTGTCCAAGTCCCCAGATGCCATGCAGCGGCGCCAACCCCTCTTTGCCGGCCGCGGCGGATGCCAGGGCCGTCGTCTCCTTGCGTGCCGCCAACTCGAATTGCGCCTCTTGGCGAACCCGCTGATCGGCGTGGGCGAGCAGCTTGGCGAGTTCCGCCTTGTCGCGCTTCGCCATGCCATCGCTTAGCAGACTCTTGACCTGGAGGATGCTCGCGTCCTTGACGCGATCCTTTTCATACACCTTGTAGATGCGGCCCTTGCCGGTCAGGCCCCAGCCTTCGACCCAGTCGAGGGCGTAGAAGCCGCCGTCCGGCCCAAAGTCGACGTCGGTGGCGAGGAGCGACCACAGGAAGTTATGCAATCCCTTTACTTTGTAAGACGCGCCGTTGGGATCAAGCGCGAAGCTATGCACGCCGCTGCCGCCGGAACCGCCCCGGAAATCGACGAGGAAAAAGTGCTTTTGATATTTCTCGGGCAAGAGCGTCACGCCGGGGTTATACGTCAGGCCGGAGGGGCCGCTGCCGATGTGAAGCAGGGGCGGCAGATTGTGCCCCGCTTGGCCGGGATGCTGCGTGTGCCAAAGTTTCTCGGCGTTCCAGGGGCCGAGCTTGGGCAGATACTGATAGCCGATGCGCCAGCCGCTGTCGCCGCCTTCGACGAGATGGACCCAACGTGCTTTGTCGCCGCCGTCGGCGTTGTTGTCGCCGGTGAATAGATCGCCGACCTCGTTAAAAGCGAGTTCCTGCGGATTGCGTAAACCCGTGTGAAAAATCTCAAGGTTCGACCCGTCCGGATCACAGCGGAAGACGGAGCCGGTGTCGGGCGCGGAGACGATGGTTTTGCCGTTCTTCTCGATATGGGCGCCGCGATCGCCGACGGTGAAGTAGAGCTTGCCGTCGGGCCCGAACCGAAGGCCGTGCAGATCATGCCCCAAAAACGCGACATGGACGCCGTAGCCTGTGCTGAGCGACTTTTTCACGTCGGCTTTGCCGTCGCCGTTGGTGTCTTCCAGATACCAAAGATCGGGGATGCAGGTGTACCAGACCTTGTTGCCGCGAACTAAAAGGCCGGAGCCGAGACCGTCTTCGGGGCGGTTGAAGCCGTCGGCGAAAATGGTCGCCTTGTCGGCCACGCCGTCGCCGTCGGAATCCCAGACGAGGCGAACGCGATCGTGTTCCTTGCCGGCCTGATCATAGTACTTGTACTTCTTGTACATCGCGATGCGGTCGGCGACCTTGCGGGCGGCCAACTCGTCGTCAAGCCAGGGCTTGCCCCGATTATCCGGCACTCCCGCATGCAATCGAAACGTCTCCGCGACGAAAAATCGGCCCTTATTGTCGATGTAAAACGCGATCGGATTGGCCAGGAGCGGTTCGGCCGCGACGAGATCGATCGTGAGATCCTTGGCCTTTTGAATGCGGGGGATCGCATTCTTGGCGTCGTCGGAAGGGCCTTTGATTTTCTTGGCGTAGGGATCTGGGTCGCCTGCCTGTGCGCGGATGCCGACGAAGATTGCTACGGAGAGAGCGACCAGAAGGAGGATGCGAGACCGTTGCATGGAGAGACCTGTTGCTAATAGAGTTTCGAGGGCTCGCGCCCTCGTTCTGGTTTGGTTGATTACTCGAAGAACGATTTGAGCAGCACTTCGTCGCGTGTCCTGCCGAACGCGAAACTGCGTCCCGTTTTCAAATTACAGAACACAATCTCCGCGGGACTGAAGAGCATCGGGTCGATCTTGTAAAAATCCTGCTCGTAGCGATCGAAGATGGCGGCGAACGGTTCGCCGTAATCCGGCGACGCCGACGCGGGCACTTGGGCGCCGATCTCGCGAATGACGTCGTCTTCCGCATTGACCCACAGGGTTACTCGGCCGCCGTAAAGGATCGCGTCGTTGGTGCGCCCGATCGCGGTCAGTTGATCTTTGGCGATCGGCGGCAAGGGCGCGGAACCAAAGCCGGACAACACTTGATTCAAATCGAACTTGAGCTCGTGGAGTTTATGCAAAGCCGTCTCGATCGAGCGCGCCACCACTTGCACGGCGCCGGCGATGCTCGAAGCGGGGGCGGCGAGCAGCGTCACCTTGCCTGCCGGGATACCGAGTGCGGTCGCGATGTGCTCGGCCACCGCGTCGTCGGGCACCTTGCGCGATTCCAAGCAACCGACGGCGACAGGCGATTGTTCCTTGCCCGGGATATGCTCGAAGACGTCTTCCTTGCCATAGGCCGCCCGCATGGGCCCGGAACCCATCGCGAAAAACTTGCCCACGCTGATCTGCCAACCCGCGTATTGGCTGGCCATGCAGGCGACGATGGGGTTATCGCTGGCTACCTGTATCTGCGGGCAGCCGATGCCGGAGACCTCGCCCGGCGCCAGGCTCACTTCCGCCTGCCCCGCCAGACAAATCCGCGCCAGGGCAAGACCGGCCTGCAATCCGCCCGGCGTCTTGATGCCGCAATCGAGCACCTTCGTCCCACAGGCAAGCGGATGCACCGCAATCCTAAGCGCGGATGCCGTGCTCGCCATGTGATCGGCAAGTCGCTGGGCTCGTTCGTTTAACGTCGGGGTCGCGGCCACGTTCAATTCTCCGTGGTGAATCAGTTGTCGGCGCCGAGATTTTCTTGTTCCATGATCTTAACCAGGGAAGGGAGTCAGGGGTAGAGCCAGCCTTCCGTCTCCCGCACTTTTTCCCGCAATCGCGCTTCGCACATTTCGACCGATTCGCCTTGAGCGAACAGCGTCAGGATCGGCTGTCCGTGCCCAATCGTCGCGCCTGCTGCCGGGATGTCCGCATGCCCCGGCATATGATTCTCGATCCAGTTTCGCAAGTCGGCGTACCATGGACCCATCTTCGGAAAAGCCAACTCCCGTTTCGCGAACAAGATTCCTTTCGCCCAACATTCCTGCCATGTGCGGTCCAGCGGCGAGAGTTCGCTTTCCAAGAAGGCCGCCCGCTGAAACCCGAGACTTTTTAGTTCGGTCGCTCGCTCTAGGATTTCGACCGATGCGGTATAACGCGGATTCACCTCCACCGGATAGGGCAGTCCATCATTCAAGATAAAGTCGACGCCAAACAATCCGCGTAGGCCAAATTGGCGAGTCAACGCGTTGCCGATTTGGGCGAGCGTTTCCTCGCCGGCGCCGATGTCGACCGGCCCCACGCTGCCGCAATAGTGGAAGGGATCGGCGCCCAGCCACTCCTCGCCAACGAGTTGCCGCGTCACACCGAGCAACATGCTGTCCCCGTCCGCGAAGCCGCAAAAAATCGCCGCGTGCGGAACACCGGGAATGAACTCCTGGAGATACGAATCGGGCGGAACCGGCTCGCCGTTCCAAACGCCAACGCCCATACCTGCGGCGCTGCGTCGTCTCTTCACTAACCAGGCATGCGAATCACCCGAGGCATCCTGAGCCACTCGAGGATGCGGCAAACCGGCTTCCGCCAGCGCTTTTGTGAGTAAGAAGGGATCGCGCACCGCGCGCAACGTCACCGGCCGATTGCCCCAAAGCGGACGATCTCGACCCAGTCGCTCGACCACGCGCGGATAATTCTCCAGTGCCCCGGTGTACATCACAGGGCCGTTCGCGAGTCGTGCGCTTGCCGCCGCCAATCCCTCGGGATAGTCGCGCTCGGTAACGCGATGCGTCGCGCAGTTGAGGGCGAGATCCGTGTCTGCGAACAAATCGACCGCGATCACATCCTTGATGCCCGCACGCCATGCCGACCACGCCGCCGCGCGCACCGACGCGCCGCACAGGAGCAACGGCCCGTTTCGTGCCGACATCATGCCTCCTGTTCGCCCCACAATTTCGCCACTTCGACCAGCACCTGCACGGCCGTCGCCATCTCCTCCACACACGTCCATTCCAGTGGTGAGTGCAGATTGTGCTCTCCGCAAGACAGGTTCGGCGTGGGCAGTCCCAGTTCCGTCAAACGCGACCCGTCCGTGCCGCCGCGCACGATGGTTCGCCTGGGATCCAGCCCCACACGCTTCATCGCTTCCTCGGCCAAATCCAATGCGCGCGGCTCCTTCGCCAGGCCATCGGCCATGTTGCGGTATTGCGCCTGAATCTTGATCTCGATCTGGGCTCGCGGGTATTCCGGCCGCAAGGTCGCCGCGACGTCTTCCAACACCTTGGCCCGCGCCGCCAGTTGCACGGTGTCGAAATCGCGAAGAAGTATTCGCAGCGTCACCTCGGCAACCCCGCCCTCGATGCGATACGGATGCAAGAATCCCTCGCGCTCGCTGGTCGCCTCCGGGGCGAGGGTCAACTTCGGCAGCCGATCCAAAAACGCCCCGGCGATCCGAACCGCGTTCACCATGTTTCCCTTGGCGAAGGCGGGATGGATGTTGATGCCGCGAATCGTTACCACCGCCAAATCGGCCGAAAACGTTTCCCCGTCGATCTCCCCCTGCCCCCCGCCATCCAGTGTGTAGCCCACCACCGCGCCTAGATCCTTCAGGGAAAGATGATCGACGCCTCGGCCGATTTCCTCGTCGCAGGTGAAGCAGACGCGAATCGGACCGTGCGGAATTTCCGGATGCTTCATTAGGAATGCCGCCGCCTCCATGATGACGGCGATCCCCGCTTTATCGTCCGCGCCCAGGAGCGTCGTGCCGTCGGTGGTGACGAGCGTCTTGCCCAACATCTGCTTGAGTTCCGGGTTCTCCGCCACGCGAATTACCTTCGACGGATCGCCTGGAAGAACGATGTCGTTGCCGTCGTAGGCGCGATGCACGATCGGCTTGACGCCGTCGCCCGTCGTCTCGGGCGACGTATCGAGATGGGCGATAAACGCGACGGTCGGGGCATGCTGAGCGACGGTGGCGGGCAGAGTCGCCAAGACGATGCCATGCTCATTGGCCGCCGCGTTTTGCACTCCCATTTCCTTGAGTTCAGCGACGAGCATTTTGCCCAGTTCCAGTTGTCCCGGAGAGCTGGGATAGCTCGTCGACTTCTCGTCGGCTTGCGTGTTGACTTGCACGTACCGACAAAATCGCTGGAGAAGGTGCTTCATGGGATACTCGATACTTCGAAACCAGATTCGGAGCGCAAGCTCCGAGACATTCGTGCTCACATATTATCGCAATCTTCCTTGCCATTCGCCAAACGGCGCCGTCTTTTTCCTTGCCTGCGAACGAGCGCGTTGCTTCAATGTGACGGCGGTCTTCGTGCTTGCGCACGAAGTCTGGTGAGTTTTTGCGTGAATGAAGCGAGGTAGCCATGCCGTTGTCGACCGCCGTATTGCGTCAGAAGATCGCCTGTCTGCCGCGTCTGCCCCTGGCGCATTTGCCGACGCCGCTCGAGGAACTGCCGCGGTTTTCCCAGGCCGTCGGCGGCCCGCGCATTCTCATCAAGCGCGACGATTGCACCGGCCTTTTGATGGGCGGCAACAAGACGCGCCATAACGAGTTTCTGCTCGCTCGGGCGGTCGAAGAAAAAGCCGACGTCGTCGTCTGGGGCGCGGGCACGCAGTCCAACAACTGTCGCCAGACGGCCGCGGGTTGCGCCAAGCTCGGTCTCGAATGTCGACTCTTTCTGACCCAAGCGGTCCACAACGCCGACATCCAGGGCAATCTCCTTCTCGACCACTTGATGGGCGCCCAGGTTACGATTGTCGACGCGCCCATGGGTCCCGAGCTGGATGATTTGCTTCACGCCGAAGCGGACAAGCTGCGCAAAGAAGGCCGCCGTCCCTTCGTCTGGGACCGCGCCGCCGGTCGGCCTCTCGCCGCCGTCAGCTATGCCCTATGCCTGGCGGAAATCCAGGAGCAACTCCAAGCACGCGATATTCAAGCAAACTCCCTCTACTGTGCCGCCGCGGGCGCCACCGGCGGCGGTTTGCTCCTGGGCAAAGCCGCTCTCGGTTGGCCCGGCGCGGTGAAACTGCTGTCGCCCATCGTTTGGCCCTGGAACATCCCCGACGACATGGCCCAACTCGCCGCAGCCACCGGCAAGTTGATCGACGTCGACGCGCCGGTCTTGCCTCGGGATGTGGATGTCCGCACTGACTTCATCGGTCCGCGCTACGGCGCCGTCACGCCGGCAGGCCGCGCCGCCATGGACCTCCTCGCCCGCACCGAAGGCATCCTGCTGGACCCCGTTTACACCGCGAAGGCGATGGCCGCCCTCATTCACGATGTCCGCCAAGGTCTCTGGGGCAAGGACGATACCGTCGTCTTCCTCCACACCGGCGGCACCCCCGCCGTCTTCGCCTACCGCGACGAGTTGATGCAGTCGTAGGACAGGCTTCCAGCCTGTCCGAACTGAATCCTGGGTGGCATGCTTTTGGGGATCGCGTCCTTTTAGAAATCCCTCGCGGAAACCACCCCAAAAGCATGTGGGACGCGGCGCACATGCTTTTGCGGTGTCATCGCGAGGCGCGAAAGAAAACGCGAGGGAGCCGCAAAAGCTTGCCACACAACAACAATTTTCCTTTTTCATTCGGACAGGCTGGAAGCCTGTCCTACGGAAGATTACGCGAACCACTCGGCGGGGTTCACGCCATAGAAGTCAACGAACAGTCGATAGAGTTCCGCATGATGGACGCGGAGCCCCAGCGGATTGTCGAAGAAAGCCTCCGTCAGGACCGCGAAGAACTCTCCTTCGTCCGTCGCGCCATACGAATCGAGAAACGTCTCGCGGTCCCACTCCACCGCCTGAATCAACTCCTCGAACTCTTCCTTCATGAGTGGCTGCCAGCGTCGCATCAACTTCACCGGCATGGGCGGCGTGCCGTCCGCGTAGCCGGAGAGCATGTCGATCTTGTGCGCGAATTCATGAAAGACGAGATTTTCGCCATGCCCCGGTTCGCGGGCGGCATGAAGCGCGTCGGCCCATGACACAGTGATGTGTCCCGCGTAGTTCGCCTCGCCCAAAAGCTCTTCGTCTGAGACGAGCGACGCCTCGCCGCCCAGGAAATGTCGTCGCCGGGCCTTGTAGCCTGTCGGCGTCAGCAAAATTGTGGGCACATTCTCGAAATAGAAATTCTCCTGCCCCAGAAGCAAGATCCCCGCCATCGCCGCCACCGTCACGCGCATCTCGTCGGAAAGCGTCAGTCCGCGCGCCGCCACCCACTCCTTCTCGGCGATCAATATCCGCACGATGTCCCGCAACCGTTCCTGCAGCGCCGCCGGCAAGAGCGCGTAATGCCCGACGTTCTCTTGCAACGCCTCCGCCCATTCCACCGGAAACGGTTCCGCCAGAAGCTTGCGCCGCCGCCGATTCTTGAGCCAGGTGAAGAGCATGAGGGAGCAACCCAGGGATGCGGGATCACGGGGTCTTTGTATGCGAAAGAGGTGCCCGCGGACCGGAAATGGCGAGCCGGAAGCGTCAGCGCCCGGAGGTTCGCCACAGCGCACGCGTACTCCGGGCGCTGACGCTTCCGGCTCGCCAACCGCTTCCGGCGCGCCAACGAAAAGAGCGGCGGGCATACGCCGCCGCTCTTTTCGTTCTTATCAGCAATGACCCGCTTACGCCAGCAACCGATTGATCACATTCCCCTCCCGGAAGAGTTGGATCGGGCGGCCGGTGGAGGTCATCAGTTCGTGTTGGTGGCTGATGCCCAGGTCGTGGAAGATGGTGGCGGCGACGTCGTCGGGCGTGCAGGCGTCGGTGGCGGGGGCCATGCCGTTGATGTCGGTCGTGCCGTGGGCGTAGCCGCGGCGGATGGAGCCGCCCGCGAGAACGACGGCCATCGAACGCGCCCAGTGATCGCGACCCGCGTTGCCGTTGATGCGGGGCGTGCGGCCGAACTCGCCGGCGCAGTAGACGATGGTGTCGTCGAGCATGCCGCGGCTGTCCAAGTCGGCGATGAGGGCGGAGAGGACCTGGTCAAGCTGGGGCAGGTTGCGGGTACGCAGGTTGTTGAAGTTCTGCTGATGCGTGTCCCAACCGCCCAGGCTGATGGTCACGAAGCGAACGCCAGCCTCGACCAAACGGCGAGCCGCCAGCGCGCCCTGAGCGAACGGGGTATCGCCGTAACGGGCGCGGGTGCCGTCCGATTCCATGTTGAGGTTGAACGCGTTGCGGGTGCTGTCGCTGCGGAGGATCTCCAAAGCGCGTTGGTGGAAGGCATCAAGGCCATCGACCAGGTCGGCGCTGCGGTCGGCGGCGGCGAAGCCGGCGTCGAAGCCGCGCATGAGGCGATCACGGTTTTCGAGTTGATCGAGCGTGAAGCCGGTGGGTAGCGTGATGCCGCGAACCCGCAGGTTGGAGGCGTTGCGTCCGCGGGCGCCGGCGCCTTCGACGATGAAGGGGTTGTAAGCCGTGCCGAGGTAGCCCGCGAGGCCGGCGCTGCCGTTACGCAGTTCCGAGAAGGAGACGAACGGAGGCACGCCGGGATTGGCGGGCATCAGTTTCGTCATCAGCGAACCGAGCGAAGGATATTGAAGTGCGGGCGTGGGGCGGTTGCCGGTCGTCATGAAGACGGTGGCGGGGCCGTGGGAGGGGATCGTGTGGGCCAAGCTGCGGACCACGGTGGCGCGGTTCATCACCTGCGCCATGCGGGGCAGGTGTTCGCTGATGCGGACGCCGGAGGCGGTGGTCGGAATGTCGCGGAACTCGCCGCGAATGTTTTCCGGAGCGCCGTTCTTGATGTCCCACATGTCGATGGTCGCCGGGCCGCCGGCGAGCCACACCATAATGACGGACTTGGCGCGCGCGCCGGTGCGGACAGCGCCCGAGGCGGATGCCTTCGATTCCAGCTTCAATAGCTGCGGCAGGGTCATTCCCAAGAGACCGGCCGAGCCGATCTTGAGAAAATCACGGCGAGCGAATCCTTCGCAATCGGTCTTCAACAAGCGAGCCATCTTCAGTCCCCCCCAGGGTAACGGGTTTGGTTGGTTTTGGAGTAAGGGTGTCTCGAGATCCTAGCGGACGCTAAGGGCTCGAATGTTAGTGATTCAGAATGAATTCGCGGGTGTTAATCAGCGCCCAGAGCGTGTCCGTGAATACCGCTCGGCGATCGGTCACGGTTTGTCGATACGATTGAAACAGGTCGCGGTCTTCCTGTGTCGGCAGCCGCGACAGGGTGTTCAAGAATAGCTCATCGAGAATCTCGTCGTCGCTTTTCTTGGATTTGATCAATTTCTGCAAGCGACCCGAAGAATCGTTGAACTTCGCCAACAAAACCGGATCGGTCATCAAATACAGCTTCTGCGGCAACGCCGGCTCCATCGCCCGTTCGCAATCGCAAGCGGTGGTGCGGGGCGGCCGGCCGAAGATTCGGAAGGCGTAGGTCAACGTCGGGTTGGGCAATTGGCTGGCGCCCAATTCGACCGCCTTGGTGCCGTCCTTCGCGTCCTTGCCGAACTTCTCTTCCGTTCCCAGGGCACAGTTCAGAACGTCGACAACCGCCTCGGCCATCATCGGACGCACATAACTGCGGGCGTAATTGGCCTTGTCCAGTTTGTTCGTCTCGTTCGTCTTTGAACTCAGCTGATAAACCCGGCTATTGAGCACCAAGCGCTCCATGTGGCGGATATCGAACTTGCTCTTGATGAACTCCTGCGCCAAAGCGTTGAGCAGCTTTTCGTTCGACGGCGGATTGGCGAGCGAGAAGTCGTCAACAGGATTCACGATGCCGACGCCAAGATAATGCCCCCAAACGCGATTGACGAAACTCTTCGCGAAGAAGGGATTCTCCGGCTGCACCATCCACTTGAACAACACTTCCCGCATGTCCTTCCCCTTTTCAAAGGGAATTTCGGGTCCGCCCAGAGCCTTGGGGCTCAGGCGAGCGCCCGTGTCGGGATGCGGCAGCGTCTTAGCACTCGCGGCGACATACACTTCCTTTATCAGCAAGGCAAGGTTTTGCTTGGTCGCGGCCTTCTTGCGAAGTGCGTTCTCCGCGTCGATCAGCTTCTTGGTCTCGGCGGAGGTTCCGAACACCACGGCGCCGAAGATATTCGCATACGCGCGATAATCGGCTTGCGACCAGCGATCGAACGGGTGCTTGTGGCACTGCGCGCATTCCAGGCGGATGCCGAGAAACGCGGCCGCCGTCCGTTCGCCCCACAGCTCAATCGTTTGGGCCTGCTGGCGCCGCCAATAGAGGTCGAGCGATTTTCGCGAGGAGTAATCGTTGTCGAAACCCTTCACGATGGCCGCGTCCAGCTTCTTCGTTTCGTCCAGCCATTTGATGGCTTCCATGTCGTCGCGACTCGTGGCGACCAGCACTCCCTCCACGATGCCGTCATAGGGCATGTTGTCGGCGACGCGTTTGCGGAACCAGTCATGCCACATTTGGCTGCGCTTGGCTTTGAGGTTGACGGGGTTTTCCAGCGCCAACGTGTCGTTGCCGGTGATATCCGAGAACTTCGTCGCCCACAGCGCCGCATGCAGCGGATGCGCGAGCAATTCATCGATCTTTTTGGCTCGTTTGTCCGGGTTCTTGTCCGCCAGAAACGAGCGCACTTCATCGGAAGTGGGTAACTGACCAATCGTGTCGATGCTGACGCGCCGCAAGAATTCCGCGTCCGTCGTCAAATCCGACGGAACCATGTTCAACTGTTTGAGCCGTGCGAAAACCAGCGTGTCGACAAAACTATTCTCGGGCGCCTTCGGATATGCGAAACCGGCCGGCAGTTCCATCGGCACAAGCACATTGACCGGAAGGACATTGCCGCGATAGCTCACGACCACGGCCGTGCTGCCTGCCTTCATGCTCTTGGCGAATCCCAGATTCGAGACGTCTACGATCGCGTCATCGTTGGTGCGGTATTCGCAGAAGGC
>Ga0163144_10014247_pt1 | contig 16530 bp, 7 predicted proteins | sample OliLak19BULKMAT1_FD_123175 | JGI IMG/M metagenome (GOLD analysis project Ga0163144, IMG submission 123175) | Freshwater microbial mat bacterial communities from Lake Vanda, McMurdo Dry Valleys, Antarctica - Oligotrophic Lake LV.19.BULKMAT1 | ecosystem: Environmental > Aquatic > Freshwater > Lake... | reverse complement strand
CGTGGTGTTCATAGAGATATGCCGACGCCCATGCGTGCAAGGCATTGGCCTCGCGCTCCTGATCCTGAAGCTGGCGCGCGATCGCCACGGCCTGCTCGGCTTGCTCCTGCCCGCGCGTCGTGCCCATTTCCCAGACCTGCCAGATCAAGGTGCAGTGCAGCTCGTAGCGCCGCTCCAGGCTCGCGGGGTCATCGCGCTGCGCCAGCTCCTGGAGCTCGGTCATGAGCGCCTGCGCCTGCGCGGCGCGCTCTGCCTCGTAGGGGTCATCGGTCGGTGGTGACTCATCCGCCATCGGAACCTCCCTTCAGCGCCCACCGCCGGCGCGTCCGACGTTACCGATAGTATCGCATCGCACGCGGATCGGCGCTTCCGCCTGAAGGCGTGGGTGCTGCAGGTCGTAGGGAGGGTTACGGCTTGCCGATGAGCGAGATCAAAATCTGCAGCGCTACACGATAGCTTACTGAATTCACGCGGTCGTTGACGCTTCCGTGGCTCGTGGTTGCCACACCTCGACGCTCACATACGGCCCGGGCTCTGGCTTGGAGATGCCGAACATGATGGCAAGGTCGTAGGCGCTCGCCAGGTCATCCACCAGACACCACTGGTTGATCAGCGCTCCCATTCCGGCAGCCATACCGTTGCAGCGCGGGGAAAGTGGCGCGCAACCCAGCCCCCAGAATGAGTTCCCCGTGCACTCTTTGATGTCGTAGCCAATGCGGGTGAAGCGGCTCAGATCGGGCGGACGCGGCGCAACCGCATGATCGCCAAGCAATGTGTCCGCGGCGATGATCTGCGTCTGGCCGGCGTCGTTGAACCGCATTGGATAGGCGCGGTACGCATAGAGCACCTCGGGCGTGTCGCCCGCGAGGGCCCCCCACGTTGCCCGCTCTGCGTGGAACACCTCCGGCGTTGGGGAGCAGACGGCCGCATTGGTGGCCTCTCCCCCTGAGATGCCATGGCCGAAGTTGCAGATCTGCGCAATGTGATCCAGATCCGGGTTGCCGGCCCAATATGCTGGTGGTGCTACCGGGTCAACGGGGCGGTAGCCCAGCCAGATCGGTCCCGGCAGCGCCTGCGGCGGCCCGGTTGGCGCGGAGGAGTCGCGCGCGCGATCCATGAGCCGCTGGGTCGCCCGCGCGATATGCAGGGTCATCCGCCGCTCCGCTGCGGCATACGCTGCCCGCGCCGGATCAGCGGCGATCGGAAACGCATCGCCCATCGTGATCGTGAAGCCGCTATCGTGCTCAGGTATGGCGAGCTCCTGTTCCAGCGCAGCAACCCGTGCGGCAGCAGCCATCCTGGCCGTGATCCCGCCGTCGGTCGGTACCTGCACCTCCGCGCCGGCTGCCAGCAACCGACGCACCGTGCCGAAGTGCCGTTCTGGTGCGTGCGCCGCCAGGATCAACGGCGTGGCGCCGTCGGTGTCGCGCGCGTCGACGCGTGCGCCGAGCCCGAGGAGCAGCGCAAGGGCGCCGCGATCGCCATGCTCCTTGTCGGCCGCCAGATGGAGCGGCGTGCGCCCGCGGTGATCGCGAACATCGACGCTCAGCCCGGCGCCCAGCAGTTGCGCCATAATGGCACCAAGCGCCGGTGGGCTGTTGGAGCTTCGCGCGGCGGCGTGGAGCGCGGTGCGCCCCTCCGAGTCGCGTGCCTGGAGATCCATACCCCGTGCATGCAGGAACGCAATGAGCGCGGGTACTGCGTCGGACATCATGCAGGCGGCCAACAGCGCCGTCTGCCCATTGGCGTCACGCGCATCGCCCTGGGCGCCGGCATCCAGTAATGCGCCGATGACATCCAGCTGGCGTCGTGTGACATGGGGCGCCAACTCGCGCGAATCGATAATCTGCGGGTAGGCACGCCAGGTAGCACCCTCAATGACATGATGGCGCTGCAGTGCGAGCATGAGCGCCGTCGCACCCTGCGTATCGCCCCCGTTCACTGGGCAACCCGCCGCGACCAGTGGCGCGACCACCTCGCTCGCGCTCGCGAACATGAGCGGCGTACGTCCATCGGCGTCACACGCATCTGGGAGCGCACCGAGATCAAGCAGCATCTGGACACAGGCGGCGCTCCCCGCAGCGGCGGCAGCAAAGATCGGGATGGCGACGCCACGCACGTCTGCTTCGCTGCCGAGTCCGCCGACTGCGTGGGGCGACCCCCCAGCCTGCAACAAGAGCCTCAGGCATGCGACGCTGCCGTGGCGCGCGGCTATCGCGACGACCGTCTGCCCGCCGGCTGCTGCGGTGATATCGCTGTGCCCGAGCAGCGCGCTGACCCGCGCCGGGTCGCCGGAGCTGGCGGCATACCAGAGTGCATCGACGCCCGCAGCTGACCTGCGACGCGGGTCGGCCCCACGGGCAAGCAGCACTTCGACACAGACTGCCGATCCGTTCTCTGACCCCGCAGCGACCATCAGCGGGGTCACGGAACCACGGATGGGAGCGTACTGCGCGTCATACAAATCGTGAACAGCCTCGCTATCGCCGCCGGCGTCGAGGATGTGGGTCAGCTCGGTGATGTCCCCTGCACACGCCGCACGGTGGAGTGGCGGGAACGCCGACTGGTCATAGTGACGAAAGATCATCTGGTGGCCTCCAATGAGCTCCTGCGATGATTCGGCGCATCACGCCCTCCTCCCATCATCGTGCGCCTCGTATGTCGGGGCGATCCTGGGTATCGGGGAGCCGCATTGCTCGCTGCCAGCGCGCTGAGGGCTTCAGCCGACTCGTTCGAGTACCACAGCTGGACGCTGGCGGGCCGTCTTCGTCTGGTATTCCGCGATCCGCTCCAGGCTCACGGTGTCATCGCGCTGCGCCAGCGCCTGCAGATCGGCGCTGAGCGCCTGCGCCTACGCGGCGCGCTCCGCCGCGTAGGGGTCATTCGTCGCTGGTGATACGTCGGCCACATCAGACCCCCTTGACTGATAGCCACGACATTCTAACTATGCTACCTGCACCCAGATCCCAAGATCAATCGTATAACTACAAGGCGGATTATCCATCATCTCGACATGCAGCTCACCGCCATTCGGGCAAAAGCTGCTTACTGAGTTATTTGTTGATGAGATGACGATTGGTGCGCCTCCTGGCATAAACTTGTGCAGTGTCAACACGGGCAACCCACCAATGACCTTGATAGAGTTGCCTAGTGTGCCCATCTGATCAGTCGCATAGGTATCCTGGCTATTACCACGGTCGAGCGGAGGGTCGATGATAGCGTCGATCCGATATAGACCTTTCGGCATATTTGGACCAGGCAAGAGCCGTATGTATCGTAGGGCGCTTGGGTCCCTCTCTATAGTATCTCGTTCTCGCACGTCTATCTGCTCCTGTTTGCACAAATCCTTCCAGATGGTATCGGGCTCCTCAAGCTGTTCGTTTGTAGCGATCTGTACATGATCCTGAAGGCGTATGATCCGATCCTTCCACTGCCCAAGCAAGATCTCACGTGCCTGACTACGCGCAGTATCGAGATCGGCCTGGGTTTGTGGAACTAGTGCTAGCTTGACGAAGATAGCAGTAGTCGCATAAGTGTCGATGTTCTTTTGTGAACCCGTCACTCGGATCAGAAACTCTTGGCCGCCGTCGAGCTTAATGGTCTTTTGCCCTGTGAGTATACCAGGTCGCTGGAGCGCATCAGGGACAGGGCCATCGTAGTCGTCGTAGGTTCCGATTTGGAACGGCTTCTGGCTGTCGTTTCCCTGGATTGTCATCTCATCCTCCTATATTGATATTGCGACTCACGATGAAACATCACGGTTATCGGTTAGTAGTGTCATATTGGCATCGAAAACCAACCAGCCGATTGTCACTACCTGGCGCTAGTCCTCCGCGATAGGTTGTCTGTGCGCCAGTAATGTCACTTTGGGCATTACCACCTCGAACAACCACCAACTCTTCTGCAGTAGCGGTGTCTGTCCAGAGCTGTGGATAGCGTTGATCAGTATAGGGAATTGACCAAGAGATGGTCCACTCGCTTACATTACCCGTCATTCCGATCAAGGTGCTCACTGACAGATCATTGAGTTGATTGACGGGGATTGGCACACCGCCATTGGCCTCACCAATGTTCACGCCTTTGGAATCCGGGATCTCCTTTCTTGATCCTTCAATGCCTGCATAGATTCGTCCGTCCGGCCCACGCGCGGCCCATTCCCAATGTATCTCATCAGGTACCTGACCGCCCATCCATTGACAGAACTCACGGGCTTGCCTAAGCCTGACGTTCGTGACCGGGAAATCAGCGATGGTGGGATCGCAGACATTTGCTGTCTCGTACGCTGGATCGGTTGGGCATCCGCCTGCGCGACGGCAGAGACAGAACTGCTTATTGCTCACCTCGTATGTGTCCATCTGATAGGCTGTGATACTGGTCTGCTTGCTGGTAAAGGGGTCCTGATTCGGTGTACTGGAGGGACCTAATGTTAGAGTCCCTTCATGGATCCTGACCACTGGGTTGAGCGCACGCGACTCGCGATACAGGTTGTAGAGATACACCTGCACAATCGCGAAGAAGAGCAGGGTCATGAGCAAAACTGCAGCAACAGGCCCTAAAAGGCGTTCAAACTGACGCAACCGCTCAGCACGGTTGCTGGCAGCAAGATACGATCGGAGGGTAGAGCTAATACCAAGCGCTACTGCATACTGGCGCTGCCAGGCAATAGCGTGGGTGAGCATGCTGCCGCTGAGGAGCTCGTCGTCCTGTTTGCCACTAGACCAGCTTTGCGCGCGCCGCTCCCATTCCCGGCGCAGCAGTTCGGCCTCACGATAGGTACCAATCCATTCGATCAGGGGCCTCCAAGCGTGAATCAAGGCTTCGTGGATGAGATCTACCTTGCGCTGCTCTGCATCGTCTGCTTGTTCGATCACGAGCAGGCCACCACTCAATCTCTCGATCATTTCGTCAAGGAGCTGCGGCGGATCATCATCCGAGCGTAACGCGATGATTGGCTGAGTTCGGCGAGTAGTTGCCGCCTCAGTAGCGAACTGGAGGAGCCGGAGGAAGATCCGATGCACAAGTTGCTGCTGCTCACGCTGCTGAAGATGCGATTGTATGAGCAGTTCACTCAGCGCTGCGTCAGCGCGCTGCTCAAGTGCGACCTGTAGCCCGTTGCGGGCAGGCCTGTCATCAGTAGCTACTTTGCCAAGATCTTGATAGCTCTTGACAGTGAGGAGGTCGTCGCTGCGGCTCTGCCAGACAAGCACAAGCGTCTGCTGGAGGAAAGGCAGAATTGCCGCAGCCCGCCGATCGCCGATGCAGTCAATTAGCAGCGCAGCCACTAACTCTGTCTCAATCCGTAGCCCGGAGCCAACTGCTGGCTCAACGATGGCAAGCGCAAGTCCTTCTGCTCCCAACGTCGGAAGTGGCATCAGGCCGGAGCGTAGATACGCTCCACAGAGAGGCAAATCGCTGAGGAGGTGATGGTAATACTCAGCGCGCATCGCGATTACAATAGTGCAGATGCGAATAGCACTTAATGTGGCGAGCGCCTGATCAGCGGCCTCGATCTCTGCCTCGGCGTGCTGGATAAACAGCTCTTCGAATGCATCGATCACAATCAGCAAGCGCGTCGCGCCGCGCCGGGTAGCGAGCAGTGACTCGGCCCTTTGGGTAGGATGATCCAGACCACCGAAAAGATCGCTAAGCGCAGCCCGCAGATTGCTGCCAGGACGGAGTATGGGTAGGGCATACCAGTCCCCCGTGTCATTGAGGGGGCTGCGCTGAAGGGCAGGCAGCAATCCTGCGCGCAGGAGCGAGGTCTTGCCACTACCTGAGAGACCAACGAGGGTCAGCACGCGCTGATGGAGAAGCTGGGTAGTGAATTGGACGATCTCACTTTTACGACCACAGAAGCCAGCGTTACTCTGCTCATCGAATGGCTTTAGGCCAGGGTACGGGCATGTCTCCGTGAGAGCGGACACATCTGGGTGCATCTGTGATGGACGGTGCTGATTCACCGTGAGGTTGACCGTGATGAGATCGCGGCCTGCCACACTGCCAATGGTCACATTGCCAAACTGGTTGCCGCTTCCAAAGGTAATTTGGGCTTGGTTATCGAGTTGGAGTCGCTGCCCAGCAAGCGTGTGCAACAGCACGCTCAGGAGCGGTTCTCTTTCAATTTGGTATTGAGCTTCAGCAGGGCTAAGCTTTTCAGATAGTAGTTCCGCCAGTAGGGTAGCGAGGCTACCGGCAGCTGATCGTAACTCGCGCGGCAGTTCATTCGCAAGGCCAATTTCGATCATTGAAGCATCCATCACAGCTCCCCGCGATTGTTGGTTCCGCTATTGCTGCGATACCCCGTAAAGCGCTGCACTGCGAAGAGGCAGATCCGACCGTCGCATGCCCTACGTGATGAGACGGTTACCCTCCAGCCATCCGCCGCAACATGTCAGCAATCTGAGTGACGATCGGCAGCACCGCCGGCAGCACCGCAGCGATGTTCTGCGCCGCCTGCTGCAGCCTCTCGGCGCTGATCTGCACCAGCGTCTTGTTCGGCTGGGCCTTCGTCGCTTGCTCAACGGCGGCCTTTGCCGTCTCGGCGACCGCCTCGGCGTCACTGGCCTTTTCCGCCGGCACCTGCTGCAACTCCGCGTTCAGCTGCGCGATCAGCGCCTGGAGCTGCACCTTCGTCGCATCGTCACCGTGCGACGCCGCACCGATGCTCTGCGAGACGTTGGTCAGCGTTGATTTGATATTCAGGATCGCGCCGCTGAAGTTACCGGACATATTGAATTGATCGCCGCTCACAAACGTCCCCTTTCGTTTGTCGATGTTGCCCTCGGCATAGTCGCCGCCACTGGTGTCCACATGGCGCACGCTGCTCCGCGCGCCACGCCCGATCGCAATCCCACTGCCGCTGATGTCACCGGTCGTAATCCGGTCGCCCTGGGTGATTTCGGTGCGATGAATGTCGCCGCCGGCCACATCGCCGATGCTGACATCGCCGAACTGACCGCCGCTGCCGAAGTGTACCCCGCCGCGCTGGCTGCTCTGATCTACCGTGACATCGCCATGCACATTGCCGGTGACGGCCGCGCCGACCTGGGCGTTGCCGCCGATGCTCTGCTGGTGCTGCCGCAGCATCGCCTGGCTGTAGGCCGGGTTGACCTCGCGCACTGCCGTACGCTCGGGGGGGCCGCTGCCGACAGCACCACGGTTAGCTTGATGAGGTCGCGGCCCGCAAGGTCGCCGATGCTGATGTCGCCGATCTGGTTGCCTGCATCGATCTTGATCAGCGTGGCGTCTGCCCTGATCGGGTGGCCGGAAAGTGAGCGCAGGGCAGCGCGCAGAACCTCGCTCTGCCCCAGCCGCTGTGCGGCCTCAGCCGGCAACAGCGTGTTGTCGAGCATGGCCGTAAAGATTTGGGCAAGCAGCAGGGCCGTATGCTGCAAGTCGCCGGGCAGCGCCTCATACAGCTTCTCAGCAAGGGCCTCTGGTTGTTGCGATAATTGTAGCATTGTTTACCCAGATGAAATCTCAGAGTTGGTATTGGCCTCGCTACGCGGCCCCCGCAACGTGCTCTAGTCCTACCCTGGGAGTGGGACTGGGACGCTATTGATGCCGATCAGGTTCGCTGCTTCTTTGGCGTCTGGCGCTAGATTGCGCAGCTCTGCCCCAGGAACAGGTGTCTGGTTTCCAACAAAGGTCGCCGCCAGGCCAACGACTACGCCGACGCGCGGCTTGAGTGAGCCAGGCGGTGGGCCAGGCGGTTTAACTGCTTTCTGGAACATAGTTGATACGACCGACAACCGCTCCGCGACCAGCGTATTATCCGGTTCCTCGATCACATTGTCCGTGAGAAACAGTGATTGGTACAGTGCGTTGACTGTGCCGTCGCGTAGACCTTTGATGACCGCGCTTCCAACCACAAGGCGTGTAAATTGGTTGCCTCGCACCTGGCATACTCCCGCAGCTCCCTCAAAAGTTAGCTTGCTGCCTGTTATGACAGCCGCCAGCTCCTCTACTTGTTTACCTGTGAGCTGATTGCTCGGTGCGCCATACATGCTGACGATACCGCCAAACACGTTGGAGTCTAGGATCGTATGTGTCCCGCCATTTCCTATGACCAAGGCAAGGCTTGTCTTTTCTTGTGAAGCTGGCGGTAGGAAGTTAATGTTGTTGCGAATAAGTTGGATCCGCTCGGTTAGGTCGCTGATAAACACCCCTCTGGATGCATTATCGCCAGTGAGGCTGCAGTCCTCCATTATCACATGCGCCGCCTCCTCGATCCTAACTATATTCTGCACTCCAAAGATGATGTTTGTTGTTGTCACACCGCGCAGCATCACCACAGTACACTTTTCGAAGGTTATCGCATTCCCGCGGTTATCCCCTTTCACTTCCATTGCCAAATGTTCCAGGGTTACTTGACCGCAATCCCGGAAATGCAATGTATGTTGAGCACTGGATTGGATGGAGACACCAGACAGCGTGAATGTCAATGCACGTTCCACGAAGAGTTGGTCCCACAGAATGATCCGAGCACCGGGCGTACAGGCGTGGATGTTGACATTAATGTCGCCATGTGCGGTATTGCTAATCGTTAGCCCCTCCGGTAACTCGTGGTCGCCGGGCAGCAGGCAAATGCACCAGTCTCGTCGCCGCTGTGACTGGAGCGTCTTGACGGCATCGGGCAGCGAGGCGAAGTGCCCGCCCTTACCAACCGTGACCTCGCACTGCTCCTTGCTGGTCAGATTCGTCAACGAGGGGAAATGGTTCCGGCAGTCCTCTAGTACAGCGAACCTATACTCGGGTTTCTCGCTGCCGTTGAGGACAAGTGTCCAGCTGACAACCGCGAGTGGGCAGCGGTAGCGGATGATGCCTGCTGGCGCCGCATCGGTTAATCGCTCGACCGAGCCATCGGCGCTGCGCGCGGTAAAGTTCCAGTAGTCACCTGGTTGAAGATCCGAGCCGCCGAATTGAATATGGATGCCGTCACCTAGATTCATGTCCGGTGTGCCGACCTCGTCGAAGGTTGTATCAGCCCAACCCCAACCATCCCAGCGACGGAGCAAAAGGTGGCGGTCAACCATATACTCTTGGGGGGGAAGCTGATCGACCAGGCTCACGGTCAGTAGATCTAGATCTGGGGTGGCGGCCAGCATGGTCAGGTGGCCGCGCGCCGGGCCAAGCTCGCTGGCGTCGTCGCAGATCTCCACCAGGTCGCCAGCCTGGAGCGCCGTGGCCTGGTCGCGCCCCAGACTGGCGAGCGTCAGTGTGTCACGATTGGCACCTACAGCGAGGACACGGACGGCGAATGCGGCATTGTCGCGCGACCATTTGAAGCGCGCGACGCCGCCAACAATTGTGGCCTGCTTGGCCGTGGTATAGCCGCGGCTGAGACCGCGCGATAGTTTCAGCGTGGTTCCGGTCAGTTCGAGGATGGGGACAACCTCTGCCTGGCCGTCTACATCCTGGATCAGCACGACGCCGGAGCGATTTAGTGCAGCACGCTGCACGCTGTCGAGCTTCTTTGTGAACTCTACCTTTAGCTCGCCGGCTTTCGCATCGGCGGCGAGCGGGATTCGGAACGGCCCGCCGGTTGCCGTATCCAGGACATCGCCGCCGTCGTGGATTTCGACCCGGTAGAAATGGTTTTCGCGGCCAGTGTAGGTTCCGGCATCCGGGATTCGGCAGGGGTCGAGCGGAAGCATATCCTGGGGCACTAGTGTGGTCAATTTGGCCTTACTCGGCCCTGGGAGAAATGCGGAGGCGCTGGCGCATGAGTGCTCCGTCCGATTTTCACGTGTAGGTAAAGGAAGGACTTTCACCTGCGCGATGGTTTTGAGCCGAGTGGCCGTATCCGGCCCGCCAAGGGCGATCTCTCGCAACTCGTCATCTTCGAGGTAGGTAATCAGGCGCTGCCAGGCCTCCAGGTAGACCAGCGCGTACAGTGTTGCCGCGTTTTCCTTGGTTGGTAACGACAAGCTCGGCGGGTCGGGGAAATCGGGCTGGCTCAAGTACGACGCGGGTGAATCTAGCTGACAGAGTAATCCATGCACATAGGCACGTCCTTCGGCGCCCGGCCCGCCACCGATCACAAAGTCGCTAGGACCGCCGCTTGCTGGGCGATCAATGCGAAAGGCCGTACCCGGTTCGGGAACGCCGCAGACGCCGATGATATCGATTAATTCCTGACGGAGCAGCGCCTCCCGATCGGCAACATCCTCATTCCAGTCGGAGTCGAGCCAGACGCGCCCCTGCTGGTGGAGCACACCCGTGTAGTGCTTGCGCTGGTCGAAGCTCCAGCGGGAGAAATCACCTTTCATTGGGCTTGCTCCTTATGTTTCGGCGATGACCAGGGCCGACAGGCCGACCGGTAAGAATTCTCGTAGCTTGATCTGCAGATTGCTGAGCCGCAGTGTATTGAGCAGCCCCGCGAATGCGCCGGCCTCTGCCCCAGCCTCACTGGCGGTCAGAATCTCCGGTGGACAGTTCGTGGCGAGCTGCAGATAGTCGGGCCGCCCAAAACGACGCGAATTGAATATCGGCGCCAGGCAGTTCGATGGTTGCGCACAGACACACGCATCACTTGGCACGCAGCGATAACGGCGCGGCAGGATCGAGCCGCGCTCATAACGACTGAAGCGGATACATCCGGTCTGGCGATCGTCTACAACGGCCAACTCGGTCAGTAGACACTCGCTGGCATTCAGAACCTCACAGCGGATGCGACCCAGCACGGTGACGCGCTCTAGTTGCACATCCCGCGCTGCTGCATCCGATGACGAAGGTGTCGTGCTAGGCAACCCACCTATCGCCAATCCATCACGCTGATCGACGATTGAGTCGGCGATGGTCAACTGGCTGACCCCGGCGCTCAGACGAAGCCCGCCGCTGATGCAGCGGCACAGCAGGTAGGCGGCTTGGTGGTCGCGAGCGGCGTCACTTGCGACGAGCGAGCCTTCGCTTCTTGCGGTCAATGGATCAAGTGTGCAGGCGCGTACCAGCATCTGCTTGACCTGATCCTCAAGCCGCAGCGGCCCGCCGCTGATCAGTAGGCCATCCAGAGTCAGCGAATCCAGCGGCGAGACGAACCGCAAACTTGCTGGAGCCGGCACGCCGGGGGCGCTGTAGAACGTAAGACAGGGGCGTTGGCCAGCGGCGGCGCGAATGGTGACCCGTGAGATCGCCGGATTGTTGAGCACAATCTCGTTGGCCTCGGCGTAGGTCGCGCTGTCGATAATTTCAATCAGATCGTCCGGTTGCGCCTGGGCCAGCGCATCGGCCAGGCTGGCGTGGATGTGGTCGCTGGCTATTCCCGCGGCGAGGCCGCTGGCGGCGTCGCCTGAGCGCGCCACCAGCCGGGTCGGGAGGCTCGTTGGATCGAGTTGGCGATCAAAGGTTCGCGCGCCCACCCGGTCGCTGAAGGCTTCCACATAATCTACGCTCAGGCTTTTCGGCCAGGCAGGCGGATCGCCTATATTGCTGGCTGTAAGCAGTGGGTCAGCGGGAGCGAAGGCAAAACCTCCAAGCTCAGGATCGATCCCTAATTCGCCGAAGCGAAGCAAGCTATTCCGCTCACAGCGGCAGAGATTGAGCGCAACCGGCTGGCGCTGGCGCAACGGCCACACGCCAGGGATCGGTAATACCTGCCCGGCGCTGGCGCGGGCGAGTGTCAGCCCGCTGAAGGATGGCTCCTTATCGTTAGATAGGCTCATCCGGGCGGCAGGGTCGGCCGGCACAACATAGGTGCTGCCATCGTCGGCCACGAAGAGCTTTACTCCATCAGCGCCAACTTGCACCCGCTCGGGCAGATAAACCAGCAGGCTCTTTCCTACGCGATTGGTGACGATCAGCTCGGCGGCGGGGATAAAAGGGACAAGCATCTCTCTCGGCAGGGGGCGCAGCCAGATGTAGAGCAGATCGGCCGGCGGCAGATTGTCCTGCACCGCACCCTGGCTTGGCGCGTAGCGGAAAGCCGGCCAGGGATTGGCGGCGATGTCGAGATCTGGATAATCGGCGGCGTTCTGTCCAACGTAATTGGCGGGATCCTGATCAACGGTGGCGATGGCGCCAAGCGCCTGGAATGTGCCGGTGAAGACCCCGACTTCTATGAGCACCTGCGCGGGTGCCGCCCCGAAACGGGCCGGGTCGGCCAGGCGCAGCCCGCCCGGCTTGCGGTTCAGCACGGTAAACTGGTTGGCCGGCGCGGTGCTGCTGGTCAACATCCGGGCCGGGTAGACCTGTTCTTCCGCAGGGCGTGCCAGGGATAGCGGGTTCATATCAGCTTCGGTGTAGGCGCTGCCGTCGTCGGCGATGAACAAGGTCAATGGTTCGTCGGGCGTAACCTTGGCGGCCGGCAGGTAGATATACAGCCCATCGGAGGTGTGCAACGGGCCAGTTTCGGCGAGGCGCAGCGCCAGCACCGCGCCGGGGAAGCGCCCGGCCGGCGAAGGCGGTAGATTGGCCCAGCCTAGCGCCGCCTGCCCGGTTCGCACGGTCACAATGAGCTGCCCCTGGCCAGCTACCGCACTCCCCGGAAGATACGCGGGAAGATACGCGTTGGGTCGGTTCTGCGCGGCGAAGAGGGTGCTGACCGCGCCCAACTCGGTGGGTGGGTTGCCGTTCTGCCATTCGGCGCTGATCACAAAGTGGACGCCGCCTTGCTGGAAGTCTCGCGGTTCCATCAGACGCAATCCCTCTGTTGGGTGAAGCGACAGGCCCGACCCTGCATTTCCAGAGGCCCACGGTGATCGGCTATTCGTCGTAACACTCGACGGCGGCGCATCGCTGGCGAGCAGAACCCCAAACTGCCGTACGCCGATGTCGGTCCCGAAGGTTTCCCAGGGGGCATGGTTGAACGCGGCGCGGCTCAGCGGCTCGCCGGTCTGCTTGACGAACAGCGGCGCTTCGCGAAACAGCGGGTCGAAGGTGAAACAGGCGGCGTTCGCGGGAGCTGCTTCCCCTGGCTGCGCGGCAGCAGGCGTCACCCCTTGTAGCGCAAAGGTCTGCAAGCGGCGCACAAACAGCCCCAGGTTCTTGATCTGGTAGCGCCCCGGCGTGCCCCAGGCCACCCGCCCAATCTCCGGCGATTCTGGCGTGATGCGTGGCTGATCAAGCTGGCGGGCGGGCTTCACATCGGCGGCGTGGGCGAATGGGTCGTCGGCGTGGCCGAGCCGGCTGAGCCGATACGGATCGCGCAGGTTGGGCATCAGCGGGCGGTCAAGCCGCAGGTGGTTCATATTCTGCGACCAGCCCAGGTTTTGAAAGAACTCGGCCAGATCGACCGGCCAGCCGCTGATCGCCTGTCCGAGCGCTCGCAGCATCGCCGGCGTGCCTTTGCTGCGCCGCCAGATAACGGTGTTACAGACCTCAAGCCGGTTGCTCTGATCGACCGGGTGGGCGAGCAGATTTGTGCCGACCAACGATCCGATATAGGGCACAACCCAGTCCTCGGATGTCTCGATGAAGAAGTTGTCCCACAGCGCGTCCAAATCCTGCCGCACGTTGGCGACCTGCTCGCCTACTACGGTGAGCAGGGCCAGTAGCGGCAGTCCCTGTTGTTCATCATAGACCCGATAGTGCGCCGGCACGCGGGAGTACAAGCGCAGGGCAAAATCTTCGGCATCATTATGGCTCATAGGTCGATGAACCCTCCCTGGCCCAGGGTGAGCGTCAGCTTGCCCTTCTGGTTATTCGTATCTTCCGGATCATTCGCGATCACCGCAAGCTCGGTCGGACGGATAAAGATATCCGGGCGCACCATAGTGGGAGGATCGCCCACTTGCCGGAACGTCGTGATCGTGGCGTCGCGCACACCTGGAACCGCCTGCAATGCCGCGTAGGCCGCGCTGAGGTGCAGGCTCTGACCAAAGTCGAGCCGCTCGAAGGCCAGAAAACCGACTGTCCCATCGGGGTTCAGCTCAGGGCCAAGCGCCGCCCGCGCCGCATTGAGTGTCGCTTGCCGCGGGTAACGATCATCGATGTCGATCATTGCCGCCAGGTCGACATAGACCGGCGTAAAGTCAATCATACGCAGTGCGACATTTGGGTCGCGCCGCAGGTCGAGGAATGTGCGCAGCCGGCGAGCGAAGGTGGACTGTTGTGACAGTGGCGTTCGGTCGGCGGTGGCGATGGTGAGCTGGATGTATGGATTGGCGATCGCCTGTAGTGTCGCCGGGTCGCGCAGCATCCAGGCCGCACTAGCCTTGGCGACGCCGGGGTAGCCGCGCGCCAACGCGGCGTAGTCGTCGACGCTAACCGCGCGCCCAAAGGTGCGCAGGCTGGCGGGCGCGTTGGTGCGAATCTGGTCGCTCTGTTCCCTGTCCGCACCGCCAAGCGACGCCACCGGGTTGGTCACCTTTTGCAGGCCGGGCTGATTGTCGATCAGCTGCGCGATCGCTCCCGCAGCCACATTGCCGGAGGTGCCCATGCCTTTGCGATAGCGCGCGCGGATATTATCCTTGCCACTTGGCGCGCGTGCACCATTGATAGCGTCACCAAAGCGCACGGTCGTCTGCTCGGCGTCATCCTGGGCGGTCGTGTACTCCTGAGCATTCGGCGCGCGCTCCAGCAGCGTCGGCTGTTCGTTCCAGCGCACGCCATTGACCGTGACCAGCAGGGTGCTCTGGACGGCCGACAGACCCTCTGGGTCAACGGCGGGCAGGTAGGTGAGCGGCTTCTGCTTGAGCGCAAATTCCTGGAACGCGCTGCCATTGCCGCTGCCGAGCGCCTCGTCGCGCACTGTTTCGCCCTGCGACACATCGACGATATTAGCCAGCAGCACGGCGCCCGCCCGCGCGAATGGTTGTGACAAAGGATTCTTCAGCCTGACCCTGGTAATATTGTAGGTGGCATCCACAACCGGGTCGGCGGCGAGGACGCCCGGCTCCGTGGCGACCGTTTGGGTCGGCTCCCCCGCTTTGGTGTCGTACAGCTTGCCCTGGAGCACGACCGACTGCCCGGCCTGGAGTTGGCGATACTGGCCAGCCAGGATCACCGTCGCGCCGGCGAGCGGCTCGGGCAGGGGCAGGTTGTTCTGCAGCCTGAGCGCCTGGTTGCCGGTGAGGATAACCGTGGTACGGAGCGGGAAGATTTTTTCCGGGATGTTCTCGCCCGTCTTGAGCGTTAACCGGGTAACTTTGCTGTTGAGCGTATAGCCGACCTTGTTCACCGTCCGGGCGTCGGTCAGATGGAAAATCTGCTTGCCGTTATCCCTCAGCAACACAACCCAGCCAGGACTATCCGGCGTGCCTTTGGCTTCGCCATAGGTGCTGTCAAGGAATATCTCGTTTTTTGGATCGTCGGGCGGCATGGGCAGATAGAACCAATCGTTGTTTGGATCGCGATCATCCCAGTTTTTGCCCTCGTACGGGCCGTGAACATTATTAACTGTGCCCTTGAGCGCCGGCGGTAGCGTACTCCAATCCGGGGCATTGCTGCCGAATGGCGCGGCAGTCACGCGCAGCGCATACAGCGCCACCTGCGTCTTGCTCTGGTCATAGGTTGTGCCCTCGCTCTCACACCAGGTAATCGTCGTCGTGTCGGTCGGCTTATCAGTATGGCCAGTATTGATCTGGGGCAGGCTTGCCTTTTCGGTCTGCGGATCTCCCTCATTTTCGACGACCAGCAGGTAGTCGCCGACCGCCAGCCGGTTGTTGACGCCTCTCAGGACGACCGTACGGGTGGTTGCGCTCTGGTAGGGCCGGTATTCAAAGTCGGCTCGCTGTGCGCGCGCTTCAAGCGTTGCGATGTCCACACTGGGGAGGCCGCCCGACGGGAGGGTGATGGCGACCACAGCCGCCGCGCCTGAAGCGCTCGATATCGCTTGGGCCGGCGAGGCGCCAGCTCTCGCCGCAGCGCCACCGCGCGGGAAGGTCGGGACGTAGTTCGCCGCCGCGTTGCCATACAGCACGGCGCCGGCGCTTACCAGTACGGACGGGTCAAACGGAAGATTGCCGAAGAAGTGGCCGTAGATATTCAGCGGCGCAAACTGATTGGTCGGCGCGACTGCCGAGAGCGGGATGGCGCTGTGGTCGCCGATCAGGCCGGCGGCGGCGTCGGTCTCGAACACGGCGGGAGGCTTGCCGGGCGCAGCGCGGCTGCCTACGCGGAAGCGCGCCGGAATGCTGATCGACTTGCCCTTCTCAACGGTGAAGGCCACGCGCGCGCTGGCGGCCGCGCCGGGGTTGGGCCGGTAGTCGATGAGCCCGGCCAGCCGCGCGAGCGAGTCGCGCTGGGTCGCGGTCGGCAGCAGCGCCTCGTTGGCGATCCGCTCCTGGTAGAAGGTCAGGATATCGGCGAGATAGGCCCAGAGCTCGATTGCCATCGTGAGATAATCGCCGGCGCTGCCTTCGCGCCAGCGGCTGAATGGGTTTAGCCCCGCGACGTTGGCTGGGGCCGTATGGCGCACCGCATCCAGAAGCGTAGTGTTGAGCAGATCCGGGCGGCGCGCCGCGCCCAGCATCGCGCGGCGGAAGCTGGTGAACGTGCCGATGCGGTAGCGGATGGCTGAGAGGCCGGGCTGGTTGTCAGGCAGAAGCGGCGCTGCCGGCGGCAGAGCCGGCAGGTCGCAGCACCCGGCGG
>Ga0163144_10014244_pt1 | contig 16534 bp, 11 predicted proteins | sample OliLak19BULKMAT1_FD_123175 | JGI IMG/M metagenome (GOLD analysis project Ga0163144, IMG submission 123175) | Freshwater microbial mat bacterial communities from Lake Vanda, McMurdo Dry Valleys, Antarctica - Oligotrophic Lake LV.19.BULKMAT1 | ecosystem: Environmental > Aquatic > Freshwater >... | reverse complement strand
TGGATGACTACCGGTTGGTGGTGCTGGCGAATGTGGCCAGCGTGCCGCCGGAAAAAGTCGCGGCGCTGGAAGGTTTCGTGAAGCGCGGCGGTGCACTCTGGATATTCCCCGGCGACCGCACTGATCCGGCGCTTTACAACAAGGATCTGGCGAACCTGCTGCCGATGCCTCTGGGCGAACTGACCGGTAGCGGCGATCCGTCGGGCGAATTTGAAGCGATCAGTGACAAGGACATCGGGCATCCCGCGCTGCAGAAGTTCAAAGGCATCCGCGGACTGCCGCTGAATCACCTGCATGTTTACCGGCGCTACAAATTGGCGCAGGGTGCGGCGGTAGCCGATCCGTCGGTACGTACGGTTCTATCGCTGGAGAACGGCGAGATTCTGGCTGTTGAACGGCGCCTGGGAGATCAGAACGGCGGGCGCGTGCTGCTGTTCGGAACGACGGCGGACAAAGCGTGGAACAACATGCCGGAGAAGAATCATTACATGCCGCTGATGAACTTCCTGGCGCTCGATTTGATTCAGCCGGCCTATCTGGAACGCAACCGGTCGGTGGGTGAAAAGTTCACGCTGCAATTGCCGAAACAGGATCTGGGTCTGGCTCGGCGCGAAGGATTGCGGCTGACGGATCCGAGCGGCGAATCGAGCACGATGGATGTGCTGACCGAGCAGTTCATGGCGGAGAGCACGAGCATTCGACGGGCCGGGATCTATTCGCTGGAAGTACCGGGCGAGAAGAAACGAACCGCTCACTTCGCGGCCAATCGCAATCTGGAAGAATCGGACCTCGCGATAATGGAAGACCGTGAGTTCCTAGCGGCGATTCCGACTCAGGCGACGCCCGGTGAAAAAGGATCGTTCTTCGGTGGTTCGGTGACGCAGGACGACATTGCTCTGCCGAACGACGAATCGGGTTCGATCGAAGATTCCATCCGCAAGCAGGGCGGCAGCCGCGAAATCTGGCGCTGGCTGGCGGGAACCGTGCTGGCGTTCCTGTTTATTGAATCCATCTTGGCGAAGCGATTCGGAGATTATTCGCGGGCCTGAGCAGAGTGACGGCGAATCGATGTTGTTGAACGATAAGGAGTAGACGTGCGGGAGTTTTTGCGGTGGTTATTGAATGCGGATGGCTCGGCGTTGAGTCCCGACGCCGAGTTGAGCCTGCGTTTTAATGCGCAGCCCGAGGGCTGGCTGGTATTCCTGATGGTCGTGGGCGTGATTGCCTTTGCGATCTGGGTCTACCGCCGCGACGGTCGCAACACGGCATCGCCGATTTTCCGCACAATCCTGGGCGTACTGCGCGCGGCGATTATCGCTCTGGCGATTTTCATCCTGACTGAACCGGTGCTGCTAGCGACGAAGATTGAAACGCGACGATCCGTCGTGGTCGTGATGATCGACGATAGTTTTTCGATGGATCTTGCATTCGCCGACGCGGAAGAGGCGCTGCGCAAGAAAATTTCCGCCGCCATGGGCAACGCCACTGTTGAATTGCGGTTGGCGGACGGCAAGAAAGAGACGCTGGTTGCGTCGAAGATCGAAGCGCAGCAGTTCAAGTATGTCACGCGGCTGGATGTGGTGTCGGCGGCGTTACGGAACAGCGCGGCGGGCGGGAAGAGTTTTCTCGAGACGCTGGGCGAACAGCATGACATCAAGTTTGTGACGTTCTCCAAGACGTCGGCGAACACAACCGATGCGGGGAAGCCGATCGATCCCAAGATTCTACTGGCCAGCAGCGCGCGCGGCGGAGAAACGCGCATCGGTGATTCGCTGCGCACCGCGGTGAAGGAACTGCGCGGACAGCCGCTGGCGGGCGTGGTGCTGATCAGCGACGGACGGCAGAAGGGCGGCGAAGATGCGATCCAGGCGGCTCAGACGCTGAGAACGCAGCGCGTGCCGGTGTACGCGGTCGGCGTCGGCGATCCGTCGGAGCCGAAAGATTTTGAAGTGACGGTCGAAGGGCCGGACATGATTCTCCCCGACGATCAGTCCGAAGTGACCGCGCTGATCCGCTACAAGGGTTACACGGGTGTTCCGTCCATTCGCGTGGAGTTGTTGAACGGCACGCAAGTGATCGCGACCGAAGAAGTGAAACTCGGGCGCGCTGGCGAAAAACTGCCGGTGCCGATGCGCTTCAAAGAATCCAAGCCGGGCAAGTACACGTACACGATCCGCATTCCCGAACAGCAGGGCGAACTGCGCGCGGAGAACAATGTCGCGACGTACAACTTCCAAGTCGTCGACAAGAAGGTGAAGGTGCTGTTCGTCGAAGGACAGGATCTGCCGCGCTGGGAGTACCGTTACCTGAAGAACGCGCTGCGCCGCGATCACACGACGGAAGTGGATGTGCTGCTCTCGTCGGCGGATGGCACGTTCCTGTGGGACGGCACGGAAGGTAAAACGCCGCTGGAACAGTTCCCCGTCAGCAAGAAAGAGATCAGTGAGTACGACGTGCTGATGATCGGCGACGTGAATCCGGTGATCTTCACCGCTGAACAGACCAATCTCGTGCGCGATTTTGTGCGCGAGGGCGGCGGGATGATCATGATCGCCGGTGAACGTTTCGCTCCAGCCGAATACAACAGCGGCGCGTGGGCCGAAATGCTGCCGATCGTGCCGCAGCGTTCGGCGTATCAGCCGCCGGAAGGCGGGTTCCAGGATCAGTTCCCCGTTGAACTCAGTACGGAAGGCCGGCGCCTGGCCTGGACGCACATGGATTCGGACGAAGCCGTGAACCGCGAGATCTGGGAAAACCTGCCGCGGCTGTTCTGGTACTTCCCCGTTAAGAAAAAGAAGGAACTGGCGACGACGGTCGCGGTTCATCCGTTCGACAAAGACGAGAGCGGCGAAAAGATGCCACTGATTGTGACGATGCCGTACGGTAGCGGGCGGACGATGTACATCGGCACCGACAGCCTGTGGCGCTGGCGGCGCGGATTGGGCGATCGTTACCACTATCGTTTCTACAACCAGGCGATCCGGCATCTCAGCATGGCCAAGCGTCTCGGCGGCCAGCGGCGGTTTTATCTCGGCACGGACCGCAATGTGGTGGCGCTCGGGGATCGCGTGATCGTTAACGCGGTGCTGAAGGATGAGAATTACCGCGAACTGACCACGGAGAAGGCCATTGTTTCCGCGAAGGCGCCGAGCGGCGAGGATTTCCTGATTGAGCTTCAGCGTCTGCGCGACCGGCCGGGGAATTACGAAGGCAGCTTCTTCCCCACCCTTCAGGGCGATTTTACGATGTGGTTGAAAGACGATCAGCAGCCGGATGTGCGTAACGCGGAGCTTTCACTGAAAGTCGAGAAGCCGCAGCTCGAGTATGAAAATCCGCGACTCGATAAAGAGACGCTGGAGAACGTCGCGCGCGCGGCGGGCGAAGGCGGCGGGTATTTCGAAATCGACAAGCTGAACGACATTCCGCCGAAGGTTCGCGCGGTGAAGCTGGAAATTCCGCGCGAAATCGCGTTCGATCTCTGGTCGAACTGGCTGGTCTTTGCCGTCTTCACGGTGCTGATCACGCTGGAATGGGTGCTGCGCAAGCGCGGGCGGATGGTGTAGTCGTCCGGCATCGAATCCGCGCGGCGCGTTGGACACGAAGACACAAAGGCACTAAGACACCAAGAACGAATTCAGAGCGTGGGACCGGGAATGCCGAAACGAAAAGTACGACGTGGCGTGTATGCAGGTTCGTTCGATCCAGTGACGAACGGGCATATGTTCATGATTCAGGAAGGCGCGCGGCTTTTCGATGAGCTGACGGTCGCGATCGGGATCAATCCGGACAAGCAGTACACGTTTGAACTGGAAGAGCGCATGGAATTTCTGCGCGCCTGCACGGCGGGGATTCCGAACGTAAAGCTGGACCATTTCACGAACAAATTCCTGGTTCATTACGCGCGCGAGATCGACGCGAGCCACGTGCTGCGTGGAATTCGCAACCCGAATGATTACGAATACGAACGCGGGATGCGGTACATCAACGCCGATTTAAGTCCGGACATTGCCACGGTCTTCATGGTGCCGCCGCGTGAGATCGCGGAAGTTTCGTCGAGCTTCGTCAAAGGGCTGGTCGGACCGAAGGGCTGGCAGGAGATCGTGAAGCAGTATCTTCCTTCGCCGGTGTACAAAGCGTTCCTGGATCATTATACCAGCGGCCGCAACCGCGCCGAGAGCGGCGGGCTGAAGGAAATGTCGGAGCGTTCGTGATGGCCGGTGTTCCCAAAACTGCGCCGCCAAAAACCACGCCGCGCAACTGCCCCATGTACCGCGTGTTGATTCACAACGACGACGTGACGCCGATGGATTTCGTGGTCCAGGTGCTCGTCGATATTTTCAAGAAGAACCTTGCCGAAGCCGGCGAGATTATGTTTACGGCTCATGAGACGCAGGTTGCGCTGGTGGTCGTACTTCCGCTGGAACAGGCGGAGCTGCGGATAGATCAAGCGCATTCGGTTGCGCGCGCGGCGAAGTTTCCGTTGACGTTCACCAGCGAGCCGGAATAATCCCGCGATTCTCGTTTTCAGAGAAGCACTGGGAGCCGTATGGACGTTCGCGCGTACGCAAAGATCAATTGGGACCTGCATATTCTCGGCAAACGCGCCGATGGATTTCATGCCATCGATACGGTGATGGTCAATGTCAGCCTCTTTGACGTGCTGAGATTTGAAGCCGCGGACGGGATCACGCTTACTTGCAGCGATCCAACGTTGCCCGTCGACGATGGCAATCTGGTTGTGCGCGCGGCGAAACGATTGCGGGAACTCGCGGGCGTGAAAGCCGGCGCGAAGATTCATCTTGAAAAGCGAATACCCGCGGGCGGCGGGATGGGTGGCGGTTCGAGCGACTGTGCGCGGACGCTTCTGGCGCTGAACGAATTCTGGAAACTTGGCTGGCCCGTGGAACGTCTCGTGCCGATCGCGGCGGAACTCGGCAGCGACATTGCGTATTTTCTGTACGGCGGCTGGTGCCAGTGTTCGGGCCGCGGCGAGGTTGTCGAACGCCTGCCGGGCTCGGAGAAGTGGCCGGCGATTCCGCTGTTATTGGTGCTGCCGCCGCTGCATTGCGCGACTCCGGCGGTGTATAAGGCATTAAAGGCGTCCGCTTTGCCCGATGGCGCACAACCCAGAGCGTTGAAAGCGGTAAGCACACACGTCGAGTTGCAACTGAGTGAAATATACCGAACCGCTGGCTCCTTAGAGATGTACAACAGTCTGACGGAGGCCTCTCGCGCCGTCGAACCCGGGCTCCTACCGGTGCAGGACGTTCTGCAGCGCATGTACCCGGGGCGTTGGCTGATGTCGGGCAGCGGGGCAGTACATTTTGTTGTTAGGAAAAGTGACGATGACGGCGCTGCATTGCAACGTGCAATGGACGGAATACGAGCGGGGATACGTGTGGTAAATGCAAACACGTGTGCGCTCTTGTGATTTTGTTGCAATGAAAAATTTGTCTAATTCGTCGTACTTCTATGGCTTTTTGGAGCTATAGTTTCACAACGTAAGTCATCTTCGAACCATCACCGGCCGGCCAACAACGGGATCGGGTGGAAAGCGAGACGCCATGACCGTCACTGAAGTTAAAATCAAGCTCGTTCCGCCATCTGTCGACAGCAAGCTGCTGGCGTTCGCCAGCCTGACGCTGGACAACAGTTTCGTGGTGCGAGACATCAAAGTGATTCAGGGCAATCGCACATTGTTTGTCGCGATGCCCAGTCGCAAGATCACGGATCACTGCCGCAAGTGCCGCGCAAAAAATCATCTTCAAGCGCTGTACTGCAACCAGTGCGGTGGGCGTCTGCCCGAGCGGCGCATCCGGCCCGACGAACGCGGTCGCGCGCGGTTGCACGCGGATATTGCGCACCCGATTAACGCGCGCTGCCGTCAGGACATTCAGGATGCGATTCTGAAAGAGTATACCGAGGAGCTGGAACGATCGCGCCGCCCGGGCTACGTGCCCGCGGCGTTCGACGATTTCGATGCCGGCCCCGAAGATGCGCACGATTTCGAATCGCCGAATTACATCAAGGGTGGCGATTCCAGCGGCACGGCCGCCGCGGTGCAGGCTCACAATTGGGATCAGGAAGTGAAACGCAGCGCGCCGAATGCAGCGCGCCGCACTGACCCGCCAGGCGGATTCGGAATTCTCGGCTAAGTCTTACTTTCACTTTGAATGTGAACGAAGGCCGCGGAGAGATCCGCGGCCTTCTGCATTTCATTATTAAATATGTGTAAAGAGAACGTTCTGATTCAGATCCTGTCGAGACATCCTTCGAAAATCGTGCAGAGTGTTGGATTGGTTTTGCATCGCCGAGAGGCGTCTATAGACTTGCGCCTCACCATTTTTGGAAAATCCACCGCACACGCGGGCTCGGTTTACGACGAGCGAGCGTATAGAAAAGTGAGGGAAGTATGGCGATCCGCGTCGGCGTCGTCGGCCTCGGTTTCATGGGGCGCACGCATCTCAGTATTTATGCAAAAAACAAACGCTGCAAGATCGCCGGCATCTGCGATTTCGATCCCTCGCGCGTGAACGGAACTGGCACCAACCTGGGGAATCTGGGCGACGCGCAGGCGCTGGGCGTCGACCTGAACAAAGTCACTGTCTTCAAGAAACCCGAAGACATGATCGCGAGCAAAGAGATCGATGTCGTGGATCTCTGCCTGCCTACGTATGTCCACGCCGAATACTCGATCAAGGCGCTCGCCGCCGGCAAGCATGTACTCTGTGAAAAGCCGCTGACCGTGGACGTGAAAGACGCCGACCGCGTCGTCACTGCCGCGAAGAAAGCGCGCGGCATTTTCATGGCCGCGCACTGCATGCGCTTCTGGCCGGAGTGGGTCTGGCTGAAGGAAGCGATCGACAGCAAGCGTTACGGCGATGTGCACTCGGCCGTCTTCCGCCGCTTTGCATCGACGCCGAAATGGACAAGCAGCAACTGGATTCTGCAGCCTGAACTTTCAGGCTCGGCGCTGTTCGATCTGCACCTGCACGACGCCGATTTCGTGCGCTACGCATTTGGCGATCCGCAGGCGGTGTTCTCCACCGGGAACGGCGGCAAGGCGACGAAGAACGGCATCGATCATGTCGTGACGCAGTATCTCTATAAGAAGAAGAGTCTGCTGGTCGCGGCCGAAGGCGGCTGGAATGCGGATCCGTCGTTCGGATTCGTGATGCGCTTTACGGTTGTGTTCGATCGTGCGACGGCGGATTTCGATATCGGCCGCAAGGGGCAGACTCTGCTGCTGCACAAAGCCGGCGCGAAGGAGCCCGAAGTCGTGAAGACTTCGAGCGCCAGCGGTTGGGAAGAAGAGATCACGTACTTCATCAACTGTATTGAGAAAAAGAAGCAGCCGACGGTGGTCACTGCCGCTGACGCGCGCGATTCTGTGGCGCTGATTCATGCGGAGTTGGAGTCGATTAAGAGGCGGCGGATTGTGAAGTATTGAAGACGAAAATTCTATCTAACGTGGATGGCTCCCAATGGACGCACTGACCAATCAAGTTGAAGCTCACTATCATTCATTCTTCGGCAAACACCAAGCAACACGCGTAGCGCTGGAAGAAAATTACCCTGTCGACTTTTTAATCTTTCCACCGACCCACGACCGCCCTATTTATTCGGTCGCGACTCGCGGACTCTCCAAATTCCAGCAGACGCCGCCGCACGGCCTGCCGAATTATTCCCGGATGGAATTGGTCATCTATTTTTGGGAGGATTGGGAGATCGATTTCAAAAAGAGCGATCTTCCTTCTACCTGGGCCGTGAGGTTTCTCTGGCATCTGACGCGCTACATCATCGACAAGAAAACCTATATGGGTATTGGATCTGTGCTGCACACAGAGGACTCCCGCAACTCAACATTCTTTCGATACCCTTACGCCGTGCTTTTTCCGCCACTTCACGAATCACCCGGGTTTTTTCCGCTGATGTGCGGTTCAACGCAGGTCGATTTCTGCTCTGTTGTTCTCATTACACAGGCTGAAGCGGACTTCATGAAAGGAAATGGGTTCCGTCGCCTGCTTGACGAAATGGTTAAAAAGGAAACATTCGACCCTGTTTTCCAGCCACTTCGAAAATGCACATTTAAGGATGACATTGGCGGTGTCAAACTTCCCGATGATTTCGAAGTGCAGATGGATCGTGAAGACGCCGTTAAAGCTCACTATGCGAAGATTTTCGGAACTGCCTTACGCGAATATACGACCGAGTTTCCCGTTGCAGGATCACAGCTCGGACGCACTTTGTCTTTGCTCGTTTACCCGCCAACAGGACAGCGCAACTTCTATACGCTCGCAACGATTGGCGTCAGCAACCGTGACTTCCAACCCGGTGGGAATTTCTTAGAGTTCGCGCATCACGAATATGTGTATTACATGCCCCAGGATTGGGTGGAAGGACAAGCACTTCCCGAACAAATTCAGACTGCGCCTCTTGCGGTAAAGATCATCTGGCTGGTCGGGAAGTTTTCAGTGACGACAGATCGCACGGAAATGGGACCTGGTCACGCCCGCCCCAATGGCGCACCACCGCGTCCACTTGCGCCGAACGCCACCACTCATGGTCTCCTGATATGCGAGGCGCTTGCGGAGCCGCCACTGAACAGTCGTTTCGTTGGGACCAATGGCGAAGTGATTCGCCTGTGCCAGTTGATTCCAATAACCGTTGCGGAAATTCAGGCGGCGGAAACGGATTTCACAGCGCTGGTCGCTAAACTATTGAAAGCCAAAGCCTTCACTTCGTTGCAGGGAATTCACCGTTCTTGCTCGCTCAGCAATTCCACCGACAGGGACGCGCTACCGCTCGCACCGTAGTTGGCTCCGTCCCCAGCAGAATTCTTTAGTCCATCGGCCAGCCTAGCGGGCGGACTTCGACGACGCCGTGGCGGGTGGCGGGGCATTTTCTGGCCCAGGCGATGGCGCTGCGGCGGGTGGGGACGTCGATGACGTAGTATCCTCCGAGTTGCTCCTTTGTTTCGGAGAAGGGGCCGTCGGTGACGAGGATCTTGCCCTGCTTTGTTTTCAGTGTCGCGGCGAGTTTCGAACCCTGCAGGCGCGCGCCGCCCTTGTAGGCGCCGGCTTTGATTAGCGCCTCGGTGAAATCGCTGTAGGCCTTCATCCAGCGATTCTGTTCTTCGGGCGGGATTTTATCCCAGCCGCCTTCCTGTGAGTGAAGCAGAAGAATGTATTCCATGTGCGTCTCCGAATTGATGTGCGCGTCGTTGCGCACGGTACAGCTTGTCGATTCACGAACCCGCGATTCGACATCGAAGTAAAATAATTTCGACCTGGAAATGCGCGAGCGGTTTCGGATTTAAATGCTGAGCGGGCACGATCCGGGCGTCGGAACAATCGCATCGCGGATTGTATCGGCCTCTGCCCGCGTTAAGCGCCCAGATATTTCGCCTCAAGAGGCGTCCCGCGCATCCCGATAAGAGAGGGTTTGCGGGAGACTCCTTTGATGATACGCCCTCGGCGTTCGAGAGTTATTGCGGGCTCACGTCTCACGCAGATTCATGCGAAAGTTAAGAAGTACGATTTGCCGGAACTGGACGGCGCGGGCCTTTACAGTCCCAGTGCGTTCCAGGCATTCAGCGCGTGGTTCGGCGTCGTTCGAAAACTGGCGACGGTGACTGGCGGCGAATTCATCTACGAATCCTACGGTTGTTCGGTCGCCAAGCGCGTCATCGCGTGCCACTATATGCGCGGGCGGACGGATACGGTGTTGCGGCTGCTGCGCAACTACCCCGGCTTTAGTGCGTGCGCGTACTGGCATGTGCCGGCGTGGGTTGAGCCGCATTTGCGGAAGACGGTGGTGTTTGTGCTGCCGGCGGCAAAGACAGAGCGCCCAAGCTAAGTAAAACGGCGATTCACACGTTGAAAGCTCATTGGATATAGCGAATAACAATATAGCTTTTAGACCGAATAACACCCTTATAACACGGCGTTTTTGAGCACTCGTGCGCGAGGGGTTGTGGCATAGGTGCGCCGTGTGAGGCACGGGTGCGGTGTCGAGTAGTTAATAGCGTTTTAACTGACTTTTTGATTCGATATAAATGGGGTTAAAGTGTTGGTGGGTAAGGCGTCTCCTAATATGTTCCAAAAACAGCGGTAGAAAATACGATATAATCGGAATCTCAGTTCGTATATATGGTGGGGAAATCGTGCGCGTTTATGCGTGCGGGCATTTCTCTGTTCAATTCATATAAATCGGGTGCGGTGAGTAACTTGGCTGAGTGCACGGCCAAGCGGCTCGCTAACGCTCGCGGCTCTGAGGTTTTCTGGTGACGACCGGGAGACTGAGGATCTGGCAGTAACGCGTTCAGAGAATCGGGCGCGGGAGCCTTCGGGTTTGGCGGCTGGATCGTGATTCGTCGGGAAGAGCTGGTTGTTACCTTACGCGTGTGCGGAGGGCCGGCGTATCCCCTTCGACGACGGAGTTCAGGCGCTGTAGGACGAGCAGACATTCAGTTTCGGGCGCGATCGGTCCTCTGTTGGAGACCCGACATGATCGAGCGTCGCATCGAAGCGAATGCAGGACGCGTGCGGCGATCCGCACACCGATCCTTCTATATACATTTTAGAGGATCACAAAACCCGGAGGCTTTCGCGCCGGGTTCTTTGCACGCCAAAAAATTTGGCTGCCGGTAGGGAAAATCTGTCTGGACGTATTTTGATATTTTACACAGAGACACAAAGGCACGAAGACACGAAGAACGGCAGGGAGGACGATTCTTTCGTCCTAAAGGGCTTGCGTCGCACTGTCGCGAGATTCCACGGGCTTACGCCCGTGGCTACTTTCTTTCGCCGCTGGCGCGGCTGGGGATGGGCGTGGATGGGAGATGTTTTCGAGGTGGGGTGGTTCTGATTTTTGGGGTTCATGGGCGGGACGCCCATGCTACGAAAAAAAAACTCCCTCGCGACGGGCGAGGGAGTGATTTTGCGTTGGAGTGGAATTGCTTCAGGAGGCGTTGCGGCGGCTGAGGCTCAGCTTTTCGCAAATCTTCTGGGCGCCCTTCAGCTTCGGTTCGAGTTCGAAGGCTTTCTTCAAGTGGTAGCGGGCCTTCTTTTCGACCGCACCCTTGTAGTAGCTTTCGGCGATCTTCTTGTGGAGATACGCCTCGGTCTTTTTGCTGACGCCCATGGCCATGACCTTTTCGTAGATCTTGACCGATTCCATCGGCTTGCAGCGGCGCGCCACCTTCTTGCAGTAGATGTCGCGGATGCGGTCCTTTACCTCTTCGAGGAAAAATCGCATCGGGCTGTTCCGTTCGGCGTTGTAGACGTTCTCGTAGAACTTCAGCGCTTCTTTCCAGTTGCCCTGGCGTTCGTACTCTTCGCCCATCAGGAACTGGCAGTCGAGATAGTCCTTCTGGTCCAGGTACTTCCAGACTTCGAAGTTCTCGTCCTTGCCGCGCATCCGTTCGTAGATCTGGATTGCGTCCTTGGGGTTGTCGTTCAGGAGGCTGTAAAGTATCAAGCGCGCCTGCGCGGCGGGATCGTCCGTGCGCTTGGCGAGATTTTCCTTGTACGGGTCCTGGTACGCTTTCAAGAACGGACGGAGCTTGCGATCGTACTCGCGACGCTCTCCCTCGTTCATCAACGTATCGTACGCTTTGAGAATTACGCGCATCTTGGCTTCAGCCCACTTGGTCCGGGCTGAATTATGGTCGGGGTGGTACTTCTTCGCCAACCGCCGAAACGAGCGCTTGATTTCCTCAGCGCTTGCCTCAGGCTGTACTTCCAAGACCTCGTAGTAATTGATCATTCCCGAGATCACTGCGACCTCCTGTCGTCCATCGCGCGAGCACGTGTGATTGCGGCTCGTTGCTTACGGAGATGGCCCGTTTCGTGGACCGCCGGAAACAACCCGGTCTTCAGCGCTTTGCGGCAGTGAAATCCCCATTCCACGGGCGGGCGGGAAGACACTCACTGCGGCATCGGAGCCTACTGCATCTACCGCAGACGTCAGATTTTAGGAATTTATCGCCAAAAGTAAAGATGTTTGTTTTCTCATTTGCGGTTATTCTTTTGCTAAACCATACATAAACCCTTTGGCTGTATGACTCTATAGACCAAAAATAACGCTAATAAAACAAATCGGGGCCGCCGTGGCAGCCCCGATATCCTAATTTAACCTTAACAATATTACAGTGTGTGGTACTTTTTACAGGCGTAAACAATCATGTTGGCTTCGGTCTGCCGGTCCAAAATGGCCTTGTTAGATCCATCAATCTGCAAGGCCTTGTCGTACAAATCGACAGCCGTCATCAGCTTCTTCATGGCCGCTTCAAGGAACTTGTTATTGTTCCCGGTCGTGCCCTGCTTGTAACCGCGGTAGAGCTTGATGCCTTCGTCGTAGGCCTGATTCGCTTGATCGACCACGGGACCCGCCGCGCCGTTGCCCTTCACGCCGCTGTCGTCGACCATGACTTCCGAAATCGAATCTTCGGTCGCGAGTTCCTTCGCGGTCGGTTTGGCCATCGGAGTAGACTTACTAGGGTTTGCGTTCGCCACGACTTCCGGCTTCTCTTTCTTCACTTCGCGAAGCGTGGATTTGAAATCGTCGCGGACTTTCGAAAGCACAGAAACTTTGAACGCGTCAGCTTCGTCCTGAGCCAACTGATATCCTGGCAGCGTCTTCAGCATCTTGTTCAGTTCGTCTTGCGCGAAGCGCTTCTGCCGGCCGGCCGCCAGCATCATCGAACACTGGTCGATCGCGCGTCGCACGACTTCCTTGCGGAAGCTGTCGCCGAGGTATGTGTCTGGCGGATGATCCGCGCCGCCGGTGTACGCGCGGTTGAGATACTCGATGCATTCGCGCCCGAGTCCGAGCCGCTTGCTGATGTACACGAGGTCGTAGTAGTCGGTGCTGCGCGTGACGGCCACGCCGCTTTCCAGTCCGCCCAGCAGTTGCAGGAATTCTTCCCGGCGCTGCTGCTTGGTGACTGCGACGGTGGACTTCAGATCAGGCTTGGCCACGGGAAGAATCGTTTTGCCCAGCGACGCGGGGTTGTGCGCGGGGACCGACTGAAAGCGAATGGTTGTCGCATCTTCGCCGATCTTAATGCCGTGAAGCACGCGATCGTCGGACGTTGTTAGAATGTAGGTCGTTTCGGCGGAAGCGAAATCTGCGATGGGCATGTGGCGCGTCGCGACTTCGAACGCATCCGCTTTTTTCACCCACGTTTCCGCTTCGGCTTTGACCGTGCCGGCCTTCTTATCGGCCGCCTGCTTGAACAATTCGGCGGCCTTCTTGAATTCAAAGTTCTCCAACTGCGCGCGGCCATCGGCGATCAACTTCCGCGCAATGTCTTCTTCGCCCGTTGGCAAAGCGGCCTTTGCTGGCGGCGGCGTCACGACGGCGACGCGTTTCTCTTCGGTCGCCTGCGGCTTGGCAGGAATCACTAGAGCCGGCGCGGCATCTTGTGCGCGCTCAACTTTTGCGACCACCGGCGGCGGTACGTCCGGCGAGAGCTTTGGCTTGTTCTGGAGACTATCGACAAAGGCAAGGATCTGCTTCTGGTAGACCACACCGGCGCCGGCCAGGCCTCCCAGGATTGCCACCACAAGGAAAAGCTTCAGCACGCCCCCGCTCTTCTTGGCGGGACGCTGTCGCGACTTCAGATCGGGTTTTGCCATGGTCGTGAGTCCTCACTTGCAAAATGGTATTGCTACTATCCTTAACGAACGCGCCCGGATTTTCTGGCGGTCTTTCTTACACCGTCCACTTCTGCACGTTGCGAACTTCATCTGAGGCGCTTAATGAATAGACGCACTTGCCGCGTCTGCTATTTGCGACGAATTCTAAAGCGGATTAAATAGAACGTCTATGCTGAAAGAACGAAGCTTTTCTGTACATCGTCTGTCGCCTCCGGAGCCCCACCTTGTTTGACGCCGTACAGCCCTGGTGGTTACTCCCAGGTTTATTTTATCCGCTCCTCCTCTGGTTCTTCGCCGGCCGTTCCAGCGAACTGCCCCACCCACGTGTGCAATCACGCCAGCGCAAGTCACTCGTGCTCCATGGCCTGACTGTCCTCACGCTACTGCTGGCCGCCGCAGGACTTCAGCTCACACTCCAAGCCCCCCATCGCCAGCTCGTCGTCGTCGCCGATGTCAGCGACAGCATCTTCGATCTCCCTACGCAGGACACGCGCCTCCGCCAGTTGCTCGCGCCGCTGAATTCGTCCGAAACCGATCTCGCCTTCGCCGTTTTCGGGAAGAACGCCGGCGTCGAACAGCCCTTGCGTCCGCTCCCGATTCTTGCGCCGCAAACGCAGGACCGCCGCCGCGCGACCACGACCGGCTTACCCAGCATCGCGCGCCCCTCCTCTTTGATCGACCGCAGCGCAAGCGACGTCGGCGCTGCGATTCAAACGGCGCGCGGCCTGTTCGATTCACGCCAGACGGGTTCGCGCGCAATTCTTCTGCTCAGCGATTTCCGCGACACCGCCGGCCGTTCCACCGCCGCCGCATCCGCGTTGAACGGCAGCGGCATCGATCTTCTTACCGCGGCTGTGTTGCTCGGACCGTCCGCCGACGTCTGTCTCGCCGCGCTCGAACTTCCGCCCACCGCCGCTGTTGGCCGCGCCGTGCCGATCGAAGTCACGCTCACCGCGCAGACCGCCGCAAACGTGCGCGTCTCCGTCTGGCGCCGGCAACCCAACGGCGAAGAATCCCCCGTCGGATTCAAAACCGTCGCACTGGAAGAGCCGCCGCTGGGCACCTCCGAACGCCGCGTCTCCGTCCGCTTTCTGGATACGCCCGCCGCGCCCGGCGTCGCTGTTTACTCCGCGCGTGTCACCGGATCCGAAGGCGAACTTCCCGGCGACATTCTGACCAACAACACTCTCGCGGCTGCCGTACGCGTGCTCGGACCTTCGAAGTGGGCCGTGCTCACGAAAAACGGTTCGGCCCTGGCACGCATCGCGTCGCAGGCCGACAGGCCGCTCGGCGTGGACGCGAAACTTTTTCTGGTGAACGCGCTGCCCGCCAACGCGCGCGACTACGCGCCCTTCAGCGGCATTCTGCTCGACGGACTCTCCGCGCGCGATCTGCCCGAAGGCCTCGCTCTGGAAGCGCTGACCGATGCCGTCGAATCCGGCAAAGCCCTTCTCGCGCTCGGCGGCGAAAACGCATTCGGCAACGGCGGCCATCGCGATGGCGCGCTGCAGCGCCTGCTGCCCGTGGAAATGACGCCCGACGACGATCGCACACGCTCGATTCTGTTTTTGATCGACGTTTCAAAATCGATGGATGAAAAACTGCAGCGCGGCGGCAACGCGGTAACGAAAAAAGACTTCGCCGCCGAACAGCTCGCGCAGGTCGTGCAGAAACTCAAAGCCCACGACCGTCTGGGACTGATCGCGTTCTCTGGCGGCGCGCAACTCACCGCACCGTTAAGCAACGACTCCGCGCGCACTAATTTTCTCGCCGCTGTCCGCGCGATTCGCACCGAAGCCAAGACCGATCTGCTCTCCGCTCTCCGCGTTGCGCGTGAAACGCTGGCGAAAGACGACGCGGAAGAACAGCTCGTGGTGATGCTCAGCGATGGCGTGCAGACCGCTGTCGCTACCGCCGAAGAGATCGTCGCGGAAGCCGATAAACTCTGCGCGAAGTCGGCGAAGGGTGAACGCCGCACGACGCTCTTCACCTTCGGCATCGGCGTGGATGCGAGCGACGCCAACCCCGTCGGCGAAGAACTGCTGAAGAAACTCGCCGGGACCGGCGGCGGAACGTTCTCGCCACAGTTTTTGAAACTGGCCGAACGTCTCGAACAGACCTTTGAAGGCCGCAACAAAGACTTCTTCGTCCGAAGAGAACCCTTCGCGCTCCGCGCCGCGTATCCGCACCCGCTGCTCGGCGCACCCAACGATCCGTGGCCCGGCGTCACCTTCCGCAACCGCGTGAAACCCAAGCCCTCGTCCGAAACGCTTCTCTGGAGCGCCCCCGCCGGATCGTCAACCGGTCCCGCACGCCGACCCGACCCGCTGCTGATTCTCTCCGGAGCCAGCTCGCCCGGTCTCGCCCGCCGCGCCGTGCTCGCACTCACGCTCGACGGTCCCGCCGGCGCAGAACTGCTCAGCGCCGCTTCTGGCCAGCGTTTGTTGCCCTCGCTTCTCGCGTGGGCCGAAGGCCGCGATGCCAACGGCGATTGGTCGCTTCAATTGGAATCCGGCCGCGACGGAGCACTTCGACTTCGCGCCATCGGCCGCAACGCCGAGGGTCCGCTGAACGGCAAACATCTTCGCGCGATTCTTCAGCGCGCCGACGCCACTGCCGCCGACAACAACAACTCGGACACCGAAAAGTCCGTGTCGGACGCCACGCTCCTCGCCACCGGTCCTGGCGAATATGTGGGTACGCTGTCCGGCCGCACGCAAGGCGTCTACCGCGTCTCACTCCGCGATGTCGACACGCCGCTGCTCGAACGCTTCATGACCCTGCCCTACCCCAACGAAGTCCGCAGCTTCGGCGTCGATCGCGCCGCAATGCAGGATCTGCTCGCCCGCACCGGCGGCCACTCCCGCGCC
>Ga0163144_10014243_pt1 | contig 16535 bp, 20 predicted proteins | sample OliLak19BULKMAT1_FD_123175 | JGI IMG/M metagenome (GOLD analysis project Ga0163144, IMG submission 123175) | Freshwater microbial mat bacterial communities from Lake Vanda, McMurdo Dry Valleys, Antarctica - Oligotrophic Lake LV.19.BULKMAT1 | ecosystem: Environmental > Aquatic > Freshwater >... | reverse complement strand
TTGCACCTGATCGCCAACTCCCATCCCGACCTCCCTTGGCCCGTGGTCCGCGACAAACTCGCCTCCAAACCGGGTGCCTGCCTGTCGTTGCTCAACTCCTAAAATCCCATCCCATCGGCCCCCTGGTCAGCCTGCCTCCGGCCGGCTGTGATCCTTCACGCACCCTGCCTTGGCGAAGGCGGCGCGCAGGGGCGGACGGGCGATTTGATGGCCGGCGGTTCTCCGGGTTTGGCCATCACCGAGCCCGTTCGCCCCTGCACGCCGCCGCAGCCTCGCCGTTCTTTACGCTTCGCCCTTCCAAAACAAAAGACCCTGCGCCAAAACCCAAGGTGCCGCGCGCTTTCGACAACCGGGAACCTGCTGCTTGCGTCAAACTGGGCCGTTTCGCAATCTGCCGGGATGCCCAAACCGTCCCGAGGCCTCTCGCGGGCCGTGATCGTCCGCGCGCTGACGCGCCTCGGCGAGCTTTGCGTGGAAACGAAGAGTCGGGTCGAAATCGCCATCTACGGCGGGACGGTCATGATGCTCGCCTACGATTGCCGGGAGGCCACTAAAGACATCGATGCCATCTTCCACCCACCGGAAGTGGTTGAGCCGCTCATCAGACAGGTCGCCCGCGAACAGAAACTGCCAGAAGATTGGATGAACAGCGGCGTGGGAGCGTTCGTCGCCGGGCGCGAAGAAAGGATCCCGTTTGCGCAGCTCGAGATTCCCGGTCTCGCCATCACCCGCCCCTCTGCCAAATACTTGCTGGCAATGAAGTGTCGGGCGGGACGACTGCCAACGCCGTTCCGCGCCGGCGACATGGCAGACATCACGTTTCTGCTTCGCGAACTCGCGATCCACTCCATCGTGGAGGTCGACGCCATCGCCGCCGAGTATTACGGCTATCCCGCGCTCGAACCAGGCAAACGGTGGCTGGTCGAAAAACTCCTGCAGGAGGTGCGACGTGATTAAAGCGACCAGTCTGCTTTGGCGGCGGCCCCGGAGTCTTTTCGAGGTCGTACGTGACGCGGAAACGACCGAGGATATCGGCTGCAATCTCGCGGACTTCCTCGATCACGTGAATTTGCTCGCAAAGCAACCGGCGGCAGCCGCCCGCGTCGCTGCAAGCCTGCGCTCGGAACCACCCCGGACAGGCGACGCCGTGCAGGACGCTTATCTGGCGGCCGTGGCCGCGCACCTCTCGCACCAACTGCGGCTGCGTGCGCCCGCATGGACCGAAATGACGTACCGCCGGCTCGAACACCCTTGGTTCGCGCTGCCTGATGCCTGGGCACGCGCCACGCTGCTCCGCGATTCACCCGCGGCTTTCCGGGAACGAAATCTCTTCACGACCGCGGACGCACTTCATCGGGCCTAGCTGTTCTCTCGCCATCCAGAGGCTGGCACCGAACCCCGGATTGCCTCCGCCAGCCGTTTCAGGTATCTCACCGCCCACCACGATCGCACCCATGCCACTTTCTCCTTCTGAGGCTGCCCGGCTCATCCGCGAGGCGATCAGTCCACTCCCGTCGGAGGACTGCCCGCTGACCGCCGCCCATGGCCGCGTTCTCCGACACGAGATTCGCGCAGACCGGGCGATGCCCCCCTACGACCGGGTCACCCTCGATGGCTTCGCCTTGCGCGCCGCTGCCGCCGATGCCACGACCAACAGCGAGGCGGAAGTCGTCCTGACCGTGGACGGAAATCCCCAGGCCGCGGGAATGATGGCACGCATGTTGCCGCCCGAGCGCAACGCCTGCATCGAGGTGATGACCGGCGCCGTGCTGCCCGTCGGCGCCGATTGCGTGATTCCCTACGAAGATACGCAGCGGGACGGCAACCGCGTAACCCTCTCCGCCGACGCCGCCTCCCGTCTCCGCCCGGGCACCGCGGTCCATCGGCGCGGCAGCGATCATGCGTCGGGCGCCGTCGTGGTACCTTCCGGCAGCCGCCTCACCGGACGCGAAATCGCCGTCGCCGCAGCCTGCGGCTACGGGAGCGTCAGCGTCACCGCACTTCCCCGCATCGCCGTCGTTTCCACGGGAGACGAACTGGTCGAAGTGACCTCCGCGGTGGCCCCCCACCAGGTGCGCCGCAGCAACGATCTCGCCCTGCGCGCGAGCCTCATCCAAGCAGGCTTCAATCACGTGCATCGTTTTCATTATCGTGATGTTCCGTTGGAAATAGAAACCGGGCTTCACCAGGTGCTGGCCGAGTGCGATGTCGTCATTGCCTCCGGAGGGGTCTCCAAGGGCCGGCATGATCATTTGCCAAAGTGTCTCAGCGACTTGGGCGTGACCAAGGTTTTCCACGGAGTCGCCCAACGACCGGGAAAACCGATGTGGTTCGGCGTCAGCCGCCGGCAAACCCCGGTCTTCGCCCTGCCGGGAAACCCGGTGTCCTGCTTCGTCTGCCTTCACCGTTACGTGCTCCCGGCATTGCTGCAGGCAAGCGGCCGCGCACCCGCCTCGCCCGTCTGGACGCTGCTTTCCGAGTCGGTTGAGCCTCACGCGACTCTGACACGTTTTCTTCCGGTCCGCCTGCGTTCCCAACCCGACGGCCGGCTCTTCGCCGAACCCGACCCGATCAACACGTCAGGCGACTTCGCCGGGCTCATTGGAACCAACGGTTTCGTCGAGCTCCCTCCGCAAACCACCGCCTTCCCCGCCCTCCATCCTGTCGCCTACACCTCCTGGACCTGACGCTGCCCAAACCTGCACCTTATCCGAATCTTGTAGCTCGAACACGTCCGGTGCAGGCCCAAATGCCGCCCTTCATCCGCCCTTCAACGCCTCCAAACATCTTTCTGGCATCGATCTGCGGCCTCAGCGAGGCCACCCACAACGAGCCGTCCTTCGCGTCCGACCTTTGCGCCTTCGCATCTTCGCGCTTAACTCCTTTTTTCCAGTCATTTCTCATTTTCCTCTCCCATGTTCACCCATCTCGATGCCCAAGGCCGCCCCGCCATGGTGGATGTCGGCAACAAGGCGATCACCCACCGTGTCGCTCGCGCCGAGGCCGTGGTCCATCTGCCCCCTGCGCTCGCCGGTCTCTTGCGCGAGGGTGACATCGCCACCCGCAAGGGGCCCATCTTCCAAACCGCCATCCTGGCCGGGATCATGGGAGCCAAACGCACCAGCGATTTGATCCCGCTCTGCCATCCGCTCCCTTTGACCGATTGCAAGATCACCATCGAAAGCCGTGCCGCATCCGCCGATGGTTCGATCGACGTCGTCATCGAGTGTCGCGCGGCAACCCACGGACAAACCGGCGTGGAGATGGAAGCGTTGACGGGCGCAACGGTCGCCGCACTGACCCTTTACGACATGGGTAAGGGGATCTCCCACGAGATCACCATCGGCTCGATCCGCCTGCTTGAAAAAACCGGGGGCAAGAGTCACTTCCAAGCGCCACCGACTTCGCCATGACTTCCGTCCGTCTCCACTATTTCGCCCTCCTCCGGGAGCAACGCGGCCTCTCCAGCGAAACCCTCTCCACCGCTGCCCCCGATGCCGCCGCGCTCTACGCGGAACTGAGCGCCCGCCATGGCTTTACCCTCAGCGCAGACCGCATCCGCGTGGCCATCAATGGGGAGTTCGCCGCGTGGAACACCCCCCTCGCACCCAACGCCGAACTCGTCTTCATCCCACCCGTCGCCGGAGGCTAGCCCCACGTCCTGGCCCCCGGGTCCTTGAGGTCGCCTTCCGAGCCCCGCCCCCCTTCATGCCTTTTCGCATCGCCACCGCCCCTCTCGACCCGCCCGCCCTCGCCCGCGAGCTCCTCGACCTGCGCGCCGGCGCCTACGTCGAATTTCAGGGCTGGGTGCGCAACCACAACGAGGGCCAGGCCGTGCACACGCTCGAGTACGAGGCGTACACCGCCCTCGCCGAGTCCGAGGGCAACCGCATCCTCGCCGAAGCCACCGCCCGCTTTCCCATCCTTGGAGCCGCCTGCGTTCATCGCACCGGGCATCTCCAGCTCGGCGAACTCGCCGTCTGGGTCGGCGTCACCGCCGCCCACCGCGCCGCCGCCTTCGACGCCTGCCGCTACCTCATCGACGAAACCAAGGCCCGCGTGCCGGTCTGGAAAAAAGAGCACTACGCCAGCGGCGCCAGCGGATGGATCAACTGCGCCACCCGCGGAGACTTCGCCGAAGCCATCACCCCTCAATCTCCGCCCTCCGCCCTGTAATGGCAGCGCGGCGACAAGATCGCCGCCCAAGACCCTCGCCATAAAGGCCGGCCAACCCCACGATCGGCCAGCCTGACAACGCGCGAACCTCGCAGCGCGAACCCGTCCGGGCCGCACGGAAGCGGAAAGGGATTCGAAGACTTTCAGATCCCGCGACGCGACGCCGCTTTCTCGGACGGAGGCGACTCCGTCTCCTCGCGAAGCGGTTCGATCTGCAGATCGTGACCATGGGCGTCGATCGCGACCGCCTCCGCCGGTCGCGGCGAGGGCCAGCGCACGCCGGCATCGCGGATGCGAACCTGACTCGCACCCCGGACCCGAAACGCGGCCAGGGTTTCCATCGATGTTCCGATCGCGTCCGGCGGACGGACGTCCACCCTCCCCTGGGTCTGACCGGACGACCGAATCCAAGCGACCGATACGCCATCAAGCAAAATGTCCTCCAACACGCCGCCGGCGGTGCCTTCGATGAAGACGCCCCCCTCCCCCCGCGCCATGATCTGCCGGAAGCGGAGCCCGCGCACAGCGCCAATCCTCCCATGCTCGATCCGCGGGCGGGCGCTGATGTAGATCGGCTCGGCCGCACCCCACCAGTCCGGATGCAGCAGCCGCGTCTCGATCACCAGATTTTCAACCAGGACGTTCTCGATCGATCCTTCATCCCGCATCACGATCGCCACGCCCCGGTGGCTGCCGCGGATGACGCAGTTCGAAAACACCACATCGCGGATCATTCCCACGGTCTCCGTTCCGATCTTCAACGCCGCCGAACTCGAGACGATCGTGCAGTTGGTCACGGTGATCGCCTCACACGGACCATAATGCGCAAATTCCCGGGTGCTCTTCAGGACAATGCCGTCGTCGCCCGCCTCGATGTGACAGTCACTGATGCGCACATTCCTCGAGTGGTCCGGATTGATCCCGTCGCAATTCGGGATCTTCAAATTGTTCAAGATACTGATTCCATGGATGCTCACATCCTCGCAGCCAGCGAGGTGAAGCGTCCAGGACGGTGAATCGCGCAGGGTCAGATCGCGCACCCGCACCCTTTTGCAGCCCTCCAGGATGATCAGTCGCGGCCGCCAGGCACCGGGACGAAAGATCTGCGGCAACTCCTCCCGCATGAAGGCGACTCCGCGCCCGTCGATCGTGCCGGTGCCGGTGAGCGCGATGTTTTCGGCGGACAACGCCCCGATCAGCGCGTGGCTGCTGTAATCCGCGCGGTCCGTGCTCGCGAGGATTCGCGAGCCGGCCTCCAGGTGCAGCGTCACCCCTGACTTCAGCTCGAAAGAGCCGGTCAGCAACTGACGCCCCGACGGCGCCACCACCGTCCCACCGCCCGCGGCGTGAGCGGCATCAATCGCACGCTGCAACGCCATCCGGTCATTGGTCACCCCATCGAGCACCGCCCCGAAATCCGCCGGAGAATAGTTCATCGTGAAAAACCTGAACAGCGGCAGAAAAAACGTCCCGCCGCAAAGTCAAAAACCGCGCCCCGCGCCCTCCCGCCAACCGGAATGGATGTCATCTATTGGATGACATCCATTCCGGTCGATTTTCTGGGTCCACGGCGGCCGAATGCGGCCTCGGGAGTTTGATCTTTCACCCGGCGGTGCCCCGGCCATGCTTTCCCCCGGTCCAGTGCTTTCCGGTGCGGTCCAACGGTCGCGGCGATCCCGTCCGTTCGTTCCGCCCCGGGGTGCGGCCACCGCCCACACGCCGTTCGTCCTCCCCATCCAGCCCTGTCCGTCATGAGTCTCCTTTCACCCCCGTGTCTCCTCGGCAATTTTCTGATTGCAGCATTGTCCGCGAGTGTGATCGCGTCGGCAGATGCGGGCCCGCTTCCCCTGCGGGCGCAGGTCATCGACTCGGCGATCCAGATCGGATACGGTCTGGCGGTCGCGGATGTCGACGGTGACGGTCGCGACGACATTCTCCTGGCGGACGCCAAGGAGGTCGTCTGGTACCGCAACCCCAGTTGGGAGAAATTCGTCATCGCCCGCCAGCTCACAACCAAGGACCACGTTTGCATCACCGCGCGCGATCTCGACGGCGACGGCAAGGCTGAGATTGCGGTCGGAGCCGAGTGGAATCCGGGCGACACCGTTGGCAGCGGCGCGGTTTTTTACCTGCAGCGGCCGGCGGACCCGACTCAACCATGGCGACCGATCCGACTGCCGCACGAGCCGACCACCCACCGCATGCACTGGATCGAAGACGCCGGTGGCGCCGCTCTGCTCGCCGTCCTCCCGCTGCACGGCCGCGGGAACAAAAACGGCGAAGGTGAGGGCATCCGTTTTCTCGGCTATCGCCGGCCGGCCGACGTCGACGAACCCTGGCCCACCGTCGAGCTTCACGCCGGATTCCATCTGGCGCACAATTTCGAAACCCCGCTCCGGTCCGGCTCCCTGCTCGTCGCTGCGAAGGAGGGCGTGCATCGCCTGACCCCCCAGGGGAAATCATGGAGCGCCCGGCGCCTCACGGAGGCCCCGGCGGGCGAGGTCCGCGAAGGTCGCGCCCCGGACGGATCCACCTACCTCGCCACCATCGAGCCAATGCACGGGAACCAGGTCGTGGTGTATCCGAAGGAGGGATCATCAACCCGGATTCTGCTGGACGAGAGCCTGATCCAGGGCCACGCGCTGGCAACGGGCGACCTGCTCGGCCTCGGTCACGACCAGGTCGTCGCCGGGTGGCGGGGCGGCGTTGTCGGGCCATCGAGCCGGGTCGGCATCCGGCTTTACGCCGCCAGCGACGCCGCCGGCGCATCGTGGGAGCTGCGCGGGCTGATCGACGACAACACCATGGCGTGCGAAGACCTGAGGCTCGCCGACCTCGACCGGGATGGGGACCTCGAGGTCATCGCCAGCGGCCGGGCGACAAAGAATGTCGTCATTTACTGGAACGATCGCCTCCCCTCCGTCCGCACGCCGCAACCACCATGATCCGCTCCCTCCTGCTCCGCATTCTCCCCTTCCTGTTCTCGTCGCTCCCCGTCGCCGCGGGCGCGGATCCGGCGCCGCGGGACATCTTCCTGCTCATCGGCCAGTCCAACATGGCGGGGCGCGGCGCGATCGAGGAACAGGACAAGATCCCGCACCCGCGCATCTTTGTGCTCAACGAGCAAAAGATGTGGGTGCCCGCGGTTGACCCGCTTCATTTCGACAAGCCGGCCATGGTGGGCGTCGGCCTGGGTTCAGCCTTCGCCCGCGTTGTCGCCGAAGCCGAACCCTCGGCGTTGATCGGCCTTGTGCCCGCGGCGTTCGGCGGCACGTCGCTCGACCAATGGGCACCCGGGGGTGAACTTTACACCCACGCCGTGGATCGGGCCCGGCTGGCCCTGGCCACCGGTGCGCGGCTGCGGGCGATTCTCTGGCATCAGGGCGAATCCGACAGCACCGCGGAAAAAGCGGCGACCTACGCGGTCCGTTTTGACCGGATGATCACTCGCCTGCGCGCCGATTTGGGCTCACCGGACGTGCCGGTAATCGTCGGTGAATTGCTTCACCGGCGGACCGCCTCCGCGGTGATGAATCCCGTTCTGCGAAACCTGCCCAACTCGATCGCACGCTGTCTCTGCGTTTCAGCGAACGGCCTGTCCGACAAGGGGGACCAAACCCACTTTGACAGCGCCTCGCTGCGCGAATTGGGGCGCCGCTACGCGCGCGCCTTTCTCTCGATGCCCGCGGCAAACGCCGCGGTCGAAAAGTCGGTTCAGCGAGACGACTCCGCGGACGTGCCGACCATGGATGAGGCTGCCGTGGCTTCACCGTCATGGGCCGGACCGGGGGCGGTCAGGGCGACGATGATGCCGGCGAACAAGGTGACGAAGACCAGTTTTTGAAGGAGGGAATGAGTCATGATGGATGAGGATGTTAGCGTCGTTGACGCCACTCCCCCGGGGCTCGGTGACAAAAGAGCCGGAAATTCACGGGCCTTTATTTTTCGCGAATCTGTAACCTCCGCGTCCCCTTCGGCGTAGAAGCGCCGAACCGGGTGACCGCCACGGCCGGCCTCGCCAAGGCCGGATCACGCAGCCGCTCGGTGCCGCCAAGGCGTGCCGCTTTCCCCGCGGACGCGGATTTGCGAATCCGCATTAGCCTGTTATGGTCCACCCATGGAAAAACCGAAGCGGAAGGGCCCACCCAGCGGCGAGCCGGAAACGCCTCCTCCGCCTCCGGTCGAGACGCCAGCCTTCAGCGGCAGCGACGTCGAGCATCTCTCAGCCCTTGAGCTCTGCGATCTCATCACCCTCAACCTGATGCAACGCGGCACCGATCCGTGGGCGATCGGCCTGCTGCGATCGCGGGTCGAGGAAATGGAGGCCCTGCAGGACGATGCCCGCGTCGCCGTGGAAAAACTCAGCCAGGCGGTCGACAAACTCCGCGCGCCCGCCCTGCGCCTGGGCACGCTCGTCCAGCGCATCGGCGAAGAGCGCGCCCTGATCTGCGTGGGCGGCACCGACTACGTATCGAATGTCGATCCCGCACTGCCGGAATCCGTGCTGGCACCCGGCACCCGGGTCCTCGTTAACGAGGCCTTCGCGGTGACGGATTCCTTCGGCCTCGATCGCAGCGGTCCCATTCTCCGGATCACGGAAGTCCTTCCCGATGGCCGCCTGCGGGTCGGTCAGGAGGCGGGAAACGGTGACACCGTTGTGGCCCGGTCCTCCGTCCTCGGCAAGGAGAAGCTGCGCCCGGGTCTGGAGGTGCGCCTGGACGCCAATCAACGCGTCGCAGTGGAAGTCATCGGCATGGGCAAGCGCCTCGACCGCACCCTCGCGTCCGTCGAGCCTCTCGCCTGGAGCGCGATCGGCGGACAGGACGAGGCGGTGCTCGCGATCCGCGATTCGATTGAGCTGCCGATGCTGCACGCCGATCTCTTTCGGCGATTCAAACACGCGGTGCCCAAGGGTTTTCTCCTCTACGGCCCTCCCGGCTGCGGCAAAACCCTGCTCGGCAAGGCCACCGCACACAACCTGCGGGTGCAAATCCGCGAGTCCACCGGGATCGACCATCCGGAATTTTTCCTCAGCATCAAAGGTCCGGAAATCCTCAACATGTGGCTGGGTGAATCCGAACGTCAAGTACGTGACCTCTTCGCCCAATGCCGGGAGAAAGCGGCCGAGGGCCAGCTCGCGTTTCTCTTCATCGACGAAGCGGAATCGATCCTCGGGACCCGCCACGCGCCGCGCGGCGGCAGCAACATCCTTTCCACCCTCGTGCCGATGTTCTGCACCGAGATGGACGGGCTGGAGCCCCTGCAGAACGTCGTCGTGATCCTCGCCTCCAACCGCGCCGACCTGATCGACCCGGCCATTCTCCGCCCCGGGCGGATCGACCGCAAAATCCGCGTCCGCCGCCCCGACGAGGCCGCCGCCCGCACGATCTACGGGATCTACCTGACCGACGATCTGCCCCTCGCCGAGCCGCGCCAGGCCTTGATCGATGACATCACGACCGCCCACTACGCGAAGGATGAATCCAACCGCTTCCTCGAGGTCAGCTACCGCAGCGGCCGGCGGGAGCATCTCTTCCGCGGAGACCTCGCCAGCGGCGCGATCATCGCGGCGATCGTCGAACGCGCCAAGGGCTACGCCATCAAGCGCTCGATCGACGAACACCGGGAGTCCGCGTTGACCCGCGCCGACCTGCGGCGCGCACTCGACACCGAGTATCGCGAAAACGACCTTTTCCCTCCCTCAGACATCACCGAGGACTGGCTCAAGTTGACCGACTTCGATCCGAACAACGTCGTCCGCCTCGCACCCTACCGCCTCGACGAACCGGGAAACCGCGCCGTCCGCAGCGCCGTCTAGGTTTTCCATGGAGATCCACTTCGGACTCGAAACCGAGATCGGCATCACCCGCGACCAGGCGGAGGGAATCGACGTGGTCGCCGAATCGATCGCGCTGGTCCGCAGCGCCACCGTGCCGGGGGTGCGCACTTGCTGGGATTACCGGCAGGAGGATCCACATCAGGATGCACGTGGATTTCGCGTCGAGGCGCTGCGCCAGGATACCGATGAAGCCAACTACTTCGCCCAGGACGCCAGCCGCCCGCTGAGTTTCGCCGAGATCAAGAGCGACCTGGTCCTCCGCAATGGAGCGCGCTTCTACAACGATCACGCCCATCCCGAATACTGCACCCCCGAGTGCAGCACCCTGCTCGAGCTGCTGCAGCAGGACGCGGCCGGCGATGCCCTGCTGATGGAATGCGCGCGGGCAGTCAGCGTGGGCTCCGACAACCCGGTCCGGCTCTACAAGAACAATACCGACTTCCTCGGCCACAGCTACGGATGCCACGAGAACTACCTGCTCAGCCGCCGGCTCCCCTGGACCGCGCTGGCCGAGGGCATCCAGGCGTTTTTCGTCACCCGCCAGATCTTCGCCGGCGCCGGCAAGTACGGCTGGGAGGACGAGGACCGCTTCCTCCAGCCGGGTTTCCAGATCGCCCAGCGGAGCGACTTCTTTACCGAGCTTCAAAGTGTGGATACCATGCAGCGACGGCCGCTGGTGAATACGCGGGACGAACCGCACGCCGACCCGGCCAAGTACCGCCGTTTTCACGTGATCATCGGCGACTCCAACCTCTCGCCCTATGCCACCTACCTCAAGGTCGGCACCACCCTGCAGGTCCTGCGCGCGCTCCAACAGGGCGCCCCGGCCGGGCGCATCCCGCGGCTGGCCGACCCTCTCGGCGCCCTGCGCTCAATTTCCCGGGACCGCACCTGGACCTGGCCGGTCCGTCTGCTGGATGGACGTCCGTCCTCCGCGATCGCCGTACAACGCGCCTACCTCGACCTCGTCCGTGCCTACGCCCCCCCGGAGGACAACGAGGGACGGGCTCTCCTGCTCGCCTGGGAGGAAATCCTCAACGACCTGGAGCGCGCCCCCCTCGGCACCTCCGACCGGCTCGACTGGTCAGCGAAATACCAGCTGATCGAACAGTTTCGTGAGGCCGAGGGCCTCGCCGAAGACGACCCTTGGTTGCGCAGCCTCGACCTCGCCTACCACGCGCTCGACCGCGAACAAGGCCTGTTCCACGGCCTGCTCGACAGCGGTGCCTTTCGCCTGCCTTTCGCCCGCGAAGTGCTCGCCCTGACCGGGCTCCCCGCGCCAAAAACCACCCGGGCGGCACTGAGGGGTGGCTGCATTGAAAAATTCGGGCCCCGCGTCGAATCCGCCCAATGGGACGGCCTCGTTCTTCAAGGCCGTCATCAACGCATTGAAGTGGATCTGCGCGATGTCTTTACACGTGACCAAGTCAACCGCGGACTCGCCGTGCTCGCCACCGCAACCGAACCGGAGGATTTGTTGTCCCTGCCCTTTGCAAAGGCCCGCTGACGCGACAGAGTATCCTCTTCGCCCTCCACGTTTCCCGCTTCCTCCCTCCTCTTCGCTCTTCGCCCTTCGCCCGACCCTTCCCTCCATGCCCGATCCGATTCACAAACCACGCCCGACCGCACCCGCTCCTTCGGGGGGCGGTGGTGGCGACGGCCCCAAGGAACCCAAGGTGGAGAAGCCCAACACCGAGGAACTCCTCAAACGCATGCGCAAGGTCGATCCCGATCAGGCGCGTCGCTATCGTCAGCGCACCGGCCAATGAACGGCGATTTCCTTGCGCTCCTGCCGCGCCCGGTCCACGTGCCGTCAGGGGTTTCTCGCGATCGCCATGCGGTGGACCTGGAAGCCACCACGGTCTTCGCGTTTCACTGCGCTGACGGGGTGATGGTTGCGGGTGATCACCGCGCCACCGCCGGCAACGTCGTTTTTTCGGATCGCACGGAGAAAATTCTCGAGCTCGATGCGCACTCCCTGCTGGCGATCGCCGGCAGTCCGGCGGTCGCCTTCGAGATGGCGCGGACGCTGCAGACGACCTTTGAATTTTACCGCCGCAGTCAACTGCAGTCGATGAGTCTGGCCGCAAAGATGCGCGCCCTCTCCCGGCTGCTGCGCGACAACCTGCCCGGCACGCTCCAGGGCTTTGGCTTGGTCGCGCCGGTCTTCGCGGGCGTCGAGCCGGCGACCGGGCAACCGGCGATTTTTTTCTACGACCCGATGGGCGCGCAATTTGAGGCCGCCGCGTTCGCCGGTTCCGGCTCGGGATCGGGCAGCATCAAGAGCGTGCTCCATTTCCTCGAGCAGTGGGGACCGAAGCCCGCCAGCCTGAGCCTCGGTCCGGCGGTCTCGCTCGCCAACCGTCTGCTCATGACCGCCGCGGAGTTCGACACCGCCACCGGAGGCGTCGATCCGGGTCGGGGCGAATTCGCCACGATCAAACTGCTCCATGCGGGAGGTATCCGCACGATCACCGCGGAGGAACAGACGCAGTTCTGGAAGGAGACCAAGCCATGACCGACGAACCCTACCGCTGGCTCGAGGCGGTCGCCAACCGTCGTGAATACATTCGCGACCAGCTCAAGGGCGCCACGCCGGTATTCGCCTTCTCGCGTCCCGAAGGCGTGCTCCTCTGCGGCGTCGGCACCGGCCAGTCAAAGGTCTTCGAGGTCTACGACCGTCAGGGCCTGGCTGCGCTCGGGCACCCGGTCGACATTGAAAAGGTCCGCCAGACTCTGATCGAGGCGGCACACCTCGAGGGCTTCACGCGCGCACCCGAGGACGTGAACGTCCGGCGTTTGCTCAGCTTCTCGCTCAGTCCGGCACTGAAAACCAGTTTTGAGCAGATCTTCGCCGCGCCCCTGATCGTTGAATCGATTCTGGCGGAGGTCGGTGCGACCCAGGCCGAGGACAATCTGGCCCGCATCAGCTACGACGGTTCCTTCCGCCTCGAGACCCGTGGTGTGCTCGTCGCGCACACCGTTTCCGAGGACGAAACCGCCGCCACCGACTGGCTGCGCCGGGAGCTCCGTCCGGAGCATTCCCTCGCCCAGGTCGCGCACCTCGCACTCGGCGCCTGGGGATCCCTGGCCAACGGAAAACCGTTCGCCCCGCCCGCCGCCGCCACCACCGCGGATGGCCCGATCGCGGTTGCGGACCGCGTGGTGGAACTCGCCCTGCTGCAGCGCCGTTCCCCCCGCCGGGCCGCGTACCTGCCAGTCGATCCCGCCTCGCTTTCGTGAGCCAGCCCCGCGATCTCGCTGGCGCCCGCCGTATCATCGGGCTGGAGACCGAGTACGGCTGCCTCGTGACGCCCACCGGCGACGGCCCGCGGATCGTTCACCAAATCCGGGATTGGATCTTCGATCAGCACCGTTTCGGCCTGATCGACTTGCACGAGCGTGACTGGGACCAGCCCCCCGGGAACGGCGGCTTTCTTTTCAATGGCGGGCGCCTCTACATCGACATGGGGCACCTCGAATATTGCACCCCCGAGTGCGCCAGCCTCGCCGACGTGGTGCGTTACGATCGCGCGGGAGATCGGCTGCTGCAGGAGGCCATCGCCGAACTCGGTCTGGCGGATCGGGTCCAGTTCATCCGTAACAACGTCGATCATCACAGCGGTGCCACGTTCGGTTGCCACGAAAACTACTCTCTTCTCCGACGCGCGCCTTTGACCGAGGCCAACGTCCTCAGCCTGCTCACCTTCCTGACTTTGCGCGTGCTTTTCACCGGCGCAGGACGGGTTGGCAGCGCGAAGGGCCCCCCCGAGTCCGGCGGATTCCCCGGCGCCACCCCGGCGACGACCCAGCCGCCCCCCAAGTTCCAGATCAGCCAGCGGGCCGACTACATCCAGAACGATTTCTACGAGTGGGTGCAGCGGAACCGTGCGATCATCAATACGCGCGACGAACCGCTGGCCGATCCCGAGATCTACCGGCGACTCCATCTGATCCACGGCGATACCAATGTCCTGCCCGCGGCCCTGTTTCTCAAAGTGGGCAGCACCCGCCTGATGCTCGACCTGCTCGAGCACGACGACCTGCCTGCGATCATGCTCGGCGATGCCGTCGGCACGCTGCGCGCCCTGTCCCATCAGCCACGGCCACCGTGGCGCGTCACGCTGGCCGAGCGCACGGAAGCGGACCCCGTGGAGATCCTCTCCCGTTACCGTCAGGCCGCAGTCCGGCGATTCACGGGACGCGACGCCGAAACAGACGAGGTCCTGCGGCTGTGGGAGCGCGTCGAACAGGGTCTCGCCGGAGACCTGACGCAACTCGTCGGGGTGGTTGACTGGGTGACGAAACACCACCTGCTCTCCGCCTTTCGAGAAAGCGAAGGACTGACCTGGCACGACCCTTGGATGGAAGCGCAGGACCTCGAGTACCACCAGATCGATCCGGCCCGCGGCCTCGGGCTCGCACTCGCAGATCTCGACGGGCTCTGGGGACTGGATCTCGAAGGCCCCGAACCTCTGCACCACGCACCGGCCGGCACCCGCGCGATCCTCCGCAGCCTCGCCATGCGACGCCTTGCGGACTCGGGCGGACCTTACGAAATCGACTGGCACGTCGTGCAAACGGAAGACCGGCCCCCACTGGTGCTGCTCGATCCCTTTCAAACCGAGCCACTCATCGCGAACCCGGCCGACCAACGGTAGCCCCGTTCATCGCTGCCGGTGCCGCGGCAAGATCACGAGTGCCGGACGTCGTGATCCCCGTGTTCACACAGGCGCGGGAAACTCAACTAGCCACATGCCGCCGTCTCGGTGGCGGTTTCAACGTCGGCTCCCGCCAACGCACTGAGAAAGCTTTGGCACTGCGCCTCGGAGCGCCCGACCATTGGCTCAAGGCCACTCGCATCAATCCGAAGCTCCGATTGGATCGTGGACGACGCCGCCCAGTAGGACGTTTCTCGCGGAAGGCCCCATCCCCAGGAATCTGTCCGTCCGCTTTTGCATGGATTCGGCGATCGAGCCTGACCATGGTCCCTCCTCCATCGATGCCCGCCTCACTCCTCTCCCCGCTCCCCAACGCCCCGCAGCTCAATCTCGCCGAAACTCGCGCTGACATGGGCGATCGCGCCGCAAGCCATGCGATTCAGATCCTCCAGAGCGTCCTCTCCAACCAACCGCGCGCCCGCGTCATGTTCGCCTGCGCTCCATCGCAGGACGAGTTCCTCGCCGCCTTGGTGGCTCGCTCACGCGACGCGATTGATTGGTCGAGGGTGACCGCGTTCCACATGGACGAGTACGTTGGGCTCGCCGCAAGCCATCCCGCCTGTTTCCGCCAGTACCTTCATTCCCATCTCCTGAATCATCTGCCCTCCCTGTCGGCGTTTGAGCTGATTCGCGGGGAGGCGTCCGACACGGATGCGGAATGCGCCCGCTACGCTGCCATGCTCGACGAAGCCCCGCTCGACCTGATCTGTCTCGGCATCGGAGAGAACGGACACATCGCCTTCAATGACCCCCCGGTGGCGGATTTCGCCGACTCCCACGCGATCAAAGTAGTTCAACTCGACCTCGCCTGTCGTCAGCAGCAGGTCAACGACGGCTGTTTCCCGACGCTGGCGGCGGTGCCGACCCACGCCCTGACCGTGACCATCCCCGTCTTCCGCCGCGCCCGTGTCCTTAGCGTCGTCGTGCCTGGCCCGCGCAAGGCCGCCGCCGTGCGCGCAACCTTGCACGATACGGTCTCCACCGCCTGCCCCGCGACCATCCTCCGAACCCACCCCGCCGCCACGCTCTTCCTCGACCAGGCTTCCGCCGCCAAGCTCACCTGAGCCGTCGGGATCCAGATGTCACCTCACGAATGAGCGATGCCGTTCTTCGAGGTTCGCATAGCCGTTTCCTCAGACCACTTCCACCAAGCGACTGCCTTGGCCCACCAACTGCACGATTCCGGGTAAGCGCGGTTCAAGCCACCCTCGCAAGGCCCGGTTAGACGCGTTGCCCACTCGCAGCCAGACCGCCGCCGCCGGCGGAAGCTGTGCGTCGAGCAGGAATCTCATTTCACCAGCGAGAGTACCGCGTGATCAACCTGGGTGGCGGCGTATTCCAAGCACGCCCGGATGTCACCGACTTCCAAGTCCGGGTAATCTTCCAAAATCGTCTGCTCGGACTCTCCGGCGGCCAGCATGTCGAGCACATCTTTGACGCGAATGCGCATTCCCCGAATGCACGGCCGTCCCCCGCATTGGTTCGGATTGAAGGTGATTCGCTGCAACTCGCTCATCACCCGACGTTATGCCAGGCCGCTCCTGCCGCAAGCTCGCCGATGAGACCGTCGAAAGGAGAAGAACGCGGGCGTTTCTGACCCTCTTAAATTGGCGCCACGGCGACGTCGGTCGGCTCCTCGTCGGGCCAGTCCTCGGAGGGCGAGAGGCAGCCTCGTCGCAGGGCCGGCGCTGTCGCTCCCGGCGCGTCTTCTGCGGCAATTTCTTTCGGAGATCAGAGGCGACGGCCGCGAGAGAGCCTCCTGCGGTTGCTCGACATTCACACGGGCCGGTGAAACCCTT
>Ga0163144_10014242_pt1 | contig 16536 bp, 9 predicted proteins | sample OliLak19BULKMAT1_FD_123175 | JGI IMG/M metagenome (GOLD analysis project Ga0163144, IMG submission 123175) | Freshwater microbial mat bacterial communities from Lake Vanda, McMurdo Dry Valleys, Antarctica - Oligotrophic Lake LV.19.BULKMAT1 | ecosystem: Environmental > Aquatic > Freshwater > Lake... | reverse complement strand
TTGTGCGTTTCGTCCGGCTGCCTTCGTTGGCCGACACCGCCTACCGCAGCGATGACAACGAACTGCTGTGCCGCAGCGAAAACATTGTGCTGGTCTCACCGACGTCTGGAAAGTGCCCGACGGAACACACGGATGCGGCGGCGATCACTGTGGCAGACTTTCGTATCGAAGACCGTCTCGAATCATTTCTGAGCGGCTTCCAGCCTTTCACAGTCGCCTGACGGATCCCAATCCAGAAATGCGGCCGAACCCTGCCGCGAAACGACCGACTTTTGTCGCACGTGTCAGAGAGGCACTCGGAGTCTCGACGATTGTTCATTGACCTGTATACTCCGCCCCCAACGATCCATCAGCGTCGTACGAATGCAGAGGAAGCAATATGTCGGGGAAATTGGCCCAGCTGTCGATCCATGAGAAACTGTCCCGGCTGGCGGCGAATCTCTGGTGGAGCTGGGATCCGGAAGTGACCGAAGTCTTCCGTCTGATTGATCCGGAACTTTGGGAGAGCGTCAATCACAATCCGGTGCTGCTGCTGAAGGAGTATCCACCGGAGACGCTTGAAGAGCGAGCCCGCGAGGCGGTGCTGCACACGCGAATTCACTGGTCCTACCGGCGTTTTCGTGAGTACGTCGAAGCGAACACAACCTGGGGATCGACTCATGCTGCGATTCTGGGACAGGGACCTGTCGCCTATTTTTCTGCCGAGTTCGGGCTGCACGAATCACTGCCGATTTACTCCGGCGGTCTGGGAGTCCTCGCGGGTGACCATCTGAAGAGCGTTTCAGATCTCGGACTGCCGTTGGTCGGTATCGGTTTATTCTACCACGAGGGTTACTTCACTCAGGCGCTGGACGCGGTCGGCTGGCAGAAGGAATCGTATCCGCGGCTGGAAGTAATCTCGCTGCCACTGACGGAGGCCGCGAATGCCGACGGCCCGATCGTCGTCACTGTTGAAACCCGCACCGGACCGATTCACGCGCGGGTGCTGCATCTGGCCGTCGGCCGAGTCAATCTCTATCTTCTCGACACAGACATTCCCCAAAACACAGCAGAAAACCGGGGCCTGACGGGACGCCTCTACGGCGGCGATCAGAAGACCAGGATTCGTCAGGAACTGCTGCTGGGCGTCGGCGGTGTGCGGGCACTGAAGGCACTGGGAATCCTCCCGAATGTGATCCACATGAACGAAGGCCACTCGGCGTTTGCTCCGCTCGAAGTGGTCCGTCATCGCATGCAGGAAGACGGCCTGGCTTTTGACCGCGCTCTGCGCGATACGGCGTCTCGCTGTGTGTTCACGACCCATACGCCGGTCCCGGCCGGACATGACCGATTTGATCAGGGACTCGTGGACGAGCATCTCGGACCACTTGCCGATGCACTGGGGCTCAACATTCAAGGCCTGATGGGGCTGGGTCGTGTCGATCCGCAGAACGACGGTGAGTTGTTCTGTATGACGGTCCTGGCACTGAAACTTTGCCGGATCGCCAACGGCGTGTCAAATCTGCATGGCGTCGTCAGCCGTGAAATGTGGGCCAGTCTCTGGCCGTGGCGCAGCGTTGAAGAGATCCCGATCGGGCACATTACCAACGGTGTCCATGTGCCGACGTGGCTGGCCGGTCAGATGCGAGTGCTCTACGACCGCGTCCTGCCGGAGCACTGGTATCAGCGGACCGGTGAGCCGGACGTCTGGCGAAGTTTTGAAAGCATCACGCCTGGTGAACTGTGGGAAGTTCATTCGATGCTGAAGAACCGGCTGATCAGCTATGCGCGGCGGCAGGCCGTGGAACAGGCGACTCGTCGCGGTGAAAGTCCTTCAGTCATTGCCGATATGGTGTCTCTGTTTGATCCTCAGGTCCTCACCATTGGTTTTGCTCGTCGTTTTGCCCCGTACAAACGCGCCGAACTGATTCTGAAGGATCTGGATTTCCTGGCGAAGCTCATCACGGACACGAATCGTCCCGTCCAGTTTATTTTCGCCGGAAAGGCTCATCCGGCCGATGAACGCGGCAAGCAGATTCTGCAGCAGATCTTCAAACTGACGCGTCAGGAACCATTCCGCGGACGAGTCCTGATCCTGGAAAACTACAACATCGACATGGGAAGGTATCTGGTTCAGGGAGTCGATGTGTGGCTGAATAATCCGCGCCGGCCTCTGGAAGCGTCCGGCACCAGCGGCCAGAAAGTGGTTCTCAACGGCGGACTGAACTGCTCGATTCTGGACGGCTGGTGGGCTGAAGCGTACGACGGCAAGAATGGTTTCGCGATCGGCACCGGGAGGACGCATGCCAATCAGGAAATCCAGGATGCCCGCGACGGCGAAGATCTGTACCGAGTGCTGACAGAAGAAGTCATCCCGCTGTTCTATGAACGCGACCGGGACGATTTGCCTCAGGACTGGATCGCCCGCATGAAGCGCGCAATCCGGACGCTGGGCTGGCGATTCAACGCCGACCGCATGGTCATGGACTACGCCACGCACTCCTACGTCCCGGCCGCCGGCGGTGTGAGCTGTTCGATTGTCTCGATGCCTTGAACGCGGGTTGGATCCGCCACACCACTGTTGACCGGCCGCTCCGTCGCCTGGAATTCCCGGATGAAATCATCGTCACCTGGACGATCCTGACTGGTTCATCACCTGCGTCAGGTTCATCAACCGCAGTCGGTCCATCTGCACATCCGCTGTCTCGTGATCATCAGCAAACTGAGCCGCTTCCCAGAGGTCCGCGAAGACCCGCCCTCTCTTCCAGCCCAGTGTCTCGCGGACAACGGTTTCCAGCGATGATAATCCGGGAGGCGAATACTCGCCGCACGCTGCCAGTGTCTCCATGATTCCGTTACCTGATCGCACCGGAATCACGGAACAACAATTGGCACCACAGTCGAACGCGAACCGAACAGATTCGATCGCCCGAACAATACCCTGCTCTTCTGACGTCCCTGGCGGTTTCAAGAGAATGAACACACGGATGAGTACCTGCTGATTGCGCAGCATCTCACAGGCACGGGCAAAATCAGCGGTGGTCATCTGCTTGTTCAGCGTCGCCAGCGTTGCCTCATGGGATGTTTCAAGTCCCAGTGCAATTTCCAGCTGCGTCCCGCAGAGCTGCTGGAACTCACCACACTGATCACTGCAGAGTTTCGGATGATTCTCCACGATGACTGTGTCGAACGAGCGGACTCGATCGGCAATCGCCCCCCGGTCATTCGGCGGAATCGCCCTCGGGTCAAAGAAGTTGCCGCTGTTGTAGAGCTTAATGTGCCGGGCAGACGGCAGCCGCTGCAGGGCGAAATCGATCTGAGCCGGAATTGCCCCCGGCGGAACAGTTTGCTCTGTGGTGTTTTTCCACAGATCACAGTACAGACAGTGAAACGGGCATTCGCGATTTGTCAGGAACACCGTCGCGACGTTTTCGACCAGCCCGTGACGCGACACCTCAGGTTCGACAAGGAAGAGGTGCGGCCGCCACGGGTCGACCGCGTTGCGCGGGCCGCGTGCGTTCAGAATATCGGAAGTCGAAGCATGCACGAAATGATGTTCTGCAAAATTGATAACAAGCTGTGGACAGTTCGATCCATCAAAAAACCCGGCATCCATCGGGATGTCGGGCTTGGTGAGAGAGAACTCCGATCAGACCGGATGGACGGTTCTCAGACTTTGCCGAAAATCGTCTGCCCGCTGCTCTTGAGTTCGTTGCAGGCGCGGATCATGCGAGCCGCGACGCCGCCCTCGGCCAGCTTAAGATAAGTGCGAGGATCGTAGGATTTCTTCGATCCGATTTCGCCGTCGACCATCAGCACTTCGTCGTAATGCTTCAGCATGAAGTCGACGATCGGACGAGTGAAGGCGTACTGTGTGTCTGTGTCGATGTTCATCTTGATCACACCGTATTCCAGAGTCTCCTGCAGCTGGCTGGCAGGAGTGCCGGAACCACCGTGGAAAACCAGGTCAAACGAGGCATCATTGCCGTACCTGGCGACGACGGCTTTCTGACCGTCACGCAGAATTTCGGGCTTCAGCTTGACGGCTCCCGGCTTGTAGTGGCCATGGACGTTGCCGAAGGTTGCGGCAAACATAAAGCGGCCGAGCCCGTGCAATGCTTCGTGAACCGCAACCATGTCCTCAGGAGTTGTGTATAGTTTTTCGTTGGCGACCCCGGAATGATCGATACCGTCTTCTTCTCCGCCGACGACACCGGCTTCGACTTCCAGGATGATCTCATTCTCTGCACACAACTTCAGAAGTTCCCTGCTGACCGCCATGTTTTTGTCGAGCGGCAATTCAGAACCGTCGAACATGTGCGAATTACACAAATTGTTCAGGCCCGCCTTGCGACGTGCAGTCGTGGCAGCAATCAGCGGTTTCAGAAAGCTGTCGACCTTTTTAGGCTGACAGTGGTCGGTATGCAGCCCGATCAGCACATTGTGCTTTTCTGCCAGCCGATGAGCCGCTTCAGCAAGGACGATGGTACCAAAGACTGAGTCCTTCACATTCAGTCCCGACGCAAACTCACCGGCACCGGTGGAAAACTGAATGATGCCGTCCGATTTCGCATCCGAGAAAGCCTTGAGCGCCGCGTTGATGGTAATGATGCTCGTGACGTTGATGGCCGGATAGGCGTAATTGCCCTTCTGTGCGGCATCCAGCATCTGAGTGTATTGTTTGGGAGTTGCGATGGGCATTCGATCGGAGACCTCTGAAAAATGTAACCATTGAAAATGGGAGAACCAGGCGACGTCGCGTGGATTGCGGCAAAACGTTCTGCGCGCGGCATCGATCGCCGAATGGCAGCTCAGCGGACTGCCCGAAACTTCTGTGTGTGCAGAAACAGCCGGGGTTATATCGACTCCCCCGGTCTCTGCAAGCGCGGCCACCGCGCCAGACAGGCGAGTCCCGGCGCGCCGGGATCAACACTCCGAGGAAATCCGCGACACTCGGATTGATAACGCTGTGTACGAATCCGCGGGGGAGGTGATGGTGTCTCCGGCGTCAGGGCTGAACGAAGTTCGGTCCCTCGGTGAGTTGACACCCACCGCTCGCCGACGACCTTTCGTCACCGGTCAGCTGCACCGGGCCCTGAGTTCGAATGGCCGGCAGTTTTCGGATCTGCAGATCGTCGACATGTACCTCGGCCTGTCCGGTGAGCTCGAACGACACCTGAAACCTGTCCGAACTGCCGATCGGACGTATCATCTCAAACGTTGTCCAGTCGGTATCCAGCTCCAGTCGCAGACCATCTTCCGGACCAAGTTCCGAATCGAAAATGATCAGCGGGCATTTTGAGACGGCAGTCACTGTGCGACCTTTCCGCAGCCGACCGCTGACAACGACGACATCATTCGGAGCAACCTGCACCGCGGGTGATGTCACCACAACAATCGGCGCTGAATCATCCCGGATCGTTCTCGCAGAGCGCTGATCGGCCTGCCACGCAACGAGACGCAGCATGCTGCCTGTGGTCTGATCCAGGATCACCTCCGCCGTCGCAGTGAAGACGGATTTCGGAGGAACGTCACGCGTCCATCCGTCCTGCGAAATCGAGCGAAGGTTTTCAAAGTCCCCGGACGGCAGCAGATTGTCCGAGAACCGCTGGCTCTGCTGATCCAGATAATGCATGAGCCGCCAGTGTTCGGGCAGAGTTGCAAAGGACACAGTGTGGGGCGATGCCATCGGTGAACACTGCTCGGCGATTGCATCCTTCCAGCAAAGCTGCTGCGCCTGCCGGAGGATCCGCATCGCATCGCGGGCCTGCAGCGCGGCCTCGTGGAAATCCTTGCTATTCAATTCAAACTCCGCGTGGTCGAGCGACTGTCTGGCCGAGGTCATCAGCACGTCAGCCCCTTGAGGGACGGCGTGCTCTTCGCGCAGTGTTTCGATCGTGTCGAGCACCCGGACATACTTGAGCGACGCCAGTTCGGTGACTTTCGATGCAGAACGCTCGGCCATGCCGTGGATCTTCTTCTCCAGCGAACGGATCAGTTCGATATCCGAAGACACAATGATGGCCGCACAGCGATCGAAGTTCTGGATTTTCAGCGACAACCCACCGGCGGTCACTTCACGCGGCAGACTGCGAATGCCGCTGGTGGAGATTTGCCATGCCGATGCCGTCTCGGAGGCAGCCACCGTCATGCTGATCTCGCGTTCGAACATCGGCCCGGGGACAAACTGCGAGACGTCATCCCACGCGGTCGCCAGAATCAGCACGGCACTGCCGCTGCGGACGACAGCTGCATCGTGGCTGACAGGCGATTCGGAACTGACAGCGGTCGCTCCTGCAACGGGCCCGGAGAGTGCTGAGTTCAGCCAGGGCTGTGCCTTGTCCCGCTTGCCGGAGGCCGAACGACCAGACGATGGTCCCGTCTGCAGCGCCAGATGGCCTTCGAGCCGGCCTCTGGCAAGAAACGGCTCCAGCAGTTCAATCTCCATGCACGACAGTTCAATGGCCAGCGCAGTTTCACAATCGGCCGGACTGTCGATCTGAAGCGCACGAGTCTTCCAGAATCCAACACCCTTATAGCCGGCTGACAGCGCCGCATACACCCCATGCTGAATCTGCTCGGGCTCGACATAGGGCTGTGCAGCATCCAGCTGGCTTCGCCACGACTGCTGCGCGGACGACGGGGCGGTCTGAATCCAGGTCCACGGAAACGACAGCTGGCCGGCGTTTTTCTGACGACGCACCAGCAGGTTGCGAAGCTCGCCGAAACTTTCATCTCGCCCGACGATATGTCGTCCGATGCCGACCAGATCGACTTCTCTGGCCGCTGCACCCTCGGACCCGGTGACATCCGCCATCTGCAGCCGCTGATACGCTCTGTCAGCGCTGCGGATTTCACGGGACCAGGCGAGAAGATGCGGAAGCTCATCCGGCGACACGCGCGTCCCTGATAACCACGCTGAGACGTTCGGACACTGCCGGTCCAGCGGAGGCAGAGCATGCAGCAGCGTTGAATAGTCCCCCGGTTCAAACTCCGGATGCGGCGGAGTTGCCAGCACCGCCAGGCCTGCTTCGCAGAGTTCCCGGGCTCGTTCCGTATCGCCATAGTCCGGAACCCAGACGGAATTGAGTCCCAGCTGCTGCAACGTGGCAACGTGCTCTGCGTGATCCGGAGCCAGCCGCAGGATCGTCGGCTGCCCATTGAGCAGAAGCGCATCCAGTTCCATATCAATCGGGACAAAACTCCGTTCTGTGGGCGGGGCAGTTGTCTGAGGGGCAGCCGCCTGAGCGATCGCCAGCAGCTCCGCGGGCGGATTAATCACTGGACCAAAATCCGCCGGTCCGACATCGAAATACGATTCACCGGGCGACGACTCGGTCAGCAACGCCAATCCGAGAATCATCGCGTCCTGAGTTCGCAGGTCAGTCCGATTCAGTTCAGCACGCAGTCTGCGAAGCTGAGCTTCCACGGCTTTCTTCGAGGCGGTGACGTTCAGGGTCTGCCAAGTCTCGACGTCTCTCAGTGAATCTCCCAGCAGCAGTGTCTGCAGCGCCTGACCGGTTCTCGGATCCAGTTGACGAGGAAACACGATCAGCAGGCCCAACTGCAGTCCGATGCCGCTCGCATGAAGCTTCACACTGCCCCGGAAGTCGTTGTGCAGCATCGACGGTGTCACCATCGCCCGGATCTGAACCGCCTCCGGCACTCCGGCATTCAACAGGCGGAATCGTTCCACGGATTGGCCTCGCTGAGTCACCGGCTCGTGCGTGATCTGTGTTGTTGCCAGCGAGGCGACAGATTCCCAGCTCAGGTCGCTGGTCGCTGAAATCAGATCTTCGCCCCGGCTTGCAGTCGTCCAAACGACGCAGCCGATCACGAACAGCAGCCAGCGGAAGATCGCACAACGAAAATCGGCGACGGTACCGTCAGACTCGGCACCGTCGCTGTCGACAGCTTGCTTCAGTTGGCGCACAGACAGCGACGGCATTGAACTTCCGTGTTCGTTGTGACTTGAGTGAACGAACTGTGCCCTGCGTTTATGACACCGATGGAACTCCGCAGAAGGCGTTCGTCCTCCGCTGAATTCCTCCCGACGAACGGTCAACCAGTCTACCACAGGATTCCGGATTCGTCCGAGAGCAGATTCTGCGGCATTGATCGAATGTCAGGTTGTTCCGGCAGACGTGGAAAAAAAGCAACATCGTACCGCCTATTTGCTTGAGACTATTCCGTCAGACTGACAGAATCATTCAACGGGTCGCTCGACTTGTGACCCTGAACGACTTCCTCAGGATTTCCCGCCATGTCCGCTCCCAAACGTTTCCACGAGACCGAAACTGAGAGTCTTCCGGTCGAAATGCTGGAGTTGGGTCGCCTGATTACGGAAATGCACGGCCCGGAGAAAGAAGAAATTCTTTTCGCCTATGGTCGAGTCTCCGATTCCATCCAGCGCCGTCGTCGAATTCTGAATCTTGTCCAGGAAGCACTTTCTCAGCTCCGGCTCGATGTGAAGTACTTGATGTTCGACCTCGAAACGACCCGCCGTGAGCGCGATCAGCTGCAGGCTCAGCTGGAAGAAGAAGACACGGGGTTCTGAGAGTTGCTGTGGCGAGCGGTCGGGTGTCAACCCGCCGAGGAAACGGCTTCGTCGACAGAGAACAAACTCGGTGGGCTGACGCCACACCGCTCGCCGGATGCGAAAGACTCGCAAAAAGAAAACGCCGCAGGATTCTGCGGCGTTTGAGGAATTCAGGCTGGCTCAGTCGATCAGGCGATATCGAAGGATTCGGAACTCTCTTCGCTGATCGCGTCGTCGACGAGCAGATTACCCACGGAACCAGGGCCGTGGTCGTAGCAGTCGTCTGTGTGCCACAGCGGCAGTCCGGCAGCATAACGGGCAGCCAGCATCATCACTTTTTCTTCGGAACCTGGTTTTGCGGCTGTCGGAGACGCCGGGTCAACACCCAGCGATCTTAGTTCTTCTTCAAAGCCAGCGTCCAAGTCACTAAGGAATTCGTAGCCTTCCAATTCAGACAAAGATTCCAAGCCGGTATCCGTTTCGGTGTAAAAAGACATCATTCATGAGGCTCCAGAGGGGTGCAAACCGAGTCATCGTTCCATCACCTCCTTCCTTGGAGCTGTCACAGCCGGAGGCAAACACACGCTTCGATCTGTCCCGGCAAATCAGCCGACTGGTCAGAAATTCGAGGGGCCTGAGCCTTGTTATCAACTGCGAAAAGACGATTCCTTTCGAATTCGGATTCTTGAATCCGTGGTGCCGATTGTCAACAAAAATTCACATTCGACATACGTCTTTCCAGTGATCCGCTCGCGCGCCGGAGAGAAGCCACTTAAGTCTCTGCTTTGCCAGCTTCCTATTGTTCGGCAGACGACCCATTTTGCGATAAATGATCTTGCCACAATGGATAATTGCTTAGCCTGGCCCCTTCCTGGCAGCGCTGACAGCGTTTTTGTCCACCCTGCACCTGAAGACCGAGCCTGAAGACCGAGATCACCCGACAGCGCCGCTACGGGCTCCTTCCGGGCAAAGACCCGACGCTAGCGCGTTCGGCTGTGGATGAGCAGATTGTCATGCGAAACGTCATTCGGCCTGTTTAGCAAGCTCCTTCGCGGTAACAATCAGTCGTTGCTGGCGGACGGCAAGCTCGTGGAGCTGTTTGCGGAGTGCCGGCTGCTCCTCAGTTGTCACTGACTGCATCAGCCCGTCCAACTGCTTCGTGCGACGGTTCACCTGAAGCTGCAGAGTTCTGAGCATCCGGATCTCGGCCATCAGCTTCACCAGACCCGGCTTTTCCTGGGAGTTCTGATTCTGCTGCTGCTCATGCTCATGCTCCTTCATCTCCTGCATTTCCTGCTGCGTCGCCTCGATCAGTTGTCGCAGTGATTCCAGAATGTCCGTCTGAACGGACTGAGTCAGCTCAGTGACCGATGATTCCTGCAGCCACCCAGTCACGGAGCCCATATCTGCTTCGATGTCTTCGACAGCCAACAGGATGGAAGCTGACGATCCGTCTTCACGCAGCAAATTGACCGTCTGCGCACACTCCTGAGTCAGCTCCGACTGCTGCTGAGCCAGTTCTCTGCAGCGGCTGTAATACTGATCCAGCCAGTCCTTTTGCGGCGTCGCCGCGAGACTCACCGTTCCTTCGTGAATCTGCGTCTCGGCAATCAGCATCCGCTGGAACCTGGCTTCCAGAGCTGCCAGCATCATTTCCTTTTCTTCCTCGCGCAGCTGCTTCAGCATTTCCTCCAGCTTTGCGGCCGCTGCATGCAGTTCCTCAAGGGCCTGATCTTCGTCCTTCACAGCTTCGTCACGCTGCTGCTGCTTCAGCGCTTCGAGAGCCTGCTGCATCTGCTCACGAGCCTTCTCCAGTTGCTCTCGGCCGGGTGACTGTTTTGATGGCTTGCGGCCTGAGTTCTGTTGTCCGGATTTTGAACGCCCCCCCTCGGACTGTGGTGCGTCCTTGGACGGAGTTTTCGACTTTGTCGGATCATCACCCTTCGTTGGCTGTTTGTCGTCATTCGGCTTCTGATCTCCGTTCTCGGGAGATCCTTCCGACGGTTCACCGTCCTTCGGTTGACCATCTTTGGGCTCGCCATCCCTGCTCTCGTCGTCCTTGCTTGCGCCATCTTTCGGTTCACCCGACGGTTCCCCGGCATCTGCTTCTTTCGCCTCCTCGTCATCATGTTCGCGCATCGAGTCCAACAACCTCTCGGTTTCACTTAACGCCTTCTGCTGACCAGGAGCCGCACTCGAAGGAGCTTCCGCGTTCCGAGTCGCCGCGCGGGCAGATCGTTGTTCGGCGATGACCGTGCGGACATCTTTGAGCAGTCCGTTGAGCCGTTCTCTTTCTCGCTCGACACTGCTGCGGCGGTCTTCACTCTGCAGCAGCTTCAGCAGAACCTGCAGGCTCTCGATGACTTCTGCCTGCTGTTCAGATGCTCCGCCGAGTTCATGTTTCTCGAGCAACCCGACAATTTTTTCGATGTCCTCACTGATACGATCTTCTCTGCCCTTGCCAATTGCGCGACGCAGCAGATCGGCACGCTCCGGATCCTGACGACCGAGAATGTCGGCCATCTGAGACAGCATCCGCTCAAACCGGGCATAACGCCCGCTGATCGCCAGCTGATCATCCCGCAGGGCCTCGGGAGTTTTTTCAACTGCCACCGGAGGCGTGACCGGTTCCTGTGCCGCAGTCGGGAGCCACGAAGAACCCGCGAGAAGGATCAGACTCAAAATGGTTTGAAATTTCATGTCCGTGTACCTGCTCGCAAGAAACACTCCACCACGACGCCCCTGAGTTTACAGCCGCTTCAGCTTGTCCAGCACATCCCGCTTCTGAAGCTGCTTTGTCCCTTCCTGAATCTGAATCTGGTTGTCATAAATGGCCTTCAGATCGCGTAGAGCTTCATGGAATTCAGCCATATCGCGGACGCTGTCGAGAATCTGGTTGAGTGCAGCGATCACGGCCGAAACCTGCTCGGTGGACGCAGCCACCAGGGCTTCACTTTCCCGTCCGTCCAGCGCCGCGACTCGGAACGCACTGACGGCTTTGTCAGCGGTGGTCATCATTTCGCCGGCAATCGTCTTCAGCGGATTGACGATGTCGGAACGCATGGTCTCCGCGAGCTGCTGCGGAGGAATCGCGTTGTTGATCAGCTGCTGCACGATCTCCTCAAAGCCTTCAGTGATGGACGTCAGTTCGTTTGTCTGGCGGCGAAGATTGTTCCCGCTGCGCGTCGCGCACGTGGTCAGACTGGCGCGGTCCTGGAGCGCTGCAACCGTGCCTGCGGTGTCAACTCGTGCGGCGACGTCCTGATGGAACTGCAGGTCGTTCCGGACCTCTTCCAGCTGCGCGATGACTTCTTCAAAGCGTCCCCGCAGCCCGATTTCGCGCGTGTAGAGCAGCGACAGCAATTCTTCGTTACTGACGATGCGGAACAGCATCGGTTCGCTGCGCGTTGCTCCAGGGAAAGGAAACTCATTCGAATCACCGGCGACAATTGACAGTGTCAGAGTCTGTCCTTCCGTCAGATCCATCGGCTGCAGGTCAAACAGCTCGAACGGCTCGTCTTCGCCGCGATGGAGCTCAAAGTCCATGACTCCGGTCGACGGAACTGTTCGGAACGGACGAGGCCGCCAGGTGGATTCGTCGTCGACGAGAAACTCAAACCCCGCGGATTTCAGTCCATAGTCATCGCGAATGCGACCGGCGATCGGCAGCCGGGCCAGCCGAGTCACCGCGTTCCCGATTCCGGTCATCTGAGCCACGACGACGGGCGGCGCATCCTCAATCCCCTGCACTCGCAAAGTTTCCGGACTGGCTGACATGACATCATCACTGTCGTGCAGAAAGAACCGCAGACTGGTGCTCGACGGAATCTGCAGCGCAGCGGTTGCCTCGAAACTGTCCGCAGCACCTGATTCGACGTCGGAGTCCGAAGATGCGGCATCACCGGCGAGAATGATCTCGAACCGAGCAGTCAGCGTGCGGCCGTCTTCAGAAATCAGCGGCGGACCAGTCGATTCGCCGACTGCGCGACCGTCCCGCAGCGTCACGCGAGAAGATTCCTGATCGCCCGAAATCTCAAACTGATCCGACACAATTCTGGCCGCCTGCAGAGACTTGCCGGACGTCGCCGCCAGGTCGAAGGACGTCCCGACCGGCAGCTGGACTTCGCTGCCGGTAACCGTCAGCGACGATTCACGCAACTGGTTCCAACCGGTGTATTCCGGATACCGACATTTCAACTGCACCTGATCGATCCCAGGCGAATTGACGACGTCGATGCGATAGGGAGTTTTCGTACGATAGTCCCCTGCCAGCAGTTCGATCTCGATCGGTTCCTGCAGGCGAGTCACGGCAAATCGAAACGTCCGTTCCGATGACGGCGACACGTAGGTCCGGCTGAGGGATCCGTCGGCTCGAATCACGTCGACACGGACTCGGTCGGGAATCACCCAGGTCTGCCCTTCAGCCGGGCCACCGTTCGGAACCGTCATCTCCAGTTCCAGGTCCGCGCCTCGGGGATGCCGGTACGCCAACTGTTCGCCGCTTCGCAGAAAATCGATCCGCCTGTCACCGGGCTGGGCGATGGCCTGCATGGCCAGCTCGGTCGTTCGAACATGGTACGTTTCTTCGCACAGCACAAACGCATTCCACCACCGCGTCAGCATCCGGGGCTGCACAATCCCCAGCATCGCGACTGAACACAACATGCCTCCTGCGAACCAGCTCAGCCGCTTCAGTCCCGCCGCATCGAAGACATCATCCGCGGCAACGGAGCCTGCCAGTCGTTCGGCTTCGCGAATGGATCGTTCCAGCATCGGACGGACCAGCGGACCTTCGCCCGGCAACCCTTTGGCCGATTCCACCGAGGTGATCAGCCGGTCCTGAAACTGCGGAAAACGACGTTCCAGAAGAAGTGCCAGGTCCGTGTCACGGATTCGTCGAATCAGAGGAAACATGACCCGACTCGCCAGCAGCCACAATCCCGTCGGCAGCAGGACTGCCAGAAGAATCATCCGCAGCCCGACAGGCAACTCAATCCGTTGCAGTCGAAACCAGCCCACATCCAGCGAGGTGGTGATCCAGAACAGGATCACCGCACAGCACACGGCAAACAGCAGTCCCGCGAGCATTGCATCCCGCCGCACTCGATGCCGCACCGTCCGCAGCAGTGATTTCACCGCAGATGGCATGGCAATCTGATTCAACGGCGCGGACGGAGCGGACATGATGGCGAGTGGATCTGAAGACAGCGTATTGTCGCGGTTGCAATTGACGCACGGGCAATTGTGAATCGCAGAAGTCTACGGGCATCACGGGTCAAGAGAAAGACCGCAGCCGGGATCTGCCGTTTGTTCCGCAGTCACAGGCTTGCTCGGATCGGGCCGTATTGCACACCGAGCCCGCCGATATGGAGTTCCTGCTCCACGATCAGAACCCGCGCGCTGTGGTCTGTCGCTCCCCGCGCGGTGTTCTGTCCGGCAGGACCACTGCCCGGCACAATCAAGTCGTAATGCAAGTTGTCGGCGATCAGATGGTGGAATCCAGCCATTCACAAATTGTCTGACGATGCCGCAGCACATTCGCAAGTTGCTCGGGGTACAAACCCAGCAGGGTGGTCATCGGATGTTCATCGAAGCTGCCACTCGCGATACTTCCGCCTGCCACTGCCGCGGTCGCAAAATCGATGGCCAGACTGAGCATTGCCGATTGCAGTTCATGGTCGCAGGCTCCGTACACAGCATTCTGAAATCGTACCGTTTCCGCCACGCGGGTCGGGAGTTCCCATGATTCGATCAGCCGGGAGGCGAACGTGATGCGATGTTCTTCGGCCGCCACCAGTAATTCGCCGTCGCTGGCGGCGAGCAGGCCTCGACTTCGCCGATCGGACAGCGCCTGCAGCAGAATCGGACGACCGACGTCGTGCAGCAGTCCCGCGAGAAAAGCTTCTTCCACATTCATTCGACGGACGCGCGCAATTTCCTGTGAGAACGCCGCCGTCGCCAGTGACCTGCGAAACGACTTCCTGACATCGTTTTCAAATCCCGCAACGTCAAAAATCCTGCACTGACAGGAAATCACGACGACAATTTCACGCACACCGTTCAGGCCCAGCCGAGCCACGACTTGCTGGATCGATGAGACCGAAATCCCGGTGTTATAGCGAAGCGAGTTCGCGATCCTGAGCAGATGACAGGTAAGCGACTGGTCCCGTTTGATGAGAGCAACAATTTCTGATGCGTCGCAGTCGACGTTGCTCGTCAGCCTCAGAAGCTGAGCCGCGACTTCCGGCAACACCGGCAGATCACAACTGTCCGATGCAGTAATTGCGATCAGAGCGTCCTGCAGTCTTTCCGTTTTTTCGGCGATGCCAGTGCTCATGACGTTGTTTCCCGGTCAGCCTGTAAACGGCGCGCAGCACCTGCACACGCGGAATACCGTGCAGGGGCTATCGAGCGTTCACTCTGCAGCTTGCCGGGATTTTCCGATAAGGCGGAAAAAAACACCGAACCGCTTGGTCATGGTGGCATGGGCACGGTGTGTAAGGCAGTCCTTGCCCGGCTGCAGCGTCCGGTCGCAGTCAAGCTGCTGCCGTCGCTCCGTTCTGCAATGGATCTTCACTCGCGGAACTCGCACACTGCACGATGCAGTTGCGCCAAATTCGACATCACGCTCCGCGTGATGAGCCCAATCACCAGCTCCCCGCAACCAAGTCCACTGTCGCCGATCACCTGGTCGCGCTGCGCATCACAGCCGAAGATCTTCCAACTCCGCCTCCAGCTTTCCCCGCGGGACGTCCACCCGGAAGGCTTATCACGTCCCGGCGCGCCGGGATGATGGTGACATTGGGCGGCATTCTGCTGCTCATCGCCGGCATTTTGATTCGTGTAAAAACCGACACGGGCACGCTGATCATCGAATGCAGCAACAGCAGTATTCCCGTAAAGATCCGTCAGGGCACAGAGACCGTCGACCGTCAAAGAGCTGACTCTTTCCGCCGGCCCCAACGAAGTCACTCTTCGCAGCGGCAAGTATGAAATCATCGTGCCTGTGGAATACGACTCAGTCACGATCGAAAACGGATTGGTGGAAATCTCAAGAGGCAGCCAATCGCTCGTGAAGGTGACTCAGCAGTCGATCAACTCGGAACAACCACCAGCGATCACTTCAGCAGCATCATCTGATGAGCTGCCCAGGTCCGTGTCGGTGTACGAAGGCAGAACATTCGATCAATGGATTCTGCTGACTCTCACGGAGCGCAGCACGGAAGAACTAACGAAGGCTGTTGACGCAATCGGCATTCTGGGTCGCGGTGAACGAGATCGTGACGCAGCGAAGGCGATTCTCGCCGTCATTGAGCAGTATGAATTCGTTGATCCGCCGTCCCGGACAGATGAGCAGTCGAAGCTGATGATCACAGCAATCCGGTCAATGCGAGGGCTGAATCCTGACGAGACTGTGCGGGCTATCGCCGAAGACTTCAGTGTTCGGAGGCCTTCAGTGCATGAGTTCGTCCTCTCAGGATTGCTGCTCCCTCGCGAAATGATCGACCGCGGCGGCGGCGGGCAGGCTGTGACGGAGAAAATTTCACTCGGAAAAACGGAGCCGCTGGCCTCGAAGTTGAGAGCCGATGAGAAGCTTGCTCTTCAGATGATTCAGCTTTCGGAATTGAACTCTGGAGTCTGGAGTCCGGAGAAGTACCCGACATTTGCAAGCAGCACCTGGTTTGGCGGCGACCCGGTGTTCCATTTTATTCGGGCTCATGTGGGTCATGAAAAACCGAGTGCGAATGTGGAGAGTTATCTTCGGCAATTCGCAGTTGATCCGTCGCAGATTCCGGAGGATCAGCAGTTACCATGGGAAGCAGTCGCTGCAGCTTCGATGTTGGGGCGGCACTCGTCCGAAGAACTTCATGCAAAGATCTTCGTGCGAGCGATCTGGGATAATCTGAAGCAACTACGGGCCAATTCGGGGGGTTCTGGTATTAGTGGAGGAGGATTGGGCGGAGGAGGTGGTTCACCGGACACTTGGCTTCGCGGCCAGATCGAGGCATGGAAAGGAC
>Ga0163144_10014241_pt1 | contig 16537 bp, 22 predicted proteins | sample OliLak19BULKMAT1_FD_123175 | JGI IMG/M metagenome (GOLD analysis project Ga0163144, IMG submission 123175) | Freshwater microbial mat bacterial communities from Lake Vanda, McMurdo Dry Valleys, Antarctica - Oligotrophic Lake LV.19.BULKMAT1 | ecosystem: Environmental > Aquatic > Freshwater >... | reverse complement strand
TGGCTGCTGTTCTGGATCAAGTACCTCGACTTCGTCATCGCCCGCTACAAGGCGGCCCACGTGATCCACGCCGGCGCCTATTTGCTGGGCCGCAAGCCGGCGGGCTAAGCGGCCAAAGCGGTCCTGTGCTTGGCTACTGTGTAGCCTCGCCGTGGCCCAGCATGGCGCCGAGTTTCATGCCGCCGAAAATGTGGACATGCAGGTGCGGCACGGTCTGGTGCGCGTCGCGGCCGTTGTTGGCGAGGATGCGGTAGCCATCGGCGACCACGCCGGCCATCCGCGCCACTTCGCCGACAGCACGGATGAAATCGGCAATCTCCGCATCGGGCGCCTTGGCCGAAAAATCCTCGATGTCCACGTAGGCACCCTTCGGGATGACCAGGATATGGGTCGGCGCCACCGGCTGGATGTCGTGGAAGGCGAGACTGTGCGCGGTTTCGTGCACCTTCTTGCAGGGAATCTCGCCGCGCAGGATACGGGCGAAAATGTTGTTCGGGTCGTAGGCCATGGTCCCTCCTCAGGCCGGCGGGCGGGTTTTCTTTTCGTCGACGCCCGATGTGCCCTCGCGCCGCGCCAGTTCGGCGAACACGTCGGCCGGCGCCACGCCGGCATCGGCCCAGAGCACGAGCAGGTGATAGAGCAGGTCGGCGCTTTCGCCCACCAGTTCGGCCGGGTCGCCCTTCATCGCGGCGATGATCGCCTCGACCGCCTCCTCGCCCACCTTCTGCGCCATGCGCGGCCGGCCGCGGGCGAACAGTTTGGCGGTGTGCGATTTCTCGGGGTCGCCGCCCTTGCGGCTAAGGATCAGCGTGTAGAGCCGCTCCAGTACCGTGCTGTCCGAATCCTGGCTCACGCCCCCTCCTCCAGCCGCACGGGAATGCCCGCCGCCTGCATCGCCCGCTTGGCGTCCGTCACTTTATGCGCTCCGAAGTGGAAGATGGAAGCCGCCAGCACGGCGCTGGCATGGCCCAGCTTCACCCCGTCCACGAGGTGCTGCAAGGTGCCGACGCCGCCCGACGCGATGACCGGCACGGAAACCGCGTCGGCGATGCGGCGCGTCAGGTCCAGGTCAAAGCCCGAGCGGGTGCCGTCGCGGTCCATCGAGGTCAGCAGGATTTCGCCGGCGCCCAACGAGACCAGGCGTTGCGCCCAGGCGGCCGCTTCCAGCCCCGTCGCGGTCCGGCCGCCATGGGTGAACACTTCACCGCGCCCGTCGACCCGTTTCACGTCGATGGCGACAACGATGCACTGGGCGCCGAACTTCTCGGCCGCTTCCTTCACCAGTTCCGGTCGCTGCACCGCCGCGGTGTTGATCGAAACCTTGTCGGCACCGGCCAGCAGCAGCTTGCGCACGTCTTCCACCGCGCGGACCCCGCCGCCCACGGTCAGCGGCATGAAGCAGCGTTCGGCGGTGCGCGCCACGACATCGAACAACGTGGCGCGGTTGTCGCTGCTGGCGGTGATGTCGAGGAAGCAGAGTTCGTCGGCCCCCTGGGCATCGTAGATGCTGGCCTGTTCCACGGGATCGCCGGCATCGCGCAGGCCGACGAAATTGATGCCTTTGACCACGCGCCCGTCCTTCACGTCGAGGCAGGGAATGACCCGGACTTTCAGCATGGGGCCTTGGGCATTCTAGGCTGCCAGCAGCTTCAGCGCGGCGGCGGGATCGATCCGCCCGTCGTACAGCGCGCGGCCGACGATGACGCCGGCAATGCCGGTGCGCTCGCAGGTCTTCAGCCGGCGCAGGTCCTCGATGGAGGCGACGCCGCCCGAGGCGATGACGGGAATGTTGACCGCCTCGGCCAGGGCCGCCGTCGCGGTGACGTTGACGCCCATGAGCGCGCCATCGCGGTCGATATCCGTATAGATGATCGCGGCCACGCCGACATTCTCGAAGCGCAGCGCCAGCTCGACCACGGCGGTCTCGCTGGCCTCGCCCCAGCCCTCGACCGCGACCCGGCCGCCGCGGGCGTCGATGCCGATGGCGACGCGGCCGGGAAACTTCTTGCAGGCGTCGATGACAAGTTGCGGATTCTTCACCGCTACGGTGCCGAGGATCACGCGCTGGATGCCGTTGGCCAGCCAGGCCTCGATGGTCGCCATGTCGCGAATGCCGCCACCGAGCTGCAATGGCACCGAGGTCGCCTTGCGGATCGCGGCGACGGCGGCCGAATTCACCGGACTGCCGGCGAAGGCGCCGTTGAGATCGACGATGTGCAAGTGGGTAAAACCGGCCTTCTCGAAGTCGCGTGCCTGGGCCGCCGGGTCCCTGTTGAACACCGTCGCATTCGCCATATCGCCCCTGACCAGGCGCACGCAGGCGCCGTCCTTCAGGTCGATCGCGGGGTAAAGAATCACGCCAGCACCTTGCTGTAGTAGTGGCCGGGCATGTACTTGCCGTCGACCAGGGCGTAATTCTCCTTGGTCGCCCAGCGCTTGAAGCCCCATTCCTCGTAAAGTTCGATGGCGGCCTTTTGCGTGGCGCGCACGTCGAGGTCGAGGATGCGAAACTTGTGCGCCCTGGCGGAATCCTCGACGAGGCGCAGCAGGCCGCGCGCCAGGCCGTGGCCGCGCGCCCAGGGTGCGATGAAGAAAGTGCTGAACAGGGCGGCGTGGGCGCCGGCCTCGTTGTTCGGCGGCGGTTTCAGCAATTGCGCGGAACCGACGATCTTGCCGTCGAGCCGGGCGACATAAAGTTCGCGCTCGGGAATCATCAGCACGCCGCGCCAGTAGCGCTCCAGCACCCGGCGGTGCGGTGGCTTCAGCCAGCCAAAGCCGCCGCCGCCCAGGATCGCCTCGTCGGTTGCGGCGCAGAGCTGTTCGAGATCGTCGTCCTCGAGCGCAGTGACGCGCAGTACGTTGTTCAACGCGGTAAAGCTGTTCATGGCCGCCATTTCAGGAAATTGGCAATAAGGTGCAGGCCGATGGCCTGGCTTTTCTCCGGATGGAATTGGGTGCCCACCATGTTGTCGCGGGCAATCATGGCGGTGACCGCGCCACCGTAATCGGCGACGGCGAGGCGCACGGCGGGATCGCGCGGAAACAGCGCGAAGGAGTGGACGAAATAGGCATGCGCCCCGTCGGCGATACCAGCCAGGACCGGGTGCTGGCCCAGCAGGCGCAACGTGTTCCAGCCCATGTGCGGAATCTTCAGGGTGGGATCGGCCGGGGCAAGTGCCGCGACATCGCCGGCGATCCAGCCCAGCCCGGGATGCGCGCCGAACTCAAGCCCGCGCTCGGCCATGAGTTGCAGGCCGACGCAAATCCCAAGGAACGGCCGGCCGGCGGCGCGTACGGTCTTCTCCAGCGCCTCGACCATGCCGGGCACCGCGTCAAGGCCGCGGCGGCAGTCGGCGAAGGCGCCGACGCCAGGCAGGACGATACGGTCGGCGGCCGCAACCTCGGCGGCATCAGCGGTCACGCTGATCGTTGCCGGTACCTCGGCCTCGACAGCGGCGCGTTCGAACGCCTTGGCGGCCGAGCGCAGATTGCCCGAGCCATAGTCGACGATCGCCACCTTCATCATGCCGGCAGGCCGAACACGGCGTGGCTGCCCGCCGGTCGCGCCGACACCACGCCGCCGTCCAGCGCGCGCCGTTCGGCCTCGGCTTCGTCGCGGCCGGTCACCACGCCCATCAGGCGATAGCCGGCGCGCTCCAGCGTCCAGCGCCGCACATCGTGCGCCACGAAACCGCAGGTCAGGGAAACCAGCACGCTGCCAATCAAGGTCAGGCGTTCGTCGATATGGCCATACTCGTCGGCCCAGGTCAGGACCATGCCAACCAGCACATAGGCCAGCAGGAACAGCCATTGCCGGTTGAGCAGGGCCCAGAGCGGCGCGAACAGGCAGGCGCCCCACGAGAAGGCCTCGCGCACCAGCACGAAATCGGGGTCTTCGGCGGGCCGGGCGGGCCGGGCATGCACGGTATAGAAGCGCATGGCGGGCTAGAGCGAGGCGCCGAGGGTGCCCTTGGTGGAGGGCACTGCATGGGCGGCGCGGGGATCAATCTCGATCGCCTGGCGCAGCGCCCGGGCCAGGCCCTTGTAGCAGGACTCGACGATGTGGTGGTTGTTCTCGCCGTAGAAGGTTTCGACATGCAGAGTGATGCCGGCCGCCTGGGCAAAGGCCTGGAACCACTCCTTGAACAATTCGGTGTCCATCTCGCCCAGCTTCGGCTTGGTGAAATTCACCTTCCAGATGAGATAGGGCCGGTTCGACACGTCGAGCGCCACGCGGCTGCACGTCTCGTCCATCGGGATCGTGGCGGCGCCATAGCGCACGATGCCGGCGCGCTCGCCCAAGGCCTGGGCGACAGCCTGGCCAATGACGATGCCGGTGTCCTCGGTGGTGTGGTGAAAATCGATATGGGTGTCGCCCTTGGCGGTGACGCTGAGGTCGATCAGGCTGTGACGCGAAAGTTGCTCGAGCATGTGGTCGAGAAAGCCGATCCCGGTGGCGACTTGGTAGACGCCGGCGCCATCCAGGTTGAGCCGGACGGATATCTCGGTTTCCTTGGTTTTGCGCCGGATTTCGGCGCTGCGCAGGGTGGGTGACGCGGCCATCGGACTGCTCCCGACGAAATGGCACCGGCCGGAGAGCCGGCGGGCGTTCCGTTCGGGCCGGCGTATAGCAGGAAGGGGGGCCGGGGGCTAGGGGCCGGCCAACGCCAGATGATTGACAGAGTCAATTAATTGCTTGACCTTGCCATCCATAGCGAGGGCCCATGGACAGGGATAGCAGGATTGCCGCCGTTCGGCGCTTCAGCCGGTTCTACACCCGCCAGATCGGCGTGTTGCAGGAAGGCCTGCTGGCCAGCCAGTTTTCCCTGGCCGAGGGGCGGGTACTGTATGAACTGGCGCACCGCGACGGTTTGGCCGCTGTCGATCTGGCGAACGAACTGGACGTCGATCCCGGTTATCTCAGCCGCATCCTGAAAGGCTTCGAAGCCAAGGGTCTGCTGGCCCGCCGCCCATCCGAGACCGACGCGCGGCAAAGCCGCCTGACCCTGACCTCGGCCGGCCATGCCGCCTTCGCGCCGCTGAACAAGCGGTCGAAGGAGGAAGTCGGCGCCCTGCTGGCCAACCTGCCCGAGGCCGGACAGCGCCGGCTGGTCGCTGCGCTGGCCACGGTCGAGAACGTGCTGGAACCGCCGGCCCGGCCGGAGCCGTTTATCCTGCGGTCGCACCGACCGGGCGACATGGGCTGGGTGATTGGCCGGCACGGCGCGCTGTACGCCGAGGAATATGGCTGGAACATCGAGTTCGAGTCGATGGTGGCCGACATCGCCGCCAAGTTCATCCGCGAATTCGACCCGGCACGGGAGCGCTGCTGGATCGCCGAGCGCGACGGCGAGAATGTCGGCTCGGTGTTCCTGGTCAAGCAGTCCGACACCGTGGGCAAGCTGCGCATGCTGATCATCGAGCCATCGGCGCGCGGTCAGGGCCTTGGCAAGAAGCTGGTGGCGGAATGCGAGCGCTTTGCCCGCCAGGTCGGCTACCGGAAAATCGTGCTGTGGACCAACGACGTGCTGCTGGCGGCGCGCGCCATCTATGTCGGCGCCGGCTATCGCCTGACGGCAAGCGAAAAGCACCGCAGTTTCGGCAAGGACCTGGTCGGCGAGACCTGGGAAAAGGACCTTCGGTAGGGGCTGCCGGGGGTCCGACTTGAAGGCGCGCGCCTTCTCTCTACATTACGACTCGTCGCCGCCGCCATTCCCCGCTCCGGCCGCGACCCAGGAACCGCTCCATGACATCATCCGAAACCCAGCTCTGGCACGGCACCACCATTTTGTCCGTGCGCAAGAACGGCCGCGTCGTCATCGCCGGCGATGGCCAGGTCAGCCTTGGCGCCACCATCATCAAGGCCAATGCGAAAAAGGTCCGAAGGCTTGGCGACGGCTCGATCGTCGGCGGCTTTGCCGGGGCCACCGCCGACGCCTTCACGCTGTTCGAGCGGCTGGAAGCCAAGCTGGAGAAATATCCGGGGCAGTTGACCCGTGCCTGCGTCGAACTGGCCAAGGACTGGCGCACCGACCGCTATCTGCGCCGGCTCGAGGCGATGATGGCGGTGGCCGACAAGAACGCCTCGCTGGTGCTGACCGGCACCGGCGACGTGCTGGAGCCGGAGGATGGCGTGATCGGCATAGGCTCTGGCGGCAATTACGCCCTGGCCGCCGCTCGCGCGCTACTGGACCGGCCCGACATGGAGGCCGAGGACATTGCCCGCAAGGCGATGAGCATCGCCGCCGACATCTGCGTCTACACCAACCGCAACGTCATCGTCGAAAGCGTCTGAGAGACATGCCCGAGTTTTCCCCGCGCGAGATCGTTTCCGAACTGGACCGTTTCATCATCGGCCAGCACGACGCCAAGAAGGCCGTCGCCGTAGCGCTACGCAACCGCTGGCGGCGCCAGCAATTGCCGCTGCACCTGCGCGACGAGGTGCTGCCCAAGAACATCCTGATGATCGGCCCGACCGGCGTGGGCAAGACCGAGATTTCGCGCCGCCTGGCCAAGCTGGCCAATGCACCGTTCCTGAAGGTCGAGGCGACGAAATTCACCGAGGTCGGCTATGTCGGGCGGGATGTCGAGCAGATCGTGCGCGATCTGGTGGAAGCGGCCCTCGGCATGGTGCGCGAGCGGCTGCACAAGGAGGTTCAGGCCAAGGCCGAGGTTGCCGCCGAGGAGCGCATCCTCGACGCCCTGGTTGGCAAGGACGCCAATTTCGAGACCCGCCAGAAGTTCCGCAAAATGGGCCGCGAGGGCCAGCTTGACGGCAAGGAGATCGAGATCGACGTGGCCGATGCCGGCGGGATGCCGGCGTTCGATATTCCCGGCATGCCCGGCGCGCAGATGGGCATGGTCAATCTGGGCGACATGTTCGGCAAGGCCTTCGGCGCCAAGACCAAGAAGCGCAAGATGACGGTCGTCGAGGCGCACAAGCTGCTGACCCGCGAGGAAAGCGACAAGCTGCTGGACCAAGAGGCAGTGCAGAAGGAGGCCATTCGCGCCGTCGAGGACAATGGCATCGTCTTCATCGACGAGATCGACAAGATCTGCGCCCGCAGCGAGTTCCGTGGCGGCGGCGATGTCAGCCGCGAGGGCGTGCAGCGCGACCTGTTGCCGCTGATCGAGGGCACCACGGTCTCGACCAAGCACGGGCCGGTGAAGACCGACCACATCCTGTTCATCGCCTCGGGCGCGTTCCACCAGGCCAAGCCGTCGGACCTGCTGCCCGAGTTGCAAGGCCGGCTGCCGATCCGGGTCGAGCTGAAGGCGCTGACCCGCGACGACTTCAAGCGCATCCTGACCGAGACCGAGTTCAGCCTGATCAAGCAGTACGTCGCCCTGATGGCGACCGAGAAGGTCACGCTCAGTTTCGGCCCAGATGCGATCGACGCCCTGGCCCGCCTGGCCGAGGAGGTGAACGCCAATGTCGAGAACATCGGCGCGCGCCGGCTGCACACGATCATGGAAAAGGTGCTGGAGGAGATCAGCTTCACCGCCGCCGACCAGCCCGGCCGGGAAATCGCGATCGACGCCGCCTATATCGAAAGCCAGGTCGGCGCGCTGGCCAAGAACGCCGACCTGTCGAAGTTCATCCTTTAGCGGGCATTGACCAAGTTGTAGTCGGCGAGTTCCTGCGGCGACAGCCAGTAGATGTCGAAATGATTGGTCTCGAAGTTGGGCTGCAGGAGACGCAGGGAAATCCCCATGCGGGTTAAATAGGTGGCTTGGGCGCCAGCAGCCTTGGCGGCCATTTGCTCGCTGATCGCGATGATCACCCGGATGCGGTCATCGATCTCCAGCTCACGGTCCAGCAGCACTTTCTTGAGCCGGGCAACATATTCGTCGGAGGACAGGGCCGAGGCCATGTGAACGCCGACCTTGCCGCCCTGCTCGACCTCGCGCACGCGTCCGCCAGCGAGAATGAAAACGCAGGCACTGGCGCATTCGGCTTTGGCGGGGACACGGGTCGCCAGATTGCGGGCACGAATCAATTCGCCGATTCTCAGGCCATCGGCAAGACTGCCGCCCGGCGAATCCAGATAAATGGTATGCACCCGGCCGCCGTCGCGTTCCATAAGTTCGCGAAAACTTCGCGCGTCGTTGCGCTTCAGTTCGCCGGACAGGCGCAGCAACTGGCCGGACTGATGCAACTCGAACGTCGCCGCCGTCGCCGGCGCGGCATTCGCTACGGCGGCAACGACTGCCGCAAGCAGTAGGCGGTCTAGACGCGCGCCCATTTGCCGTCGGTCAGGCAGTAGTTCGATTCCTGTTTGGTTTCCTTGCCGTCGATATAAACGACCTCGCGGATGCGCCGGCAATTGGCGCCGTCCGGAGCGCCATTCGCCGCGACCGGCTTTGCCTCGGCATCGGACGTGCGGCTGGTCTTCGGCTCGGGCGGCGGCGCGACCGGTTCGGCATAGCCAAAGACGCCGGGTGTCTTGTCGCTTTGCCAGGAGATGCGCTCGCTGCCCGGTGTCGTGGCCGCGCGTTGCGCGGCAAGCGCGGCCTTGGCCTGGTCGGCCTTGTCCAGGCTGTCGCCGATCATCGACCCAACCATGCCGCCGACGGCGGCGCCGACGAGGACCGCGACCGCCTTGCCGCTATCGCGCCCGACCAGAGAGCCCAGCAGACCGCCGACAACAGCGCCAGAAACAGCGCCGATATCCTTCTTCGATACGGAATCGCAGGCCGTCAGGCTCGTCATCACCATCGCGGCCATCATCATTCGGCCACATCCCTTGCCATGCCCCACTGTCGCCCCCCGTCTGACCCATGCCCCTTTCGTGCGGTGAAATTATGCCGCGACGGTTTGGCGGTTGCAAGCGAGGGTTGTTGAACGATTCTATCTAAGGTTCCCTGCCGGCCGCCAGGAGCCGCAGCAGCTTGTCGATCTCCTCGTCCGGCAATTCGCCGATGTCGCGCGCCAGGAGGTTGGCGAGCCTGGTGGCGCGCGGGCTGAGACCCGCGGTGTCGATGACGATGCGGGGGTGCGAGACCTTGGCGAGGGCGGCCAGTTCATCGGCCTCGTCCCAGATGATCTGGAAGTAGGAGCAGATGCGCTGCACCAGCCACCACGACGGCTTGCCACGGTGGCCATGCTCCAGCGCCGAGAGATAGGGCGCGGAAACCCCAAGGTCGGCGGCCATCTGCTTCATGGTGATGCCGCGCGCCTGGCGCAGTTCGCGAATCTTCTCGCCGAACGGGGTCATGCCGCGAAAATAGCGGGGCGGCGTGGCGCTGAACAGGCTTCCGCGCCCCGCACCTTCCGCTTATCCTGTCCCGATAAGGCTATCGGGAGGCAGTAATGATCCGCTTTGACGGACGCGTCGCCATCGTCACCGGCGCCGGGCGCGGCCTGGGCCGGGCCCACGCCCTGGACCTGGCGCGGCGCGGCGCCAAGGTGGCGGTCAACGATCCCGGCTTTGCCGCCATGCAGGGCGGCGCGCTTTCGAACGAGGTGGCCGATGCGGTGGTGCGCGAGATCGCGGCCAATGGCGGTGTGGCCATGGCCTCGTACCACGACATCGGCAAGCCGGTAGAGGCGCGCGCGCTGATCGACAGCACCATCGCCGCCTGGGGGCAGGTCGATGTGGTCGTCAACAATGCCGGGCTGGTGCACCCCAACGGGATGGCCGACATGACGCACGAGGAATTCGTCGCCATGGCGGACGTTCACCTGTTCGGCGCCTTCAACGTGGCGCAGCAGGCCTATCGGCATATGAAGACCAAAAAATACGGCAGACTGGTTTTCACCACCAGCCAGGTCGCCTTTTTCGGCAAAAAGGGCGCTGGCGGCTATGGCGCGGTCAAGGCCGGTGTCCTCGGCATTCTCTCGACACTTAAGATGGAGGCGGCGCGGCATGGTGTGCTGTGCAATGCAATCTCGCCCTATGCCGTCACCCGCATGTCGGACGGCGTGTTCCCCGAGGAACTGTCCGGACTGCTGATCCCCCAGCAGGTCACCGCCGGCGTCACCTACCTGGCCAGCGAAGGCTGCGAGTTGAACGGGGCCATCCTGATTGCTGGCGGCGGCCATTTCGCCCTGGCGGAAATGTGGGAAGGCGCTGGCGTGGACGTGCCCGAGCCGTTGAAGGCGGACGCCGAATTTGTCGCCGCCCATATAGCCGAACTTCGGCAGATGAAGGGCGCGCGCAACTTCCAAGACTCGATGGACCCGATCGGCATCACGCTGGACCGTCTGCAACGCTTACGCGGCAGCAACCGCCACTAACGCTTGCGCTTGAGGTAAAGGTAGAATGCGCCGCCGCCGCCGTGCTGGGGCGCGGCCGGCGTCACCGCGACAATGCATTGGCGAAGCGACGGTTCGCCAAGCCAGCGCGGCAGATTGCTTTTCAGCACGCCCTTGCCCCGCCCGTCGCCCTTGCCGGTGATGACCAGAACGCAGCGGCGCTGAACGGCATAACAGCGGGTCACGAACGAGACCAGGGCGGCATGGGCATCGCCCTGATACAGGCCGTGCATGTCGAGCACCGCCTCGACCGGCAGCTTGCCCTTGCGCAACCGCTCGGCGTTGCGGCCGTCGAGATTGCTCAGGCTTTCCAGCGGCGGCGGCGGAACGGGGTTCTTTTTCTTCGCCGGTTTTTCCGGTGGGGCCAGGGCTCCGGCGATCTTCGGGCGCGCGGCTGGGGGCGGCAATGGCGCCGGGCGCGGCCGGCCGCGTAGCGGCGTCACCGTGCGGGCAAGGCCGGTCCACGCCACGTCCTCGTCGGGCGTAAGGGTGCGCCTACGCCGCTCCGTCATCGACGATCAGGATGTGCAAGCGGCGGGGCCCGTGGGCGCCGAGGATCATCTTCTGCTCGATGTCGCCGGTGCGCGACGGGCCGGTGATGAAATTCACCGTGCGCGGCATGACCCGTTCGCCGAACTTTTCCCTTAACCGGTCCCACATGTCCTCGTAGGAACCGACGATTTGCGAGGCACGTAGCACGACAATGTGATTGTCGGGCACAAGGTTGAGAGTGGTCGGCGTTTCCGCGCCGGAATGCAGCACCAGGGTGCCGGTCTCGGCCACGCCGGCAAAGGCGGGGGTCAGGCTGACCTGATCGGTAATCTCGGCCACCCCGCGCTTGACGGTGAGCAGCGGGCGCTCATGCCACGGCAGGGCGTCGAGGTCGGGGTGCGGCGCGGCACGGATTTCGGTCGGCAGATTGTGTTGCGCCAGATAGTCGGCCACGGCGGCGGGGATGGCGGCGTTGGCGGGCACGCGTTGCGCAGTCGCCATATGCGCTTCGGCCCAATGGGCGAACAGGTTGATCTGTTCTGCGTGTGGCTTCTGCGCCCGCTGCGGCACCAGATTACGGCGATGCGCGGCAACGCGCTGTTCGGCGGCGGTCCTCACGTCATCGGCCAGGGCGGGGCGGCCAAGCGAGCGGCCGATCTGGCCGAGAATATGATCGCGCGCCGTGCTCATGAGGCGTCGCCGCCACGCGCCTTCCAGAGGTCCTGGAAGATGCGGCCGGCAGGGGCTGGCAAGTCGCGCCCCTTGGTCCAGCCACCGGCCAGCGGCAGCGACGAAAAGCTGCCCCGGCCCCGCCCCAGCCGCCCAAGCACGCCGATGCCAAGTCGCGCGCCAAGCCTGTAAAGCGCCGGTCGTTTGGCGAACCAGGCCCACAGGCCGAGCCCGATGCGTTGCAGCGGCGGCGTTACGTCCGAGGAAAAAGCCTGCTCGCGCCAGTGCCGCATGATCTTGGGCAGCGGAATCCGCATCGGGCAGACTTCTTCGCACCGGCCGCAGAAGGTCGAAGCGTTCGGCAGATGCTGCGCCTCCTCGATGCCGAGGAAATGCGGGTCCAGCGCCGCGCCGATCGGACCGGGATACACCCAGCCATAGGCGTGACCGCCCACCGATTGGTAGACCGGGCAATGGTTCATGCAGGCGCCGCAACGGATGCAACGCAGCAGGTCCTGCAATTCAGTGCCCAGCATCGACGAGCGGCCATTGTCGAGCAGCACGACATGGTATTCGCCGGGGCCGTCAAGATCGGCAGCACGGCGCGGGCCGGTGGAAAAAGTGGTGTAGACCGAGAATTCCTGGCCGGTGGCCGAGCGCGCCAGCACGCGCAGGATGGTCATCGCATCCTCCAGCGTCGGCACGACCTTTTCCAGCGAGGCCAGCACGATGTGCATTTTTGGCAGGGTCTGGGTCAGGTCGCCATTGCCCTCGTTGGTGACGATGACCGAGGAGCCGGTTTCGGCGACCAGCAGGTTCGCGCCGGTAATGCCGACATCGGCATCGAAATAGCGTTGCCGCAAGTACTTCCGCGCCTCGGCAACCAGTTCCTGGTCGTCGGTGATGCGGCGCTCCTGGCCATACTTGCGGTGATGTTCCAGGAACAGGTCGCTGACTTCTTCCTTGGTCTTGTGGATTGCCGGGCCGACGATGTGGCTCGGCGGCTCGTCGGCAAGCTGGATGATGTACTCGCCAAGGTCGGTTTCGACCGGCTCGACGCCGTTTTCGCTCAGGAACGGGTTCAGCGCGATCTCCTCGGCGATCATCGACTTGCCCTTGGTCGCGGTTTTCGCATCGACGGTGCGACAGAGCGCCAGGATCGTTTCGCGTGCCTCGCGCGGGGTCTTGCACCAATGCACCTGGCCGCCATTGGCGATCACGTTCTGCTCGAAGCGCTCAAGATAGACGTCGAGATGCGCCAGCACATGGTTCTTGATGTCGCGCGCCTGGTCGCGCAGCGCCTCGAACTCGGGCAGGCGGGCGGCGGCCTCGGCGCGGCGGGAAACCCAATTGGTCTCGACCCGTTTCAGGGACTGGCGAAGGTTAGCGTTGCCCAGCGCCTTGGTGACGTTGGCCTTGAAGTTCAGCGCCGTGGTCTGCATCGCTAGTCCGCGTCGCCAATGGCGGGCTGGTCGGTCATCCCGGCGAGCACCTCGGCCACATGACGCACCTTTACGTCGCTGCCTTCGCGGCGCAGCCGGCCGGCCATATTCATAAGGCAACCGAGATCGCCGGCCAGCATGGTGCCGGCCCCGGTGGCCACGATCGCGGCGGTCTTGCGGCTGACGATATCGACGGATATGTCGGGATACTTGATGCAGAACGTGCCGCCGAAGCCGCAGCAGGCCTCGGGGTCATGCATTTCGACCAGTTCAAGGCCGGTGACCGAGTTCAACAGGTCGCGCGGCTGCGCCTTGATGCCAAGCTCGCGCAGGCCCGAGCAGGAATCGTGATAGGTGACGCGGCCCGGGAAGCTCGCCCCGACATCGGTCAGCCCGCGTTCGTCGCGCAGGAACGAGACCAGTTCCCAGGTGCGCCGCGCAAGATCGTCGGCTTTGGCCTTCAGCACGGGGTCTCCAGCGAACAGGGCGGGGTAATGGTCCCTGATCATGCCGGCGCACGAACCCGAGGGCGCTACGACATAGTCGAACCCGGCAAAAGCGGCGATGACCTGGGCGGCTATGGCTTTGGCGTCGGCGCGGGCGCCGGAATTATAGGCCGGCTGGCCGCAGCAGGTTTGCACCGACGGGACTACGACGCGGCAGCCCGCCTGTTCCAGCAGCTTGGCGGCGGCAAAGCCTACGCTGGGCCGGAACAGATCGACCAGACAGGTGACGAACAGTGCGACGGTGGGGCGGGCGTCCGGCATGGCCGGGACTATACAGCGAAAGTTACATCGTAGCCGCGAGGCGTGACGCCACGGCCGTGGGCAACAGCAGCCAGACCCTGCCCTGGTGCTTCATGCGCCCGGCCACGCTGGCCGCGACCGCGCCATGGCCCCAGAACACGTCGCCGCGCACCGCACCCTTGATGGCCCCGCCGGTGTCCTGCGCCACCATCAGACGGCGCAGCGTCACGTCGGGCGCCGCCTCGGCATCGCCCGGGCGGGTGGCGTCGAGCCAAAGCGGCAGGCCAAGCGGCAGGAAGGTGCGGTCCACCGCCAGGCTGCGCCCGGCGGTCAGCGGAACGCCGGCGGCACCGATCGGCCCGTCGTCAGGCCCGGCCGCGATTTCGCGGAAAAAGACATAGGACGGGTTGGACTGCATGACCTTCGCCGCTTCCGCCGGATTGGCCGAGAGCCAGGCGCGGATCGACTGCATGGAGACGTTTTCGGCGGTGAGCGCGCCACGCTGCATCAGGGTGCGGCCGATGGCGGTATAGGCGTGGCCGTTGGCGGCGGCATAGCCGACGCGCACCACCTTGCCATCGGGCAGTTCAACCCGGCCGGAGCCCTGGACATGCAGGAAAAAAGCGTCGGCCGCGTCATCGACCCAGATCAGCGGGTCGGCCTTGCCCGCTAGCGTGCCGGCGTCGATGGCGGCGCGGTCGTCGTAGGGGCGCAACTGGCTGCCAACCACGCGGCCGGCGATGCGCTGGCCCCGCAGGCTCTCGCGGAACTGGCCGAGATCGACGCTGACCAGGTCGCGCGGCTGGGCATAGAGCGGCACGGTGTAGCGGCCGGTGCGCTGGCGATTGCCGCGCAAACTGGCTTCGTAATAGCCGGTGAACAGGCCCGACGCCGCGCCATTGGCCCCGATGGCCACGGGGCGCAGTTCGCGTTCGGCCAGGGCACGAAAGCCGCCATCGTCGCCGGGACGAAGCGCGCGGGCGGCGGTGCAGAACGATTGCCATTCCGCCGCCGTGCCCGCCCACGGCATGTCGGTCGCGGTATTGAGCCGGCCGCAGGATTTCAGCAGTGCCGGCAACGCCTCGGCAACCCGGTCTTCGCGCCAGCCGGGCAGGTCGGCGAAGCCGGCGGGACGGAAGGTCAGGGTTTCGACGACAGGGGCAGCCGGGGGGGCTGGCGCGGGCGCTGGGGCCGTGTCCTGGCGGACTGGCATGCAGGCCGCGAGCAGCAGCAGCCCGCCGAGGACGAGCCCGCGCATCACGCCGACGCTGAGGTATCGACCAGAGTCCAGTTGGGGTCGGGCGACTTGGTGTCGCGGCTGAAGGTCCAGACATCGGTCACGTCTTCGACCGCGCCCGGTTTGCCGGGGGCCGAGGCTTCGCCCGATACCACGTCGCCCTTCGCGTCGCGCGTCACGTTGACGAGTTCGCTGACGAACCTGATCGTCACCTCGGCCACGCTGCCTTTCAGGTCGGCGTCGACGATGGTGGCGGAGCGGATGCTGTTGACGATGGTTTCGTGGGTTTCCCCGGCCTTGCGCCGCGCTTCGATCGCCTGGGTAAAGCCGGCCATCACGTCCGGCGAAACCATTGTTTTCAGCGTGGTGGTATCGCCGGCCGCGAAGGCGGTCACGATCATTTCGTAGGCCGCCTTGGCGCCGCCGCCGAATTCGGCGTCACTGAAGCTGCGGTCGGCTGCTTTGATGCGGCCGAGCCCGATGCTGACCGGGCTGGTTGGCGGCGGCGCATCCAGCGCCGATTCGGCGCGGTTGGGCTCCGGCAAGGCAATTACATTGTCTTCGTCAGGCTTGGCGGGCTTGGACGGCGCCGGTTCAGGCGGACGGCGGGTCTGCTCGAACCCGGTACGGCGGCCCAGCACGCTCCGCAGACGCAGCAGGATGAATCCGGCCACGAGTGCCAGCAAGATGATGTCGAGATAGCCGTCGCCGCCCAGACCGGTTTGTCCGTGTTTCGCCGCCGCAATCAAACTATAACCCCGGGCCGGCCGGGTCCACACACATAGGAAGCCCGGGGCGGCAGCGCAACCGGGTAGGCCGCTGGGGCCGCCCACGGGTTGTGGCGCTGCCATGTTCCGTGGTAGCGGTTCCGCCGCAATTTTTCGTTCCCCGTCGGCTTCACGCCGCATCTCGCAGGACTTCCCCCCCCATGGCCGAAAACAGCAATGGCACGACCAACGGCGCTGCTGCCGCACTGCCTCAACTCGCGGTAAACGCGCAGTACCTCAAGGATTTCTCGTTCGAGAGCCCGAACGCGCCGCAAAGCCTGGTGCCCAACCAGGGCCAGCCGCAAATCGCCGTCAACGTCGATGTTCAGGCCAAGGGCGTGGCGCCCGACATGTTCGAGGTGGCGATCCGCCTGAACGCCGACGCCAAGATCGCCGACAAGCCGGCATTTCTGGTGGAGTTGGTCTATGCCGGCCTGTTCACCCTGAAGAACATCCCGGCCGACGCGCTGGAGCAGGTCTGCCTGATCGAGTGCCCGCGCCTGCTGTTCCCGTTCGCGCGGCGCATCGTCGCCGACGCCACGCGCGACGGCGGCTTTCCGCCGCTGATGCTGGACCCGATCGACTTTGCCGAGCTTTACCGCCGCAGCAAGGCGCCGGCAGAGGCGGCAGCCGCCACCGTCTAGCCGATACTTCGACGAGGCGCGCTATTTCAGCGCACCGGGGCGATCAGCAAGAAGACCAAGCCGCTCCAGCGCCTCGGCCACGATTCTGGCCGCCTCGTCGTTTCCCTTGACGGAAAAATGAGCGTCCATGTCGAAATACATGCGGTTTCCCGGCCGGTCGAGGCGACGCAGTTCCGGCAGCAGGTCGATCGCGGCAACGCCGTGCCGGGAAAAGTACTCCGCCAGATGGGCCTGGGGCTGTCCCCGTTGGTGGGCGGCAGCCAGGGTGACGGGCGAGAAGCC
>Ga0163144_10014240_pt1 | contig 16537 bp, 18 predicted proteins | sample OliLak19BULKMAT1_FD_123175 | JGI IMG/M metagenome (GOLD analysis project Ga0163144, IMG submission 123175) | Freshwater microbial mat bacterial communities from Lake Vanda, McMurdo Dry Valleys, Antarctica - Oligotrophic Lake LV.19.BULKMAT1 | ecosystem: Environmental > Aquatic > Freshwater >... | reverse complement strand
GTGAGGATGCCTTCGAGCAGGCTGGTTTCGATGTCGTGCTGGCGAATCCGCACGCTCTTCTGCCGCACTCGCGTCCGCAGGTAGTGCCCGGCCCACTGAAAGTATTCACGGGTCTGCATGCCGTTCCACTGGTACGGCGTGTGCGGTTTCGGCACGAAGTTGGAAACACTCGCCGTCACTTCCTTGTAGCGGCCGGTCGTCTCCTTGGAGATCTGCGCGATGGTCTCAGCCATGTCCAGAATGCCGTCGAGATCGACCTCGCGCTCGCCGGGCAGGCCGCAGAGGAAGTAGAGCTTCACCTTTTGCCAGCCGTGCTTGAAGGCTTCGCGGCAACCGGTGTAGAGATCGTCGTTCTTGATCTTCTTGCGGATCTGTTCGCGCATGTCGTCCCGTGCCACTTCCGGGGCGAGTGTGAGTCCGGCCTTGCGAACGCCTTGCATCAGTTCCGGCAGCGATCGCAGTTGATGATTGATGCGAAGACTGGGCAGCGAGACGTTCACGCCGAGCGGGCGGAAGACGGCGTGCATCCGTTTGACCAACTCCTCGAAGTGCGGGTAATCGCTCGTGGAGAGCGAGAGCAGGCTGATCTCGTTGGTGCCGGTGTTGCGGTAGCTTTCGAGTGCGGACTGCACGATCGTCTCGACGCTGCGGAACCGCATCGGTCGTTTGATGACGGTCGATTGGCAGAAGCGGCACTGGTGCGGGCAGCCGCGCATGATCTCGATGGCGATGCGGTCGTGAGGCGTGCGGACGAACGGCACGACAGGCTTGGTGGGAAGGGGGATGCCGTCCAAGTCCTGCGTGATGGTGCAGGAGGTGATTTCCGCAGGCACGTCCGACCGGGTGCGGTTCACCGTCGCGATCGAGCCGTCCGCGTGGTATTCGTGTTCGTAGAAGATCGGGGCGTAGGCCCACGTCGTCCGGCCGACGACTTCGGCGAGCATGTTCAGTCGGCGACGCGGCGTGTCGTCGCCGTCCCGGAGCGCCTGTTCCTTCAGCGTCATCCACTGGTTCATGACCCATGGCAACGATTCCTCGCCGTCCCCGATCACGAACAGATCGACAAAGGGTGCCAGCACTTCCGGGTTTTGCGCCGTCGGCCCGCCGGCGATGATGAGCGGATCGGACACGCGGCGATCGACGTTGAAGTGCGGGATGCCGCCGAGGTCCAGCATCGTCAGCACGTTGGTGTAGCTGACCTCGTACTGCAGGCTGAAACCGACCACATCGAACTTCACCAGCGGCGTGAACGTCTCAAGGCCATACAGCGGCAGCCGTTCGCGGCGGAGCACCGCTTCGAAGTCAATCCAAGGGGTGAAGGCGCGTTCGCAGGCCCACTGCGGATCAGCGTTCATCAGCGAGTACAGCACCTGCAGCCCATGATGGCTCATGCCGAGGCCGTAGGTATCCGGGAAGCAGAGGCACAGCTTGCCGCGGACCTTGGAGTGATCCTTCCGAACGGAATTGAGTTCGCCGCCGGTATATTGGGCCGGCGTCGTCACGGACGGCAGCAATCGCAACACGGCATCCTGCAGGGCGGAATTAAGCATGAGTCATCTCGCGTGTCGAAAGCGGATCAGCGACCGGCCGACACAGATTAACGCGAAAGGCCTGTTGGACCAAGACTATTACGGGGTGGGGCGGTGTTTGTTCAAAACAAGGTGAAGACTTCATAAGCCGCGAACGCATCGTCGACCGTCACAATCGGCAATCGATCGGCAACGGCTTGAGCGATGAGCATACGGTCGAACGGGTCTTTGTGATGCATCGGCAAGTTCGTGAGAGTCGCGGCGTGTCGTAGTTCAACGGGAAGGATGCGAACATCGTTACCGTCGAGTGCATCCCGAAAAAACCGCTCGAACGGTACTGTCATCGGATATTTGCCGATGCTGACCTTGATGGCGACTTGCCAGTACGTGGCTGGGCTGATGCATACCATGTTGATCGCGTCCGAGATCAGATTTCGAGCACGATCGCTCAACCGAGGATCGTCGGTCACAAACCATAAAAAAAGCGTGTGTGTCCAACAATAGTGTCATCATCTGTAATCCGCGAATCCAACCAGGTGCTCATCGTCCTCGACCGCGAGGGTGATCATCCCTTTGCAACTTCCCGGGGTTCGCGCTTTCCGTACTTCGCAGGTTCACTGACGATTTTCGCGATCGCCAATCGATTCCTGGTCAGGACCACTTCGTCGCCCGGCATCAGTCGATCAATCAGCTCCGGAAGGGTGATCAGTACATCTTCCAAAGCCATCGTCGTTGTCATGCACATACTCCGAATCTAATCATGCTTCTCGCAGTCATTGTGCTGGGAATCGTTGCGGTTACCCCATCCGAAACAACTGCAGGGCGTTGCTGCGGAAGACGTCGGCGTGGAATGCGCCGGGGATCAGCGAGGCGATGTATTGGCGGTACGGCGCCAACGGAATCAGTGGCCAGTCGGTGCCGAAGAGGAAGCGCGTCGGTCGCTCGGCGAAACGGAACGCTCGACGAACGGAGGCGCCGAGGTCGCTGAGCGTGTCCCGGTATTCCTCGTCCGCAAATTGGGTCGCATCACCAATCACCAGCCCGGAGAGATCCGTCCAGACGTTGAGATTCTTGTAGATCACCGCGGCCGCTTCGGTCGTCCACGGATTGCCGAGGTGGCAGATAATGAACTTCGTTTCCGGGTGATCGACCGCGACTTCGTCGACTCCGAGCGGTTGGGCGAACTTCAACTTCGCATACGGCGAGAACGTGTCGCCGGTGTGGAAGAAGACCGGCGTCTTGTAACGGCCCGCCAGGTCGTAATACGGCCGATAGCCGGGGTCGCTCGGGGCAAAATGCAGGTAGCCCAAATAGGCTTTCAAAGCCACCACACGGCCGCGCTTCAGCTCAGCTTCGACGGCACGGAGATGATCGCGATCGTGGCCGCGGGTCGGATCCATGATGCCGATGGGACGCAGTCCGGCGACCAGTTCGGCGATGCGGAGCGTGGAAGCGATACCGAGCGGATCGTCCGCGGTCGCATTCCATTCGCCCATCGCAAACAGATGCTCGATGCCGGCAGCCTTCATCTCGCTGCGGAGTTGTGCGGCGATGATATCGGCAGGCTCCCGCAGCAAGGGGCTCAGCGAACCGACGCCGGGCAGATTCGGCGGGACGACGTGAATGTGGACGTCGAACATAGGCAAAAAGGTATGCGGGGAAGGATCGCCTTCCCCGCATGTTATGGTTTTCCGGTCGGGTTTTCCCACACCTATTTGATCGGCGGCACGACAAGTGGTGCAGGAGTCATGGGTGCCGGCACCGTCGGGCTTGGAACAACCGTCGTAGCTGCCATCGGTAGCGCGACCATCGGCGGCGCAGCCATCGGGTTCGGCACCTGCATCGGTGGGGCTTCAATCGGGGTCACGGGTTGACCCGAGGCATCGACGAGCTTGCGGAAGTTGGTCAGGTCGTGGCGGCGGATGATGACCCCTTGGCCGTTCGGCCCCGCGGCCATCGTGTAGACGCCGAATTTACCAGTCACCGTCTCGGCAACGTAAAGTGCCGATTGTCCCGGAGCCAAGTATCCGCTCGTCATCATGAAGTGAACGTCCTGTTTCGGAGCGACCTGGAATTCATTCACCAAGTCGACCTCGGCCCACGGCATCATCTTGCCCTGCGTCTTGTCGACGCAACTGCCGAGCAACTTGCCCGCGCGGTAGTCGAGCATCCACAGACCATCGAGTTGCGTGCGGGCATTCAGAGACACGGCACCCGTTGCCATCACGTAATCCTGATGGCGGTCGGTGCCCGAGGCTTCGACGGTGTTGGGCTTCCCTGCGAAATGGCACGCGGTCGCGAAGCCAAGGGCCAGCCCGGCCGCGAACGTCGGAATCAGGTAGGTTCGTTTCATATTGAAGCCTCACACCATGCCGAATTCGCCACGAAGGGTCGCAGAATACCGTGGCATACCGCCCTGTCCAGCCGAGTCGTTCGGTACGAAAGACGGCCGTCCGGTGGGTTAACTTCGGTTCACACTTGCGGGTGACGATCGGTTCGGTAGAATTCGGGAATTGCGGGATTGGTATACCGGTCGTGCCCAGCCTTCCCAAGGCTGTGAAACGAGTTCGACTCTCGTATCCCGCTCTGCTGAAGGCTTTCTGTGTACCGGTTTGCGTCGGCTATATCTGCAGGCGACTTCGGTGTAGTAATCGGGAAAAAGTCCTTCGGACAAATGCTCTCGAAATCACATTGGACTTCTTCGTCACCCACGGCCACCGATCGCCGCACCGCCATTAACCATGCCTTCGGTACAATTACTCCGAAACTGATGTCCTTCGGATCGGGTCGGACCTTGTACCGTGACGGCTCGATCCGATTGTCCCGACTCCTGCTCGCCCGGCTCCTCGGCGCAGAGCAGATAGTCGCCGCTCGGCTTCAACACCGACCCCAGCCCCTCAACGCAGCGGTGGCGGTCGTCGTCGCTGAAGATACGATGCTGCTGCGGTGACACGTTCCAAACCTCGACCAGCCGCCAACTCTTGCCGACCTTCGCGACAATGCCGCCGATGTCCCACCCTGGTTTGCAAAGGGCCGTCACCTGCTTCGGGACCGAAATCGGCCCGATGACTGAAGAGCCGGTCAGCGGGTTCAACCACAGTTTGCCCGGTTCGATGCGGTCGATACAGAAGTGGTCTTGAATTTCGCCGCCGTGTCGGTGAAGCACAGTCTCGTTGCAGTAGGCGTTGAGGATGTGGAGAACCGTCTGGGCGCTGGGCAAACCGTTGGCCGCTTTCCCGGCTCGTTTCTGGGCAGCTTCGCTGTCCTCGATGTAGCCCTTTTCCGCCAGCCACTTCGCCAACTTCTTCGTGACCGTGCCGGCGGCCTGCATTGTCTCCTTGCCGCACATCACCTTACGGGGCATAAAGTAACCGAGAAATTTGCTGTACCCCTCAGTGGCGTCTTCCAGGCCGAACGTGCTGCAATAGGTGCCACCTGCCGCATTAATCTTGTTGTAGTCGCCGTTATGACCGGGCCAGTAGTTCTCCAGGTACAAAGCGTAAAGCTGGATGATCGATTCATATTTCGAGAATGTTTTGCACTGATTCGGCCCTCCTGGTCGACCAGGAATTCCTCGAACACCTGCGAGATGGTTTTGTCGGGCTTGGTAGTCTCCATGGTCGTCCCTCCAGGATCCGAACGGGTAAGTTGCAATTCCGTGAAGGTAACATACACGGCAACCTGTGGTATCGGTTGCTGCGGCACGAAGTCGAATCCCTCGTCCAAGACAAAATCGGGCCGGACAGTCTGCACAAAAAGAAGCTGCAGAAGGAGTTGGCCGACCTCAATAAAGAAGCCAGGACACATACAACACGCTCGAAAGCCATCGAGCGGCGACGGACTGAATTGATGAAGGAACTCGACGGATAACTTGGACGACATGGAGTCAAAGACGGCAAAGTCAAAACCGAACCCCACGAACCCCTTCACAGGCCGTTGGCGAATCGTCTCGATGAGTAATTGGGACGTGGCGTACATTAACGAGGGAGAAGAAGGCTATTTCGAGTTCGATGAGAAGGGAAATGGCCGGTTCCACTTCGGATATGTCCACGGACAGACGGAATGCCGCCTGACGACACGGGGCGACACGGGATCGCGAGCCGGCCGTTGAATGGACATGGGACGGCAATGACGAGATGGATCCAGCCCAAGGGCGTGGTTGGGCAGTGGTCAAGGGCGATGAACTCCACGGAATGATCTTCTTCCACGAAGGCGATGATTCGGAGTTCGTGGCGAAAGACGGATCAAGTGGCAAGAAGTCAAATCAATTCAATGACGACGGAAGCTGGGTGACCGATCGAAGCCTCGGAAAGCTTATCCACGCTTTTGCCGCTTCATTGTATCCATGCTGCAGTGCAGTCGGCGATCTCACTTCGCGCGGGTCACGCCGCGGAGTTTCAGCCAGGCACTCAGGTGCTGCGTCCAGTCCGCGGCGTAGATGCTTCCCTTGTTCCACTTGGGGTCGCCGCCGAGGCCGAGGCCGTGAGGTCCTTTCTCGTAGACGTGGAACTCGGCTGGGATCTTGGCCGCCTTCAGGGCCAGGTAGAACAGCGCGGGATTCTGTGCGAACACGACCGGGTCTTCATCCGTGTGAAAGATGAACGTCGGTGGGGTCTTTGCGGTCACATGAAGTTCGTTGCAGAACTCGGCGACCAGTTTCTCGTCGGGCGATTTCCCGAGCAGGTTGAGCTTCGAGCCGGCGTGCGTCAGGCCGTCCTTCATCGAGATCACCGGATAGGCGAGGATCGCGAAGTCCGGGCGGCACGACACCCGCTCGATCGGGTCGTCGCTCGCTTGCTCACCGTCGCTGAAATGTGTGGCCGCGGTCGACGCCAGATGCCCACCTGCCGAGAAGCCCCAGATGCCGACTTTCTTGGGATCGATCCCGTACTCGGCGGCGTTCGCGCGAACCATTCTTAGCGCCCTTTGGGCATCCAAGAGCGGCGCCTGCAGCAGCGGGCCCGGGCGATCCTTGGCGATGATGCGGTACTTCAGCACGAAGGCCGAGATGCCGATCGAGTTCAGGTATACGGCAGGCTGCTTGCCTTCGTGGTCCATGGCCAAGGCCCCATAACCGCCGCCGGGACAGATCACGACCGCCGCACCGCTCGCTTTGTCCTTGGGGACGACGTAGGCCGTGAGCGTCGGCTTGTCGGTTTCGCCGTCGCCGACGCTCATCGGAGCTTTGCCGGAGTACAGGGGCATCGGCACGGCAGGCGCGGCGGCGGACGCGAACATCAGCAGACTCAAAAAGACCATGGGAGAACCTCTGAGGGGAGAAGAACGCGGACCGTCAATCTATGCGAATTTCGTTTGGTTTCCGACTTCCGCTTTGGACATTCCGCATGGTTTGACCGGTCTTGCGGGATCCGAAGTCTGTTGCTATCACGCTGCTCTTCGTCCAGGTCCGTTTGCGGCGGGGGCAGGTATGCGGCGTAGTTTCTGCGGAATCATTGCAGGCATCTTGGGCATCGTGCTCGGGTGCCAAAGCAAAAAGTACGATGTGAACGTTCCCGTTGTTGAGGAATACCGCGTCGCGCCGGACGAAGCCCGTTTCAACACGCCGCCGGAGCAGGGTTACCGCAAGCCCGCTCCCAAGAAGGAATTCAAGCCCGGCATCGGCCCCGGTGGACCAGGCGGCGGCATGGGCGGCGGGCAGCCCGGAATGTGATGCTCGTGACGGTCCTGCGACTTGCCAAAGGCACCCCCATGGGATGCCGCGTCCCTTTTCCGCCTGCTTCAGCGCAACCTCTGCCGATCTCCTCGTTAGAATGGTGCTGGTCCGCCTTCGTGTACGGTACGAATGCGGTTCGCCACACCGGACGCGAGGATCGGGGTCATGTTGAGCATGCACAAGGCGTTTCTTCTCGGTGCCGGCGTTCTGATCCTGATCGCCTCGGATCGTTCCGCGTCCGCATTCGACCTCGGCTTGGGTTTGTTGAAGCGGAAGCAGACCAAGCCGGACCCGGTTTCGCGAGCCAAGCAACTGACCGCGACACTACAGAGCGATCCGGACGAACAGAAGCGTAAGGCCGCGTCCAAAGAGATGCGCGGCCTCGATCCGCGGCAAAGTCCGGAAATCGTACCGGCACTCACTTCGGCTCTGCAGAAGGATCCATCGTCGGAAGTCCGCATTGAAGCCGTCGAAAGTCTCGGACTGCTGAAGCCGATCTCGCAGCCCGCCGGCTTGGCGATGGAAGCGGCGTTGACCACCGACCCGGATCCGAAGGTTCGCGAAGCCATCAAAGCCGCACTTTGGCAGTATTCCCTGAACGGCTATCGTACCCCGCCGGGCGGCGCCGCCTTGGCAACGCAGACGACCGAACCGAAACTGGCCGGCAAATACACGCCGCCCACGACCACAACCAGCGCGAAACCCGCAACCAAGCCGGGTGAGGTCGGCTTTCAGCCGATCCGCAATCTCATCGGCAAAGCCCCGGCGACCCTGCCGCTGACTGCCGAGCCGCCGTTGGCCAAGACAAAGATTCCGCCGGTGACGGTGCCGACCACGCCTCCGGTTCCGGCACCCGTCTCGAATGCTCCGAAGCCGATGCCGGAAGTCAAACCGGTCGTGCCGACACCAATGCCGATGCCTGCGGCAACGCCGCCGAGCAGTCTGCCCTTGCCGAGCATTCCCGTACCGTCGCTGCCGTTCCCCGTCGCCCCGCCGCCGACCCTGCCGCTGCCGTCGATCCCGACGCCGGCGGTGCCGACCCTCCCGCCATTACCGGACAAGCCGTTTTAAGCCATCGAAGCCCGTGCTCGCAGCCTGGTCTTGCCCTGCTTGGGATGCGGGTGTCCCCCCGGGGGCGAGAGTTGGGTATGATTCGAAAGGTGCCGCCTTTAACCTGCGGCGAGTTGATCGCGGATGTTCACTGTGGTATGATGCGACCTGTTCAGTGTCGAAACCGGGGATGGACGGCCCGATGCGCGATCCGTTTCAATGGGCTTTCCCGCTCTTCCGTGCCTTCGGCATCCCGATCCGAATTCACATCACGTTGATCGTGTTCAGCTCCGGCATGTTCCTTCGCCAAATCGGGCAGCCCGGCGGTGGGGACAAAATTCTGGAAATCTTCCTGCTGACGATTCCCATCTTTTTCGGCCTGCTCCTTCTCCATGAGTTCGGCCACTGCTTCGCCGGGCGAATGGTGGACGGCGAACCAACCGAAATCGTCTTGTGGCCCCTCGGTGGTTTGGCCTTCATCGATGTGCCTAAAAATTGGCGGGCGCACACCATCACCGCCGCCGGCGGGCCGATGGTCAATGTGGTCGTCTGTGTCGTCACGAGCGTGTTCCTCGCGGGCTACGGCTTCATCCCGACCTGGAATCCTTTCGGCGATCCGTACGTCTCCGAGATGAGGAACTACCGCGATCAGAAGGTCTACACCAGCGAGTTCGGCATCCGCCTTTACGAGCCGGGCACATCCGAACCGGCCGCACTTCCGGAAGAATTGAAATCGAAGCTTAACGTGCCCGCGGAAGCGCACGATGCCGTGGTGAAGTCCGGCAAGGATCGCGCTGTTGCCCCGTTGTTTCTGGTTTGGGCCAACCGTATCTTCTGGCTCAGTTGGGTGCTGCTGCTCCTGACGATGCTGCCCGGCTACCCGCTCGACGGCGGTCAGTTGCTGCAGGGGTTCGTCTGGTCCAAAACCGACGAGGAGCAGGGCATCACCACGGCCTGCTGGGCGGGCTATGTGGTTGCGGTGGTGCTCCTGATCGCGAGTCTCGCGGCCAACGAGGTTTGGCCGATGGCGCTGGCCGGATTCATTGCGATCGCGTGCTGGTTCAAGCTGAATCGGAATGCTCTTCCGGAGCGAGGCGGCGGTGAATACGAAACCGGTTACAACCTCACCGACCCGGACGACGATGCCCCGCCGGCCCGGCCGAAGAAAAAGCAGAGCCTGATGAAGCAATGGCTGACTGCCCGCACCGCCCGCCGCATGCAGCGCGATCTCGAACAGCAGCAGCAGGAAGACGAACGCCTCGACCAACTTCTCGAAAAGATCGCCCGCAAGGAAAAGCTGACGGCCGAGGAAGAAGCGTTCATGAAGCGCGTCAGCACCCGCTACAAGAACCGCTAAGGAGCCGGCGTTGATCGAACCGCGCACGTTGAAGGGCTTCCGCGATTATCCCCCGGCACTGATGATCCCGCGTGAGCGAGTGCTCCAAACCGCGCGCGAAGTCTATCGCTCCTTCGGTTTCGCCCCGATCGACACGCCCGCCCTGGAATATGCCGAGGTACTCCTCGGCAAAGGTGGGGAGGAATCGGATCGGCTCGTCTACCGGTTCAAGGATCATGGCGACCGGGACGTTGCACTTCGGTTCGATCTCACCGTGCCGTTCGCCCGCTTCGCGGCGCAGGCGATTCCGCAACTCGGGACACCGTTCAAGCGCTATGCGATGGGACCCGTCTGGCGCGGCGAAAACACGGCCGCGGGCCGCTACCGCGAATTCTGGCAGTGCGATTTCGACACCATCGGCACGCTCTCGAACTCCGCCGATGTCGAAGTGGTCCTCGTCATACACGAACTGTTCTCCAAGCTCGGCTTCGACGGCTTTACGATCCGCGTCAACAATCGGCTCATCCTCAACGGCGTGCTCGCGTCGCTGGGGATCGTGGACAAGTCCGTGCCGGTGCTGCGGACACTGGACAAACTGTTGAAGATCGGCCGGGAGAAGGTGATCGACGAGATGACCCGCGAAGCCGGCGTGACCGTCGAGCAGGCCGCCGCCGTGCTGACGTTGGCCGAGAGCGAAGGGACGAATTCGGACAAGCTCGGGCACGTTGAACGCCTGTTCGGCTCCGAGCCGCAAGTCGTCCAAGGTATCAAGCGTTTGCGCGAGTTGCTCGCCGTGGCCGATGTAGTCGGTGTTCCCGAAGCCCGGATCCGACTCGACCTGAGCATTGCCCGCGGCCTGGACTACTACACCGGCACCATTTACGAGACCTTCCTCGATGTCCTCCCCGGCATCGGCAGCGTCTGCTCCGGCGGCCGTTACGACAACCTCGCCGGGCTTTACACGAAGCAAATCCTCCCCGGCGTCGGCGCGTCGCTGGGCGTCGATCGACTGCTGACCGCGATGGAAGAACTCAAGCACCCCTGGCTCGCCGGCGTGTCGACGCCCGCCGAGGTGCTGGTGCTTCAGCTTCCCGAAGTCCCGGCCGGGTATGCCCAACGAATCGCGGCGTTGGTGCGTGCCGCCGGAATCAACGTCGAGGTGTATCCCGAAGCGGCCAAGCTCGGCAAGCAGTTCCAGTATGCCGAGAAGCGCGGCCATGCCGTGGCCGTGATCGCGGGATCTCAGGAAGTCGAGGCCTGCAAGGCCAACATCAAGGATCTGAAAGCCCGTACCGAAACCACTGCCGCGCTCGCCGAACTCGGGGATGCCGTGCACCGCATTCTGCGTGCGCCGTGATCCGCTCCAATCATTACGAAGCGGCTTTCGAAGCCTACCTGCGGGACCGTGAAATCGGCTTCATCGCGGTCGACGAAGCCAAGCGATCGCAACTCGGCGAACACTGCGTGAAAAGCGTCGACTTCATCATCGTCGGCCCGGAGACGTCCAAACTCGTCGTCGACGTGAAGGGGCGAAAGTTCCCCGGTGGCCCGGCATCAGCACCGCGCTGCGTCTGGCAGAATTGGGCTGAAGAAGAGGACGTCCACGGGCTGCAGCGCTGGGCCAACCACTTCGGCCGGGAGTTCCGCGGCATGCTGGCGTTTGCGTATCACATCGTCGCGCCGTTCACGTTGCCGGAGGACGTACCCGATCAGTTCCTGTTTCGGGACAAGCGCTACCTCTTTCGCGGCATCGCCGCGAGCGATTACCAGACGGTCATGCGGCCGCGGAGTCCACGCTGGGGAACGGTCCACCTGCCGACGGCCGAGTACCGCAAACTGATCCGGCCGTTCTCGGAGTTTCTGACTCCCGCCTCATCCGGCGTTGAGGTGACTTCGTGAGCAGCATCCGTCTCGGAATCTCGCAGGAAGCACTCGGCCTGCCGGTGCGTGCGGCACTCGACGCCGTCGCCAAGGTTGGTGTGCGCGGCATTCAATTGGACGCTATCCGCGAATTGAATCCGACAACACTCGGCGACACGGCCCGCCGCGAATTGCGCGTGCTGATCCGCAACGCGAATCTGGAAGCGACCGCACTGAACTGCCCGATCCGCCGCGGTCTCGATACGACGGAAGACTTGCAGCAACGCCTCGAACATCTCGTCGCCGTGATGCAACTCGCCGCCGACTTGGGACCGCGAAAGATTCTCTTGCCGCTGCCGGAGTTGCCGAAGCCGGACGACGCTTCAACACCGCGAGCCGAGACGCTTCACGAATCGCTGACGTCTTTGGGCCGGGCTGCGGATCGCCTCGGCGTCGTCGTGGCCCTTGAAGCCGGCTTCGACTCGGCGGAGGTCGTGCTGACCTACCTCGCCGGGTTCGACAGCGGCAGCCTGATGGTGAACTTCGACCCCGTCAACTTCCTGGCCCATGGCCAAAAGCCGATCGCGGCGTTAGGCGCGCTCGGCGGGCGCCTGGCCCATGTGCAGGCACGCGATGCCCATGGCCGCAATCTCTCCGGCGGACCGAAGGAAACGGCGATCGGCCAAGGCGACCTCGATTGGCTGACCGTCTTCGCCGTGCTCGACAGTCTTGAGTATCGCGGGTTCGTGGTCGTCGACCGGGAACAGGGCAGCGACCGCCGGGCCGACGCACTCGCCGGGGCCGAGTTCCTGAAACGCTTCGTTCCACCGACGGTGGGGTGAACCCGATGCCCGACCCGCACCCCGCCCGCGCCTTACCCTCGGTCTCCGCTGTGTTGGCTCATCCGTTGCTGGATGAGTTCCGAACTCTTCCCCACGACCGGATCGTCGAAGCGATTCGGTACCTCCTCGATGCGACCCGTAATGCCCTGCCGGAACAACCTCCCTCGCTCGACGAGATCGCCGAACGCGTCCGCAAGATCCTGATGGCCGCGTTGATGCCCAACCTTCAGGTGGTCATCAACGCCACCGGCATCGTGCTGCATACGAACCTCGGCCGGGCGCCGATGGCGGAAATCGCCGCCTTGGCGGCAGCCGAGGCGGCCCGCAACTACTGCAATCTCGAACTCGACTTGGCAACCGGCAAGCGTTCCAAACGGCAGGACTTGGTCCGCGGGTTGTTGTGCAAACTGACAGGCGGCGAATCGGCGACGGTCGTCAACAACTGTGCCGCCGCCACGGTGATCGTACTGCGGGCGTTGGCCGCGGGTCGCGAGGTGATCGTCTCGCGCGGGCAACTCGTCGAGATCGGCGGCAGCTTCCGTATCCCGGAGATCATGGCCGTCAGCGGTGCGATCCTGAAGGAAGTCGGTACCACCAACATCACCCGCATCGGTGACTATCGTAAGGCTGTCTCTCCGCTGACCGCGGCGCTGATGCGGGTCCATTCCAGCAACTTCATTCAGCGTGGGTTCACTCAAGAGGCAACGATTCAAGAGCTTGCGGCCCTCGGCAGCGAACTCGGCATTCCCACGATCGACGATGTCGGCAGCGGCGCCGTCGATGACTTCGCCAAGTATGGACTGGCGAACGAACCGAACGTTCGAGACGGCCTTAAGGCTGGGGCGGACCTGGTCCTTTTCAGCGGCGATAAGCTCCTCGGCGGGCCGCAGGCCGGCATCATCGCCGGGAAGAAAAAGTGGATCGATGCCATCGAAGCCGATCCGCTGATGCGGGCCTTCCGTTGCGACAAGATGACGTTGGCGGCCTTGGAGGAAACGCTCCGGCTTCGACTCGATCCGGTTCGCGCGGCCGATCGACTTCCGTTGTTGCGGATGATCGCGATGACACGATCGGAGTTGCGAACCCGTTGCGAGCGATTTCTCGAAGGGCTCGGCCCATTGCCGGGAGCGTCGTGGACGATCGCAGACGACATCGGCTACGTCGGCGGCGGCTCGCTGCCGGAGCAGGCGCTGCCGACGGTCGTACTTCGCCTTCGGCATGAGTCGATGGGCGAAGCGAGGATCGCGGAACAGCTTCGCATCGGAACGTTGCCGGTGTTGATTCGCGTCAATGCCGGCGACGCGGTTATCGATTTGCGGACGGTGTTGCCGAGGCAGGAGTCTGCATTGGCAATTGCGATTCGACAAGTTTTAAGCGAGCTTGAAACGTCTTGCGACTTTAACGAGTCGCGCACGAAGTAAGTAAGTGTTCAAAAACCAGCCGCTTACTTCGTGCGCGGCTCCTTTTGGAGTCAGACTTATGAAACCGGAACTGCTCTAACGTACCGCGCTCGCCTTGTCCTGCAGCAGATTCGCATATCGCTCCTGCCTTGCCCTGAAGTCCCCATCGGTTACCACCGGCGACGCACTCTCGCTCAGGATCGGCGTCTCGAGTTCGACCCAGGTTTTGCAGCCCGAGTAGGCCGGGTGCTCGGGAATCAGCGCGGCTTCCGCCAATCGGTGAGCGCGAATCAGATGGAGGTAGACGCCGGGCTTGCGGTAGTGAAAGCGGCCGCGGATCATCTCCTCCGTGCCGATGTGGAAATCCTCGAACTTCAGCAGCAGGTTCAGGTCCGTCACGTAATCGACGCGGACGACTTCGACCAAGGTGTCGATTCGCAGGATGCCCTCCGGCGGCCGTTCGCCTTCGACCTTGTCCAGGAGTTCGATGGATTCCTCGCGAACGCCGTCCTGCTGCCGCTCGTGGAAGTAGGTCGGGTAAAGCCAGAAGCGTTCGTGTTCGGGTCGGTACTCACCGCCGACTTCGGCGATGCCGCCCTTGCGGAGCAGAATCGTTTGTGTTCCCTCGGCGACGGCCCGGCAGACGACGGCCCATTCCTTGAAAGCGATCCCGAGCATGGCGAGTCCTCACGGTGAATTCAGGAAGGTTGTCTCACCCCGCGAGGTGCGTGCCAGCAGTTCCTGCACGGCATCCCGCGGCGACTTGCCTTCGTAAAGGATCTGGTAGACTCCGGTCATAATCGGCGTCTCGATTCCCGTCGACTGCAACCGCTTGACCACACTCTCGGCCGTGTACACCCCCTCGGCCACCTGCGGACGCTTCAGGATTTCCGCGAGGGTCGCCGTGCCGAGGGCGAGTTCCTCGCCGACCCGGCGATTGCGGCCGTGCGGGCTGAAGCAGGTGGCGATCAGGTCGCCGAGTGCCGCCATACCGGTGAAGGTCTCCGGGTCGGCTCCGTAGGCGGTGCCGAAGCGGCGCATCTCCATCAGCCCGCGCGTCAGCAGCGCCGCCTTGGCGTTGTCGCCGAAGTGCAGGCCGTCGCAGATGCCCGCGGCAATGCCGATCACGTTCTTGAGCGCTCCGGACAGTTCGACGCCGACGATGTCCTGATTCGTGTAGATGCGGAACCTCGGCGTGCCGAACGCAAGCTGAATCGCCTTGGAAGCGGAGGCATCGGCGGATGCCGCGACCAGCGAGGTCGGCCGGCCGCGGGCCACCTCCTCGGCATGGCTCGGCCCACTGAGGGCGACGACGTCGACGGCGCCCAGCAGTTCCTGAATGATTTCGGAAGGCCGCAGGAAGGTATCGTGTTCGATCCCTTTGGTCAGGGAAACCACAGGCAAACCGGGCGATGCCAAGCCCGCAAAGCGACCCATCACACGACGCAGATAAGCGGTCGGAACCGCGGAGACCCAGCAGTCCGCATCGCGGACCGCAGCCGCAACGTCCGCCGTGATTTCGACCGCATCGGCGATGCGGACCCCGACAAGCTGACGGCGGTTTTCGCGGTGCTCGCGCAGGTTGTCGGCCGTCTCGGGATGGGCGGCCCACAGACGCACGACACGGCCGGAACTTGAGGCCAAATGGCCCGCCAGTGCCGTTCCCCATCCACCGGAGCCGAGTACTGCGAACGTGTGCATCCAGCTTGCCCGATCGTGAAAGTTACCCTGAAGCGGACAACCGCGCAACGCCGAAGATTCTACCAACATCGCCACTCATCGAATCGAAAACGGACCGAACTCCGTCAAGCCGAATGCGGCCGGCGTTCGATGTTCCACTACGGACCATACTGCAAGGAGAAGCAACATGCCGCCGCACCTGCACATCTATCGGGAACCGGAATCGGCGATCGGTACCTTGGAAGGCCTTCCGGAACCGGCCGTCGGGATTCCCCTGCGGGACCTGCTGCCGCTGATGGCGATGGCCCAGCGGCGAAACTATCTCTGGCTCAAGGATTTCCTGGACGACGAAGTCCGCATCACCGAAGACCTGCACGAAGTGTTGCTGAACTTCCGCCCGCAACGGCCGACTGCGTCGTGATGTTGTCCCGACGCGCGAGCGTCGGCGGGAGTTCACAGGACGGTCAACTCACACCGACCCACGCAAGTCGGGCTGACATCAAATGACGACGAGGCACGCGACCAGCTGTTGCTCGAACGCATTCCAATCGAACGCAGCGGCGGTTGCAAAGACTTCAATGCGGCTGTCGCGGCGGTAGGCGATGGTCCGCACGGTTGAGCCGTCGCGGGTCCGCTGGACGGCGATGCACTCACCATCGACTTGAAAGACGCCCTTGAGTCGAATTATGTCGGCGGTGCCGAGCAGCAGGGCCGTCAGTTTCCCTTCGTCGAATTCGTCCGCCGGACTGAAGACCCAACCGCAGGCTGGTTGACCGCTTGCGTAACGCACGGGCTGTCCGCGCGACGGCAGTTGCAGCAACGGCTCGTCCTTCGGAGCGACATCGCCGTGGGCTTCCGGGTGAAGCGCGAAGCGTTCGTGGGTCGGCATCAGGTCGAGCCAGGCCGGGTCGAGTCGCCCTTGGCTGGTCGCGGCGATCAGCAACTTCGGCGGAAACAGTCCATCGGCCCACGTCGTGTAGGCCTGCAACATGTCCGGTGTGGCCGTGTCGGCTTTGTTGAGCACGAGCACGTCGGCCAGGTGAACCTGATCCATGAAGATCGGGTTATCGAACATGCCGGGGCAGACCACGTCGCCGGGGGCGACCAGGCCGATGGTCGCACGAAGCTCGATGCGGCCGGCGTAGTTCCTGCGAATCGTATCGATG
>Ga0163144_10014237_pt1 | contig 16539 bp, 10 predicted proteins | sample OliLak19BULKMAT1_FD_123175 | JGI IMG/M metagenome (GOLD analysis project Ga0163144, IMG submission 123175) | Freshwater microbial mat bacterial communities from Lake Vanda, McMurdo Dry Valleys, Antarctica - Oligotrophic Lake LV.19.BULKMAT1 | ecosystem: Environmental > Aquatic > Freshwater >... | reverse complement strand
TGCCAGGCGAGGCGCTGCGGCTCGTCGTGATCGACAAGCTGCCGTTCGCGGTGCCGAGCGACCCGGTCGTCGCGGCGCGCGCGAAGGCCATCGAGGCGGCGGGCAAGAGCCCGTTCAACGAGTACTTCGTGCCGCAGGCCGCGATCACCCTGAAGCAGGGCTTCGGGCGACTGATCCGCACGCAGAAGGACCGCGGCATCGTCGCCCTGCTCGACCGCCGCGCGCGCACCAAGGCTTACGGCAAGGTGCTCCTCGACAGCCTCCCCCCCGCGCGCCGCGTGGAGACCCTCGAAGAGGTGCGCGCCGCGTGGGCAGCGATGCGGACCTGAAGCGAGAATTTGAATCGCGGAAACAGCGGCGTTTCATCCGCACGGTGAATCGCGGGAATGGCCGCTGCACCCTTCGCGGCGGCGCTTTCGTCGGCGATGCGTTGGGTGCGGGTAGTGGCGGGAGGAACAGCGCGGCGAGGTCACGCGACAAAACACGAAACCCCCACGTCCTCTCGGAAGCGGGGGTTTCGCACGTGCAGCCCGGACGGCTGCTCCCTGGACGGCTACTCCCTGGACGGCTACTCCTTGTCGAGCTTGCCGACGAGGCTGAGCGTGAAGAACGCGCCCATGTACTTGAAGTGCGGGCGGACCTGCATGTCGACCTTGTACCAGCCGGCGTTGCCCTCGACCTCGGTGACGATGATGCGCGCCTTGCGGAGCGGGCGGCGGCCGCGGATGGCCGCGGAGACGACGTCCTGGTCGGCGACGTACTGGCCGATCCACTCGTTCAGCTCGCGCTCGAGATCGGCGCGCTCTTTCCAGGAGCCGATCTGCTCACGCTGAAGGACCTTCAGGTAGTGGGCGATGCGGGCCATGATGAACATGTACGGGAGCTGGGTGCCGAGGCGGTAGTTGAGCTCCGCCGCGCGACCCTCTTCGCTCTGACCGAAGTACTTGGGCTTCTGGACGGAGTTCGCCGAGAAGAAGCACGCGTTGTCCGAGTCCTTGCGGTAGGTGAGGCCGATGAAGCCCTCTTCCGAGAGCTCGAACTCACGGCGCTCCGTGAGCATGATCTCGGTCGGGATCTTGGTCTGGATTTCGCCCATCGCTTCGTACTGGTGAAGCGGCAGGTTCTCGACCGTGCCACCGGCCTGCGGGCCGATGATGTTCGGGCACCAGCGGAACTTCGCGAAGCTGTCGGCGATGCGCGTGGCCATCGCGTAGGCCGCGTTGCCCCAGCAGTACGCGTCGTGCTTGCCGATGACGTCTTCCTCGTAGTTGAACGCCTTGACCGGCACGGTGTTGGCGCCGAACGGGAGGCGGAGGAGGAAGCGCGGCAGCACGAGGCCGAGGTAGCGCGCGTCTTCCGATTCGCGGAAGGCTTGCCACTTCGTGTACTGCGGACCCTCGAAGAGGCTCTTGAGGTCCTTGAGGTTCGGCAGGTTCAGGTAGTCCTTGAGGCCGAAGAAGCCCGGACCGGCCGCCGCGAAGAAGGGCGCGTGCGCCATGGTCGCGACGGACGCGCACTTCTGGAGAAGGGCGATGTCCTGCGGGCCAGGGCCGAACTCGTAGTTTGCGATGATCGTGCCGTAGGGGCGGCCGCCGAACGTGCCGAACTCCGCCGAGTAGACGGTCTTGTAGAGACCGCTCTTCGGGACCTCGGGGGCGTCCTCGAAGTCGGCGAGGAGGTCTTCCTTCGAGCAGTTGAGCAGCTCGACCTTGATGTTCTCGCGGAAGTCCGTGCGATCGATCACGAACTTGAGACCACGCCACGCGCTCTCCAGCTTCTGGAAGGTCGGGTGGTGGATGATCTCGTCGATCTGGCGCGAGAGCTTCACGTCGATCTCGGCGATGAGAGCGTCGACAAGGGCCTTGTCGATCTTCTCGCCTTCGCGCTTGGGCGTGATGAGCTCGGCGATGAACGCCTGCACGCCGCGCTTGGCGATCTCGTAACCCTCGTCGCCGGGGGTCATCTTGGTCTCTGCAAGGATCTCCTCGAGAAGCGAACCGCCTTCGAGAGTCTGCGATCCGCCGCTGGCCTGGGCTTCCGTCGACATTGCTTACTCCTCCTTCTTCAGGCCGAGCTCGTTGACGAGTCGGTTGCGCTGGGCTGGATCGTTGAGAATGGATTGAATCTTGTTGCGGAACGCCTTCTCGTTGCCGAGCGGGCCCTTGAGGGCCGTGAGCGCGGCGCGGAGATCGAGCAGCTTCTTGAGCTCGGGCACCTGGTTTGCGATCGCCTCGGGCTCCATGTCGGAGAGGCGGCGGAACTTGAGGTTGACGGTGATCTCGCTGTCAGCCTCGGAGAGGCGGTCTTTCACGGCGAAGGAGAGACCGAGCTTCTGCTCGCTCATGACCTTCTGGAAGTTGTCCTTGTCGACGCTGATCGGCTTGCGATCCTCGAGCGGACGGGGGTCCGGTCGCTGGGTGTAATCACCGAGCATGAGGAGCTTCAGCGGCAGCTCGACCTCTTCTTTGGCATTCCCTGTCGCCGGCTTGTACGTGATGTTCACGCGTTCTTTCGGCGCGACTGATCCTTCTTTTGACATCGCTGAGGCTCCTTCCCCGCGGGGAACAAATGAGCTCCCGGGAGGCCCCCTAAAATAGAAGAGGCCCTGCGGACACCGGGTGAATCATCACCAGACAGAGTGTCCGCTCCCGCCGAGCGGCGCGGGAGCATAACCCGAAGAAGAAATGGAAAGGTCCATGTTTCGTGAAACGGTCACTCTTCCAGAGTCGAATTTTCGCTCTGCCGGGCGCAGCGGAAAGAACACGAAAAACGGGAGATCCGCCGACATCTACGAACCGTGAGATGAAATGTTCCAGGGGGCCGTTTGCCGTTCGACCTTGACTTTGTCTCCCCCATTCTACATGGGGGGCGCTTCCATCAGCAGCTTGAGCGCGGCCGACGCGTCGAGCTCACACAGCTTCTCGAAGGCGGCAGTCTCCTTGGCGCGGAGCTCGGGCGGCACTTCCATCCCGAACGCCGCGTTCTGCGCGCGGTGCGCCTGGAAGAGCGCGGCGTACAGATCGGCGCAGAGGTCGGGCTGCCACTCGGACAGGTGGTGATACGAGGCCATGCGCTCCAGCCCTTCGAGCTGCGCCTTGGCAATGCCCATCTGCCCGACCTGGAGCGCGATCTTCGCGATCGCGAGGCGCGCGCGGAACTTGTCGGCCGGGGCGCCGGCGCTCTTCGCGGTCTTGTGCAAGATCGCAAACGCGCCCACCAGATCCGGCGCGTCGCCGCCCAGCTTGGCCTGCGCTTCCTGAATCGCCTTGTCGACGGGGTTCGAGGCGCGCGGCCCGCCGCCGCCGCCACCGCTGGCGAACGCCCCTTTGATCGCCGTCTCGAGCCACGACAGCGTGTCTGGATCGGCGATGGGTGTGCCGTCGTTGAACTTGAGCGAGGAGAGGGTGGGAGTGCGGCTGAGCAGCGACGCCACCTGCACGAGCAACGCCTGGCGCGCCCCCTCGTATTCTTCGCCGAGCTGCTCCATCGCCTGGATCGCGAGGCGCTGCGCGTCGAGCCATAGCGGGCTCTCCGCGGCGAGGCTCTCGGCGAGGTTGAGCAACACCTGCGGATCCCCCGCGCCCGCGGCCTCGGTGAGCTGACTGCGCACGTAGTCGGCCGGCCCGGGGATGTACGTGACGCCGCCTTCGTTCGGCGGGTCCTGACTGACCTCGAGCCACAGCCCGGTGCGGTGGACGCGATACGCGACCGCGAGCTTCGGGTCGACGGCGCGCAGCGCGTCGCCCGCGCGGGCCAGCAGCACGGCGCACTTTTCCAGGGTGCGCGCCGCGACGTCGGCGTCGGTGATCTGTGCCGGATCGAGCTCGGCCGGGATCGCCTCGACGACCTGCGCGGGCGCCTCGGCCTGGGGAGGTGGCGAGTAAGTCTCTGCGGCGGCCGACTGCGTCGACGCGCTCGGTGGCGGCGGCGGAGGTGGGGGCGGAGGCGGCGGAGGTGGGGGCGGAGGCGGCGGCGCTTCCTTCGGGACGCTGCGCTCGATGTTGGTGATGAGGTTGCGGATGTCGCGGATGCCGCTGTACGCCTCGCCGAGCTTCTCCGCGAGATCGCCGTCGACCGAGCGGCTGACCTTATCGAGCGCCTTGGCGAGATCGGCGTCCTTGGCAGTCGGCTGGAACGTGTTGATCGAGGCGATGCCCTTGACGTACTCGCTGAACCACACGGCCAGGTTGGCGCGCGCCTTGGGCCGCTTGAGCGGCGGATACATGGTGTCCCAGAACGTCTCGATCAGACCGCTCACGAGGACGAGGCCTTCGAGCAGGCCGCGCGGACCTTCTTGAGTGGCGCGCCCCGCCGCCCAGTACAGGCCGATGCGGAAGTCCTTCGACTTCTCGACGAGGGCGGTGTCGGCCAGGTTCATGACCGCGGCCCAGTCGGTCTTCGCGCCGCTCATCGACGCCGACTTGTCGATCTCGTTCTTGATCGCGTCGACCTCCTCGAACGACAGGTCGGCGCCGACGCCGCCGTTGATCTGCGCGAAGTGTTCCGAGAGCTTTTCTTTGATTTCGTTGATGAGGTCGTCAGCCGCCATGGTGGCGGCGGAGAATAGCAGGGGTCTCACGGCGCCCGCGACGTGGAGCGAGCACCGCCTGCGCAGATAGAGTGTGTCGGCGCGATATCGCCTGTGATCGAGCGGTGGCTCGCGGGGTGGGGCGTGCCGGGAAGCGCGGGCTGCGAGCGCGTGCGGGAGCGTCCGGCGGACGCCCGGATTCCGCGCGGCGTGGCAGCGAGAGCGGCGCCACGAAGGGTGGAGCGCCCATTCACGCGATGGACCGTGCGGGCAAGGGCACGGGCGTTCCGCGATTCAAATTCTCGCTTTAGACGGACAACAGGCCTTCGAGGAACTGCGCGAGCGAGAGGTCGGTGCGCGCCACGAGGCCGTCGAGCTGCGGGCCGAGCGCGCGGCGTGTCGTCATCTCGTCGAGCGTCGCGGGGCCGCACAGGTCCGCCACGTGATCGGCCTGGCCCGTCGGGGAGATGAGCTCACGGAACGACGCGACGTGCGGCGGCCCGAGGTGGATGAGCAGCGCTTGCTGCGGCGACCAGAAGGCGTTCGGCAGCGTGTTCTTCCATTTGGCGAGGCGCATCGTGACGTCGAGCCACACCGCCGCGGCGTACGCGTCGCCCGCTCCGAGCGGCAGGCGCACGGCGAGGCCCGTCTTCGGCAGCTCCTGGCCGCGGAACGGCTGCACGCTCGCGAAGATGTTCTGGACGACCCAGAAGCGATTGGCGTCGGTGCCGAAGCCCGTCTCCCAGAGCGCCTTCATGGGCTGCGACGCGAGCCACGAGCGGTAGCCCGCGGTGACCAGATCCGGATCGTCGAGCGACGGGAGCTGGATGCGCGACACCCGATCGAGGAACGCGTCGACCGCCAGGGTGCGCCCGTTGAGGACCAGCTCGTAGGCGGCCGACAGGAACGGGAAGAGCGCGATCGGAACGCCGCCCCCGGCCGCGATGAGCTGCCCGTAGTCGTACGACGCGAACACCGTCATCGGGTAGAGGCGGCCGGCGTTGTCCCCGCTCGGTGCCCAGGCGCCCACGATCCCGCGGGCCGGCGCCTCGTCGCCCTTGGCCTCGCAATGGAAGATGAAGAGCCCCACGGAGCCGTGGTACGGGGCCTCGAACCCGGTGCCCATGAAGCGCCGCGCGAAGTCGATCCCGCCGCCCATCCATCGATCGAACGCCGAGAGATCGTCGCCCGACGCGTTCAGTCGGATGAAGTCACCGGTGGCGGGCAGCTTGCCAAAACAACCGACTTGCGGGGGCGACGCGGGTGCGCGCTTCTTGCGCCAGAACATGTTCTTTTTTCTTACACGAACGGGCGCGTCGCGGGGAGCGAAGAGTCGACGGAGCGGCTCGCGCGAGAGCGATTCGTGGGTGGCGTGGGGGCGATTGCCGGGCGTTACGTGAACGCGATTGCGGACGTCGCGTGACCGATTGCCGGACGTCGCGTGACCGATTGCCGGACGTCGCGTGACCGCGATTGCCGGACGTCGCGCGGTGACGTCCATCCGGAGCACCGCGCGACTTCATTGCTATCAGGGAGGCTGGTCAGCCCTTCTTGCCGCCGAAGCTGTCGCCGATCGTCGGCGGGCAGTTCGTCGCGCGGAAGAAGCTCGGAACGAAGGGATGGTTGGCGCGCGTCGGACGCACTTCCATGACGACCGTCACGGGCGGCGCCGTCATCTGCCAGGTCACCGTGAAGACCTCGTCGCTGTCCTTCTCGGCCGTGACCGTGCCGGCCTCGAACAGGCGGAAGATGCCCCACGGCCCTTCGCGCTTCACCTCTTCGTCGAGGCCGCCGGCGCCGCGCACGCGAATGCTCGCGCCCGTGGGCTTCTTGCCGGGCCACTCGAAGGCGTACCAGAACTCCTTCTCGTTGCGGTACTGCCGCACCTGACCGTCGATGTCGAAGACGACCTCGCTGACGATCGGGCTCACCGTCTTCAGGTTGATGTTGAAGGTGATCTTCGGCTTCTCGTCACCGGACCCGAAGATCGCGTCGCTGATCTCGTGCGAGCGCTTGAGGCAGTTGTACATGTTCGGCATGAACGGCGAGTACGGCTTGGCCCCCGGGGCACCCGACTGCATCTGCGCTTGCGGATAGAAGTCGTGGTTGACCTGGTAGTGGAAGCCCTTGAGGTGCTTGTCGTAGAAGCCCCACAGGATGCCGTCCTTCGGCTTGTAGAAGGCCGCCGCGTCCTCGAACGAAGCGTCGCGGTTCGACGCCAGGTTGAACGGGTAGCGGTCCTTGATCTTGTCGCGGTAGTGCGGCCACACCTCGACCTCCCACAGACCGCTCGCCGCGCCGCCCGCGCTGCGCACCACCGCGCGGTACGCCTGGCGCAGCGGGTTCATCAACAGCGGTCGCATCAGCTCCTGGCCCGGCTTGTCGAGCTGGAGGAGCAGCACCTCGGTCTCGCGGACCGCGTTGAGGAACAGCTCCGTCACCTTCTTGGTGTCGGGGCTCGGCGGGCCGCTCTCGACGTTGCTCATCTCCGCCGCGAGCTGCTCGAGCAGACCGATGTACTTGGACAGCGACGTCGCGGGCGGCGGCTTCGGGGCCTCGCCCTCCTTGGGTGCCGGCTCCTCGGGCGGCACGCCGAAGCGCACCATCTCGAGGAAGTAGTCGGGCACGGGGTCGTAGCGCTCGCCCTTATCCTTGCCGAGGAAGTCGTCCATCTTGACGGAGTTCTGGGTGCGAGCCCCGATCTTCTGGTCAGCGCGCTTCTTGAGCTGCGCGAGGATGCCCGCGTCGCCCATGGCCGCCTGTTTGACCTGGCTCTTCTCCGTCATGAACTGCGTGTTCTCGTCGAGCGCGCGGAGCAGGCGGAGGTACGGCCAGTCGCGCGTCGCGAGCACGGTGAACTCTTCGATCGCTTCTTTGTTCGTGTCCGGGATCTCCACGTCGATGTCGCGGAAGAAGGCCTCCCACTGGCGGATGTACTCCGAGTCGTACGACTGTCGCACGCGATCGAGCGCCTGCTGGATCTTCGCCTTCTGCTGCTTCTCGTCGTCGGTCAGCGGGATGACCCACTTCTCGCGATCGATCTGGTTATAACCCTCCTTCAGCGACTGGAGGACCTTGGTGTGGCCTTCGAGCGTGTAGGCGCCGCCGACCTCGAAGTAGCGACCGCCCGGACGACTGCGCTGCCGGCTCTTGATCTTCGCGAGCGCCTCCTGGCGATCGAAGAGCAGGTCGTTCAGCGTGATCGGCGGGTATTGCAGGTTGTCCGGTGAGTCCGGCCCGCCCTCGTCCTTTTTCTTGGTGTTGAGGACGGTGACGAACTGCGCGTAGTAGCGCTCGGCCGGCTCGACCCGCGACAGCACCTGGCGGACGCGCGCGATGAGGTTCTGGTCGAGCTCCTCGCCGGGGGTCTCACCGCGGCGGAGCAGGTCGACGTAATACGCGACGTGCGGGAACAGCTTGTCCTTGAGCTCGGCGCGCGGAATGCCCGTGTCGCCCAGCTTCTCGGCCCAGCCCGCCTCGAGCTTCGACATCTCCCATTGCGCCTCGTCCTTCAGGCGGAGCTGCGCCTCGGGGCCCTTGTTGTCGAGCAGCAGGTACGTGCGGAGCAGGTTGTAATACTCCCAGTAGTTCTCCGCGGTGACCGTCTGCAGCTTGGCTTCGAGCAGCTCGCGCGTCGGGCGAATGAAGCCTTCCTTCAAGCTCGCGACGTACTGCTTCTTGGTCGGCTCGAAGAGCTTGTTCCCCTGGTACATGAACCACGTGTGATCGATGGGCGTGTCGTCCCGCTGGCGGTCCAGGAGCTCGACGTGCCCGCGCAGCTTGTCGAGCTTGCCGACGTTGTCGACCGCTCCGCCGCCGCCCGGCTGCGTCCACGCGATGGCCGCCGCTTCGTCGGAGACGTCCTTCGTGCGAGCGACCAGATCCCGGTTGTTGAAGTACGAGAGGATCGCCGGGATGATGAACAGCACGGCCACCGTCGCGGCAGCGGCCGCGATGATGATCTGGCGCATCCGCCGGCGGCGTAGCTCGCCCTCGCTGCGCGCGGCGACGTCGGCGTCGGGGAAGACGATCGTCGTGAAGACGTCCTTGAGGAAGTAGCTCTTCGCCTCGGTCGCCGCGGCCGGCTCGTCGTGCTGCGTCGGGCGCAGACCAAAGTTGCGCGCCATGGCGCCGAGCACGCGGTCCATCGGACGGCCCTCTTGCGTGCCGCTCGAGAAGTAGAAGCCGCGCAGGATGGGCGTGGGCTGCTTGCCCGCGGCGGGCGCGAACGCGGCGCCCATGAGCTCGGCCAGGTTGCGCTTGATCTCGCCGAACTCGCGCGGGAAAAAGAAGATCCGTTCCTTGGCGTCCTTGTTCCGTTCGGCGGCGACCCGCTTGACGCTGCGGAGGTACACGCGCTCCGCCATCTCCTCGAACTCGGTCAGGAACAGCTTCTTCGGATCGGCCTTGTCGGAATTCAGCGCGAAGGTCGCGCCCCACGGTGCCCCGCGCTCGCTCTTCTTCAGGTCGCCGAAGAACTCCACGAACCCGGCCACGAGATCCATCTTCGTGAAGATCATGTAGACGGGCAGCGTCATCTGGAGCTGGTCCTGCATCTCGTCGATGCGGGCCCGGACCTTCTTGCCCGTCTCCTGGATCTGCTCGTCGGTCTGGTCGACGAGATCGTTCGCGCTCACCGCCACGAGCACGCCGTTGATGGGCTTGTCCGAGCGGTATTTCTTGAGCTGGTCGAGGAACGCGATCCACTCGTCGTGATCGTCTTCTTCGGTGGTGTAGCGGCCGGCCGTGTCGAGGAGGATGGCCTCGTTGGTGAACCACCAGTCGCAGTTGCGCGTGCCGCCCACGCCGCGGACGCCGCCGCCGGCCGGATCGAGGTACGGGAACACCAGCCCCGAGTGGCGTAGCGCGGTCGTCTTGCCGGCGCCGGGCGGCCCGACCATGACGTACCAGGGCAGCGCGTACAGCGCGTCGGCGCCGCGCTTGCCGCCACCGAGCTTCGAGGTCTTGAGGGCGGCGATGCCTTCCTGAATCTGGCGGTGGAGCTCCTGAATCTCGGCGCGGCGCTCGGGCTTGGCGGCGAGCGCCTGCTCCTGCGCCTGCTCAGCGATCGCCTTTTCGAGGGCGCGGGCCGCGCGGGCAGCTCGGACGCGCCGGTACACCACGAGGCCGATCAAGCCCAGGATGACGGCGCCCGAGATCGCGATGGGCACCCACAGCGGTAGGCCGGGCGGTTCGGCGAGCCCGTTGAAGGCGACGACATACACCGCCCACACGAGCAGAATGAACAGGGCGCTCAGGATCCAGAGCCACATCGAACGTCTCCTCGGAAACCGATACGAACCGCGTCAGCCTGCGTGTGAGAACGGCCACCTTCGCGGCGGCGCGCCTCGCCTACTTTGCCACTCCGACCAGCTTCTGAATGGCGTCGGCCACGTCGTCGGCCTTGAGACCGATGACGAGCTTCAGGATGATCACGACGAGCACCGCAAGCACGAGGAACCCGAGCGCGATGGCGAGGAACGGCAGCTCTTTGCGCACGGTGCCGGTCGCACCGTCCTTGCGCTCGGCGTTGGGAGCGAGAATGTCTCCGCCACCCAAGCTGAGCGCCACGTAGTTGCCGAGACCCTCGACCACGGCGGTCAGGCCCTCCTGGTTTCGCAGACGATATTTCCCTTGGAAGCCGAGGGCCAAACACAGGTAGTAGATTTGTGCCACGTGCTCGCGATTCCGCTGCCCGTGGAGCTGGTCCAGGTTGTTGAAGAACCCGTCGCCTGCCGTGTTGATCCCGAAGAACTGGAGCTGCAGAGGGTTCTGCAGCCACTGCGTCTTCCCGGGCCAGGTCGAGTGGTAGACGATCTCGTCGGCGAACGCGGCCAGCGCGAACTTCGCGTCGATCATGTCCTGCTCGGGGATCCGGCGCTCCTTGCCGTTCTGCATCATCGTCTCGAACAGCTGCAAAACGCGCCGCTGGAGGATGTCGGAGGCCGGCAGATCCCGTGAGCTACGGAGCTGCAGGATCAGCGACAAAACATCGGAGCAGACCCAGTACATCTCTTGCGACGTGCTCGCCATGCGTGGCTCCTCGTGAGTCAGCCCTGTCCCGCCCAGTAAGAAAGGACGGGAGGGGGGCTTGGGGGCGAAGGCCGGCTTTGCCGGACCGCAGCCCCCAATTGTAACCAAAAGGCTTGGGGGCGAAGACCGGCTTGGCCGGGCCATGGCCCCCATTGTGAGAGAACGGGCAAAGGCCGGCTTGGCCGGGCCGCAGCCCCCACTCTAACAGGGGTCTGAGGCTACTTGCTGCCGGCAGCTTTCACCCCAATGAGCCGAAGGTCCACTTTTTGGGGATCAATCGGCTGATAGATGGCGATGGTGCCAGAGCCGAGGATGTCGTTCCAGTAGTCGCCGGTCTGGTCGACGCGGAGATACACGACACCCGGACGGATGGGGATCGCCCCCGGCGGGCGATACTCGATGGCGACGCGCACACCGGGCATGGCGGCGTTCAGGATGTGCCCGATGTGGGTCCATGAGCCGATCTTGAGAAGGCGCGGCAAGCGCTCGCGGAGCGTCGCCTCGTCGATGCCCTTGGCTTCCAGGAAGAGCTCGTGGTTGCGCGGGATCTTCGGGTCTTCGAAGCGGCCGAGGTACATGCCGTCCTCGCGCTTCTCCATGGGCACCACGATGTAGTCGTCGGCCAAGGAGCCGGTGATGAGGGCCATCGCCCGGGCGAACAGCGGCTCGAAGCACTCGGTCAGCTCGAGGTAGTTGAACTTGGGGATCGCCGTCGGGTCGCCGTCCGCCGAGAACGTGCAGAGCTGGCCCACGAGCGAGCCGAGCATCACGTACAGATCTTCGGGCCGGGCGTCGCCGTGATCGACCAGGTGCGAGGTGATCGGGATGAACGAGTTGCAGGTGTGGAGCAGCCAGAACTTGGCGGTGTCCGAGGCCTGGAAGTCGACGCTCGCGGCGGAGCGCAGGCGCCTGCCCTCGGCGAGCGACTTCTGCTTGCCGACCAGCGCCGACAGCAGCCGCCGCAGGCTGGACATCAGGTGCTCGTTCGCGCCGATGTGGAACACCGACGGGATGAACTCTTTCTTGAGCACGATGGCGCCCGTGCGATCGCGGACGAGCTGCGCGAGCCGCACCGCCTGGTAGGCGTCGCGCGGCTCGGTGCCGAACATCATGCGCAGGTTGCCGCGGGCCCACGTCACCGCGGTCTCGTTGCGCCCCGTGTTCTGATCTTGCACCGTCGACGACGTCGCGACGAAGCGCACCGCCGGCCCCGCCTTCGCGGGATCGAGCCCGATGTTGGCGGCGTTGTCGCGCGCGTTCGGGATCGCCAGGAAGATGTCGATCGACTCGAGCGCCGCGGGGAAGGCCCCCTCGAGCGGTCTCGCCTCGACCTGATCCTCACCGCGATCGCCGACCAGGAAGGTCGTACCGTCGGGGAAGACCCCGTGGCACTTGAGCAGCTTCAACTGGCCTGCGGACAGCGCGCGTTCATCGAACTGAACTCCGCTGATTCCCCAGTCGTAAGCAGCCAGCGCGTGCACACGCGTGTGCATCAGCGCCTCGTGGTAGAGGTCGGACTGCTGCAGATGCTGAGGGGTCATGAAGAGCCCCTCGGTCCAGACAGGCTTGCGCGGGTGGATCATTTCGCCCGCCCATCTCTCTATCAGAAGTTCTTCCCGCGGCGGTGCCTCAGTTCACCCGAGGCACCGGATCTCTCTATTTCGCCGGTGCCGCTTCGGGAGACGCGGCCTTCTTCGGCAGGTTGACTTTTCGCACCGGGTTCGCGTTCGGGAACATCGTCTCGTCGAACTGGCTCCCGTTGTCGATCTTCGAGCCCTCGATGAAGAACGCCGTCCGCGGGTCGGCCTCGGCCGCGCCGCCGTCCTTCTCGCGACCGCCGCAGGCGACCTCGCCGGGGGGCAGCGGGAAGGCGTAGAACGTCTTCCAGCTCGAGCCCTTCGGGCCGTGGAACAGCGCCACGCCGGCCAGCGTGCTCGCCTCCTTGATGCGCTCGAACTTCACCTCGACGAGGTCGTTCGGAAAGATCGACAGCTCGTCGACCTTCATCACGTCGTCCTCGAGAGTCTCCTTGCTGTTCAGGAGAATCTGATCGTAGGTCGCGTTCTCCATCCGGACTTCGTTCTTGAGCTGATAGAGCCGCACGACGACCGGCCGCGGATTGCCGTTCTCGTTCGGATTGATGTTGTCCGCCGCATAGATGTTGAGCGTGACGATTTGCACGTCACACGGTTTCGGAGGCTCGACGGCCGCGGGCGGGGCGCAGGTCGCGCCCAGCGATGCGAACGCAGACACCGCCAGAGCAATGGCGGCAAGCCGAGGGGCCAGAGAGCGCAGGGCACGCGGGACGACCATGGATGCTCTGTTCTACGCCGTTCGCCCGGGGATGGGGCAAGTTCCCAATGCGTCGCCTCGTCGTTTTCGCGTAGCATCCGGCGAATTGGAACCGCAGGACCCAAGCGATCTCCTCGGCGCCAGCGAGCAGAGCGCCCCGTCCGAGCGGCAGGCGATCCCACCGCCCAGCCCGAGCCCAAAGGCCTCGCGTTCCGATTCCGAAAGAGATTCGATCGACCTCGAAGATCTCCTCGGCGAAGAACCGCGGACCCAGCGCCCCCCGCCCCCGCGCGAGTACCTGCCGACGCCCCCGTCCGGCACCTTCCTCAACTTGACCGCGCCGCGCGCCGCGACCCCGACCGATTTCGTCGCGATCGCCCTCCCGCGCAGCTCCCCGCCGCCCAGCGAGCCCCCGCCGATCGGCCTCGACGCCTGCCTCGCCCGCCTCGGCGTCGGCCTCGTCGAGACCGACGCCGCCGGCCGCATCGTCCGCATGAACGACGCTGCCGAGCGCCTGCTCGGCTGCTCGACCGCCGACGGCCCCCTCGCCATCGACGACCTCCTCCGCACCGGCGCGCTCCCCGTCCCCCGCACCAACGACGGCTCCATCACCGAGACCCCTGACGCCACCGGCTGGATCGAGCGCAGCGACGGCGAGCCGCTCAGCATCCGCCACGCCATCGCCCCGCGCGAGAACGCCGCCGGCTCCGTCATCGTCCTCCGCGAATCCCAGGGCGGCGCCGTCTTCGCCCCCTCCGTCGCCCGCCGCGCCCGCTACGACCCGCTCACCGGCCTCTACAGCCGCCGCGGCTTCACCGAGCGCATTGAAATGGCCCTCGCCGAGAGCCGCCGCAGCGGCGCGCGCCACGCCCTCGTCTACCTCGATCTCGATCGCTTCCGCCTCGTCAACTCCACCTGCGGCCACGACGCCGGCGACGATCTCCTCCAGTGGGTCGCCACCCGCCTCTACGAGGTGCTCGCCGGAAGCGACGCCGCCGCCCGCATCGCCGGCGACGAGTTCGCCGTCCTCCTCCCCGGCCACGACGCCCGCGACGGCGAGCGCGTCGCCCGCGAGATCCAGAAGCGCCTCGGCGAGTTCCGTTTCGCCTGGGGCCACAAGACCTTCGTCATCGAGACGAGCCTCGGCCTCTTCCCCTTCGGCATCGAAGGAGGCAACGCCGACGCCGTCATCTCCGCCGCCAGCCACGCCTGCCGCGTCGCCAAAAAAAGCGGCGGCGCCCGCCTCCATGTCTACCTCGACGGCGACGAGGACATGGCCAACAGCCGCCGCTCCATGGAGTGGATCGCCGGCATCCAGCACCACCTCGCCGAGGGCAAGCTCCAGCTCTACGCCCAGACCATCCACCCCATGGGCGGTCGCAAAGAGCAGGGCGGCCACTTCGAGATCCTCATGCGCGTCATCGACGAGCAGGGCCGCCCCACCTCCCCCATCGGCATCATCCAGGCCGCCGAGAACGGCCGCGTGATGGACTCGATCGACCGCTTCGTCATCCGCAAATCCTTCCAGACCATCGGCGCCCTCTCGCGCCGCGCGATGCGCAAGCTCGAGCTCGCCTCGGTCAACCTCTCCGCCATCTCGCTCGCCCGCGAAGGCCTCCTCGACTACATCGTCGAGCAGCTCGAGCGCTGCTGCGTGCCCCCCGGCAAGGTCTGCTTCGAGATCACCGAGACCGCCGCCCTCGCCAACCTCGACGAGGTCCGCTGGCTCATTCAAGAGCTCGGCGCCATGGGTTGCCGCTTCGCCATCGACGACTTCGGCAGCGGCCACGCCTCGTACGGCTACATCGAGCGCCTCCCCGTCGACTACGTGAAGATCGACGGCATGTTCGTCCGCGACATGATGACCAACGCCCTCCACCGCGCGATCGTCGAGTCCGTCAACCGCATCGCCACCACCCTCGGCATCAAGACGGTCGCCGAGTGCGTCGAGACCGCCGACGCCGCCGAGGTCCTCGCCGGCATGGGCGTCCACTACGGCCAGGGCTGGCACTACGCCCGCCCCATCCCCATCGGCGAAGTCCTCAAGACCCTCGACGTCGACTGACCCCCTCTCCAGAGCGCGACACGCCGACGTTGCCCACCCCCGGTCGGTGCTCACTCGCTTCGCTCGCTCCGCGCCTCCCGCCCCTCCCAAATCGCTCGCGGTGCTCGCTCAGGGAGGGGCCGCGCTCACCACGTTCACCCTCAGTGCGCCGGAATGTGATCCGTCGAGATCACCTTCGGATGCCACTCGGGCGTCCCGATGTTCCCCACGTGACAGTGCTTGCACTTCAGCTTCTCGCCCGTCGCTGCGACCACGAACTTCTTCGTCATCACCAGGCTCATCCACTCGTGCGCGAACGTCGTGTCGCGAGGCGTCCCCAGGATCTTCGCGATCGGCTTGCCCTTCTCGTCGGTGTGGCAGCTCTTGCACTTCAGCTCCGAGCCGTCGGCCGGCTTGATCCCCTTCATCAGGTGCATCCGCATCCAGTTCGCCGTCTCCTTCTTCGACGTCATCACCGGATACATCTCCTTCTTCGGATCCGTCGGGTGCGGCACGTGGCAGTGGCGGCAGTCCACCCCGAGCATCGTCGCCACGTCCGCCATGATCGGGAACTTGTCGTCGTCGCACCGCGCGTCCTGCAACACCCCCAGGTACTTCGTCGTGAGCGGCGGCGACCCGTCGCAGGGATCGAACGGCTTCGACGTCGCGACCGCGCCGCCCGACGCCACCGGCGCTCCTGACACCGCTGGCTTCGCCGTCGCCGTGATCGCCGGTCCCGTGGCCGGCTGCGTCGGACCGCAGCCGCCGAGCGCCCCCGCGCTGAACGCCGCGGCACACCCGACGACCGCACCCACACCCGACAACTTCCGCCACTCCACCATCGTCCTACCCTCGTTCCGCAGCCCGTCCCGCTCGCCCGCCGGAGCAACCCGGCGAGCCCGCCTGGACCGGCGCAGCAGCATCATCCCCCGAGCGCGAGCGAAGCCGCGCGCTGCATCACATCCCGCGGCGCCTCGACTCCAAGCCACATCTTAAGCGCGAGCGCGGCCTGCTCGACCAGCATTCCGAGCCCGTCCACGGCGAGCAGCCCGCGCCCCCGCGCCGCTTCCAGAAAAGGGGTCCGTCGCGGCCGATACACCACGTCGAACGCCACCGCCCGCGCCCCGAGATGCTCCCACGGCACCCGCTCGATCACCGCGTCCCCCGGATCCGCCCCGTGCATCCCCGCGCTCGTCGCCTGGATCACCACGTCCACCTCGTGCCCTGAGAGCGGCTCCCTCCCCCAGGGCGTCACCTCGACCGTCGCGCCGATCGCCGGCAGCCCCGCGCCCCGCGCCAGCGCCTCCGCCGCCGTCGTCCACGAGCGGCTCGTGATCTGCACCTCGCCAAACCCCAGCTCGTCGCAAGCCACCAGCGCCGCCCGCGCCGCCCCCCCGCTCCCGATCACCAGCGCCCGCCGGCGCTCCGCGAGCAGCGGCTCCAGCACCCGCACGATCGCCGCCGCGTCGGTGTTCTCGGCGCGGATCCTCCCGCCGCTCTGCGCGACCCAAACGTTCGCCGCCCCCGCCCTCGCCGCGCTCTCCCCCACCACATCCGCGAGCGCCACCGCCGCCATCTTGTGCGGCACCGTCACGTTCAGCCCGCCCCACGCCCCCGCCCGCAACTCCGCGGCCATCCCCGC
>Ga0163144_10014236_pt1 | contig 16540 bp, 11 predicted proteins | sample OliLak19BULKMAT1_FD_123175 | JGI IMG/M metagenome (GOLD analysis project Ga0163144, IMG submission 123175) | Freshwater microbial mat bacterial communities from Lake Vanda, McMurdo Dry Valleys, Antarctica - Oligotrophic Lake LV.19.BULKMAT1 | ecosystem: Environmental > Aquatic > Freshwater >... | reverse complement strand
GACTACTTTGACCTGACTGCTTTGACCTGACTGCTTTGACCTGACTGCTTTGAGGTGGCTGCTTTGAGGTGCTCGGCGTTTCGTGGCGTCCGCTTGAAGTTCGGGGACGGTCATTCCGCGCGCAGTCGCGGAATCCACGCGCTTTAAGCACGCGCCGCGCGGCCAAGACCGCGCTGCATGCTTCAGCCTGACGGCTGCGCGCAGAATGACGCTTGGCTGCGGCGTCATTGCGACCGTCATGACGCGCCACGACTGTTGGTTCGGATGCGGTATTGAACCTGATCCGCAGCATCGATCAGCTGATGTGCAAGCAGGAACGCTCGGGCGTCGTCGGCGTCCTGCTCAAACCAGGCCCTGGCGCTGCCCAATCTGAAGCTGTAGCCCCAGCGGTCCATGTCGGCAAGCGCGCGCTCGCGCCCGAATACCGGGATCGCATCGGCCAGCAGGATCTGTAGATAGCAGGTCGCGTTCTCTTCCAGAATCGAATCAGAAGCATCGGTATCGACCTCTGGCCGCCGGACGGGATCCATCACGATCCAGTGGCAGGCCTCATGCAGCACCGAATGCACGGGCGTATCCAAACGCATGAACAGCTGGTCACGGATCAGCCCGGCCTCGGACTCGCCCCAATAACTGCCTGGAATCTCGGCATTGATCGGCAGGCAAACAGCGCGCAGACCAAACTTTGCCAACACAGCTGCCAGCTCCCCCGGCCCCAGCTCAGCCGCCAAGAGTACGCGATGGCCCACTCTTTCAGCCATGCTCACAGCTGCTTGCTCCAATACCAGACTTCGCGCACGAAAGCGTCCGGATCGGTCATGAAGGGCGCGTGCGCTGCGCGCTCGAAACAGTGCGAGTGAGCATTCGGCGCCAGTGCCGCCGCCATCGCCACCGCTTGCGGTGCGACCAAGCGATCACGACCGCCGGACAGCCAAAGACTGGGCATCTGTAGCCGGTGCAGCTGCGCGCTGTAGTCGCGCGTTTGCAGGGCCTGCAGGCCCTGCTGGAGCGCCGAAAGCTCCGGCTTGCCGTGCGCAAAGACAGTTTTCTTCAGCTGCTTCAGCTCGTCATGCGCGTGTTGCGAGCCAAGGGTTTCCAAGGCAAGAAAGCGTTCGATGGTGCGCTCGAAGCGCTGCTCCAGAGCGTGTGCAAAGTCCTGAAAGACCTGCGCGGGAACGCCGTGCGGCCAATGCTCCGCGCGCGTGAAGCGCGGCGATGCGGCGCAAAGCGCCACGGCGCGGACCTGCTCCGGCGCGTGCAGCGCCGCTTCCAGCGCGAGCAAGCCGCCCAGCGACCACCCGAGCCAGATTGCGCGCGGAATCCGCGCTGGTACATCGGCCAGAATCGCTTCGCCGGAGCATGCACCTGGATGCATGCGGCTATGGCCATGGCCCGGCAGATCAAGCAAGTACAAGTCGAAGTGACGGCTGAGACCGGCCAACACCGGCGCAAAGATCCCGGAGTGCATCGCCCAGCCGTGCAAAAGCAGCATCGGCGGTCCATCGCCGCCAATATGGTCAAGGTGTAGTGCGCCGCTGGCCATGCGTGGGTCAGTGTTTTCCGGCTGAGGAGTGCGCGGCATTATCCGCTAGGCGCTGCAAGTTGGCGCTGCAAGTTGGCAGCACGGGGCCGAAACATGGGCGCCGAACCGTGCAGCGACGTGACATGCCGTGAAAATGCAACCCGAAAGCCCCGCCTTAGGTTCTACACTTAGCGGGTCTTAACTGCCGAGCCCGCCCATGCGCCCGCCCACGCGCCCGCCCACGCGCCTATCCACGCGCCTATCCACGCGCCAATCCACGCGCCAATCCATGCGCCTATCCATGCGCCCCTTCCTCCGTATTGTTTCGGTTTTATGCCTGCTCACGCTGGCCGCCTGCGCTCCGGATCCGCAACCTGCGGCAGGTGCGCCGCAAGCCAATGTGGCTGCAACGGTGAGCAACGATGCTTTTGCCTTGATCGGCGCCGGCGCCAAGGCCGAGAACAATCGCCCACAGCTGAATCTGCGCTTCAATCGTGCGCTTGCCAGCCAGCAGGACTTCAACCAGCTGGTGAAGGTCAGCGACGCCGACGGGAAAGCCGTGGACGGTGGCTGGGTGCTTGATAGCGACGGGCGCGAGTTGGGCTTCCGCGATGTTGAAAGCGAGCGCAAATACACGGTCGTGATCGCCGCGGAACTGCTTGATGCAGAAGGCAAGGCCTTGGGAAGCGCGCAGACGCGCACCATCGAGTCCGTAGATCTACCGCCAGCGGCAGGATTTGCCAGCCGAGGCAGCGTACTGCCGGCGCGCGGCGCGCTTGGCTTGCCGGTCGTCGCAGTCAACGTTCCCGAGATCGACGTCGAGTTCTTCCGCGTGCGCAGCGCCGAGCTAAGCCTGGCAACCAGAAATCTGGTCCTGAATGGGCGCCAGTGGGGCTACGACCTCAACCAGCTCAAGCGCTATGCCGATAGCGTGTACACCAACCGTTTCGCACTCCCGAACGGCGCAAACCAGCGTCAGGTTTCGTATTTGCCGATCCAAACCATTCAAGAGCTCAAGGAACCCGGGCTTTACTACGCAGTGATGAAGCGCGCCGGCGAATTTGACGAAGGCTTTGAGGTGACGCACTACGTGGTGAGCGATATTGGCCTGCACCTGCGCAGCTATGCCACTCGCGCCGAGATTTTTACGCGCTCCTTACAAACCGGCGCCGCACTGTCTGGCGTTGAGATCGAAGTGCTGGATCCGAACGGAGTCCGGCTGGCCAAGCAAAGCAGCGATGCTGAAGGGCGCGCAACTTTAGATTTTGTACCCGGCGCGGATCAGATGCTGCTGGCCCAGAAAGGCGGTGATCTCACCCTGCTGCCGATGAATCAACCCGCTCTGGACCTTAGTGAATTCGACATCAGTGGCCGCACTGCGGACCAAGCGAGCGTCTTTATCTGGTCCGGTCGCGATTTGTATCGGCCCGGTGAAACGCTGCGCTTCCATGCCTTGCTGCGCGATCAGGACGGGCGTCCAGTCAAGACAGGCAAGCTCTTTGGCACGCTCCGGCAGCCGGATGGACGCAGCTACGCTCAATTTGAGCTCAGCGCTGAGAACCTTGGCTACTACAGCTACCAGCGGGTGGTTGGTCTGGATGCGCCGATTGGCAAATGGCGCCTTGAGCTGGCCACCGATCCGGGTGAGAAAGCGCGCCGGCATAGCTTTGTGTTCCGGGTTGAGGAATTTTTACCCGAGCGCATGAAGCTGGCTCTGGACAGCCAAAAATCCGCGCTTGCGCCGGGCGACACCCTGCCCTACACGGTCGACGCCGCCTATCTATACGGCGCGCCCGCAAGCGGCAATCGCTTCACCGCGAAGCTGTTGATCACGCCGGCCAGCGATCTGTTTCCCGAGCTCAAGGGATATCGCTATGGCGACCTGGCGAATCCGCCCAAACTGGATCCCCAGGACATCCTCGACACCACGCTCGACGCGGAAGGAAAGCTTGAAAGCAGCGCAGCCATTGGGCTTGAGAAGGTTGAATCGCCGCTCGCAGCCACCCTGCTCGGCAGTGTTTTCGAATCCGGTGGACGCCCTGTAACGCGCGCCCTGACGCGGGTGATCTGGCCTGCCGACACGATCGTAGGCTTCCGCCCCTTGTTTGAAGACGCTCAAGTGGACTATGGCGGCACAGCCAGCTTCGAGCTGCTGCGCGTGAATCAGGCTGGCGAGCGCAAGGCAGGTCCGCTTGAAGCGGTGTTAATTGCGCTGGATCGCGACTACCGCTGGAGCTATGACTCGGATCTTGGATGGCGCTCGGATTTCACCGAAAAGCCCCGTGAGCTCATCCGAAAAACGCTCAACTACGATGGAAAACAGGCTATCCGCTTTGACGCTGCGGTGGAATGGGGCGCCTATCGGCTGGAAGTCAAGGACCCGGCAACCGGCTTGCTCAGCCGCTATCCGTTCGAGGCCGGCTGGGGCTGGCAAGAAAATCGCGGGCTTGATCCGCGTCCGGACAAGGTGAAACTCGCGCTGGACAAGGCCAGTTACAAAGCCGGTGACACCATGACCGTTACGGTGACCGCGCCGAGCGCGGGCGAAGGCGTTTTGCTGGTGGAGGCCGACCGCTTGCTCACGGCGCAGGCATTCCAGGCCAAGAGCGGCAGCACGGTTCGCCTCACCGTCACCGAAGACTGGGAGCGGCATGATGTCTACATCACGGCGCTGGTGTTCAAACCCGGCTCCGCAGCCGAATCGCAGACGCCGAATCGATCCGTGGGCTTGCTGCACGTACCCATGGACCGCAAATCGCGCGCGCTGGCGGTCACGCTCAAAGCAGCAGAGCAGATCGAGCCGCAAAGTGCGCTCAAAACGGAGATCAATGCCCCTGCCTTAGCGGGTAAGGAGGCGTTTGTCACCGTGAGCGCAGTCGATGTGGGCGTGACCAATATCACCAGCTTCGCGGTTCCCGATCCGTTCGCCGCGTTCTTCAGCAAGCGTGCGTTTGCGATTGATGCACGCGATGTCTACGGGCGCATCATCGAGTCCTTCGCGGGCGAAAAAGCGCGCCTGCGCTTTGGTGGCGACGCCGCATTGAAGGCCTTGGCAAGCGCCGGGCGACCGAATGCCCGGGTGCTCATCGTGGATCTCTTCGCGCAGCCGGTTCAGCTTGACTCGGCTGGCAAGGCCACGGTCACACTGGCCATTCCGGACTTCAACGGTACGCTGCGGGTATCGACCGTGGTCTATGGCGCCGCGATGTTTGGTTCAGCCGCTCAGGAAGTCGTGGTGCGTGCGCCCGTGGTGGCCGAGGTTGGCATGCCGCGCGTGCTTGCTGCGGGTGATCGGGCACAGCTTGCGCTGGATCTGAGCAACTTCACCGGCGCCGAACAAAGCTTCAATGCCAAGCTGACCGGCAATTCGCTGATCGACGTGCAGCCGGCAGCGCAAGCAATCACGCTCAAAGACCGGGAAAAGCGCACCCTGCTATTCACGCTGAAGGGCGGCGCGGGTCAAGGTGTCGGCAAGATCAGCCTGGAACTGAGCGGCGGACCCAAACCTCTGCAGCGAAGCTTTGAGATCGCGGTGCGCAGCGCTTGGCCGCAAACCCGCACAGCGCGACTGCTGGTGCTCGATCAGCCCGGCACAACCAATCTGGCCATTGACACCAGTCAGTGGTTGCAGGGCTCGGTCCGCTCGCGAATCACGCTCTCCAGCCGCATACCGCTGCCCACCGCTGCCGCTGCGCAAGAAGCGCTCGACTATCCCTACGGCTGTATCGAACAGACCACCAGCCGGCTGTATCCCTACGTGCTGCTTGATGAACGGGCGCAGGGAAATCTTGGCTTGGAACCGATATCCGGCGATAAGCGCAGCAAAAACATCCAGTTTGGTATTGATCGCGTGGCCTCCATGCAGCTGAGCTCGGGTCACTATGCCTACTGGCCAGGCGCGGATTACTACGATCCGTTCCTCACAGCCTATGTCGTTGACGTGCTGATGGATGCTCAAGATGCGGGCTTTGCGCTGCCGCCCAACCTGCTGCAGCGCAGCCTTGAGCGGCTGAAGGCAGACCTGCTGGCAGGCGGGGAACTGAGCTGGGAACGTCACAACGGCGATACCGCCGAGCATGGACGCTTCGCCGCCCTCGCCTATTCGGGCTACGTGCTGGCGCGGGTCAATCAGGCGCCGCTCGGAACCCTGCGCAGTCTGCTGGACAGTGAGGTGACCAAGAGCAAGAGTGGCCTGCCGGTGATGCAGCTGGCGGTTGCGCTCAAGCTTGCCGGCGATCTCGACAATGCGAAGAAAGCCGCGGCACTTGCGTTTGGCGACTATTGGCAACGCAAGCTTCAATGGCTGGGTGACTACGGTTCGAGCCGCTCCGATCAGGCACGCATTCTGGCCCTGGCACTGGAGTACGACCTGCAGCCCAAAGCCATCGACGAGCGCCTCAAGCCGGTTGCAGACGCGTTTGCCGGCGGCGATCGCAGCACCTACGAAAATATGGCGGTGTTGCGCCTGGCAAAAGCCCTGGCGCGTGCACCAAGCGCCGGCATCGACGGCGCGCTGTGGATCGGCAAGATCGAGGAAGGCTTCAAGGGACAACAGCGCTTTGGGCGCGACTTAGCCCAGCGCGATCTGCAACAGGGCGCTCGTTTGGACATCATCAGTCCCGGTACGGTCTATTTGAGCCAGGAAACCGTGGGTGCACCTACCGCGCCACCCGCGGTCGCGAACAGCGCATTCCAAATCAGCCGTCGCTATTACCGCATGGACGGCAGCGCCTATGACGGCAGTGCGCTGGATGAGGGCGAAATGCTGATCGTGCGGCTGCAAATCAACGCTCAGGACAGCGAGAATCCGGACGGCTTGGTCACTGACTTGCTTCCCGGCGGCTTGGAAATCGAGAACGTCAAGTTGCTCGATGGCGCCCAGCTTGAGGGCATCATGATCGAAGAACGCTCGCTGAAAGAGTGGAACGAATCCAACGCCATCAAGTACGAAGAGTATCGGGATGATCGCTACGTCGCCGCGTTGGGTCGCCAATACAGCGCAGTCAATCTGTTCTACCTCGCGCGCGCCGTGAATCCCGGTGATTACGTCGTACCACCGCCTCTGATCGAAGACATGTACCGACCCGCGCTGCGCTCCGTTGGCCCAGCCCCGTTTAGTCGCATCGAGGTGAAGCCGCGCAGCCAATGATGACGCCGCCTGCAGTCGGTCGTCGGCCGCGTGAATCCTTGGCAAGGATTCTGCGACTACGCAGCGGCTTGCGCGCAGAATGACCGGAATAAGGCGCCCTGAAGCACCGAAGTGAGTCGCGCAGACGCACCGAAGTGAGTCGCCCGGAAGTACCAGGCCGATCATTCCGCGCGCAGTCGCGGAATCCATTTGCAGTTTGCTGTCGTGCCGATGGAACGCCCGAAATCCTGCATGGATTCTGCGACTACGCCTAGCGGCTGCGCGCAGAATGACCGGAATAAGGCGCCCTGAAGCACCGAGGTTAGTCGCCCGGAAGCACCCGAGTCAGTTGCCCTGAAGCACCGATGCAAGTCTCCATGCAGCGTTGGCTCGCTTCAGGTCTGCGCGCTGTTATTTCCGAGCCGATCCAGCTCAACGCGCAAATGCTCCACTAGGCGTTCCAGCTCATCGACGCGGGCCTCAAGATCGTTGCGCCCCTGCACTGCGCGCTCGTCGTAGCGGGCGAAGGTGTACATCGATAAATCGACCGGACCGCTCAAAAGGTGCATGTAGCGGTCTTCTCGCTGCCCTGCGCCGCGGCCAAGATTGCACGCCAATGGCGGCTGTGATTCGCTCAGCCGTCGCAGCGTGTCGGCGACGTCTTCTGCGCCCTGAAAATCGGCAAGGCGTTCCGTGCGCAAGGTCAGCTCATTGAGCGTTTGCGGGCCGCGCAGAAGCAGTGCGGCAAGCAGTACGCGCTTGCGCTTGGTCAGACCATAGGCGTGATCCATGCGGTGCTCATAGCGTTCAACCCGGGCGCCATAGCTGTTTGCCACCATGCCGCGCTCTTTCAGCACGCGCACCAGATGACCCACTTCACCGGGCTCCAAATTCATCACCGGATCGCGATTGGTTTTTTGATTGCATGCGACCGCGAGCGCATTCAGCGTCAGCGGATACACGTCAGGCGTGGTTGCTTCTTTTTCCACTAGGCTACCAAGGATTCGTGCCTCGGCAGCCGTGAGCCTGAGGTGTGCTGCCAATTCAAGCAAGTCTGACATGCGCGCAACCTAACCTTGACGGGCCGCTATTGAAGCATGGCAGGCGCTTGCATTCCGAGCTTCTGGCGGCGCGTAGCTGTGGCGATCAGTTCAAAACTCTATTCCGGCTCGAAGCTGCTTCGCCTTGGCACGCGTCCGCACTGCGCCAGATCGCGCAGCCACTGGTCAGCGAGCACCAGCGCCACCATGGCCTCACAGATCACCGGTGCGCGCAGCGCGACGCAGGGGTCGTGGCGTCCTTTGGTAACTACTTCAACGGGCGCGCCGTGCAGATCGACGGAAAAGCCGGGTATGCGCAGGCTTGAGGTAGGCTTGATTGCGATATGGCAAATCACGTCTTGGCCGGTGGCAATTCCGCCCAAGATGCCGCCTGAGTGGTTGCTGAGAAAACCCTCCGGGGCGCGTTCGTCACGGTGCTCGGTGCCGCGCTGCCGCGCCACCGATACACCGTCCCCGATTTCGACCGCCTTGACCGCATTGATCCCCATCAACGCATAGGCCAATTCCGCATCAAGCTTGCCGTACACCGGCTCGCCCAAGCCCGCAGGCACACCCCGCGCGATCACGGTGATCCTACCACCGACGGAATCGCCTGATTTTCTCAGGCCGTCCATGTACGCCTCAAGCTCTGCAACCTGCTCGGGATCTGGCCAGTTGAGCGGATTGTCGAGCGCTGCTCCGGGCACGATCTGGCGCGGCGTGTAAGGTCCAAGCTCGCTCAGATAGGATTCGATGTTGATCGGTGCCACTTGCGCCAAAACTTTCTTGGCCACCACACCGGCCATCACGCGCGCGGCGGTTTCACGCGCTGACGAGCGGCCGCCACCGCGGTGATCGCGCAGTCCGTACTTCAGCTGATAGGTAAAATCAGCGTGGCCCGGACGATAAATTTGGGCGATATCGTCATAGTCCGCGCTTTTCTGATCGCCATTGCGGATCAGCATGGCCAGCGCAGTACCGGTGGTTCGCCCGTCGTACACCCCGGAAAGAATCTCCACTTGGTCCGCCTCTCGACGCTGCGAGGTGTGCCGCGAGCGGCCGGTCGCACGGCGATAGAGATCCAGCTCAAAATCTTCGGGGCACAGCGCTAGTCCCGGCGGACAGCCATCAATCACGCACCCGACTCCAGGCCCGTGGCTTTCGCCAAAGGTAGTAACGCTCAATAGCTTGCCAAACGTGTCGCTCATGCTGCGGAATCTCTAAAACCTAAGGCGCGGTTCGATTGCTGCGTTGCACGCGGCTCGCAATCCTCATGCGCGGCTGGCGTCAGACGCGCCGGCCGTTGGCAATTGAGACGATTGCGATGCGCGTCAATAGGCAGCATGGCCCGGCGTACGCGGGTACGGAATGACGTCTCGCACATTGGCCATACCTGTGACGTAGGCGACCAGTCGCTCAAAGCCAAGCCCGAATCCACAGTGGGGTACGCTGCCATAACGGCGTAAATCCCGATACCAGTGATATTGCTCAGGCTCCAACCCGAAAGCACGGATGCGCTGATCCAGCACGTCCAGACGCTCTTCGCGCTGTGAGCCGCCGATGATTTCGCCAATGCCCGGCGCTAGTACGTCCATGGCGGCCACGGTTCGGCCGTCATCATTCAAACGCATGTAGAACGATTTGATCTTTTCCGGGTAGTGCATCACCACCACCGGAAGCCCGACATGCTCTTCGGAAAGAAAGCGCTCGTGTTCGGTTTGCAAATCGATGCCCCAGGTCACGGCGTGCTCAAACTTCTTGCCCGACTTCTGAAGAATATCCACCGCCTCGGTGTACGAAAGGCGCACGAACGGCTTGGCAACGAAGTTCTCAAGGCGACTGACGGCGGTCTTTTCAATCTTGTCGGCGAAGAACGCCAAGTCTTCACCGCACTCATCCAGTGCAGCTTTGAACACGTATTTCAACATCGCCTCGGCAAGATCGGCGTCGTCGTTGAGATCTGCGAATGCAAGCTCGGGCTCAATCATCCAAAACTCGGCCAGATGGCGCGCGGTGTTTGAGTTCTCGGCTCGGAACGTGGGGCCGAAGGTATAGACCTTGCTCAGCGCCAGACAGTAAGGCTCGACCGCAAGCTGTCCGGAGACGGTCAAAAACGCCTCTTTCCCGAAAAAATCCTGACTAAAATCCACCCGGCCCTGCTCGTTTTTGGGCAAATTCATCATGTCCAGCGTGCTGACCCGGAACAGTTGTCCGGCCCCTTCGCAATCGCTCGCGGTGATGATCGGCGTATTGACCCAGAAATAGCCCCGCTCGTGGAAGAAGCGATGAATCGCCTGCGCAAGGTGGTGTCGCACGCGGGTCACGGCGCCGAACGTGTTGGTGCGCGGACGCAGATGAGCCACGGTGCGCAGGAACTCATAGCTATGCGCCTTGGGCTGGATTGGATAGGTCTCAGGATCATCCACCGCGCCCACCAGGGTGATCTGAGCCACCTGCAGCTCGACCTTTTGGCCGCCGCCTTGCGAGGCAAGCAAGGTGCCATGGGCGGAAACCGAGGCGCCCGCACCCATTTGCAAGACGTCACTTGGATAGTTGGCGAGCGCTGCCGGGGCCACCAGCTGCAGGCTGTTGAAGCAAGAGCCGTCGTTTAACTGGATAAAGGAGAACCCGGCTTTGGAGTCACGCCGGGTTTTCACCCAGCCTTGCACCTGCACCGAGGTGCCGAGCAAGGCCGAATCGTTGAGCGCCTGTTTGATCGAGACGTGCCTGATCGAATTTGGCTCTATCGAATTTGGCTCTATCGAATTTGGCTCTATCGAATTTGGCTCTATCGAATTTGGCTCTATCGAATTTGGCTCTATCGAATTTGGCTGCGCGGAAACTGTGTGCATGGAGACCTGGAATCCCTTGGGGAGACGTTGCGAGCCGCGCATGATCCTTGAATGAGGCGAAGCGGGCAACCACAATGGAAACTCGCATCGACCGATCCCGCCAGCCCAGCTAGACTTCAACCATGGATCCAGACAAATTGCCGCTCACCAACGCCGAGTGCTCACACAGGCACCGCGCTGCGCTCGCTCGGGCGCCAGTTTGCGCAAGCTTTTGGTTGCGCACCGCGCTGCTCGCCTGCTGCCTGGCGATGCAGTTTGCATGCACGCCAGCACCGGATCAGGAATCTGCAGCCTTGGCGGAATCTGGCAAATTGCTCAATGAGCCCGCCAGCGACGGTCCGCTGCTGCGGGCGCGCAAGGCTGAGATTGCGCGCGCTCTGGCCGGCGACGGGGTGATCCGGGCCGCCGAAGCAACGCTCGATAGCGAGCAGCGGCAGGCGCAGGAGCTTGCGCTGAGCCACCCGCAATTCATCGCCGAAGGCAAATCTGACGCGCAGCTGCTGCTCAGCCAGGTGTTTTCCATTTATCCGGTGCGCCCAAGCGAGCACCCGGAGATCCTTAAAGCTTGTGAGGGCCAGCGCTGCTATCGCGTTGAACGCTACAACTTTGCGCGCAATCGGGCGGTGATTGGCTACGCGCGCCTGGGTGCCAATCCCATTTTGCTCGCCGCGCGCGTGCTGGAAGAAACGCAGCCGGACGTGCCGCCGGCCTTGGGCGAACTGGCGACCGAGATCGCCCGCTTGAGTCCGGAAGTGCACGCTGCGCTGGGTTACACGCCAGATGCCGCCGATGCCCTCATGGCATCGACCAAAACAGCGCTCAACCGCACCCGCTGCGAGCGCTCGCAGCACCTGTGCGTAGCCCCGACCTTTGTGGTGGGTGAGCGCGCTCTCTGGACCATCGTGGATTTGACCGAGCTGAAGCTGGTCGGCATCCGCTGGACGCAGGTCGGCCACAGCATCAGCGCCGGCTGGACTGAGAAAACGCTGCAAAACGAGTTCATCACGCGCAACTATTGCGAACGCAGCCATGCGGTGGAACGCGACGGCTGGCGCTTTAGCTACATGCTCACAGCATCCGATGGCCTGCGCATTGTCGATGTCAGCTTCCAGGGACAAGCGCGCTTTCGCGACGTCAAGCTGGTGGATTGGCACGTGAACTATTCTGGCAGCGACGGCTTTGGCTATAGCGATGCGGTTGGCTGCCCCTACTTCTCACAGGCCGCAGTGCTGGCCGTTGAGCCGCCGGTCCTGCGCGACATGGGCGAGCAGGGTTTTGAATTGGTGCAGGGATATTGGAGTGACGGATGGCCCATGCCCTGCAACTACAACTACGAACAGCGCTATCAGTTCTATCGCGACGGCAGCTTTCGCCCGCTCGTAGCTTCACTTGGTCGCGGCTGCGGCGACGATGGCACCTACCGTCCAGTCACCCGAATTGCGCTTGCCGAACCAACGCCGGTCGCGCGCTTTGTGGATGCGCAATGGCGCGCGCTTGATGTGGAGTCCTGGCTGTTGCAGGGCGATGACACAGTCTCCCCGGAAGGCGCTCTGCTGCGCATCGGCAACTCGGCTTCCGGACAATGGATGCTGGCCGCGCGCGGCCAGTTTGGGGACGGCGGACTTGGCGATCAGGCTTATGTCTACGTCACCGCGGAGCATCCGGAGCGAGATGAAGGCAGCTCCGATTTGATGACGATCGGGCCCTGCTGTAACACCGACTACCGGCAGGGTCCAGAGCGCTTTCTTGAGCCACCCGAGGCGTTGACCGGCAGCACGCCAGTGGTTTGGTATGTGGCGCAGTTGAAAAACAATGATCAGCCCGGGAGTGAATATTGCTGGGCCGAAACGGTGGTTGAAAACGGCGATTTCGTGGAAAAAGTCCATCCCTGCCCATCCGGACCCCTGTTTGTGCCCTACCAAGAAGCTGGGCATGGGGCGCGATAAACGCAAGCAAGCTGCTGGCGCCGCAAGCCGCACGCAGAGGGCGGGATCGGGAGCCGGAAGCGGAGCGGGAGCGCACGCTCAGCAGACCAGCACGATCAGCGCAGGCCCCACTGCGAAGAGCCGTTCCTGGCGCATCTGGCTGCTGCTCGTGCCGATACTTGCCCTGCTTGGACTGGCCTTCTGGCTCAAGTCTTCACGACCGGTGCCGGCGCCCGCTGGTGTGCAAGGCAGCCTGCTTGGCTGCCGGCAACTGCCGCTTTGGCTGGGGCAACGCGCAGCCTCGCAGGGCGCCGCATTGAGCACCGCGGAAGCGCGCCTTACCGGCTTGGCTTTCATCGATCCGCAGGCCGCCCCGTACCAGCACGCAAGCTGGAGCAAAGCCGGCAATCTGGGTCCGATCATCTTCGATCGCCGCGGCTACGTTTTTGTGCTGCCGATTCCCAAGATCAATCTGCTCGACAACCGCCCGGGTGAACAAAACACGCTCTGGCGGGTTGATGCCGTAAGCGAGCAGCTGACCCGGTACCTCAGCTTGCCAAGCGCGCATCCGGTCGATGTGAACAATCCCTACGGGCTGTTGGGCTTGAGCTATGACTGTGAAACCGATCTGCTTTATGTGAGCTCGGTGCAGGGCTCCGCGCGGCACCATGAGCGCGGCGCGGTGCATGTGATTTCCGCGCTGGAGCCGCGCTCGATATCCAGCCATGCGCTCGGCGATTTCATGGGCATTGCGCTGTTTCGTGGCCGCAGCGGCAAGCGCATTTACCTGGCCCGCGCGCGCAGCAGCGAGGTGGTGTCCTACCCACTGGATGCCAAAGGAAAAATCTTCGGCGACGCGCGGTCCGAATTTTCGCTGGCTGCGCTGGGTCCGCGCGGCGATGACGTTGCCCGGCGCATGACCGCTTCCGGCGCCGATCGACTGACGGTGTACGGCGTTGAGTTCGCGTTCAATCTGGTGGCACCGACTGAAAAAAAGGAAACCCGCTACGAGTTCCAGTACGACGCCAGCCAAGATCGCTTCGGACTCACGCGGATCGGACAGATCCCGGTGTCTCCGGAAGGTATCCGCTGAAGGCCTCCCCTGACAGAGACGCCCGGCCTGAGCTGACCTGGCTGAGCTGACCTGGCTGGCATCCGCAGCGAACTTCAGCCAACGAACTTCGGTCACCGGGCAAGCGCGTGACTAGCAGGCCGTTCGACACAGTGACCAATAGCACTTACAGGTGTTATACATAACTAGCACACTGATCAGGCCAAACACGGCAATGTCTTGAAGGGAGTTTCCAATGAAACGCAAGTCTTTGACGATTTCACTGCTGATGGCGGCGCTCGCGATCACCGCGCAGCCGATCACCGCGCAACCGCTGCAAGGCCTAAGCGCATTTACCTCGCTCAATGCGGCAGCGCCGGATCCCGGGCAACAGGTAAGAGCCATGGCGCGCATGCTGCGCAACAATGATCTGGCCGGGCTCTTGCAAGCCGGCATACCCCCTGCAACGTACGCCAAGATGCGCGCGGCCTTTGAGCTGCATCGAAGCACGCCAAGCACGGAGGCCGAACGCGCTGAATTCACGGAAAAGTTTACCAAGCTGGCGGCGCCCGATGCGGTAGACAAATTCATGCTGGAAATCGAGCCAAAGCTGGTTGAAGCGCGTCCAAAGGCGACTGGCGCCGTGATGATCGGCCTTGGCGCCATCCAGATGGCGCTGAATTCCGATGACGCCAAATTGACCGATGCGCAGCGCGCATCGCTGCAAGCGGCATTCCCGGGCATTCAGCGCTGGGCGACCAGTACGGACTTCTTGAGCTCAATCTCCATGCGGCAGGCGGCAACGCTGATCGCGGATGCCGCGCGCAGTACCGGCATTGATAGCATTGAGGAATTCAAAGCCTTGAGTTTCGAGCAAGCTACCGCGAAGGCAAGCACCTTGCTTGCGGCCGCCAAGCAAGCTGCGAGCATCTACGGCTTTGATCTCAATACCATCGCTGACTCAATGCAAGTGGAGGTGTTGGCGGTGGAAGGCGATCAGGCGCGAGTGCGAACCACGGTGACGGTGTTCGATGCGCCGATCTTTGCAGACCTAGAACTGGTCTTGATCGACGGCCGCTGGTACGCAAAGAAAGCCGCGCAAAGACATCAGCCCAAAAAGCCGGCAGAGAAGCTCACCAGTTGAGCGCATTGGCCGCAGTGCGCACGCTGCGCATTGCCGGCATGGACATGAGGTTCGTAGTCCCGGCCCAACCGTTGGGTCGGGATTGTGCGGCTTTGCCGATTCGCGCCCGCAATGCGCAGCGCATGCCGGGCAAACCCTAGGGAACCTTTAGAAAGCGTCGCGAGCGGTTCGAGTGCAAGGCGCACGGCGCGCAGCAACCGCAAGGTACAAGAGGTACCTGAGGATTGCGAGCACCGCGCAACGCAGCAATCGGACCGCGCAGTAGGTTTCTAGAGGTTCCCCGTGTTCGAGCCGATCAAGCCCGAACAATGCACCGGAGTTAACCCCAGTTTGACGAGAGGCGCCCTAGTCGATAGCCTCCGCTCTTTCTGTTTCGCCGTTATGTCGGCTTACCATTGGGAGCATCATGCGCATCGTCATTCTCGGGGCGCCCGGTTCGGGCAAAGGAACGCAGGCAACCCTGCTGAAAGCACGCCTCGGAGTGGCGCATATCTCAACCGGCGAACTTCTGCGTGGCCAAGTGGCGGCGGGAACCGAGCTCGGCAAAGTGGCCCAGGCGGTGATGGCGCGCGGCGAGCTGGTCAGCGATGAAATCGTGCTGGGCATGCTTGCAGCGCGCATGCAGGAGGCCGACGTGGCCAATGGCTACATCTTGGACGGCTATCCGCGCAACCTGATCCAGTGCCAAGCGCTCGATGTCCTGCTCGCCAAGCTGGGCCTGTCGGTCGCTGTCGCGCTGCAGCTGGATGTGCCCGAAGCGCAGCTGCTGCCGCGCTTGCAGGAGCGCGCGCGCAAGGAGGGGCGTGCTGACGACAGTCCGGAAAGCGTGCGCAACCGCCTGCATGTGTATGAAAGCGCTACCGCGCCGGTGATTGGCTTCTACGAGCAAAAAGGGCTGCTGAGGCGGGTCCCGGGCACCGGTCAAATTGCCGAAATCACCGAACGCATCATCTCTGCCATCAAATAGCCATGACTTCGCCTGTGCCTGGCGCCTGTGCTTGGCTCTCGGGCGGACGCAGGCGCAGTGTGCAAAGGTCTGCCGCGTGCTCGCAGCTGCAAACTTCCCACCCCGTTCTTGCTGCCAGCGCGCGGATATCAAGCTCGGCCAAAGGATCGGTGGCCCAGATTTCGATTTCACAGCCCGGATTCGCGCGCTGTGCTGAACGCGTCAGGAGCAAGGGCTGCGGGCAGAACAGACCACGGCAGTCGACGGTGATGCGATGCAAATTCATGCCGCAACTCTACCAACTGCGCCCCCAGTTCGCGCGCCAGCCCGTGCGCCCCCAGCCCGTGCGCCCCCAGCCCGTGCGCCCCCCGCCCGTGCGCCCCCGGTCCGTGCCAAGCCCATCCGCGTGATCACGCTGGTGCTCAAGCTCCTGAATCTGCTGCGGCTGCAGGGATCAGCGTCCGATCTGCCCTATGCGCCCGGAATGCTGATTCTGTTGTCGGCGGGATATCTGGTTTTGGGCATGGGCTCTGGGCTCCCAGTCGCCACGCTGCTGGCGTTATTGCTGGTGCATTTGGCACTGCTGTTCGGCCTGCTTTGGTGCCGATCGCGCACTGGGCGCTTCGTCCAAACCGCGCTTGCCGTGGTTGGCATTGCGCTGCTGCTTGAACTACTGATCTGGCCGCCAATTGCCATTCTGAACTTGATGCAGATTGGCACCAGTGAGATGGCGCATCAGTTTGTGCGCGTCCTCTCGGGCGTACTGCTTGCTTGGATGGTGTTGGCGGAAGCCAATGTAGTGCGGCAAGCCGCTGATCTGCCCTGGGTGGGCGCCATTCCGGCTGTGCTGGCGCTCTATCTGGTGAACGCATTTATTCTGCAACAAGGATTGCCATGAGCGCTCCGAATAAGGGCTTTGCGTGCCTATGCCT
>Ga0163144_10014235_pt1 | contig 16540 bp, 8 predicted proteins | sample OliLak19BULKMAT1_FD_123175 | JGI IMG/M metagenome (GOLD analysis project Ga0163144, IMG submission 123175) | Freshwater microbial mat bacterial communities from Lake Vanda, McMurdo Dry Valleys, Antarctica - Oligotrophic Lake LV.19.BULKMAT1 | ecosystem: Environmental > Aquatic > Freshwater > Lake... | reverse complement strand
TTTTATCAATCGCAGAAATCAAATCTGTGTTGACTTTATTTTTGTCGGCCAGTTTTGTTTTTTCTTCCGTTGAATTTTGATTGATGGCATCAATGCGTGCGCTGTAGTCAGGCATAATGCTGCCAATGCTAATTTCCGGACGGTTAGAAACTGTTCCTGAATTTATTGCGTCAATGCGTTGATTGTTTGTATTTATCTCATTTTGTTTTTGAGTTTTGAGATTTTGCATTTTCAAAATGTCTTTATCAATCTCACTTGCTTGACTTGGATTGGCCAATTTCTCTTTTTCTAAATCAGTAATTTTTTTATCAATCGTTGCAATTAAATCGGTGTTGACTTTATTTTTATCAGTTAGTTTTATTTTTTCTTCCGTTGAATTTTGATTGATGGAATTGATGCGCGAATCGTAATCAGGCATTAGTGTGTTAATACTAAGTAATGGACGAGCCGTCACATTACCTGTATTGATGTCGTCAATACGTTGAATGTTATTTTGAATATCGTTTTGCTTTTCAGTCTTAATGTTTTGTAAATTTTGAATTTCATTATTAATAACAGTTGCCTGAGAAGGATTTGAATTTTTTTCTTTTTCTAAGTCGGTTATTTTTTTATCAATGGCTTGTACCAATTCGGTGTTAACTTTATTTTGATTTACTAGTTTGGTTTTTTCTGGAGATGTGCCTTGTGCAATATCATTCATGCGCGGACCGTAATCGGGCATAATAGTGTTAATAGTAATTTCAGGACGAGTCGTCACATTGCCTGAATTGATGTCATCAATGCGTTGAGTATTGATTTGAATGTCGTTCTGTTTTTGCGTCTTAATAGTTTCTAAATTCTGAATGTCTTTATCAATAGCAGAAGATTGAGTTGGATTTGCTATTTTTTCTTTTTCAAGTTCGGCTATTTTTTTATCAATTGCAGTAATTAATTCTATGTTGATTTTGTTTTGATCTATCAATTTTGTTTTTTCGTCGGTTGAATTTTGGTTGATGGCATTGATGCGTGAATCATACTCTGGCATAATGGTGTTAACTGTAATTGCTTGTCGAGACGAGGTTGTACCACCGCCGATTTTTTCTTCGCCTACTTTTATTTCAGCTAATTTTGTTTCCTTAATTGTATTTAAACTCACAATGCGTTTGTCAATGTCTTTAGCCGCATCAGGATTATTTGTTTTTAACGTGTTGAGGTTTTCAATTTCTTCATCAATCAACGTTACAAGATTTTGATTTAAATTAATTTTGTCTTTTTCTTTTTCAATGACGGTTTCTGTTGACGCATTAATCTGATTCATTTTCTGATCATAGTCAGGCATTATTTCTAAAATAGTAGCTTTTGTATTGATTGACATAACATCGGTAGGTTGTGTCAGTGCTTTGTTTGGATCAGTATCAATTTGTGTTTTGATTTGGGTTAATTCTTCCTTTTCAATTAAGGCCGCTTTGTCATTCGGATTATTTTTCAAAACAACGTCAAGTTCTACAAGTCGTTCGTCAATTTTTTCTTCTGTGTCTTTATTTAATTCACCAATTGCCTTATCTCTATCGACGGAATTTTCAATCAAATTTATTTTGTCAACTTCTGCTTGATAATCTGGATTGACAACTTTCACATCACTTTCATCAACAGTCACTGTATTGTTTTGTGGATTGGCTTGCATCCATTTATCATTTGCTACAATGACACTATTTATTTGATCATCTAATTTTTTAAGATTATCAATTCTTGTTTGAATAGCCGGATTAGTTGCATTGGTTTCTTTTAAATCTTCGAGTTGAGAAATTTCGCTGCGAATTGAAGTGCTTAATTCTTTGTTCAAAACATTCTCTGCTTCTTTCTTTGTATAAGGGTCAGTTATTTTATCAATATCTGTTTTACGTGGTGTGTAATCTTCAACTAATTGGTCAGGCCCTACTTTTGTGTTAAGATTAGCAAGGTCTATAACAACAGGTTTTACAAGCGGTTGTGTATTGCTAGTTAATACTTCTCCATTTAGTCTTTTTAATTCTGCTAATTCTGCTTTTGCAACCGCATCGTTTGGATTGGCTTTTACAATTGCTTCTAATTCTTGAATTCGTTCGCTTGATTTTTCTGTGAAGTTGTCATTCAATGCACGCATCTGTTCATCACGACTTGTTGGGTCGGTTGTTTTGTAAATAGCGTTGACACTGTTTTGATAATTCGGATCAACATCGGCAACTATTTTATCTGTGTCAACAACAACAACACCATTATTTTCAATCCATTTTTTGTCTTCATCAATGACAATATCAAGATCTTTCACCATTTTGTCAATGTTGGCAATTCGCTCTTGGATATTGGTTGCGCCAGGATTTGCATCAAGCATTGCAACGAGTTGCTTTTTTTCTTCCAACAATTCATCCCGTACTTCTTGGTTTAAATTTAAATTGGCAACACGACGATCGCCTTCATCGGTTATTTTATTATTGTTGTCAACGCGTGTGCTGTAATCTTTAACAACATCGTCTGCGCGGATATCTGGTTTAATAAGTGTCGGGTCATTTTCTACTTTTTCGTATTGTAAGATTTTTTCTTCGCGCAAATCTTCATAGCGTTGAATTTCTAAACCAATTTTTGACTTGTCGGGTTCAACAGCCTTCATCTGTAATATCTGTAGCCGCTGTACTTCTTTGTCTATGGCGGTCGTCCAATCAGACAATGAATAATTTTGAGTCGTTTCATCCGAACCAAAAAGATTAATAGGCGGACCACCAATTCCATTTTCGTCTAAAACTTTTTCTACTGCAGCAATGTTATTGTCTAAGCTATTGTTAGCGACTTTTGTTGAGATGTTATTTTTTTCAGCATCCGTTAATGGTGCAGTATTTGCTGACGTATGATTTTTTGGACTGTCAACAATGGTCGCTGCCGTACCTAAGTTCGCTGAGCCATCTTGGTTTACAGCCGCATCATACGCTTTTTCTTTGTTATCGAGCGCCACGTTTTCTTCGTTCAATATTTTTTCTTTGTCAACAATTTGATCTTCTAATATTTCGCGATCTTTTGTTTTTTTGGTTGCATCTAATTGTTGATTCAACACAGCAATGTCTTTTTCAATTTCTCTAATACCATTACGAATGTCAACTATTTCGTTGTTGAGTTTTTGTGTATTTGTTGCAACATCCGAATTTGTTTTGATTGTATTTTCAACCACGTTTTCAATTGCAGGATTGTTCTTAATGTTTTCTTCAAAAAAAGTTTTGTTTTCTCCGATAACAGTTCCTAATGCAACCTTATCGCCATCAGGAACAGCTTTCACCGCTGTCAACGTTTTATTTCCGTCTACAACGCGTTCTTCTTTAATAGCAATTGATTTGTCAATTTCACTTCCCAACGCAACTAAATCTTTTGATTCTTCATTCAATCGGTCAACAACAATTAAATCGCGATCTACTTTTTGTAAAATTGCTTTTTTCTCTTCTGGATTGTTCGTGTTTTCTGCACGCTCTATGTCCTTATTGATTTGTACCATCATTGCATTGGCCGAATCACTTTTTGCCTCCGCTAAATTATAAGCGACTGATGCGTTTTCTTCATCAATTGCAATTGCATTTTTTAAATCTTTTAGCTCATCTTCAATTACTTTTACAACATCATCATCGGTGACAAAAGGATCTAAACCCGCCTCAACAAAAACTTCATTGTTCTTGTTTAGTTTATCAAGACTATCCAAATCAAATTCCGAAGCATTTGGCATCAGAGTCGACATTTCTTTATAAATTTCTGCCATCACCGCAATTGGATCATCAAATTCTTCATTGAACAGGTTTTCAATTTTTACATATTGTTCACCATTGTCTTCGCGCGCCAATGTGATTTTTTGTTTCAGTGGTTTAAATTCCGCACGATAAGGAATATCTACAACTGCGTAATGTTCATCATCACTTCCTTTGATTGAAATAAAAAATTTGTATTTGCCCGCTTTTGGAAAAGTTAAAAGGTAATCTCCATTTGCTTCTTTTGAATTATATGTTCCAATCACAGCACCAGTTGAAAAATCTTCAATTCTTATGGTAACAACTTTGCTTGTTGGAATAATGGAGTTAATAAAACTACCTTTAATAACGGCCATTTGCATGGGAATTTTTTCAACGCGCACTTCGTACACAAATATTTTTCCATCTTGACTTTCACGCGATGAAGCGAAATACGCTACACGATCTAAACTATCTACAACAAAAAGTATATCATCATCTGGCGAACTTATAGCAAAATCCATATTCTCAGCCGGTCCAAAGCTTTGTGTTGCATCGTTGTATGCACAGCGGAAAACATCGTAACCTCCCATTGAATTGTGACCCTTAGAGCAGAAATACAAATACCTTCCGTCGGGATGCATGTAAGCGTAATCTTCATCGTAAGGTGTATTTACGCCGCCTGGAACTTTTTGTGCCTGACTGTATTTTCCATCTGGTAATTTTCGTTTTACATAAATATCGAGGCCTGTACTGCCATCTTCACCGTAACTGGAATAATAGATGGCAGGTGATTTAGCAGGAAAATGTATGATGGCGCGATGTCCTTTTGATTTGTCTAGTTTAGATTGAAATTCATCCGTTACTAAAATGGTTCCGCCAATGTTGTTGAGTTTATAAATTTCATAAAAATCATCTTTGCGAATTTCAGTTTTCTGAATCACAATCATGTCTGTTACATCTGTCAATAATTTTTTACCGTTTTTACACGCTTGAATTTGAATATCAACTTGCAGTTCTTTGACTTGAGTTGGTGTACCCATTGTCTTGAATTTTTCATATTGAACAATGGCTTCGTTGAATTGATAATTGAGATGATAAGCTCTACCCAAATAAAAAAATGCACGTTTGTCAATGGTTGGACTTTTTACAGAATAACTTAAATAGCGAATCGCATCGCCTTTGTTGTGCGAATTGTAAAGGAGACAAACACCATATCTAAAATTGATGTCATGATCTTGCGGTTTTAAAGCGAGAATTTTTGAATAGAGTGGAGTGGCTTCAACGTAATTTCCTTTTTCAAAATAAGCATCGGCTTGCACACGCATCTCCTGTTCCGTTTGGGAAAATGCAAAATGGTTGCTCGATATAAGCAACGACACAAACAATATGGATTTAAAAAAAAATCTCACTTTATCTAGGTGCACATGAAGTTAAAATACCTATGTACGCTAATGTTTAATACGTTTTTTAAACCAAAAGGTTCACTTTTTAATTTGGCTACACTTTTAAACGTCAAAAGCTATACTTAAACTGGTTAAGTATAGCTTTTACAAGTGTAGTTTATAATTTCTATTGTCCTCCCCAGTGGCCTTTGAAATTACTTAATCCCTGTGCCGCATCTTTCCTGAATCCAAATGAAAAATCTTTCCCCTTTAATTTATCTTCTTTTAACAAGACCAAATAGTCTCTCAATGTTTTGTCTGAAGTTGAAATATCTAAAACGGTTTCTCGTTTCACACGTTCAAAATCAAAGAAATAAAAATCACCCGGAATTCCTTCTTTTGGTGGCATTTCAATTAGTAAGCCCATTTTGGTTCCACGTTCTCCAGAAACAATATATTGAATTGCCATTCGTACCGTAAAATCTTTTAAAATAGGAATACCAAACAAACTTACAATCCCTGAAATTGGTTGAGAAATAAGGGCTCCACCTTGTGCTCGATTATCCCATTTAAAACGAAGATTCGTTAAGTAAATCGCATATTTGTCAAGTTCTTTTGGAATCTTTACTTCGGATGCGCCTTTAATTGTATAGTCAGCTTTCATGTTCTCTGCAGCTTCTTGAGAAACTCCTTCTTTTAACGATTGACTTAATGTAGTTCTGTCCCAATCTATTCCGCTTATTCCTTCGCTTGTATTAATTGCATTTGAAATGAATTCCATTGCTTTTTTATCATAGAAAAAATCTAGACCACCACTCAAATTCATTGTAGTTTCTTTGCTTGATGCGTCGTATTTTACCAAACCGTATGTTTTAAATTCTACGCCGGGCAAATCCATTCCTAAATCAACAAAACCGTCACCTTCCATCGAACAACTTTCAATGTGGAGACTGATATAGTTTCCTTTTTCGTTGCGGTTAATTAATTTTTCTTCGCTCGCAATTCTAAATTCTTGTGCTCCTTCGTTAAAGTTCAACACACCAAAAGATGTAAATAGAACTTGATCTACAGGTCGAATAAGCGCCGACAAGAAGGCTGGATAAACCGCTGTTGAATCTTTTGAATTTGGTTTCACAATTCCAACAGTAATTGGTTTGCCTTCCAAATCGGTCATGGTTTGAGATACCGGAATTTGAATGTTTTTCGGGTCGATATCAGTTCTAAACTTTAACCAGTTTTTTGCAAATTGAGGACAATCATGATTAATTCTTGTTGCACCATCAAACGTCAAAAATTGTTCACCGGCTTTTAATTCAATTGTTCCGTAAAAGTCAAATCGGTCGCTTAAGTGAAAATTAGCATCTTGTTCAACTTGCCCGGTAGCCACTGTTTGGAAAGATGTGTCCAATTCTATTTTGCCGAAATAAATAATTTGCTCACCACCTTTACTATCGATGTAAGGATATTTTCCACTAGCAGTATATTTTCTTCGCGCTTGAATTTCTACATGCGCGTCTGTTATTGTGTGATATTTTGTAACAGAGTTGGCAATAATTTTTGCTCCTTCAAACGGATCCATCACGGCGCGTTTTCGAACTGTTACTTTGGATTCGGATGGAAAAATTCTTGCATCGGCAACATCAATGTATTCTACTTTTTCACAGTAAATTATATCATCTTTCATTGAATACCTGGCCTTTGGCGCTGCAAAATTTAAGGAGTCCTGATCGGGGTGAACCGAGAAAAAATTGGAGCCTGCCAAATCAAGTTCAGTATCTATTGAAATATCTGTTTTCGCTTTTGATAGTTCCATTTCAGCATTGTCCATTAACCAAGTAAACATATCCATGTAACAGATGTATTGATTTTTTGGAAATTCAACTTTTTCTGTTCCGCTATTGGATCTAAATTCACCTCGTCTTGTTTCAAAATCAATGTGCGCATTTACATTACTTGTTTTAAAAGACAAAGGATTTTTAACACCATCAATCACTTCATCTCCAACACCGGCCAAATTAAAATCTGCAGTGTCAGCATTGATTACCCAACGTTCGTATGAAAAATTTCTTGAGCCTAATTCAGCTTCTTTAAAAAACATAGAACCTCTGCCTGTCATTCCTTTAGGAGTGAGATAAGTAATACCTATCATCGCTGCTTCTTTGTTGAAAAATAAAAGCGGATTTTTTGTTGCTCGAGCTTTTAAAATATCTTGTTTTGGAACAAAAGTGACCATGATATTTTCTCCCATTACATCTGGCACAGAAATCCCTTCTTTTTTAGTCTGTCCTCTGTTTGTGTATTTTGAAATGCCCATTGTAGAATCAGGAAAGAAAATAAAATTTTCACTGATCGAAGTAGAGGTCACAAAATCAATTTGACCAGCACCACGCAATCCTTCGTTACTTAATTTAATTTCATTGTCAAATTTGGCATAATCACCATAGAAATTAAATCCACCTTCGGGGGCTTTTGTTTTAAAGCCGAACGAATAATCTTCTTGTATCGTCAACGTTTCTCTAAACACAGGAAAAATTCCTGCAGATCTAAATTCGCCGGCAAACTTAACACTGCGCTCATCAAAATTATCTAAGCTGTCAAAATCAAATGGGTCTGTTTTAAAATAGAATGTTGCGCTATCATAAACACTGTTATAAATTGAATTATGATCATAAAAAACGTAGGCATTGTCTTTTGATTTTAAGATAGGATAATTATGAAATTTCTGTTCACTTTTTCCAGAACGGTTTGTGGGATCATCTATGGCGATATACCCTTTTAATCCTTCAAAATGTGACACCATCGGTACCAATTTATTACTACCTCCAAAAATAGGTGCTACTCTTAAAAGGGCTGCATCAACAGAAATTAAATTGATTCTGAAGTTTTCGTAATCGAAAGAGCCTTGTTCTAAATAAACCTCCAACTTGCCTGCCATCACAGCTCCTGAAAATAAAAAGTCAAGATTTTTTTTAATTAAGACATGACCTTCATCTGGAAAAACAACTACATTTTGAACAGGTGAAAGTTCAATTGGGTCAACTTCATTCAAATACAAATCGAGCGATTTTAAATTGACGGTTCCAAAATTTGGAGTTTGTAATTTACGTTTGTTCAAAGTATCCGCACGATCGTTCCATTTGGCGGCGCTTCTATCTGGAGTGCCATCAGGATTTGTTAAAGGTTTTTTTGCGATTTCAAGTAAGTTTGATGTAAATACGATATGGTCGTAATCTATTTTTCCGGCACGCGCATCAATGTATTTTTTTGTTTTGGCCAATAACGTAATAGTCTTTTTGTTTTTGTCATAAGTGATAAAACCTTGGTTCGCTAAATCAAGTAAAATAGGAGTTGCTTGATCTATTGTAAAACCCATTGCAGTTGCAGCATCGCCAATTGGAATCACTTCAATATCATAACGATAAGCATGCGCATGAATTGCCACCAAAGGATGTTTGGTATTCATTCCTTGAATTTGGCTGTAGACTTTTTCACTGAAATAATTTTGAGATTCGAACCGTGCAATTTTTTTAGAATCCAAGTGCCAACCTAATGTCAAATTTGGATCTCCTTTTGTCCAAACTAATCGATCAACATACATGTCCAAATCGTGAAATGAATTTTTGAATGGTGCTTGTGCTAATCCTTCTTTTGATCGCTCTAAATAAAGAGTTGTTTTTTTTGTAGACGGGTCAATTATATAAATTAATCCAAGACCGGGATGAAAAATCGAGTCTTCTTCACTTAGATACATGGTGATTTTACAGTCCGTTGCGCGTGCACCATTTTCATTGATGTTAAAACTTAATGCATTTGCTTTTACAAACGGAATTCCATCTTTATAAAAAACCAAACTTGCCAATTCGTTGTTGTATCCGATACCATTAAAATATTCACCTTTAATTGCAAATCCACCAACATAATCTACCTCCGGCAAAATGGTTTTACGAACTACTTTTTTACTGAACGATGTAAATTGTGGGTTGACACGATCTACATCGCGATTTATTTTTTTTGCCTCATCTTTAAATGTGCCTTGAAGTGGTGTTTCATAATAGTCGGTATACATCACGCACGAATCAGATTCAACGTCTGTTGATTTCAATGACATGGAATAGTCAGTAATTGTGGCATAATTTTTTGCAGGATCCATGCCTACTTTTTGCCAATCAACAATTCCTCCGCGACCAGTCCATTTTGTTATTAGGGGTTCGTACACACCTGTTGTTCCTCTAACAATTGTGCTGTCATAATAGGGGTCTTCTTTTTTATCCGCCGTGCGATTTATGATATAACAGCGTAAGGTAACATTATCAAATTTGATGATAGGATTTGTATTATTAAAATCAAACGTATAGGTTCCACCGGTTACTCTCCATTGATGATCGGTATAGGCGAAAATTGTTCCGTCGGTAAAAAAACCAACACATACTTCAATAAAATCTTGAAACTTGGTTACTTTTTTACTATTCAATAATTGATCGATGGTTGAGTGCCATGATTCAAAACTTTGTTTCGGTTGATTTGTTTGAACGAACGAATGTACGGACAATAAATAACCATACATATCTGGGAAAGCGGCTAGCTTTTTTTCCCAAATTAAATTACACGTTTTTACAACACGCATTTGATAATCGCTCGAGAAATTTGTAAGCCAATTTGGTTCAAACACATCCATGAATTCTTTTGTTTTAGTACCATTGGATGTACTTAAGTACTTATTGACTTCTTTTAGAAATTGTTCAGGATCGCTTGAAAAAGGTTGAGCAAATAAGTGACTTGATACAACAAACGATGCAATGAGTAGTAAAGATCTCATAGGGAGTTTTTTTAATTGGTCTATTTCTTAATAAATTGGATGAGTGCCCAGCCTTCTTTTGTAAAGACGTTGTCAAAAATGAAGCCATGTTTTTCAGCTTCGCGAATCAAATCTTCTTTGTCAGTTTCAAAAAATCCGCTAATCAACATTATCCCATCAAATAGGAGGGATGATGAATATACAGAAAAATGCTGAATGAGTACGTTCTTGTTGATATTAGCAATAATAATGTGGAAAAATTTATTGGCAATTAGCGAATCTCCACCAAGAACAACTTCAATTTTTTTACAAAAGTTATGCTCCACATTTTCAATGGCATTTTCGTACGACCATTGGTCGATATCAGGTGCAAAAACGGAGCGGGCACCAAGCTTTTCGGCTAGTATTGCTAAGATACCTGTGCCTGTTCCCATGTCGAGCACATCTTTATTTTGTAAATCAAGTTCAAATAATCGTTGAGACATGAGCCAAGTTGTTTGATGATGGCCCGTACCAAACGACATTTTAGGCATAATTGTAATTGTTTGCTCAAAGCCAATTGGTTTTTCATGAAAAGGTGCAACGATGGCTAATTTTGAGTCAACAAAAACGGGGTCGAAATTTTTTTCCCATTCGGCATTCCAGTTTTGTTCGGCAATGGTTTGAATAGAATGCGACGCGGTAGCATCATTTTTTAAGAGGACCTCAATCATGTCAGGTTTATAAAGGGATTCCTGGATATAACCCAACAAACCTGTTTTGGTTTCAACAAAACTTTCAAATCCAAATTCAGCTAATTCGGCGACAAAAATATCACGCCACGGATCAAGTTCTTTAAACTCAATCGTTAACTCAATATATTTCACTTAAAATGAATTAGAAATTTGTAGAAATTCGTCCGCGTTTAATGACGCTCCACCAATTAATCCGCCGTCTACATCTGTTTGCGCAAAAATTTCTTTTGCATTTTCACCATTGCAACTTCCTCCATAGAGTAAAGAAATTTCTGTTGCAACATTGTCTCCAAAATTTTTGGCAACTCTAGCTCTAATTAAAGCTTGAACTTCTTGTGCTTGTGCTGCCGTTGCCGTTTTTCCTGTACCGATTGCCCAGATTGGTTCGTACACAATAATGACTTTAACGATTTCTTCCGGTTTTAATTGAAACAAACTGTCTTCAATTTGTTTCATGATAAATTCTTTGTAAACATTGTTGGATCGAACTTCATATTGTTCTCCACAACAGAAAATAGGTTGAATATTGTGTTTCAATAAAGATTTTGCCTTTTTTGAAAGGATGTCGTAATCCTCGTTAAAATTAGCACGCCGTTCTGAATGACCGATGATGCAATGTTCAATATTTAAACTCTTTAATTGAGCTGGTGAAATTTCGCCAGTGTAAGCACCGGAATCAAGATGAGAACAATTTTGAGCACCTAATTTTATTTTTTTGTGATCGTTCAATAATTCTGCAAATACGCTCAAATACAAAGCCGGAGGACAAATAATAACTTCTGTTTCGGGACTGAATTGACTTTCTTGTTGAATTAATTTTTGAAGTAATTGTTTTGCCTCAGTATAATTGAGATTCATTTTCCAATTACCAGCAACTATTTTTTTTCTCATAAGTTTTAGCGTTAAACACGAATTGAATGTTCGCGTTCAATTTTTTTATTTTGTTTGTAAGTGTTCTTCAAAAATATCATCGAAATCTGGTACACTTCTCCAAGGCCACATATTTACAACAGTAGCTTTTTTCAATAATAAAAGCCCTGGGTTGGAACGAATCATAATTTTTACTTCAATTCCATCAATCGTCAAAAAAATCGGATCAAACCCATTATCCGTTTTAAATTTTGCGATTTCTTCTTGTGTAGCTGGAGACAAAACAACAAAAGGAATTCCTTTTTCTTTTGCTTTTTCATAAACTAATTTAATGTCGGCCAATTCATCTTTTCCTACAGTTTTAATATCACGCATGGTCATTACAAAAATTGCCTCTTCATCTAATACATAATTTGTTAAATCCAACCAGAATGGACTGTTGGGGTCCATCAATGCGGTATAAGAATCAATCAACTTATAAATTGAATCAGGATAATAAAGTGTATCAAATTCAATTGCAGCAATTGTATCGTTGCCCCATTGTGATTGAAGTACCATTTTATTTTCGTAATAGAAATCGTAATCGGATTGAATCAATGAATCAATCATCGGAATCGCTTTTTGTTCTTCCGATAGAAGTGTAAAATCTATTCCAACTAAGAAATCTGTAATTGGAGCATCGATTTGCTGGACGATAATTTTTTCAACACGGTCAACATATTTATATTTTAATGTGTCGCTGTAAACTTTCCATGCGTCTGCTTTGAAGTCAACTATTTTTCCTGTTGCTAATTCTTCGTATTGAAAAACAAATTCAGATACACCTGGTACACCTAAATTCATTTGTTCACGAATATTATTTCCGATGGCGTAAGGTCGATAATCTTTAATAGGCAGATACATGGAAGTGTACAATGCAAAGATGAACGAAACCAATGTTACAAAAATTGACATTTTCCAAGGTTTTGCCATGGAAGCAATATTTAAATTTCCAACTACAAATGCACCAAGCAAAGCAAAGATGGAAAAGAAGATTGGGAACATCCAACCAAAAACCCAAGAGAAGAAAATGATGACAACTAACGAAGCTGGAACCATGATCCAGTTTTCTTTTACTTGGTTTAATTTAATTTTCCATTGATTGACAAAAATGATAAGAACAAAATAGAAAAGGACTAAATCTTTCCAGAAGGATTCAATAGCTGTTAACGATCTTCCAACAGAGCCTTTCAGCGCATCGCCAAAACAACCGCAATCAGCTACGCATTGACGACTAAAATCCAATGGTGGTTTTGCTGTCATGGCTAATTCTTGTTGAATAAGACATGATGTTGTATACCAGGTTAACCAAGTAAAAAAGCCCATCATAAAAACGAGCGACCAGGAAGCTAATTTTATTTTTCCGCCAACAATTACTGCAACTCCCAAAACAATTTCTGCAACACAAATTAAAATTGAAAGCTGAAGTGCATAAGGTGTAAATTGTTCAAAGAATGGATAGTCAAATGCAAGTCCATCTATTGCAAAATATTCTTCTAATTTAAACGCAAATCCCCATGGGTCGTTCGCTTTAATTAATCCGGAGACAATGAATAAGCCACCAACCAATGCACGTGCAACATAAGAATATAGAAAAAGTCCTTTCAAAACAATTAGCATAAATAGACTGACAATTAAAAGAGAAAAGCCAATTATTTTATAAAGTGTTGTGCTATCAGCGGATGATATATGAAATCCTTTTACAACAAAAAATACACCGATTAAGTTGAGTACAATAAATGTCAAATTCAGAATCATTGAGCGACCCTGAACATCGAGCTTTTGATTTTTTGGATTGAGGTTAGTCATTTTGTTAATTTTATTTTTGTTGAAGTTATTCTATTCTTTTTTTGTCAATCAATCTTTAACAGTTCCCTAACATTTTTTTTAGGCACTAGCCATGAGACATAAGGTACTAGGTTCTTGTAATAGTCATTTTACCCTCTACCCTCTGCACTCTGTCCTCTGTCCTCATCACCTCTAATCAAAGCAAATACCGCATAATTAAGCATATCTAAATAATTGGCATCAATACCTTCAGAAATCAATGTTTTTCCTTTATTATCTTCAATTTGTTTTGTTCTTAAAATTTTCATCATGATGAGGTCGGTAAGTGAGCTAATTCGCATATCACGCCAAGCTTCTCCGTAATCATGATTTTTAGCTTGCATCAAATTAAATGCTTGTTCCGTTTTTTGATCGTATAATTTTAAGGCCTCGTCAAGCGGAATTTCATTAGCAGTATCATGCCCCAAATCAAGTTGAATCAAACCCATTGTGCAATAATTAACAATGGCTACAAACTCGCCTTCTACATCTTCACCTACTTTGCTAATACCGGTTTCTTGTAGCGTACGAATGCGTTGTGCTTTAATGAAAATTTGGTCGGTTAATGAACTGATGCGGAGAATTCGCCAAGCTGTTCCATAATCTTTCCCTTTTTTCTCGAAGATTGATCGACAGTTTGCAATTACTTTTTTATATTGTTCGACAGTTTTAGACATTCAATAATTAAGGATTCATTTTCGGCCGTGAAAGATACATTAATTTACTCAAAACAAACCTTCAATTTTAAAGGTATTTTACGCTCGTTTGAGCGCCCATTGGTGATGGGCATCATCAATAGTACGCCTGATAGCTTTTATGAAAATAGTCGAATTCAAAATTTGGACGGCTTGCTGGTGCGAGTTGATAAAATTATTTCAGAAGGCGTTGATATAATTGATGTTGGAGGTTATTCGTCTCGACCAGGTGCAGTAGATATTTCGGTGAGTGAAGAGATTTCAAGAGTCGTTCCAGTTATCAAGTTGATTCATGAAAAATATCCGGATTTATTGATTTCTATTGATACATTTCGAAGTAAAGTGGCCGCCGAAGCCTTAGCGGCAGGTGCTTCAGTCATCAACGATATTTCGGGAGGCGTACAAGACGAAGAAATTTTTAAAGTAGCCGCAACAAATAATGCTCCCTATATTTTAATGCACATGAAAGGAAGACCACAAACAATGGTCTCCTTATCGAATTATGAAAATTTAATCAACGAACTGGTTTTATATTTTTCCACCCAAATCGATAAAGCAAAAAAAGCGGGTGTCAAAGATATTATCCTCGACCCAGGCTTTGGTTTTAGCAAAAACATCCAACAAAATTTTGAATTGTTAAATCAACTAGAGCAATTGACATTGTTCAACCTTCCTTTATTAGTAGGTATTTCAAGAAAGTCAATGATTTATAAAACACTCGGTATTTCACCCGAAGAAAGTTTAAACGGAACAACTGTTTTAAATACAATTGCCTTGATGAAAGGAGCATCTGTTTTAAGGGTGCATGATGTTAAGGAGGCTAGGGAGGTTGTGGAGATGGTGGGAAGGTTTATGGTTTGAGTAAGGTCAACTGTTGTATTTTACACTTTCATCCCAAACGAAACCGTCTTTTTTTTCGTTTGCTAGATAAATAGAATAGAAATTCTCTTGAAAAAGATCAACCTTATTTTAAATTGGCATTCGATTGCAGGTGATTCACTTGAACAGTTAAAAGACTTAAGCGGTTTGTATTCTATAACCCAAACAGCCTTCGAAAAGCAAATTGACTATCTTCTGCAGAATAATATTCCAATCATTCCATGTCATCTTCATGGCAATTCAGAAACGCTTCCCGATTTTAGCGTTTCCCTTACCTTTGATGACGGCAACCGCTCAGATTATGATTTTGTATATCCATTTCTAAAGTCAAAAAAAATTTCTGCTACTTTTTTTATTCCGGTAAACACAAGTAAACTCTCTAGTCAGGAGTTGAAGGAAATGAACAAAGACGGATTTGAGATTGGTTCACACGCATTCTCACATAAGGCGCTCAGACGATCAAATTGTGAGGATGAAATGAGTATTTCAAAAAAAATTCTTGAAGCAGAACTTCATACGACCATTTTTTCATTTGCATTTCCTTATGGCAGTTATACGAAGTATACTATTTCAAAAGCGGTTCATACTGGCTATCATCGGATCTTTTCTACGGAAAGAGTTTGGAATGATTTGACCAAAGAAAATCGACTTTTACATCGCTGGTCGGTGACCTCTGACACAACTCTTGGTGATTTTGAAAAAATAATTCAAAAGGCATCTCGAGGTGAGCGGCTGCAAAAAGGCATCAAATTGAGCCGAGTTATGAAACGAATTTTGGGCAACCAGCTATCCAATAAATTGAACCTATTCCTACATAAAAAGCACTTTTGAAATGAACATAACAACGTTGTTACTGATACTTCTTTCAATTTCAATCTTTCCTATTCTGTTGTTGATAGGTTATACACTTTTTAGTTTCATTGCTTCTATTTTTTTTACCAAACCAATCAAGGTATCTGAGAATTTGAAATCTCCTGTTTCTATTATTATTGCTTGTTACAATGAAGAAGAATTTATACAATCACGAGTCGATTACTTTTTATCCTCGGATGAATGGATTGAGGGATCAGAATTAATTGTTGTTTCAGGTGGATCAACCGACAATACGAATCATATACTTTCAAATTATAAACACCTTGAACATGTTACATTGATTTGCGCAAGTCAGAGAATGACAAAAATTCAGGGTGTCAATTTTGCCGTCTCCTTAGCAAAAAATGAAATCCTTGTCTTTTCAGATTGTCGCCAACGCATTCAGCCTGGCTCTGTAAAAAAATTAGTTGCTAATTTTGCTGATCCAACTATTGGTACTGTAACATCAAAACTTGTTTCGATTGACACCAAAAAAAAACACTCGTTGCGCAGTATTCTCAATTTGGTTTCCTTGTGTGAAAGTCGCATGGGTTCTTGTCTCAATGTGTTTGGTGCACTTTATGCACAGCGCAAATCCGTTTTCAGAACAATTCCATTTCTGCTGGGGTCACTTTTTCAGGATCTGAAGAACTTCCAAAAGCTAAGTCAGCATCTGGTAAATGAAACACTTGAGGAGCAGGCTTGCTCGGTAATTTTTTAATACCTAATATGAAAAAAATAATTA
>Ga0163144_10014232_pt1 | contig 16541 bp, 8 predicted proteins | sample OliLak19BULKMAT1_FD_123175 | JGI IMG/M metagenome (GOLD analysis project Ga0163144, IMG submission 123175) | Freshwater microbial mat bacterial communities from Lake Vanda, McMurdo Dry Valleys, Antarctica - Oligotrophic Lake LV.19.BULKMAT1 | ecosystem: Environmental > Aquatic > Freshwater > Lake... | reverse complement strand
GATCACAAGATTTCTGAAGAAGCCTTGGAAAATCGGCGGGAGCAGTAAGAAAACCAGGGGGGTTTTTAATGCTTTCCAGCCTTCTTCCAAACGTTAACTTTACCCAACGCATTGAAAAAAGTAGGCGAGCGTAAAACGCAATATGCCAGCCTTTGTCTTAATGTAAGTTTATGGATGTAATTAAATACCGCTTTTCCGGTCACGAGACTTTCGCTTGTCGCTACGCCTGGCTTCCGAAAGCTGCGCAGCAAGTTACACAGAATCCGGCTATCCTGACTCCTACTCTTGAAGATGAGGCAATGATTCAACTAGGTGTAGGAAAAAACATGGTTCGCTCGATTCGGTTTTGGGCAGAAGCGTTCGGCATCATCTCTTTCCAGGAAGAAAAACGCCATTCAGTAACAGATTTTGGACATAAACTCCTGATTGGCAGCAGGAAAGAGCCCGCTTGCGATCCTTTCCTAGAGGATATCCAAACCCTATGGCTCCTTCATTGGAAGCTTGCTACTAGCCAAGAAAATCCTGTATTTGCTTGGGATTTTCTACTCTCTAATTTTCACGAGCCTGAATTGACCTCTTCATCTGTTTTCGAGGCCGTAAAAAAAGCCAGCATTCGCTTAGAAAAAGGTCTATCGGAAAACACGCTGGACCAACAGTTTGAAATCTTCCTTCACTCTTATGTTCCTACGCGCGGGAAAAAAGGGGAAGTAAGGGAAGACAATCTAGATTGTCCTCTCGTTGAATTGGGTTTACTCGAACAGGTGGGACATCGAGCCGGAAAACGCAATGGAGGCAAGCCTGAGCCTATTTTTGTTTTTCGCCGTGAACCCAAACCGGAAATATCACCGATGCTCTTTGCGTATTGCGTAGACGAATTCTGGCGCCTGCGACATCCCGAGGAAAAAACTCTTTCTTTCCAATTACTGTCATCAGGCCATGGCAGCCCAGGCCAGGTATTTAAGCTGCCTGAAGAAGATCTTCACCGCCGCGTCGAATCATTAGCACTTAGTACAGATGGATTCTTTGATTTTAGGGAATCAGCTTCAATCTCGTCGTTGTCACGAAAGAATCACCGCGACTCAATTCCTCTTTCTGCCATTTACGAACCAGATCTCGATTATGCCTAAAAGTGATCTCATTTCTCTTATCCAACCAACAGAACGCTTTCTTCGTTCTGCTGATTTGGCCCGCGATTATCACGATCCTCGTGCCTTAGAGGGTTACTATTTAACACCTTTCACGCGTCAATGTTTGGCTCGAATTGGAGAGGGGCTTGAATCTGACTCGAGTCGTCGTGCTTGGCGCCTCACAGGCCAATACGGAACAGGCAAATCATCATTTGGACTTCTTTTAGCTTCAAGCCTCCGCGACGCTAACCATAAGCTTCCAAAGCCATTGCTTAAAGAGGTAAGTGAGATTCTCCCTTCCATTCGTCGAGACCAATATCTACCTATCCTCGTCGTTGGCAGTCGTGAGCCTATGGCTACCTCGATTCTCAGGAGCTTAGCCTCAGCATTATCCGAACATGCAGTCAAGGGCCGCAAGTCTGAGTTGGAGCAAGAAATCTCCCATCTTGTCGGGAAGGCTGAATCTGTTTTAGAAGATCAGGTAATATCCTTGATAGAAAAGACATCAGCTAAAATCGTGGCCTCAGGCAAAGCGAAGGGCCTGATTATTATTTTGGATGAAGTAGGTAAGTTCCTGGAATACGCAGCTCTAAACCCAGATCGCCAAGATATTTACCTCCTCCAACGCCTGGCTGAATCAGCAAATCGTAGCGGCAAAAACCCGGTTTTACTCATCTGCTTTCTTCACCAAGGATTTAATGCATATGCCAGCGAGCTTTCCGTTACCTCTCAACGTGAATGGGAAAAGGTGGCGGGCCGTCTTGAAGAAATTGTCTTTGAACAACCTCTCGATCAGATTGCCTCCATTGTCTCATCTGCACTGAACACCCAGATCCAAAAGCTCCCTAATACTCTTTGCAAACAGGCCTGTGCTTCGATGGAAAAAGCCACAGACCTCGGCTGGTATGGCACTGCAGCAGGGAAGAAGTCGCTCCGCGGCCAAGCTCCTGGACTGTTCCCTTTGGACCCGATGGTATTGCCCGTTCTGATTCGCACCTTCCAACGCTTCGGCCAAAACGAAAGATCTCTCTTCAGTTTTTTACTTTCATTTGAGCCTCTTGGTCTTCGTGCCTATTGCTCCACAACATCTCTCGACCAAGCTAGTCCTTATCGTTTGCATCACTTTTACGATTACGTCCGTTTCAATTTCGGTCATCGCCTAGCCGTCGCCAGCTATCGTAGCCGTTGGAGCATCATAGAATCCACCATTGAAAGCCATCAATCTCTAGAGCCCCTAGACTACGCCGTTCTTAAAACGATCGGCATGCTAAACGTTCTCCAGTCCGATGACATCACGGCGACGGAAGAGGCCGTTCAGTGGGCTGTTGCAGGGACAAATAAAGCAGGTCAGGAGCAAGTTTCTGCCGTGCTCAAAAATCTTCGCAAAAAAGGCGTCGTCCATTTCCGTGGCCATGCCAAAAGCTATTGCCTCTGGCCTTACACTAGTATCGATATTGAAGCTCGATTCGATGAGGCTAAACGCGATCTCCCATCGCTTCCCAATGTCTCTTCTTCCATATTAGATAAGCTCGATACGCGTCCACTTGTGGCACGACGACACTACATCCACACAGGCAACCTCCGTTTTTTCCAGGTAGTTTATTGCCCCACAAATGAGCTTACGAATCGATTGGCTGAACCAAACGATCATGCGGATGGCTCAATTATCGTCCCTCTCTGCGAAAATGAGCGTGAGCATAAGGAGGCAAGGGAGACAGCCCTCCGCCATAAAAAAGATCCTCATAGCCTTCTCCTTGTTGCTGTCCCACAACCTCTCCAGAAGCTTTCAAGCACTGTTTTAGAATCCCTACGTTGGGATTGGGTCATGGATAAGACACCGGAGCTTAATCAAGATTCCTACGCCCGTGAAGAAGTCTCCCGCTACCAAGAAAGAGCAGAGAATAACCTCCAGAGAAGTATTCAAGACTACATTGGTCTTAACCGTCTCAGCGCGCGCTCCAACCTGACCTGGATCTACGGGGGAAAAGAACTCGATATCAGCACGGGACGAGAGCTGCTGACCCGCCTTTCCGACATCTGCGATAAAGTTTATGATCAAGCTCCTCGCATCCAGAACGAGTTGATCAACCGCAACAACCTTAGTTCCGCTGCTGCCGCTGCTCGTATGCGACTGGTCGAGCTCATGTTTGCTAAAGCTGATCTGCCCATGCTTGGGTTTAAGGAAGACAAAAACCCACCAGAGAAATCCATGTATTTCTCCGTCTTACAGAAAGCAGAGCTTCATCGTGAGATTAAGGGTCTTTGGCAAATTGTTGATCCCCCTCAAAATGATCCCTGCCATATTCTTCCTGGTCTCAACCGTATTCGTGAAATCATTCAATCCCAACCCGATACCCGGGTTCCGATTGATCAGATCATGCGTGAACTGCGTAAGCCCCCCTACGGTTTACGTGGCGGACTAATTCCCCTACTACTAGCGGTTCTTGCAATTGCAGATGAACAGGAAGTCGCCTTTTATAAAAGGGGAACATTTCTCAGTGAACTTCATCAAGAGGCCTTCCTCCAGCTCACGAAAAACCCACAAGACTTCGAAATTCAATACTGTAAAATTGAAGGCGTCCGTTCAGAACTCTTTAAAAAACTAACAGAAATCCTCAAACTCAAACCAAAGGCTGATGCCGAAATTGAACTCCTAGATGTCACACGAAACCTCTGCGTCTTCGTCGCCAATCTTCCAGAATACACGCGCAATACCAAGCGTTTAAGTAAACAAGCCTTTGCTGTTCGTGAAGTCATCCTAGCTGCTCAGGAACCCATACACATGGTTTTCCATGATTTGCCGGTTGCCTGTGGCTGTGCCAAGTTTGTGGTCGGTGCGCCTGCCTTCGGCAATGATGCGCAGCAGTTTGCAAACATACTCAAAGTTGGACTCGAAGAGCTCCGTCTTGCTTTTACCCAACTCCAAGTTCGCCAACGTCAGGCCATTTCCAAAGAATTTGGCTATGGGGATCAGGATTTCACCCAGACTCGCCGTGAAATCGCTAGCCGTGCGGAAAGTCTACTTCTTCATGTCACAGAACCTAAGCTTAAATCTTTTTGCTTCCGACTTTTCGATGACAGTATGGATGAAATCCAGTGGCTAGAATCTGTTGGCAGTCTCCTTGCCCTTCGCCCACCTCAACGCTGGAAGGATGAAGAAGAAGATACTTTCGATCGAGAATTGGCCGCAGCCACTGGTCGTTTTTTACGCGCAGAAAGCGTCGTATTTAAAACGACAAAGGGAGGCAAATCCGGACGTGGCCTACGCATTGCCGTAACTCAAGCCAATGGTCAGGAGAAGCAGGAAGTCATTCATTTCAGCAAAGAAGAAGAGGGGCAGCTAGGCCAACTAGAAAAAGACTTGCTAAAACTAATTGGAAAAAATAAAAGATTAGGCTTAGCAGCTGCGTCTCGCGCCATTTGGTCACAATTAAAAGATACACAAGACTTATGAACCAACCCCGCCATATCCTCGGCCTCTCCGGTGGTAAAGACAGCACCGCCCTTGCGCTATTCATGCGGGATAAGGTGCCGGAGATGGAATACGTCTTTTGTGATACAGGCAGTGAATTAGACGAAACCATTGATTACCTGAATCAAGTTGAGGCCTATTTAGGTAAAAAAATCATCCGCTTAAATCCCCGAGCCAACTTTGACCACTGGCTTGAGGTATTTGGAAACTACTTGCCTAGTCCCAATATGCGCTGGTGCACCAAAATGCTAAAACTCCGACCTTTTGAGGAATACGTAGGTAATGGAGAAGTCATCAGCTATGTAGGCATTCGGGCGGATGAAGACCGCGTAGGCTACATCAGCACCAAAGATAACATCAAAGCTGTTTTCCCCTTTAAGGATTACGGTATTGACTACGCCGGTGTTATGAAAATTCTGACAGAAAGCGGAATTGGCTTGCCCCCCTACCTTAAATGGGGACGCACCCACTCTGGTTGCTATTTCTGCTTCTTCCAGAAGCCTATCGAGTGGGTTCGCCTTCTGGAAACCCACCCAGAACAATTTGAAAGAGCACAAGCTTACGAAAAAATCAGCGATGATCCTGGGAAGACCTTTACCTGGAGTCAGGGCATGCCATTAAGCGAACTTCGTAAACCCGAGAATATTGAAAAAATTAAAGCAAAGCATGAAGAAATGAAAGAACGCTTTCAAAAATCTCGTCCCAACAAAAAACTCATGCAAGTTCTCGCAGGCTTAGAAGATGAGGACGATGAGCCTAAGGCTTGTTTAATTTGCCAACTTTGATTATGTCCAAAAATTGGGTATCTAGTTCTCATCCAGTATCTGACATACGAGATTGGAGTGTTTCGAGGCGTTTAGAATTACGTCCGGATTTTCAGCGGAAAGCTGTTTGGTCTGAATCTGCAAGAGTTATGCTTATTGATACCATTCTCCGCAACATACCTATGCCTAAAATCTTCCTTCATGCCATTCTTCGTGATGAGGCTACTTATCGGCGAGTGATTGATGGCCAACAAAGGATCAAATCTATCTTAGAATTTATAGATAATGTATACCCATTAGGGGAGCCATATTTTGGAGAATTTATTGGAAAGAAATTTTCGGAACTTCCGGACTCTGTTAAAGAAGATGTGCTTTCTTATAAAATCGACGTTAATGAAATCAGAAATTGCTCTGAGGCCGATTTGAGGGAAATTTATTCAAGAGTAAATAAATACACTGTTGCTCTCAACAAGCAGGAACTGCGCAGAGCTGATTTTCCTGGCAGATTCTTAGAGTTGTCTGAAGAGTTAGCTCAATTATCGTTCTTTGAAGAAGCTAAAGTGTTTACAATAGCCTCTAGCAAACGTATGGCTGATGTTGAATTTGCTTCTGAATTATTGGCAATAGTTTTAGCGGGCGCCCAAGAGAAGAGGGAGACTCTTGATTCATTTTACTTGAAATATGCGAATTGGCCTGAAACAGAGGCGACTCAAACCAAAGAAGTATTTCTCAAGATTATTGGTATAATAGATAATATTTTTAGCTCAGATTCCCTTAGTTTAAGTAAATCAAGGTTTAAGCAAAAGGCGGATTTCTACGGCCTATTTGCAGCGATAGCAGATTTGCTTCTGAGGCAAGTAATTATAGCGGGGAAAAATTTAGATCCTCTCCGAAAAGACATTAAAATTCTGGATGAGTGTATTGCGCCAACATCCAGTGTTCCGGTATTTGCGCAATATGCGGTAAATTGCGTATCCCAGGCCAATAGTCAAGCTAGCAGAAATTGGAGAAAGGAATTTCTGAAAGTTTTTCTTTCTGGAACTCTTTGCGATTGTTTTCCTGACAGGTTTAAAGTCGACCTATATACTAACATATTTAAAAGCTTAGAAGTTGTAGACATGTGTCCGCCGGCCGAGCACGGCTGCCCTCTCTCAAATGAAGTGTTAACTGTTTTTAGTGAGGATGTTTCGGTAACGTGGGGAATTGATGACAAACCTTACCAATTTAGCAATTCTTTATTAGCTAAAAAATCTTTTCTGCAATTAGCTCCTGAACATTTCATTGCATATCCAGACGAGGGTGGTGATCCGCCTTTCATGTATAATACGGGGCATCGATAAGTGATTCATCTCTTTAAGTATAATGACAGCAGCAAATATGTTTCGATTCCTGATCGAATAGTAGCCGTGGATGGCCGTGTCTATGAGCTCGACGAAAAGGTGGGATCGGGTGGAAATGGCGTTGTATATAAATGCTATGATCGTATTTCTGGAGATGCGGTTGCCATTAAATTTTTGCTAAACAAGTCCCGGGAAGGCCTTAAGCGTTTTGCTTTGGAATTAAAGTTGCTAAAGGAAATGCGGCACCGCCAGTCACTGCAATTTATTAATCACGGCAAGGTTGCGGGGACTGAAATAGCGCAGTGCAGGCAGACGCGAGCTGTCGATATCCATTTCGCTGTAACTGAATTGGCTGAAAGTAACTTGGCCGAATATCTTCAGAAAAATAAATCCGTTAGATTTGAAGAATATATTGCCCAATTTACGGGACTTTCGGAAGCTCTTGGAGAGTTACATGCTTTGGCTATTCATAGGGATATTAAACCTGAAAATGTTCTCATTTCTGGCGAGAGATGGATTTTAAGTGATCTAGGCTTGTGTAAGTCAAAACGTGCTGCTCCAGAAATAACAGGAGAGAGGCAAGTTCCAGGGCCAAGATATTGGCCATCACCCGAATCAATTAATATACAGTTAGGATGTGCTGACGTTGTGCGTGAGCAATCAGACGTCTTCCAACTTTGCTGTATTTTTTGGTTTGTCGTCACTGGACGGAATCCGGTCGGCTCAATTTGTAAAGAAGACTGGACCGGGCCTGAAATGCTATTCCCGGTAATTCTTGAGGGGCTTTCCCATAATAGTAACAAAAGACCGTCTGATGGAAACGCGCTTGCTCTAAAATTACGGCAAGCTGTAGAAACTTAATAAAATCATGAAATGGCTTCAATTCCTACGCCAATATGGGCCAGTTTCTCGTAATGATAATATGTACGACGAAACGATCCAACGATCGGCTCGTCGCGCAGGAATTGCGCCCATTCATTTTGAACATCCAGCACAAAAACAAGTTGTCTCTTGTTTCGACCAAAGCACTACTGATCCAGTATCGGTTATCCTGACAGGAACCGCGGGGGATGGTAAAACCCATCTCTGTCGCCAGGTCTGGCAGGCACTCGAAGGTGATCCCTCAGCTTGGGCTTCGGACAATCCTTATTTAAGTTTGAAGTTCGGTTATCCTAAGGACCGGAAAAGTTGGACTTCTCTGAACGACCCTTCTCTTTCCCGGCTGGTCACGATTCATTTCATTCGTGACCTCAGCGGTTGGGCGCCTCAGCAAGGGCTGAACTGGGAGCCGGAGAAAGAGCAGCTCCTTCAAAGGCTCTGCAAGTCACTCTTTGATCCCTCCACTGAAGAGGTTTTTTTGGTTGCCGCAAATGACGGCCAACTCATTGAATCCTGGCGTCGGCTTTCGGATACCCCAGAAGTCAAACGTGCACGAAAACTCTTTGAGGATTTGCTGGTGGAAGATCGACAACAGGAAGAAGGAGTCCGGCTGAAAATGTTCAATCTTTCCCGCTGGAGCTCCGCCGAGCTTTTTGACCGTGCCTATGAGGCTTTTGTCTCCCATCCCGGCTGGATTGAATGCTCTTCTGGAGTTCCTGGCGAAAAAGAGGCCTTTGGCCCCCGTTGCCCGATTCGACACAACTTCGAGCTTCTCAAGACTCCGCTGGTGCATTCCCGGCTGCGGGCCTTGATTGAACTTTGCGATCACAACGGACTTCATCTGCCGATTCGCCAGATCCTACTTTTACTCAGCAATACGATTCTCGGCCACCCGGACTGCAAGGATCATCTCATGCGTACGGCAGATATTCCCAAGATCCTTGACAAGGAAACTCAATCCAAGGCCAGCCTTTACAACAATATTTTCGGCGGAAATCTTTCAGATAATCGTCGCCAGTCGATTACTATTTTTGATTATTTCGACCGCTTCCAGCTCGGCTATGAAACCAGCAATCGCATCGATAACATCCTGATTTTCGGGGAGGGTGACGACCAACTTGGAAAACATTTTGAGACCTTTATTAAGAACGACGCGTTTTACGGTGCTGACAAACGCTATTTCGATGCGCGTGCCCGTTACATTGAAGGAGCGGAAGATGATCCAAACGAAGCAAAAGACTTTTTGGATCTTCTAGTTGCGCAGCGGAGGGGTCTTTTTTTCAAGATCCCTGAAAATTTAGCCGTAGAATTAAAGCTCTGGGAATTAACCGTTTTTCGATTTGCTGGAGAATATCTTGGCGAAGTTCTCCAGACATTGAAAGATGGGAAAACTGTCAAGCGATCAATCAGCAATCGTCTGATCAAAGGATTGAACCGGATCTTTACTGGCATGCTTTTAAATAGTGAACGGGAGCTTTATCTGGCCACGAGTGGGAATTATTCCCAGGCAAAAATCAGCCGGGTTTTGGTGGATCGTCTCTCCGTGGAACCACGCCATGGGGAAAAAGTTTCCTTGGGATTGAGTGATAATGGTCGCGTTGTTCTCGCGGTACATCTTGCGTCGGATATTATAGAAAACTTGGAGTTAAATTTGGTTCGTTACGAGTTTCTTTCCCGTGTGGCAACCGAAGGGGCACTGCCTGCCAGTTTTTCCAAGGAGTGCTATGAGGACATGCTGGCCTTTAAATCACGTCTTTTGGCCGCTCATGAGCGCCGCAAGGCTAAAGAGGGAATTCTCCCTGCGGAAGGACAATTCGGCTTGCGCCTTATTAATGTCTCCCAGCAAGGACTACCTGAAGATCGATTTGTTGAGGTGCTACTATGAACCTATATCTGGAAAAACGTCTTCCTGCTTTGGAGAATCCTGACCCTAGCATGTGGGTAGATGAAGCTATCTGGGGTCATCGCTACCACGATGAACAGAATCCTTGGCTTATTTTTCTGGAGTTCTTAAGTGTCTACGTCCATGAAAGCAGCAGAGGACGGGCTTTCGATGAACAAGCAGGATTTAACACCCTTCGATATAAACCGGCACGGCGTCTTCACTTAAGAAACCTTCTCTTTAACAATCCGAAGGTCGATCAAATTGCCAGGCAGTCAGTTTCCGAGCCATATATGTGGAACGCTTGGACAAAAGAAATGCGTACCGCCCAAGGTATTAATGACCCGCGATTTGATTATCTAAAAGATAGGTTTCCAGGGTTTCGGGATTTTTCTGAAATCGTCTCCATATTTCGCTCAACCAGTTTGGAGCTAAATACCAATAAGAGATGGTCTTCGAAATTCGTGTTCCCTTACGGCAAAGATTGTCTTTATGAAGATTTAAATAAGGATGCGCAGACTAACGACCGCAACTTTTTTGGTAGAACCGGGGAAATGCTCTACCTAATTTTATCTCGCAGTAAAAACAAAGAAATCTTGCGTGAGTTGTTTTCCAAGCATTTGATTTTTCAAGATTCTCTGTGGAACAAAATTGGCAAAGCCCTACAGCCAAATGAAGAAGTTATTTCTGGCAGCGAACTTGCCAATAGCTTTCTCCCCTACCCAAGCCACCCATGTTATGATGCTTTGGCGGAGGACTGGATTTCTATTCTCAAACTTGGTATTCCGGGTTACGACGCACTACCTCACTTGGTGAATCTGGCCGCATTTCATCTGGTTCAGTACCAGTTGAGGGTGGCAAGAGATGTGGCGGGATTTTCGGATACGTTCAAAATGGTCTCTGAAGTGGTAGCACCAAAGAAAACGTTGGTCCGGGAAATTTCCTGTGAAAATTACCAACAGAACAATCTGCTCTCCAGCCAAGCTATCATGGCTTACATAGATACCATCGAGCGATCAGATGAGTGGCAGTTTGCCAAAACCCAGGCTAGCCCTTTTGTCCGGTGTAAGAACATCCTCCGGGATAGAGTTCTCTGGGGCGATGATTACGAAGGAGCCAGCAATCCAGAAGACCTGATCAATGATCTGCGGGCCTCGGCGAAAAAAAGACATCAACAGCATGTGGCCCATATCCATCGCAATTACGGGCGGCAAATTGGCTTGGTCTCCAAACGCGGAACGGTCAAACTACGCTACGCGCCCAACGACGATTTTCTAAAAGCCCTGCTTTTCGCTAATGTAGAAAAGAGAATTGAGCTAAATCAATTTTTGGAGCTTCTGTGGAAACGCTATGCCTTGATCTTTGGGGATAGGGAAGCCGAAGAGGTCTTGCCAAAAGACGAATTCGATAAGAAGGCATTTCAGGCGAATGCCCGCCGGCTGGAGCAGCGTTTGGCAAGTTTGGGCCTTTTGAAACGACTTTCCGACGGCTGTGCGTATGTCTTAAATCCTTATGCCCGGAGGGAATCATGACAACCGCTGAGCTTTTAGGAAGAGTTGCTGCACAATACCTCAAGGAGCGATTGTCGGAAGATGATTCCGGCGGCACTGCTCGTTACTTGTTGGACTGCATGACCGCCGAACAAACGGCAGCCGTGGCAACAGCTATACTGGGTGATTCCTCATTAAATAACCTCGTGGAAATTAAACTGCCCAGGCACTTCGTGGAGCATTTAGGCCTGCCGGATCACGTGTTGACCAAGGAGCGCACGACGTATTTTCGCAATGCGAATATTGAAAAAACCGCGTTGCTGGTAGCCAATACTGGGGACGATGAAGAACAATCCCTGAAGGAGTTGGTGCCGATCGGGGCTCCGCAGCTTTTGAATCATCCCGAGCTCTGGGTTACAGCCGCATCCAATAGATTAGCCTTAGGGGAAGACCACCTGAAATGGTGGAAGCAAGCGTTGAAGGGCTTAGTGGAGGCTCGTTCCGTTTCGCTTGAGCGGTATGCTGAATATGTGACGGCTACTCGAATGGCCAATTTGGACCATGGCCAGCCCATCCGTTGCGCATTGGGTCACGCCTTGCCGGCATTGCATCTGCCGCGGGATACCAATTACTTTGAGGCGCTGAATGAAAAGACTTCATGTCATGCTTCCAAATGGAAAAAGCTCTATTTGGATGCTTTCAAAAAAAGAGGCTGTTATCTGCTCAAACAAACGCCTACCCAGGGCCTGCTCGATGCGGAGATTTTATCGAGCACTTTGGAAAATGTGCGGGACTCTATTCCGCCGACATGCCTTACCATCGTGAAAGAGTTTATCCTGACCCCAAGCGGCTGGAATAAGGGCGCTGAAGTTCTTGCGGAGTGCGAGTGGGAAAACGTTAAACCTTTGTTTGATGGTCTGAAGCGAGAAAAGTTCAATCTCGGCCTGGCTACCCTGGATTTTTATGACCAATGGGACCCGGAACTGCTCTCCGAGGCTGACCGAGATTATCTTAACCGTCTGATTGCCCGAAGAACCACGGAAGCCGATGATGAAGATGAGGATTTCTACCAAAGCCGCCGACTGGAACTGAAGGACAAGGCTCCTCTCAAAGTTAAATGGGATCGCTTTATTTACGGGAGTCCCATTGAAACTGAAGATTTCATCTCTGGGATTGCTCAATGTCTGCAAGCTCTGTTTGACCAAGATCAAAAGAGTTCAGAACGGAAATTAAAGATTTCCTCTGACAGACGAAATCCCAAGGACCTAAAACAGTTGAATCGGGATGCGGGATTGTTTTTTGCATTCCGTTATCAAGGATTGAAGGAGCTTTTAGGAAGGTCTGTTTCCTGGGACCTGGGGCAACTTTTCGGCTTTGCTGATCTTGATGCCACATGGAGGGAGGCCAGCAAACCCCATTGGAACCGTTCGGTAGCTCGGGCTGCACTACAAATCAAGTTTTACCTGGATTTGGAAGTAAAGCTCTCGAATGGCTCGACAGAATCTTACTCGAAGCAGATGATTTGGAAGTTCAATCCGAACGCGATTTCGTCGGAAATGGTTCAGGATTGGGAAAGGCTGAAAGAAAATGTGCTGGTGCGGTGCCAAGCGCACCGTGAAATGGTCAGTGGCAAGGGCCGCTTCCAATCAATCGACCTCACGGACGTCAAGACGTTGCTTCCGACGTATGACAAAGATCGGGGTTCCTTGGTTGCAGTGTATCGGAAGGAAAATGATATCAGCCGCTTATGGCCTGAAAATTTGAACCTGGCTAAGGAGGAGCACCGTATTGATGCGCCGACCCATGTCGAGTTGTCCTGTCTTTTTGACTCTTTTTCTCAGGCCTACGCCTCTGCCATTTCAGAGTTTTGGGATTCTGGTTTGGCGGCTACGGACTCTCTCAGCAAACAGTTGAGTGCCTACAGCAAGCTTTTGGAGACCCTTACCCGCAAAGCCAAAGGGGATCGAAACCGGGAAACGCTGCTTCGTCCCTTGTTGGAAATCGGTGCTGTTCCTGTGGAAGGAGGCCCGGTTGCTTCAATTACTGCCCCTTGGCATCCCCTGCGCTTGGCGGCCATGGCCAACAAAGCTCTTCAGGTCGCCGGGTTGCTGAGGCATCTCCTCACGGAAGAGAGCATCTTTTTTGGAGACACTAAACTCTACTTTGAGGAATTGACAGAGGAACTGGACCACCCTTTCTACCCGGAGATCATTTTGGGTTGGAGAGAAAGTAAGCCTGAGCTTCTCGCCATGGCTGACCACCATCTGGATTACTCTCTGCACGAACCGCCCGTGGTGCAGCAGGATGGTTATGCGGATACGAACGAGAATCCTACGACTTGTGCGCTGCGGGTCATCGACGTTCTCAAACGGTATCTGGCCTTACATCCACATGAGCAGGCCAACCTTTCTGTTGTTTTGTACAACTGCGACTCTGCCCGCTTGCCGCAAGCCATTGTCGATAAAATTCAGGAAATCCATGAAGACGATGGGGACATGCGTTGCCAGGTGGTTTTACGCCACCGGGATGGCGGCAAGCTTCGTGAGCTCTACGAACGAATTATTGAGAGCACGGATACTGACGCAGATTCCTTTGTGGCTAGTGAAGCTACCCGTGATTTTATGGCCCGACTAAGGATCGGAATCATGGCAGACGAGGCACCTCCTCCAGAAGAGGCCGATGGGCCTCCGACAGACGTGGTCTTCCTTCAGGATGTCATTGCCCGGCATGCACAATTGGAATGGTATCCGGAGCATGCTGAACCTGTCGCCTGGGAAGAATGGGTGCCCTCTAGGTGGTCAAGGCGACGCCCTGCGGCTTCCGATGATTTAAAGTCGGTCGTTTATCTCTGCTGCCCAGTGGCTTCTACTGAGGGCTGGAATTTTCTCACGGCGTTGACCACCTTCATTAAGGGTGATTGGGATGGAAACGAGCAACAGCGTTTGCTGCCAGCCCGCCAGCTCAATTTCAATGATCTAACGACTGCCGCGATTTTTAAGGAAGTTCATTATCTTGGTAACTGGGTAGTCAATTACGATGAGCTTTTGGATCGGCGCCAGTTGGTGAATCAGCACGTTAAAGTCATCCGCTACAAACAGACCGATAATCAGGGGCGGAACATGCTGATTTCCTCAAACTGCAAAACTACTTTGCTCCACGGCATGGTTTGGCAGCGCTTGCGGAATCTGACCTTAGGCCTTCCCGAGGAAGATCTTTCCATTTTAGCTCAACGTTTCATTGATGAAGCAAACAAAGTCTCGGGTGATTTGGTGTTAAGGGCTGCTAAAAGAGGCCGGAACGCCAGCGAACTCATGGGGGTCGTGCTGAGCAAATACCTAATCGAGAGGGAGCTGACTGGAGACCAAAGATTTTTCGGATGGTATTTCCTGGACGATTATGCGGATTGGCTAGGACAAAAGGAGGAACAAATTGCCGATATTTTGGCACTTTCTCCTGAAATAGCCGAAGATGGAACACGGCGCTTGGCGGTGGTGATTTCCGAATCTAAGTATATCGACTATGCCAGTCTCTCGGTAAAGCGTAAGGAATCCCAAAAGCAACTTCGCCAAACCGTGGATCGTATCGCCAAAGCCCTCTTTGGAGATCCGGGACGCCTGGACCGGGACATCTGGCTGAGCCGGTTTTCGGATCTGCTATTAAACGGCATTCATTTCTCGGCCAATGACCAACTTAATTTATCCCAATGGCGTAGGGATATTCGCGAAGGCAAATGCGGTATCTATTTGCGTGGCTATTCCCATGTCTTTATTTCAGGGCCGACAGATTGCCCTGAATGCTCCGACTTTGTAGAAGTAGCGGAGTGCGATAATACTTACCAAGAAGTCTATTCACGGGCGAAACTTCGAGAATTGATCCTTCACTATTGGCAAAAAAGCGACCCAGGGCCGACTCGACAAGCCAATGCGGTTCACGATGTTTGGTCGGAAAAGGAGTATCAGCGCCCTTCGGATCGGATTAAAACCTTGATGAAGGCACCAAAAAAATTGCCCGTTGGTAAGGACTCCCCAAAGAAGCTGGCTATCGAGAATAAGCGTCCTGTGGAAGTGGATGCTGGTAGCAATGGCAAACCGATTGCCGAGCCTCCTACCGCTCAGGCGTCGATAACGTCAGCTTCAGAATTGCCCTCTAAACCGCAGCCAATTATTGAATTAGAAAAGCAAATTAACGTGGACAGTGAAGCAGATCAGACATGGTTAAAAGAGGTAGAAAGCCGAACCAAAGGTGCTCTCCAACAATTTCAGCTTCAATCCAAGCTTTTGTCCTCAATTTTAACCCCCAATGCCGCTCTGCTCAAATTTCAAGGAAGCGCAAATCTGACCGTCGAACAGGTGACGAAGAGGCGCTCGGAATTCTTGACCACGCACGGTTTGAACCTTATTTCGATCCGCGCGGAGCCTGGAATCGTTTCTCTCGCGGTCGCCCGCCAGAACCGTCGAGTTCTCACACTTCAAGAAGCCTGGTCTAAGTGGGCACCTGATACAGCCAACGGTAACCAAGAGCTGCTGATTGGGCTTAAAGAAGACGACGGTAGTCTTTTATTCTACTCGCCCCGTAAACACGCGCCCCATGCTCTGATTGCGGGTTCTACTGGCAGCGGTAAGTCTGTTCTCATGCAGAACATCATCCTTTCTATTGCAAAAACAAATACCCCCGAGCAGGCAAAAATTTTGTTAATCGATCCAAAAATGGGGGTGGACTATTTTGCCTTTGAAAACCTTCCTCATCTTCAGGAAGGATTGATCACCGAGCAGAGCTCTGCAATCACTGCCCTTAATGAATTGGTCGGAGAGATGAACCGACGATATCAACTGCTCAAAGATAATAGAGTTAACAACATTTTCGACCTTCTTAAAAAGGCCGATGCTACAGAAAAGCCTCCCATTCTTTGGGTGATCCACGACGAATTTGCCGAATGGATGCTTACCGAAGAATATAAAAAAGCCGTGGAGGATATCGTAGGACGTTTGGGAGTGAAGGCCCGTGCTGCCGGAATTTTCCTCATTTTCGCTGCACAAAGACCGGATGCAGGAGTTATGCCGATGCAGCTTCGTGCCAACCTAGGTAATCGCTTAGTACTGCGAGTCGACAGCGAAGGCACCTCGGAAATAGCCCTCGGAGTTAAAGGTGGTGAGCGTCTCTTAGGCAAAGGGCACCTCTGTGCAAAACTCGAAGGGGAACCTGATCTTATTTATGCGCAGGTTCCGTATGTTGCACCCGGTGCCTTGGAGTCCATGCTATAGCCTATACCCAGAATTTATGGATGCTGATTTAAATCCCAATCTGATAGAGCAGTTGGTATCGAAAAATCATGCTTCTGATAAGCTGGAGTGAGGTGTCAATTGTATCTACTAAGGCGCCACGATTACCGCTTGCGATAAAACGCAGGAATTCGTCATTGGTCTTTCGTCCCGGGCCTTGCCCGCCCCGCAGAATTGAGGGATTGGCTCCATGTTCCTTTCCTCCTTCCCCGCGATTGTTTGCCAATACCCTGATCATTCCGTAGTTTGTTCCCATGACCGAGATCATCTTTGATGTACAGGAAGACGAAGCAGACGGCGGTTTTGTT